>Ga0082335_1001068_pt1 | contig 62690 bp, 66 predicted proteins | sample Subgrocontami58m_FD_72375 | JGI IMG/M metagenome (GOLD analysis project Ga0082335, IMG submission 72375) | Subsurface groundwater microbial communities from S. Glens Falls, New York, USA - GMW37 contaminated, 5.8 m (SPADES assembly) (version 2) ... | reverse complement strand
GGGGGCGAAACACTACGCTGGAAGCGAAAAACTATGTGGAGTTACTGTAGAGCCGGCGTACATTCCCTGAGGAAATGCACGCCGGTACTCCACATATCAAAGACGTCCCGATTCCGCAAAACTTAGAACGCCTGCACCGGCCACGATAAAGTGGTCGAGCACGCGCACGTCGACCAAAGCCAACGCCTGCTTCAACGACTGTGTCAGCGTTTCGTCGGCATGACTCGGTTCGGCAACGCCGGACGGATGGTTGTGGGCGAAGATTGCTGCGCCCGCATTGTAAAAAAGACTTCTTTTCACGATTTCCCGCGGATACACGCTGGTTTGCGTCAACGTCCCGCGAAACATCTCCTCAGACTCTATGACCCGGTTCTGGGCGTCCAGAAAAAGCACCAGGAACACTTCATAGTCGCGTCCTGCGAGCGTCATGCGCAAGTACTCACGCACGCTAGCGGGCGACGACAGCGGGTTTCCCTGACGCAGCCTTTCCAGCAAGGATCGACGCACCAACTCCTTCGCGGCCAGCAGCCTGGTTTTCATCCTGGGCTGCGGGTCGTATGGTGCGACTGATTGATTTAACAGAGCCGAAATACTTCCGGCGTCCTTGAGCATGCGCGCCGCCGTTTTGCCACCGACGATTACGCCGAGTAAATCGGCATCCGACATCGCTTCAACAATCTGAGACATGGTGCTCTCCTCAAAAAAGAGGGGAGACCACCCTCCCTGGGGAGAGAAATCTCCCCAGGGGGTGAAAGAACTATTCCTTGAACGCCTAAGCTGCGACGCTCTCGGTTTCGCTTACTTGCGCCGGCTGCGGCAGGTCAACTGCTTCGCCGTTGACTTTGGCGAACTTGACCCGCAAGAGACGGCCTTTGATGCTCACGCCCTGTTGTCCCTTCTTGTCACCTTTCTCGAAGGTGAAGATTTCGGGATAGATATCGCCGATTCTGAAACCGATGAGTACCGGCTTCTCGTCCGCGACATCGAGTTCCAGGAGCTTGACGATTTTCTGGGCCTCAGCGCCGCTCACCTTGCAGTCGAACTTGGTGTAGCCGAGATCAGCGGTGCTACCCCGCATCGCAGACACGGTGCAGGCCAGAAACTCCTGGCCCTTCTTTGGTTTCACCGTACGCACGCGGTTGAGATAGCCGACGCCTTCGACGTGCAGATTGAAGAATGACGGCTGAGTTGCAGATTGAGCTTGATCAGACATGATGGTCTCCTTTTCATATGAAAAATGGGGAGACCATGCCCCGACCGGGGATAGGAATCCCCGACTGGGATGAAACAACTGACAACTACCTCCAAGCCTTGCGGCCACCGGTTCTCAGGAGATTTCACCGGTTTCGGCGCTCTTGCGAGCAAAGGGCGATGCGTAACGGGCATCAAGCGGGCTGACGCAGCCAACGTGTAACATCGTTGCGCTTCGCTACTCGATCAGCACTGCTATCACACCGAGTAAGCGACAGAGCGCAGTTCTATCCAAAGTGACCTTGCCATGCGAGATTAGTTCCACATCGATCATCCGGTTGCAAGGCCATGGCCGCGCTTTCCCGGAATTGAAGCGCAACGCCGCAGGATGCGCTTCCAGCCGTTGCGGGCTTCGACGGCTTCCCGCAGGATGTCCATGTACTCACTGCCATCCACGCGCTCATCCGCCGGCAACCGGCCGTTCGCGATCTCCAACAACAGGGTTCTCCGCGCAGCCGGTGCGTCACCGAGTTCAAGAATGCGGCTGTATGCTTCGCACGCGTACGCGAAGGTTTCGCGTTTTGCGAATTCGATCTCAAGCAGCCATTCCCGACGTGGTGTCGCTGGCAAGCCGATGGATTCGCGCTTGCAGTTGTGGAAGATGTGTGCGGCTTCGTGGACTATGAAGTCGTCTAAGCCTGCCTCGCGAGTGAAGTACTCCACGGACACGTAGCAGTTTGTCTCCTCGCTCAGGCCGACAATTTCCGGAGCGGAATCAGAGAGTCGTTCCGCACCATAGCTCGCAAGATACAGGTTCGCCAAGTCCCAAGCCGTCCCCAGCCAAGGAGTTTTTCCAAGCACGATATCGATGGTGTCCAGTGTCAGGAACACGACCGAGCGAGCGAGCACTCCGAGCACGATATCCACCTCCGCTGGCGGAAACAGCCCTTGCACCATCGGGGTGACCTTCGCACGGGTGAAGGCAACCATGTCCTTTGCAACGAGCCCCTCGGGCACGGTGGCTTGCGGAGCGCGCTGGCGAACAGTCGAGATGAGCGCGTTGCGCAAAGTCGCCATTCCGAGCTGCGAACAGGCAACGAAGTTGTCGCCGGGCCACTTGATAAAAGACGGGTCGTGGCTGCCGGTACGAAGGTATCGCTCGACCTCTTCCTCGGGAATTTGGTTCATGTGGCTGACGGAATCGATTGCGTTCGAAGGGGACATTTCCAGTATTTCACCACAGCTTTCAATCAATATGCAGTACACCGTGCTGTTTCGGGTCTCTTATTCGGTCTACGTGCCGCCCTGAAGGACATCGACCGCCTCGGTGCTGCTATTCACGAGGTGCCCGCCCAGCGTGACAGCCACATTCACCTGGACGGTACCCTCTGCCCCTTGCGATGGCAGAACGCGTAAAGCCTGCACGCGGAACCCGTGAAATGATGCGTGGTACTCGCCGTGGCGTGCCGCCTTTAGCAGTGCGAGCGCCGCAATCGCCCGCACCATACGGAGTTCTTCCGCACTCGGGAAGGACATAAGCTCACCGGTGGCGCGGGTGGCGACCTCGGTCTCGTTCAAGCCCGGACCCCGCCTTCGGAGGCCTCTCGGCGCGGCTTGAACCGGGCCTCAGCGAGCCGTGCGAGACTCAGATAAAGATGGTCCGCGTTCAGATACAGGGCACGGCGCTCCTCGCCGGTCGCGGTCACAGTCCACTTGCTCTCGGCGAGCCGCCCGATGACATGCACGCGCGCGCCCTTCTTAACGATTTGCGCCACCTCCGCTGCATGCCGTTCGCCCCAGACATTGACGTCGAGCCAGAACCCGCCGGCCTGTTCCAGACCGCCCTTGCCGTCCTGGCGATATTCGTCGAAAAACACCCGAAGCTCGGCGACCTGCCGTTCCTCGTTGCCGACCAGTACCGTCTTCAAAACCGGCTGGTCACCGACATTTCCAGTTCCACGAAACTCGTTCGACATTGTTACCTCCGTTTGGTTGATTGACTCACTGATCCTCGATCAGCCGTTCTGCTCCTGCTCCATTCGCGTGCGATCCCGTCTGACGGTCGCGGCGCTGAGTCCGTGCTCTGGTGTGTGGCGTTTCACGGGAAACCATTGCAGCGATGTCGTCATGGCACTGTTCCAGCCTGGGTCCCCGCCTAATACGGATCGCGATCTCACAGCAGCTCCGTGTCGGGCTGACTCGAATCCTCGGCAGCGGTGAGCGACGCTTGTTCCAGGAGACGCAGCTCGGCGCCGGTCAGCTTCACGCGGCGCCGTGTATGCCGCGGCGCCTCCGCCCCTGTAAACACCTTGCGCGGGATTTCACCGAACAAAACGATCGCGGCGCGCACACGCTGGCGCGCCATCTCGTCCGCTTTCGGCAGGAAATCGCTGCGGCTCAATTCACGCAGCTCCTCGCGCAGGAGATGCCGCTCCCAGCGGATCGGCGCGAGGAACAGGGCGCGCATCTCCCGGCCGACCACGCGAATCGCCACCCTGCCCTCCTCGTCGCTCATGCGATCCTTGTGGATGAGGGTCTTGATCATTCGCACGTAGTAGTCGAATTCGACAATCGCCTCCGCCGTGGCGTAGCCATAGGGACTGCGAAACCCGAGTTCCACGGTCTTGGGGGTGCGCGAACCCATCACGGACAGCGCCAGCCCTTTGCGCCTGAGGAGATCGATCGCTTCCTCGCGCGCTGTGATCACGCGGCTCAGATGGGCGCGGATCGCAAGCAGGCCGTCGTACATTCGGATCAGGATCCAGTCGGCGTACGGGTTGTCGTTCGCGGACAGGTGCCAGATGGATTTGAGGATCGCCGCAAAGCGCTTTCCTCCCGGGATGGGCTGCAACTTGGCTTCGGCGTCCGCGGGACGGCCGTTGAACATGCGATACGCGTCCTTGGTGTGCAGGATCATGGTGTCGGGCGTGGCATCCGCAAGTGGTCCCAGTTTCGCAACGCGGCTCGCTGCCTTGACTGCCACGGCGGCGGCAGGCGCAGGGCGCCGTATCTCGCTCTGCGTAATCTGGCGCAACTCACTTTCCCGTTCGCGCAGTTCGAGGAACCTGGCCCAGCGCGGGTCGCCTTGGTCGGGATCCTCTGTCGCCACGAGATCCGCCAACTCGTCGCGCTCGGAGGCAATGTCGTAACCATCGGCGAAGGGCGAGTCTGAACTTACCGGGAACGGGGCGGTGCCGGCTGGCGTACCGTCCGTGTCGGTGCGGTCATGCCTTGGGGTCGCATCAGTTGCTGCCATGGGTGACTCCGTCTTGATCGACATCTTTTCGACTAACGCGAGTGGTGCGGCGGCGCGTTAGCAGTGCTAGCAGTCGGCGTTTCACGCCGCTGGGTATTCGCTCGCGCCAGACACTCATGAACGCTTTCCCCGCCGGCGTCCCGCCTGCATCACGTCGAGCATTTGCCGGATCTCAGCGCGGCGCGCGGCGACCTTGGCCTGGTATTCCGGCGTGGCCCGCTCGGCGGCAAGCCGTCGCTCCTCTGTCTCGCGTTGTTGGCGCAGGATCAACTCCTCCTCGTGCCTGCTTCTTGCTGCCGCAATCCGCAGTCCCAGCTCCGGGACGAACTCGTCCGCGATCGCACGCCTGACCAAACCGCGCAGATACGCGATCGGGCTCGTGTGCACCGCTTTCGCCTGCAGGCGCGCACTCAGTTCGTCGAGCAATGCCTGGGCTTGATGCGCGCAGCGCTCGACCAGGAGTAGCGCTGAGGCACGTTCTTGGGGGAGCAACGTTTCGGGAAAGATCAGATCACCACCACGGTCCGAGTTGCCTTCATCGCGACGCGCGTGGCTCACGTGTAGTGGTTGTACTGAACCACTTGTACTTCCTTGTATATGTAGATTGGCGCTTTCGGCTGAACTGTGATGGCGGTTTCGGTGAAACTGATTTGGCGCTTTCGGCGAAACAAGGATGTGGGATTCCCGCAATCTTGATTCGCCGTTTGGTGGAAGCCTGTTTGCGGGAACGCCGCAGTCTGGCAAGCGCGGCACGGGGATACGATCGGCGAATCGGGATTCATCATTCGCGAGGAGCGTGAGGAGACAGTCCAGTCTGACCCGCGCGACAAGGCGGGGGGGAATTCCGGCGAGCGCCTCCTCCCACACCCCGGCGCGCGCCAGTTCTCGGCGCGCGGCCTCCTGTTCGCGACGGGTGAGGCCGATCTGCTCGGTCCACTGTGCCGCCGAGTTGCAGACCCACACTTCCAACTGCCTTTTCGATTGAAGCCTCGTCAGGTGCAGCGCGCGGGATAGCAGCAACCCCGCGTTAACACCGCCCCCGATGCGGGCGAGCGTGCGGTGATAGGCGAGCGCCGGACCCAGGAGTTCCGCGACCGCTGCTCCATCGGCCCAGTCCAGGCGAGCGGAAGCCTTGCCGATCCGATCGGAAAGCAAGGCGCCGAGCTGGTCGAGGCAGAGCCGGAAGTGGAGCCTCGCCGGTATCCCGATGCGCTGCTCGTTGACGAGCGCCAACTCGCGCAACACCTCGCGTGAGGTAACTTGTTCTTTTATGGAAAGTCCGGTTTCCATCTCCCACTGCTCAGTCGTCTTGAAAAACCACCCGCCGGTACTGGCGATGTCTCTCCCGTGCCGCGTCCAGTAGATCGTCTGCGAGAGCAACAGCGCCGCCTTGACGCTTGCCGTCAGGTCGACGAGCCGGCGATGAAACGCGATATGCCGACCCAGCAGCGGCCAGATGATCGCGAGCTCCCTGTTGTCTTTCGCGAATTCCCATGCATCGCCACCCGTGCTTGTTGCGGATCTCCTGTCTCTCACGCCTGATCCTGTGCACCGTCATCGGGGAACTGCGGCCGCGTGCGCCTGCAATGCACGCAACACCGCATCGGGGCGCACCCGAAACCAAAGCTTTGCCGGCATGCCGACGCGCCTCTCCTCCACGAATCCCGCACTGCGCAACGCGCGTCGCGCCGTTTCCTGCTCCCAGCGGGAGAGCCCGGTTTCGTCGCTCCACTCGCCCTGGGACTTGGAGAACCAGCCGTTGGCCGCGCCGTCGATCGCCTGGGACGTCCAGATGGCCTGCGAAAGCATCAGAGCCGCGGTCACGCCGCCCGTGATCGGGACAAGGCAACGATGAAAACTCACCGGAAGATCGAAGACTTCAAGCAGCAGTTCGGCGGTAATCCCGGAGGGCACCGCAGCGCGGGTGTTCATTGGTCCGCCTCGAATTCGCGTACGACCGCTTCAAGAACGGCGATGGAGAACTGCGGAAACGCTTGATGCAGCCGGTAGTAGCGAACCCGGTGGCTGGGGTCCTCGATGGCGAGCCAGGCGCGGAAGATGCGCTCGCGCGCGGCGTAGTCAGGAAGCGGGAGGCGGCCAGAAGGTCTCCAGGCGCCGCAATCACGGCGGCGCTTGAGCGTTACCTTGCGCCGGATCTTGAAGATCGCGCTCATCATCTGCCAGGACGCGCCATGGCGGATGAAATACGCCTCCAGCGCCTTGGCTTCGTTGACAAGTGCCACGGCGCGCAGGCCCGCGTTCAGTTCGGCGGCATCGAACGCGACACCAATGGTCAGATCACGCATCGCGGCAAGGCGATTGAGATCGAGCGCGGAGAGTTGCCGCAGGCGCGCGAGTTGTTCGTTCTCAATGCCGGCGGCGTGGAGCTCGGTCGGCTCCGCTTCGGCGAGTCGTACCGCGACGTGATTGAGGAGCACGAGGCGTACCTGCGCGTCGAGCAGTGGCAGCATCACGCGTCTCCCGCTGCCACGATTGCGCTATTCAATCCGCGAGGCGTGAAGGTCGATGCTCGGGATTGCCTTACGAGACGGAGGAGGTTCCAGAAGGCAGTGGCCCTGTCGTCATCTGCATCGACGAGCCAGCCAAAGAATGCGGCATCGAATGCGAAGGCATTCTGGGGATCGCCCAGGGACCGACCTCCTCCATCATTTGGCGCTGGATCGCCTTCGGTTGAGCGTTCCGGCACGGCCACCGATGCCGAGTGGTCGAGTTGTCCGGCGATGAACGCGAGCAGCCACCAGGCCTGTTGCCGGCTGGGCGGCAGAGACTCCTCATCGTCCGATACCGGCAACGGGTCCATGTAAAAGCCCAGTGGCGCTGCAGCGTGGAGACGCAAACAGTCGCCGATACCGGCAAGACCAGCGAATGACTGGGTGTGTTCGATGATGCGCGAAAACACCGCAGGGTTCTCGTCGACCGGAGGGAGCGCGTCCCCCGCCAGAACTTGGCGGCCCGAAACGACCGTCCCGGCGTTAGCCGTGCTAACAGCCGATCCCGAGCGCGAGGATTCGGCAAGCGCGGTCGGCACCATCGCCACCGGTTGAACGGGTCGGTCCACACCGCCACGCGCTGGCGGGGTTGCCGGTGAGGCCTGCGGCGAGCGTGTCGGCGCGTCGAGCGCCATGCGCACTTGTGCAACGGGTTCACCGAGTTGCCCGGCCAGGGCTTCCTCGCATGCCCTGCACACGGCCGAAGCACTGAAGGTCTGCGTTTTCCGATACTCGTCGGCATTTCGGCGAAAGACCGGTTCGAATACCGTCGCGTAAAGATCGTCCTCGGCGAACGATGCGCGGGTGTGCGCATAACGCTTCATGACATTGAGTCGCGGCTGCATCGTCTTCACGTCCAAACCCGACAGGTCGGCAACGGCCTCGCCCAGGGTGCGCAGCCGCTCGGTGGCGAACAGGCAGTGGGCAAGCGTCGCTGTGTTGACGCACAGCCCCAGGGCCTTCATCTCGTCTTCGAGCTGCCTCAGCGAGAGCGCACTACCCTTCTCGGCCTCGAGTCGCGCTTTCAGGGCAACGACACCGCTCGCTTTGTCCCAGAAGGTCATCTCGCCGCGCAGCTCGTTCTCGATGAGGTGCGAGGTGAGCACGTGGCTTTCGGAGCGCCATGGCCGGAACAGCACGATGAGCTTCTGAAACCTCGCGTCCCGAGTTTCCGACCAGAGCTGCTGGATCGCGAGCAGGCGGGTGTTACCGCCAGCCTCGACGATGAAGTGCTCCTCACCGGGTCTGCGCGTGACCGTGAGAGGGCTGCGGATTCCGCTCGAACGAATCGATTCCTTGATTTCCGCGAACCTGGCGTTTCCCGCGCGGCGCGGATTGTTCTCGTACGGGCGTATGTCATCCACCGCGAGCTCGATCTGGCAGTCATGCCGCGGATCGGCCTGCGAGGGAAGTTCTCTGGAATTGTTTCCGGGATTGCCGACCCTCAGCGACTCGGCGACGAGACGACGACGTTCCTCGATGGACACATGGCGTCCGAATGCCCCGGAAGCGGGTGCCGAGGCGCCGCTGTGGACGATGCCGTTTTGCAACGCCTCCCCGCTCACGCGATCCTCTCCTGCATGCGAATGGAGTCGGCGTAGACGCCCTGCAGGCTGGGTATCAGCTCCCAGGCAAGCTGATGCATCACGGTGCAGGCGCTGGGCGTGACGCCCTCGCGTTTGCGTTCGTGGCGGTGCACGGGGATGCGGAGGGTTGCCGCCTCCTTGTAGGCCTTGGCATGAGGGACCACGGTTTCAAGGACGGAAACCCGGCCTTTGAGCTTGATGAAGTCGTCCCGGATTCCGCTGGCGATGACCCGTGCATCGGTGGTTCGATCCTGTCGGTAGATCACCGCCTTCATGGGCCCCAACGTCGCGCCGAGCGCGCTGCCGGGCTCGAGCCGATCGAGCAACTCCATCGTCCCGTCCTTGAATTCGCGGGCCGAGAGAATCTCTGGCGTAATCGGCGAGACGAGGATGTCGGCAGCCAGCACGGCGGCGTCCTGCAAGGGTCCCACCGCGCCCTGCGTGTCGATGAGCACGCAGTCGTAGGAATCGACGACCGCCGGCGACTGGAGTGCAAAGCGCAAGCGAAAGCCGCGGTCAATGCGATTTAGCAACCAATGCGGAAGATTGCCTTCGGGATCGTCGGAGACGACGATGTCGAGGTTTTGATACATGGTCGCACTAATGCAAGGCACCGTCACCTCACCGCGAACGATGACTTCGGTCAACCCGGCGGACGGCTTCGGCGTCGCGAGCGGAAAGTATTTGGAAAGCGATGGCTGCACATCCGCGTCGATCAGGAGGACGCGCAACCCCATGTCGGCAAGCAGCGCCCCCAAGTTGGCAGTGAGCGTGGTTTTGCCGACCCCGCCCTTGGTGCTGGTGATCGTGAACTTAATCACAAGCGAGTCTCCCATTCGGCGCCTGCCTGGAGATGCGCATTCTTTGGAATCCCTCAAAGCCGCGCTCGCGCGCGGTTGCGTCGGTCGAGTAGCGACGCGTGCGTAAACATTCCGGCATGCGTTTGGCCGTGCATTGATTTTGCTTTTTTCCAAACCGGGTCGCCTCGCGTAACCCCTCCGAAAAATGGGGGGGTTGGGCGGGAAAGGACCTCTTTTGGGTTTATGCAGGAGGTTTCGCCCGCGCCGTCCTTGATTCTGGGGGAGGTGAACTCGATCGCTGGCGACTCTGCCCTCCGGCCCCGGGCATGGGAATGCGCGTACATCGAAATCCCGGAAAGCCGCGCCAGCGCTTGATTGCAGGAGCGAAGCCGCGTTTTTATGCGAAATCATCTCGACCCTGCGTTCGGGCATCCATCGCCCATCGCGCGCACCGCAAATCGACCTCAAATCCAATCCTCCCGAAAAAGCGGGGGATTGGACGGGAAATGGCGTCTTTATTGGCTTGCGAGGCGGGAGCTACGCGTGTTTTTGACGCGGAAGGTCGATGGGTAATCGGTGCTGCGCACCGGCAGCAAATATTGCGGGATGGCAGGCCTGCGCTTCCCGTGGCAGCCATCGTCCCCGGGCAGGGGAAAACCTTTGACGATTGTAAATGGACTGCTGCTCGCGGCGCCTTCAATCTAAGCGGTATGACTCGGGAGCACGCCACCGTCAAAAAGCGGGTCGGTTCAAGAATTCGACAAAGACGCAATCACTGCCGCATGTCCCTGGAAGAGCTGGCTTTCGATGCCGGTTTGGTCACGTCCTATATTTCGCAGATCGAAAACGGCAAGCGCAATCCTTCGCTGATAACGCTTTATCGCCTCGCGACTGCGCTTCACGTGGACCTGGCTGAGCTGGTGAAAGCGTAGGCCCGCCCAAGCTCACTTTAACTGCCGCAGCGCCATCTCCATGACTGAGCCTAGTTCCAACACCCGGGACATAGAGTTCCAGTTTTCCGAGCAGCTGCGCGCGACTCTTGAACGGGGCCTGGGAGCGATGTGGTTGCGATGGCTTTCGAAGCCACGGACCTGTCTTGGCTCGCAGCGCACCGCCGAGCGCACCTCGCGTCAAGACAGACTCGTTTAAACAAAGTTCTTGGGGGGAACCGTTATGGCAACCATCGTTAGCCTCAGGACTGAGTGGGCCGATAGAACGGCATTCGCCATTGCAACCAAACGGGTCCTCATCATAGACGATCAGAGGACCGCGCACGTGATACTCGAGGCGATCATCCACAGCATCGACAGGCATATCGATGTGAAGCCGTTCGTGAATCCCCTCGAAGCAATTGAATGGGCGAGAGTGAACGCCCCAGACCTTGTTTTGGTTGACTATAAGATGCGCGAAATCGACGGCATCGAAACGATCAGGCGATTGAAGCAGTTGCCGACTTGCCTGGATACGCCGATCGTGATGGTGACCGTCAGCGAGGACAGGAAGGTTTGTCACGACGCGTTCGATGCGGGCGCAACGGATTTTCTGGTTAAACCGTATGACCATTACGAATGCCGTGCGCGTTGCCGTAATCTGCTGACCCTGCGCGAGCAGTACCTGCTTCTGAAGGACCGCACGAAGCTCCTCGAGTACGAAATCCACGCCGCGGTGCGGCAGATGCGCGCCCGCGAGCGCGAGACCATCATGCTGGCCGCCAATCTGTCGGAGTACCACGCGCATCAAGACGGTTTACGGATCCTCCGGATCGCGCGATACGCAGGGCTGATCGCTGAAGGTATGGGATTGCCACCGGAGATGACGGAAAGCATCGAGCTTGCCTCGACGTTGCACGACGTGGGCAAGATCGGCATCGCGGACGACATCCTGCTCGCCGAGGGAGACTTAACCGACGCTCAGGAGCAGGCGCTGCGAGAGCACACGGAAATCGGGCACAAACTGCTCGAGCAAAGTTCATCGGAACATCTAAAGCTGGCGGCGCAGATATCCCTGGGCCATCACGAGCGCTACGACGGTTGCGGCTATCCGAAGGGCATGAAGGGCCGCGACATACCGTTAGCCGCGCGGATCGTGGCGGTGGCGGAGGCGTTCGATCTGCTGACCTGCGAGCCTCGTTGCGGTAGCGCTGATCAGGTTGCAGGCGCCATGAGCAACATGATGTCGAGGAAGGACACCGAGTTCGATCCGGTGTGCGTCGAGGCGCTCAGCAGTCAATTGGAGAAAATCGGCGAAATCATCGCCACGTTTTCGGATCCCGCGTGAGACGCGTGCGGGCCGGGACTCGCAATGAATGTGGCGATCGTGTCGCGTCTCAGGATGGGCATAGGTAATCTGCGCGAGCGGCTGGCGGGGCGCGAGGACAGCGAACACGTCGATGCGCTGGTCAGGATAGCGCTTGTACTGGTCATCTGTACGATGCCGTACTATGGCTCAGTTCTGCTCAAGCGCATCAGGGTAGCCCAGGACAAGGCGGCGTTGGCAAATGCAGCGCAAAGGCGCCTCCTTTCGCTGATGCGTTACGACATTCGAAACCTGCTTACTTCGATCACCGATAATAACGCGGCACTGCGCAAGACGCCCCTGACCTCAAGGCAGCTTGATCTGATTGACACGCAGGGGACCGCTTCCGAAATCCTGTTGTCGCGGCTTGACAATGGGCTCGACCTGGCCAGGATCGAAGCCGGGAAGATAACCAGCGGGCATGGCAAATTCGATTGGCATGCCGTGATCAACAGGGCGCTGAAATCCGCGGCGACACGGGCAGCCGGAATGAAGGCTTTTCTCACCAAGCCGATCAAAGCCGAGGTGTTGTTCCAAACCATCGGCGCGCGCAAGTGCGCGCCCGACTGCCATGGCGATGAAACGGAAGGAATTCAACGCACGGCGAGTGAGCCGGTGCTCGATCACGCGGTACTGGCAGAGTTGGAACAATGCGCCAACTCTCCGCAGTTCGTCGCGCATGTGTTTGACGCCTTCGAGTCCGATATGCTCGGTCTCATCGAGCGGCTGAAGCTGGCCGTGAAGAGCGAAGATTGGCCTGAGATCGCAGAGATCAGGCATGCGATTGAAGAGACCGCGCGGAACAGTGGCGCGGCTGCAATCGTCGGGCTCATTGGCAGCCTGAGATCGCTCGACGCAGTTGAGCCAACGGAACGGGAAAAGCGCGTCGGGGAGTTGTGTGCCTGCTTCACCACAACCCTTGATGCCATGCGGGAGTTTCTCGCGAGACGCAAGAACAAAACTGTAGTAATCACGAGTTGATTCGACAGCCACCGTACAATAAGGGAGAATTCTCCTTGCAACTTGTTTCAGATAGCCCGACCCTCAAGGTGACCTATACTCCCGTGACTGACAGATCCGGTGGCGACTACTCCCGATAAACCACACACCGCGGCAAGGCACACGCTGCCGCTTACCCGGGTGTGTTAGAGTTTCTGGATCGCCAGCGCGACGCGTCCCAGCACCAACACCTCGCGCGCTTTTGCGGACTCATCGTGGTGCGTGCCCAGCCGATCGATCGTCTCGCTAGCGATCGCGGGATTGTCGCACGCGATGACGTAACCCCCATGAAGCCGGCGCTGGACGCGTCGCACGATCACCGACTTGCCCAGGAGCAAAGCGTAGATCCCGTTGTCCTCGGTGATCTGCGTCAGGTTCGTGTCCACCAGCAACGGCGTGCCGTCCTTGATCCGCTCCCCCATCGCGTCGCCCTGCATGCACAGCAGCACGAATCCGTCCAGAGTGCGCCCGAGGAGCTGCTGCCAGATTCGATTAGGCAGCGCGGTGTGGTCCCATTCCCCGTCACCGGTCTTGAGTTGACTCAGCGGCAGTAGCTGCGCTGATTCAAGGAGCCGCGCCAGGCGCTTCGACACTGTGGCGGAAGGCAGCGTGGCCTGGGCGCTCATTCGCGCCAATTCAGCCTTATCTGGAAACAAACGGGTCGGATCCACCCCCAAGCGCCCAATTCTCCCCAGTTCTTCAAAGCTGGGATAGCTCCATCCACGCAGCCAATTCGCGGCCGTCGTGCCGCTTACCCCAACCCGGTCTTTGATGAGCCTCGCGCGACCGCGCTCGGGAAGGCCCAGTTCACCGAGCATCAGGTTGAGCCGCTTGGCGAACGCCTTCAATCGCTGCGGGTCGGTGCGCGGCTTTCTCCCCGCCTCGGGCGCCTCTGCGGGAAGTGCCGGTTTTCGTTGTGCTTGAGCCATGTCCTCATCCATACCCACCGCCCCACTCGAGCAATCGGCGGCGCGATCACAATTACAGATAACGCAATTATAATGAATTGAAGTCAGTATGCAATAGATATATGTTATAAGTATGTTGACAAATACAATACATCTATACAAAATGACAATATATCGGTTTATCGGCCCATCGGGGAGTTGGGGGGCGAACGGGACCGGATAGACGCAATTGGGTCTGCCGGAACCCATTCGACGAGCACCGAAGCAGCCACATGCCGCCGCGAAGCCGCCAGAGCCAAAGCTACCGGAAGTCAAAGCCCATGGGGTGACCCCTTTCATCGCCATCAGCCGAACGCCCTCATCGCATGAATGACCTCCGAGAACTAAACCGGCGAATTGCCGAGCACTGGCTGGGAAGCCTCGATCCCAACCAGAAGGCGTACTTAAGCTACGCGCCGGTTTGCCTCGGACAACTAACCCACAGCGCGGTGGCTCTCGCTCAAGTTCTCGCGCGCTCCATGCAAAGGGACCACGACCCCCTGCGGGTCGCCAAACTCAATCGCCAATATCTGTGCTTTGCGCGTCTCGCGGCCAAGGATGTGGCGGCAGGCAAACTCGAGATGTTGATTCGGCTTGGCCTCAGCCTGGAGCAGGCAGAACTACTGGGCAAGCTAACTGACGAGGAGCTCGGCCGGCTCGCGCTCGATTGGGAGGGCCCCATCATCGGCTTTGCGAGCCAGGCATTTGCACATGGCGTGGCGCTGCACGTACGCGCCGCCCAACATCACGCCGCCGCGTTGGTCGCGACGCATCTTGCACCATAACTCGGGACGAGATCGTGCAACCCATCCCGGAGAATGCCCGGCCGGGCGACCCGCGTTGGGGCTTGGCGTTTCTCGATCTCGCTCAAGGCATGGTCATCGCCGGCGCCAAGGCGAAGCTCATCGAGCGCTTTACCAATTTGTCCCATAGCCGGGTCCGGGAACTGTACAAGGCGCTGCGCGGCATCGCCCCACCAGCGGGGCCGATCGTGCAAGGCAGCGCCCGTCATTTTGCGATGCGCAGCAAACACACCTCCGAGGCCGCGCGCATCCAGTGCGCGATCTTCCTCGCGTGTTACGAGCGGATGGGCAAGATCAGCCCCACCCCGCTGCAACGCGGCTGGCGGCTTCTGGCCGCGTTCAACTCATATTTGAGTCTCACCGAAAAGCTCAGCCAAGCCATCCCGGTTAAGCGGCTCGACATCAATCAGGCCTACGCCCTGCTCAGTTTCGCTGGATTCATGACGCTCTCCAGCGGCGCGGAATTACAGCTCAGGAAATGCCGCGTTTGCTTGATTCACTATCCGGTGGTTGCCAACGAGCCACTCGACGAGCAAGGCTGCCCGGTGTGCGCCATCAACGCCAACTCTTCCCGCCTATCCGGGCATGCGGAAGGCGAAGCCTCCGCCTCGTGAGCAAATAAGGACGCCATTTCCCGTTCAACCCCCCGGTTTTTCTGGGGGGATGGATTTGAGGTCGATTTGCGATGCGCGCGAAGCTCGGTGGATGCCCGGACGCAAAGTGGGGACGATTCCGCAAGAAAACTCTCCCCCTGCTGCAATCAAGCACGGGCGCGGCTTTCCTGGATTTCAAGACATCCGCACGGCTATGCGTTGGACGGGATGGAAAACTCGTTTGTGATGAGGCACACCACCAGCAGAAGCCGAGGACGAAGTGGGCAACCCCACCCCCAAACAAAATAGATGCCATTTCCCGTCCAACCCCCCGATTTTTTGGTGGGGTTAGACGAGGCGAAGCAGTTTGGGAAACAGCAGAATCGGTGCATGTTCCAATGGATCAGAGGAGTCTTTCGCAACCAAGCCCCGCAGGCCCCCTGCGGCGGTCAAGCCAGTTCGCCGTGTTTTCCAAAGCAATCCCGCGCTGGCGAGCAGTGTATCGCGGCAACCACCAACCCGAGAACGTACACTTGGGATTGGTTGCGGGTCGAGGCTCGGAGTTGAGACCTGCCCCGGGTTCAGTGCGCCATCCCCAAGACCAGCGATTAAGCATCAAGCAGCGAATGGGATCGCGCGATTTCCTCTGTGCGGCAGCATTTTGATACCGCAGCAAATAGCACATGAGTCACGCAGTTCCGCTAACGCATGCCGCCGATGTACTAGGGGTCGCCTACAAAACGGTCTGGAAGGCCGCTACGGCTGGAAAAATCAAGGCGTTCCGTGCGTGGCCTGGTGGGCCGTGGCGCGTATGGCAGCACGAACTCGACCGCTTGGTGCATAATGAGCACGGGCCGGCGCTGCCTCCGGAAAAGGAGGTTGCATGCCCTTCAAGCGTAAAGGAAGCCGATATTGGTGGGTACGTATCGGCGGAGTACGACAATCTACTGAAACAGCGGACTTTAAAGCGGCGACGCGCATCGAGCGCGAGGGTAATGAAATAATTCGGCTGTCACGTCAGAAGGCCAAGATAGAGGCGATGCGCCTCGAATTGGTCGGCGCCAAGCCGGCTCGATCGTGGAAGGAGCTTTGTGTTCGCTGGTCCAAGGAGAAAGCAGCAAAGGCATCTTGGAAAGATGATCTGAGGATGATCGAGTGGTGGGGTCAGCATCTGGACCACGTTACCGATATCCGCGTGATCACCCGCGAGCGGGTGGACGAACTCGTGCAGAAGCATCGCAGCGGCGTATCAGTACAAGTGGCGGTACCGGCCAACTCAACGGCCAACCGCTACGTGGCGTTGCTCACCGGCATGCTAAATGCCGCGTGCAAACGGTGGGACTGGACCGAGCGTGCCCCGCTCTTGATGTACTACCCGGAGCCGGAAGGCCGTGATTCATGGCTGACGGTTGCGCAGTGGCGGCTGCTTGAACAGCAGTGCCCTAAGCACCTGCGGCGGCCAGCAACATTTGCGCTGGCTACCGGGTTACGCGATGCCAAGGTGTTTAGTTTGGAGTGGCCACAGATAAACATGCCGGAGCGTTATTTGATGCACAAGGGAACCGGGAACAAGCTGGGCAACGTCATTCCGTTGAACGATACGGCGATGGCGGTGCTGCGCGAGATCCAGGCATCGCCGGTGCGTCACATGACGCGGGTGTTTACGTGGATGAAACCGAAAAAGCTGGATGATGTTCTAACGAGGCTGTAGAAAAACCCTGGACACTTTGACTCGTGCCGTTTTCGTTCTATTTTGGGTATGCATTTATCCCTCCGAAAAGTTTTGCGTTGATTCTGGAGCGTTCTATGAGGTCGCAGTTTGTGAGCGTTGCGCAAACCTCGCGTTCGGGGGCTTTTTCTACAGCCTCAACGTACACGGTCGAACCGTTAAACGATTACGGTAAGGCGTGGTGGAAAGCGCTCGCGCGTGCTGGTTTGGGGCACTACGATGCGGATGAACACGGGCAGGGGGAATTTACGTGGCATGGACTACGCCACACCTTTGCAACGTGGCTACGCAGCGGTGGTGCGCCCGATTGGGCGATCGACGCTTTAGGAGGCTGGTCGAGGGCTGCAACACGCGAGCGCTACTCGCATGTGCACGTCGAAAGTTTGCGTCCGTTCGCGCAGATGATTGACACAGTTTTGACACAGCAACCGGATGTTAAGACAGCACAGCAGCGGTAAGTTGTTGAAGTGCTTGCAAGAAGATGGGGTGGCTGACGGGACTCGAACCCGCGACAACCGGAATCACAATCCCAACGATTCATGCTGATTATAAAGCTGAAATCCTTGAAATCTATAATTCAATTCTGGTTAATTCGCATCAAAATGGCGTTCGTGCGTACCTGCACCCCATACGGGCGTTTTTTTAAGTAAAATCAATAGGTTAAGTAAAAATCGTCTAACCAAACTACCCAAAAACACCCTTTGAATTAGCTAGATTTTTCGATTTTGGTTAGACACTCGCGAAGGGACAAATAATCCGTTTTATTTTCCATCAAGTATCAGTTTACCTTATTTTCACCGAGCACCGGCCACCCACTGGTAGCAGCTTCATTGCCGTGGACTTGTCCAAGCTCGATGCGATGACTCGCGAGATAACGCTTGCCGCGGCGATCCCCGCGGCGGACGAAATCCTCGCCGGCAAGGTGCGCGGGCGGCTGGTGGTCGACGTGAACGCAACATGAGCTCATGAGCGAATTCAAATTCACGCGCGACGATATCGAACGCGCGGCGGCGGTCGTTTACCGCGCGCTTGCGCCGACGCCGCAATTCGCGTGGCCGCTGCTCGGGAGCGAACTCGGCGCGGAGGCGTGGGTCAAGCACGAGAATTACACGCCGACCGGCGCATTCAAGGTGCGCGGCGGATTGGTTTACTTTGACGAACTCGTCGCGCGTGGCGCGCCTCCGGCGGGTGTCATCAGCGCGACGCGCGGCAACCACGGGCAGTCGGTCGGTTACGCGGCGCGGAAAAACAATATTCCGGCGACCATCGTCGTGCCGCATGGCAACAGCCGCGACAAGAATGCCGCGATGCGCGCACTGGGCGTCGAACTGATCGAGCACGGCGCGGATTTCCAGGAATCGCGCGAATACGCCGCGCGCCTTGCGGCGGAGCGGAACCTGCATATGGTGCCGGCATTCCATTCGCATCTCGTGCGCGGAGTGGCGACGTATGCGCTGGAGTTGCTCAGCGCAGTGCCCGCCGCGGCGACGGTCTACGTGCCGATCGGGCAGGGCTCCGGCATCTGCGGCATGATCGCCGCGCGCGACGCGCTGGGACTCAAAACGGAAATCGTTGGCGTGGTGTCGGCGCATGCGCCTGCGTACAAACTGTCTTTCGAAGCGCACAAGCACGTCGAGCATGCGGTCACGACCGAACTCGCGGACGGCATGGCGTGCCGCGTGCCGGACGACGCGGCGCTCGACATCATCTGGCGCGGCGCGGCGCGCGTGCTGGCGGTGACGGACGACGAGGTGGCCGCAGCGATGCGCTTGTACTTCAGCGCCACGCACAGCGTCGCCGAAGGCGCGGGTGCGGCGCCGCTGGCGGCGGCGTGGCAGGAGCGCGAACGCAACCGCGGGCGCCGGATCGCGCTGGTGTTGTCGGGCGGCAACGTCGACCGCGACATGTTTGCGCGGGTGCTTGCCGGCTAAGCGGCTCCGCGGCTAATAGGCGGTCCAGCCGCCGCCGAGGGCGTTCATCAGATCGACGGTGTAGCCCAGGTATGACTGGCGATTGCGCACTAGCGCGAGTTGGGCATCGTTTAGCGTGCGCTGCGCATCGAGCACCTCGAGATACGCCGAGTAACCGGATTCGTAGCGCAGCGTTGCCAGGCGCAGGCTATTGCTCGCCTGCTCGACACGGTCGCGCAGGTCCTGCTCCACTTCGGCGGAGAGCGTCACGTTCGAAAGCGCATCGGCTACTTCGCGAAACGCTGTTTGCGCGGTCTTTTCGTAAGTGACCTCTGCCTGCCGCGCGCGCGCTTCCGCTTGCTCGGTGCGCGCGGCATAGCGACCTCCATCGATAATCGGCCCCACCACGCCCAGCCCAAGAGACCATATTCCCGCCCCCGTTGCGAACAGCGTCCCGAGCTCTTGGCTTTCCCTGCCCAGTGCACCGGTCAGGCTGAAAGTCGGGAGCTGCGCCGCTTTCGCCACGCCAATCTGGGCGTTGGCGGCCATGAGCTGCGCTTCCGCCTGGCGCACGTCAGGCCTGCGCTCGATCAAAGCCGATGGCAGTCCCGGCGGCGGCAAAGGCGGGGTCGGCAGCGCGCGCAGGTCGCCCGCCTCCAGCCCCACATCGAGCAGACCCGATAGCACGCCGATTTGGTGCACGGCGACCTCACGCTGGCGCCGCAGATCCTTCATTTGTGCAGCCAGTTGCGCACGGTTCGCATTCGCCTGGTAGCCGTCGAGGTCGGACACGAGCCCCGCCTGCGCGCGCGCGCGCGCCAGATCGAGCGAGTCTTCCGCGGCTTTGAGCGTCTCGCCGGAAACGATGATTTGCGCATCGAGCGAGCGCACCGCGAAATACGTCTGCGCGATAGACGCGGCAAGCGTAAGCGATACGACGTCGCGACCATAGCGCGTGCCCAGGAGCTGGGCTCTTACCGCTTCCGACGTGCGGCGCAGGCGACCCCAGAAGTCGAGCTCGAACGAAGTATTCGCCGTGAGCTGGAAATCGTTGCGGATCTGCGGCACCGAGGCCGTCAACGTTCCCGTCCGGGTACTGGAGCGCGCGCGGCTGCCCGCCACGTGCCCCTCGACGAGCGGAAAAAACAGCGTCGCGTTGACTTCACGCAGGAGGGCTTCGGCTTCCTCGATGCGTGCTGCAGCGAGCTTGATATCGGTGTTGCGCTCCAAGCCCGAAGCCACGAGCTTGTCGAGCGTCGGATCGCCATACAGCCGCCACCAGTGAGCCGGCAGCGCAAGGGGAGCAGGACTCGCGGGGGCCTGCGCGTAGCCGGCGGGCAGCCCAATCGGGGGGCGCCGGTAATCCGGGCCCACCATCGCGCAGCCGCCAACCGCAAACGCGAGCGCGGTGATCAGGGAGCGCGAGATCACAGCGGCTCCTTCGCGCCTTCAGGCTCCGCCGGCGCCGCATCGCCCATCTTCTGCCTGCGCGCGAATAACGTGAAAAACAGCGGCACGAAGATCGTCGCGACGAAGGTCGCCAGCAGCATGCCGCCGATTACGCCCGTTCCCATCGAGCGGCGCGCGGCCGCACCCGCGCCGCTTGCGACGGCGAGCGGCAGCACGCCGAACATAAACGCGATCGAAGTCATGACGATCGGCCGGAAGCGCAGCCGTGCCGCCTGCACCGCGGCGTCGATCGGCCGCATGCCGGCGAGCAGGCCTTGCTGCGCGAATTCGACGATCAGAATCGCATTCTTGGCGGCAAGACCGATCAGTACGACGAGGCCGATCTGGAAATAGATGTCGTTTTCCATTGCACGCAACCACACGAACAGCAGCGCGCCGGCTACCGCGAACGGCACCGCGAGCACCACCGCAGCGGGCAGGCGCCAGCGCTCGTAGAGGGCGGCCAGAATGAGATAGACCATGACAATTGCGAAGCCGAACGCGAACAGCGACGCGCTGCCCGTGCGCTTTTCCTGAAACGCCTGGCCGGTCCACGCCATGCTGTAGCCCGCCGGGAGGACTTCACTTGCGACCTTTTCGACCGCTGCAATGGCCTCGCCCGAGCTCACGCCCGCCTTGCCGCTGCCGAGCACCTTGGCGGCGAGAAAGCCGTTGTAGCGCTCGACCTGTTCGGGCCCGACGACGCTCGTGCTGCGGATCAGCGCTTTCAAGGGAATCATCTCGCCGGTAGTGTTCGAGCGCACGTATATCGTGCCGACGTCGTCGGGTCGCGCACGGTAGGGCGCGTCGGCCTGGACCTGCACGCGGTAGGTGCGGCCCTTCATGTTGAAGTCGTTCACGTAGAGCGCGCCCATGGTGCTTTGCAGCGCGTCGAAGACGTCCGAAACCGGTACGCCGAGCGCCATCGCCTGCTCGAGATTCACTTCGACGAAGAGTTGCGGCACGGTGGGGCGGTAGAAGGTGTTGATGGCCTGCAGTTGAGAATGCTTGGACAGCGCAGCCGTAAACGTCTGCACGACCTGCGCGAGCTGGCGCGCGTCCGAGTCGGCGCGTGCCTGGACGTAGACCTCGAAGCCGCCGGCGGTGCCGAGGCCGCGAATCGCGGGCGGATTGAAGCCGAGCACGATGCCGTCGGGGAAGGTCATTCCCATGCGCGATATTTCGCCGGCGAGAGCCGGGGCCGTTTTTTCACGCTCGTCCCAGTGCTTGAGCAGGATGAAGCTCGTGCCTGCGTTGGACTTGTTGCCGCCACCGATGATGTCGCGACCCGGGGCCACGAACGCGTGGTCGATCGCCGGCTCTTTCGCGAGCCGCTGCTGCAACTGTGCGCCCGTCGCGGCGGTGCGCTGAAGCGTCGCGCCGTCCGGGAGCATGATCGCGCTGATGAGATAGCCCTGATCCTCGGGGGGAACAAAGCTCGTCGGGACCCGTGCGAAAAGCAGCGCCGTCAGGGCGAGCACGCCCACGAACGCGAGCCCGCTCCAAAGGCGCTGCTTCAAGACGGCCTGGACCATCCAGAGAAACCCGGCAGTGAGCTTCGCGAAGCCCACGTTGAAGGGATGGAAAAATCGCGACTCATGCTCGCCGGGCTTCAGGAGCAGCGCGCACAGCGCAGGCGTCAGCGTGAGCGCCGTCAGGCCCGACAGCAGAACCGCGATCGCCACGGTCACGGCGAATTGTTTGTAGAGTTGGCCGGCGATCCCGCCCAGGAACGCGACCGGAACGAACACCGCGCAGAGTACGAGCACGATCGCGAGCACCGCGCCCGACACTTCGTGCATCGACTCGATCGCCGCCTGCTTCGCCGCCATTTTCTGCTCGCGCATCAGTCGCTCGACGTTTTCCATCACGACGATCGCGTCGTCGACCACGGTGCCGACCGCGAGCACCATCGCGAAGAGGGTCAGCGTATTGATGGAGAAATGCAGCGCATATAGTCCCGCGAACGTGCCGATGAGCGACACCGGCACCGCAATCATCGGAATGAGAGTCGCGCGCCAATGCTGCAGAAACACGAACACGACCAGCAGCACGAGTACCGCGGCTTCGGCGAGCGTGATCACCACCTCGTGGATAGAGGCCTTCACGACAAGCGTGGTGTCGAACGGAATCAGGTAGTCCATCCCCTGGGGAAAGGTGTCCTTGAACTCCGCCATGCGCGCTTTGACGGCAGCGGAGACATCGAGCGCATTGGCGCCGGTCTGCAGGAACACCGCCATGCCCACCGCAGGCTTGCCGTCCACGGTGGTGGACGTATCGTAACTCTGGGCACCGAGCTCCACGCGTGCGACATCGCTGATCCGCAACACCCCGTTCGGCCCGCCCGCGCGCACCACGATATTGCCGAACTGTTCGGGCGTGACGAGACGGCCTCGCGCGGTGACCGTGTACGTGAGCGCCTGACCGGTCGGAGCGGGCTCCGCGCCGATCTTGCCCGAGGCATACTGCTGGTTCTGCACGCGGATCGCGCTCGCGATGTCGGTGGGTGTCACGCCGAGACGCGCCATCTTGTCCGGCTGCAGCCAGATGCGCATCGAATAGCCTGAGCCGAAAAGCAGGACGTCGCCGATGCCGGGAATCCGCTTGAGCTCGTCGATCAGGTTGACCGTGGCGTAGTCGGCCATGGCGACGGTGCTGTGTTGCCCCGTGGTCGAAAGCAGGCCTATCACGAGCAGGATGTCGTTCGAGCGTTTCTGCACGATCACCCCGTTACGCCGCACTTCCTCCGGAAGTCTCGGCAACGCCACCTGCACGCGGTTGTTCAACTGGAACACGGCGGTGTCTACGTTGGTGCCGACCTCGAACGTCGCGGTGATCGTGACCGTGCCGTCCGCCGCTGCGCTCGAGTTGAAGTAGATCATGTTCTCGACGCCGGAAAGCTGCTCTTCGATCGGCGCTGCAACGGTCTTCGCGAGCGTCTCGGCGCTCGCGCCGGGATAGACTGCGGTGATCGTCACAGTCGGCGGCGCGATCTCCGGATACTGCGCGATAGGCAGTATTTGCGACGCGATGAGACCGGCGAGCGTGATGACGATCGCGATGACGCTGGCGAATATGGGACGATCGATAAAGAAACGCGAGAAATTACCCATGGTGGTCCCCGGTCAATGTGGCGCGGTGGGTGGGGCGTCGCCTTTCTTGCCCGAATCTCCCGTCGGCGGAGCGCCCGGCGGTGCGGCAGGCGCGGCGCCAGGCGCGTGCGGCTGAACGAGAGCGCCGGGGCGCAGCTTCATGAGATTGTCGACGATCACGGCGTCGCCCGGTTTGAGACCGCCGGTGACGATCCAGTCGGTGCCGATCCAGTTGGCCGTCTGCACGGGTCTCATCGTCGCCTTGCCGTCGGCTTCGGCGATCCACACCATGCGCGCCTGTTCCGTCTGGATTACCGCGGCTTGCGGTACCAGAAAAGCTTCCTGCTCGCCGGCGAGAATCTGGACTTTGGCGAACTGTCCCGGCAGCCATTTGAGCGAGGGGTTCACAAACTCGGCGCGAAGCTGCACCGTGCCCAGTTTCGGATCTACCGTGGAGCCCGTGAAATTAAGCCGGCCATTGTTGGCGGCGACGCGTCCTGTGTCATCGACCAGCTTTACTTGCGTGCGTTTCGCTGCGCCGCGGATGCGCTCGAAATCGGACATGGCGAGCGAGAAGCGAACCCAGATCGGATTCACCTGCGTAAGTGTAGTGAGCAGACTGGATTCGGTGTTCGCCGTGACGAGGCTTCCTTCAGAGCGCAGCGCGCGTCCGGCGATGCCGCCGATCGGCGCTTTGACATTCGTATAGGAAAGATTAAGTTGCGCCTCGTCAAGCCGCGCCTGCGCGCCCTGGATTGTCGCGGAGGATTGCTTCAGCGTCGATAGTGCGTCGTCATATTCGCGCTGGCTGATCGCCTTGCCAGACGCCAGCGATTTCAGGCGCTCGGCTTCGCGCTGGGCCTGCTCCTGGCGTGCGCGTTCCTGCGCGAGCGCCGCATTCGCCTGGGCGACGGCATTCTCGTAAGTCGCGCGGTCGATCACAAACAGCACGGCGCCCGCATTCACAGGCGCGCCTTCGGCGTACAGGCGCTTCTCGACAATTCCGGTGACGCGCGCGCGAATCTCGATCTCGCGCGAGCCCTCCGCCTGGCCTACGGCCTCGAGCGCGATCGGCACGCGCTGAGGCTCGACACGCTTAATGGTGACCGGCATTGCGGGTGGCGGGCCGCCCGGTGCGCCTTTGGCGGCGGGGCTCGCCTCTTGCTTGCCGCAGGCGGTCAGCAGGAGCGCGAGGCCCGCGAGCACCGCGAGGCCCAAGATCGTGCGGGCCGCACTCGATTTTCGGTTTGTAGGGAGGTTTGAACGCATCGGAAACCTGCGGTATCGACGAAGAAGGGCGTATTATATACAATCCGAGATGTATGTAAACTGCCGAACGGCCGGACCGAATCGCATGCGACGCACCAAGGAAGAGGCAGAGCAGACCCGCCGCCGCATCATGGCGGCGGCGCTGCGAACGTTCAATCGCCGCGGCATCGCGCGCACCACTCTGGAGCAGATCGCCGAGGCCGCAAGCGTCACGCGGGGTGCCATCTACTGGCATTTTTCGGACAAGGCGGCGTTGCTGCGCGCGATCCGCGAAGACGTATCGTTGCCGCTCGTCGACCAGAGCGATTTCACGTTGTTGAATGAGACCGCCAGGGAGCCGCTCGATTGTGTGGAGCAATTCCTGCTTGACCTGCTCAGCGCGGTCGAAAAGGACGAGCACACGCGTCTCGCGTTCTCGGTGATGTCATTCAAGTGCGAATATGTCGGGGAACTCGTGAGCGAGCTCAAAGAGTACGTGCGCAAGAACGAGCGGCTATGCGGTGCGCTGACGCGAACATACGCCGAAGCCCGGCGGCGAGGGACGTTGCGGAAAGGAATGATGCCTCGGCTAGCTGCGCTCGAAACGATCGTCTTCGTAGCCGGCTTGATGCGGCTGTGGTTGCTCGACGAAACTCGATCGGGCGTGAGAAAAGCGGCCCGGGCGCTCATCAGGGCGCACGTGGACGGGCGTCGCAGGCACGCACGGGCAAAGAAAACGTCGGGAACGTAGCTTCTTGCGCGCGATTACGCGGCGCGGCGCCATTCGAACAGCAGGCTCAGCGCGGCGATGGTGAGCGCGCCACGCACGCGCAGCTGGTTACCGTCGCGTTCGATCACTTCCCGGCAGACTGCTGCTGGAGCGTCTTGTTCTTGTTGGCGAGCGTTGCAATCAACCCGTCGATGCCGGACTTCTGGATTTCGCTGTTGAAGGTGCTGCGGTAGTTCTGCACCAGGCTCACGCCCGCGATCACGACGTCATATACCTTCCAGCTCGCGTCGGTTTTCTCCATGCTGTAATTGATGTCGACCGGATCGGCGCCGCCTTTTTGCTTGATCAGCGAGCGCACGACCACCTCGGTATCGCCAGGCTGCAGCTTGAGCGGTCTGTATTCGACCACCTGGTCTTTGTATTGGGTGAATGCGCTGGTGTAGGTGTGTACCAGCAGCGTACGGAATTCGTTGGTCAGGCTTTGCTGCTGCGCGCTGGTGGCCTGGCGCCACGGCGCACCGACCGCAAGGCGCGTCATGCGCGTGAAATTGAAATGCGGCAGGACCTTGGTTTCCACCAGATCGTAAACTTTTTTGGTGTTGCCGGAACGGATGTCCTTGTCGGCGCGGATTACCGCAAGCACTTCCTCGGTGACTTTCTTGGCCAGCGCATCGGGCGCCATGTCGGTCGATTGCGCCAGCGCCGTAACCGCCAGCACCATCCCCAGTAGACAACCGCATATCAATCGGTACATCGCGGCTCCTTCGCCTTCGCTTCGCCTTCGCTTCGCCTGGTATATGGGAGCTTCATTTAGGGTTTCTCACGATCGACACGAAGGAATCAATGAACAGATCAGACGGCATAGACTACAATAATCATGTACTATACAGTCTAGTCCAATCTAAAGCAAAGAATCGAGAAATCCTATGGGCCATCATTCGGTCGAAGTTGCATTCGCCGACAGCCACCAACGCCTGATTAAAGCTGCTGCCGAAGCCTTCATGAAAGAGGGTTACCGCGCCAGCATAGACCGCATTGCGGAACGCGCCGGCGTGGCCAGGCAGACCGTCTACAACCATTTCCCCTGCAAAGAAGATCTGTTCAGCGAAGTGGCCCACATCGCCGCCGACACCATCCTCGTTTCTCTGGACGGCGACGGTGGAGACATTCGCGAGCGCCTGTTGCGTTTCGCCACGGCCTTGCGGCAGCGGGTGCTGGGTGACGAAGGTCTTGCGATGTTCCGCACCCTGAGCGCCGAAGTGCCGCGTCTTCCGGCTTTGGGTCAGGCGTTTTTTGACAAGGGGCCCGGACAGACCGTCCGTGGGCTCGCAGCTTTCCTTGCCCGCGCCATGGGCGATCGTCATCTGCGCCGGGACGATCCCCTGTTTGCCGCAGAGACGCTGATGGGCATGTTGTACGGCTTCGAGCATACCCGCCGGCTGTTCTGCGCGTCCGGCGGTGCTTCGGATGCCGAACAAACCAGGATCGCCGAGATTGTCGATTGTTTTCTCCGGGCCTTCGCCCCGGAACGATAAAGGGAAGGAATTTCCCATGAACACCACCTGGCTTTCCGCCCCGACCCTCCTTCTCCTTGCTCTCCTGATGGGTTGCGGCCCGAGCGGCGGCAAACCACCCGCCGGTGGCCCCGGCGCGGGCATGCCGCCGCCGGAAGCCAACGTGATCACCGTCACCTCTGGCAGCGCGACGCTGACGCAGGATTTGCCAGGTCGCTTGTAGGCACATCGCACGGCCCAGGTGCGGGCACGGGTGGAGGGCATCGTGGGAAAGCGGCTGTTCGCCGAAGGCTCTGACGTCAAGGCACGCACCACACTGTTCTCTATTCAATTGGCCGGAAAAACATGAGCCAGACACCCAATTCGAGCATCAAGGTTTTCTCGCCGATCCAGCTCGGTCCCTACGCGCTGAAAAACCGCATGGCGATGGCGCCGATGACGCGCAACCGCGCCGGTCCCGGCAATGTGCCGCAGCCGCTGAATGCGGAATATTACATGCAGCGCGCCGGTGCCGGATTGATCATCACCGAAGGTTCGCAGGTCGCAGCCGAAGCGGTGGGCTATCCCGCGACACCGGGCATCCACAGTCCGGAACAGGTGGCGGGATGGAATAAGGTCACTGAGGCGGTGCACGCCCGGGGCGGCAGAATTTTCCTGCAACTGTGGCATTGCGGACGCATTTCGCATCCGTCGCTGTTGCCCGGCGGCATGCTGCCTGTAGCGCCTTCGGCCATCGCCCCCAAGGGCGAGGTGTTCACGCCGGAAGGAATGAAGCCCTTCGTCACCCCGCACGCAGTCACACCGGATGAAATTCTGGGCATCATCGAGCAATACCGTAGTGCGGCGCGTCATGCCTTGGAAGCCGGCTTCGACGGCGTGGAAATCCACGGCGCCAACGGCTATTTGCTCGACCAGTTCTTGCGCGACGGCTCCAACCAGCGCAGCGACAGCTACGGCGGTTCAATAGCCAATCGCGCGCGCTTGATGCTGGAAGTCGTGGATGCGGTGTGTGCCGTTTGGGGTGCGATTCGCGTCGGCATGCGCTTGTCGCCGTTGCAGCCGTTCAACGACATGCGCGATTCCAATCCCGAAGCGACTTTCGTTTACGTTGTCGAACAGCTCAACCGCTTCGGGCTTGCTTACCTGCACGTCACCGAAATGGGCAAAGACTCACCCGGTGCCGCTGGCCCCGCTTTCGACTTGCAGAAGCTGCACCAGATTTGGCAGGGTGCGTATATCACCAACGGCGGCTACGACCTGGCGCGCGCCAACGCCGCGCTGGCTGGGGGCCTTGCCGACATGATCTCATTCGGCGCGCTGTTCCTGGCGAACCCCGATTTGCCGGAGCGCTACGCGAGATGGGCGCCGCTGAACAAACCCGACCCGGCGACATTCTACGGTGGCGGCGAGCACGGCTATACCGACTATCCGTTTCTCTCTCGGGAGGTACGATGAAGCTCTATTACAGCCCCGGCGCATGTTCTTTGTCTCCCCACATCGTTCTCAATGAGGGCGGATTTACCTACGACACGGAGCGAGTCGATCTCGCCAGCGGCAAAACCGAAACCGGCGCCGATTACCGCGCGGTCAACCCCAATGCCTACGTACCCGCCTTGCTGCTCGACGACGGCCAAGTGCTGGCCGAAGGCCCGGCCATCGTCCAGTATCTGGCCGACACTCACCGCCTATCTCGGCCGCGCTGCCGCGCGTCCGGCGGTACAGGCCACACTCAAGGCGGAAGGGTTGATTTAGAAAACTACGTCTAGGCGCCTGCCGGCGTTGTTCGTCGGCCACGGCGATCCGATGAACGTCATCGAGGACAACACCTCGAATTAAAAGGAGTACTGACAAAAGGAGCACTGACCATGACGAAAACCAAATCGACAACCACCCGGAAGAAGAAGGTGGAATCCGCTGCCATGCAACAGACACGCCCGGTCACACCGGAAGAGCGCTATCGAATGATCGCGGAAGCCGCCTATTTCCTTGCCGAAAAGCGAGGCTTTGTCGGCGGGGACGTTGCGGAAGATTGGCTGGCAGCGGAAGCGGAAATCGATCGTATCCTGCAACACGAGCGGGGGCATGAGATCGAACAACAGGTTCAGATTGCGCTCAAAGAAGAGCCAGCCGCCATTGCCGACAAGGTGCGGGCAATTACGCTCCAGGCGCTTTCGGGTGGCGAACTGGACAGAGAGACCATGAAGCGGGTCGTTTCCGCCGTGGTCGCCGGTGCACGCCAAGGCGCCGAGCGCGCCAAGCACGGGGCGCAGGCATTGAAGGAGGCGATGCGCGGTCTGGACGACGCTCTGGCATCGGCCGCGGAGGCGACTCAACTGGCGATTCAGGAGGCCGCCGGCCGCTCCAGTGAATTTTCCAAGCAAGCACTGAAGAAAACCATGGACGACCTCGCCGCGCTGGAGTCGCTGTTCATCGAAACGCTCGCTGACGCGGCAAGAAGCGCTGCCGGCTTTGCCCGGGCCAGCCTGCGCGATCTGGCTGACCATGCCCGCTCCAGCGGCACGGCGGTGGGCGGGCGGGTCGAGTCGGCGCTTTCGCAGCTGGCCCACGCCGTTGCCGACACCGCCAGTGAGCAGGCGAAAATCGGAACTCAGACCTTGCGTAAAGAAAGTGCCTTGCTCGCGAGCCTGGCTGCCGGATTGCTCAAAGGCATTGCCGAACGCCTGCAATCGACGCCCGTGGACAAGACGAAGACGGCGCGTCCCTCATCGGGCAAGAGGAATTGAGCTGTGGCAAGCGATCAGCGCCTGCAAAGCCTGGGGGGCTGCGTCTTTCGAGAGCAGTTCAACGCACTGCGCAATCTCGCCGGTGAAGGAGGCCGCACAGAAGGCCGAAGATGCCGTGACGAAGTAATCCTTGATGGGCAGGCGGCCTGCTTCTATGCGATGTCGGAAAGCGCGGATCGACAGGCCGGCTCCGTGGCTGCATGTCTTTGCCAAGCCCATGAATTTCCGCCGCGTCGCGCTATCATTTTTTATTTTTATCACTGATCGAGAGGTATGCCATGACTGAATCCAACAAACCAAACTCCACGACCAAAGACAAACTGATCGCCGACATGAAGCAGATTGTTGCCGATGTCGATGCGCTTTTGCAGGCCACCACCGATCAAGCCAGTGAGAAGGTCGCCAGCTTGCGCATCGGCCTTCGGAAAAACCTGAAGGCGGTCCAAGGCCGATTTACCGAGTTCGAGGCCACAATCTTCGACAAAACCACGGAAGCCATCCGCAAGGCGCTGCAAAAAACCTCGGAAGCGGCCAATCAAGCGGCTGTAGCCACCATGGAAGCGGCGCAAAAGGCCGAGGAAGCGGGCAAAAAAGCGGCCGGGTCCGGTAAAGACGCGGCCCAGCATGCGGCAGACACCGCCAGGAATGCAGCCCAGGAAGCAGTTGCCGCCACCAGGGAGGCCGCCAACAAGGCACTGGATGCGATGCAGGATTGGACGCGATGACGGAAATGGCCCGGAAGGCCAAAGACACCATCAACAAGTAGCTCTTGGCACGCACGACCCGGCCGCATTGGCGGGCGGGTCGTGTGGAAGACATGTGCACTGACGGCGCTTTCCAGGTGTCGCTTTTCGTGCGTACCCGGATGGCAGCGATGATGCGCCTGATTGTGGTGGTGACTTATATGCAACAGAACCCGCTTGATTGATGACCAACAGGCTCCGAAGTTCTTCCATTAGGGAAAAAATTGTAATGCATAACGATCAACGCGCGGCAGATTTGCGCTGGCATCTGGAAGATCTGGATTTCTCGTCCATCGATACCACACGCGTGCGCGAGCGCGACAACATCTTTCTTCTGGTGTGCAGCGCCTCGTTCGTCGAAAGCGGCTCAGAAACCTACGCCCATAACCTCGTGGACTATTTCGCGGGCGATACGGAGGTCGGCGAATGGCTCAGCGAGCACTGGGAGATCGAGGAACTGCAGCACGGCCGCGCGCTGAAAGCCTATGTGCAGCATGTGTGGCCCGAGTTCGACTGGGACGGCGCTTATGCCGGCTTTTTCGCCGAATACGCCAAGCTATGCACCACCGACGAGCTGGAACCCACGCGGGGTCAGGAGATGGTGGCGCGCTGCATCGTCGAGATGGGCACGACCACCTATTATCAGGCGCTCAATGCCGTGTGCGATGAGCCAGTGCTGCGGGATCTCACCTGGCGCATCCGCGCCGACGAGGTGCAGCATTACAAGCATTTCTACCACTACTTTCTCAGGTACCAGCAGCAGGAAAATCTGCACCGGCCACACGTGATCGCCGCACTTTGGCGTCGCGTGGCTGAACTGCGCCAGAGTGACGCCGACATCGCGCTGCGACATGCCGCAGCCTGGCGCTTGCGCGGGCGCGAGCAAGCACCGTCGTACGATGTCATCAGCAAGCAGGTCTATGAACTGATGAGCGTGCAGTACCCGATGGATATTGCCGTGCGCATGGCGCTCAAACCTTTGCAATTGAACACACGGCTGCAACGCTGGGCAGAGCGTCCGATCGCAGCGGTGGCACGACGGGTCTTGCTGCGTTGACGAGCCAGGTTGCGGCCCGGAAAGCGGCGTTGGTCGCCAGTGAGACCGCCAACATGGCACTGAGCGCGATGACAGAAATGACGTGTAAGGCCAAAGGCAGCAGCATCAAGTTGCCATTGGCGCACGGGTATGGGAGTCAAGCCGTGTCGATACACTCCCGCGCTGGCGCCGCAGATGAATCCATGGCTATCGCGGCCGCGCCTGCGGTGGGTATTTGTTAGTTATGAAGCCCGGTTGTTCAAGTCACGACTTCAGGAGGATCACCATCATGCAAAACGAAACAAACAACAATATTGGCGGCGGTAGCGATACCGGCACGCTCGAAGCTGAAGTGCGTAGCGCAGTCGAGCAGGGTCACGATGTGCAGGAAATGGTGCGGCAGCTCACCTTGCGCAAGATCAGCGCGCGCTCGCTCGATATCGTATCTCTGCGGCAAATCGCGAGTGCCGTGCTGAGCGGCGCGCGGGCAGGAGCGCAAAAGGAGTTGAGCCAGTCAGCGGCACAAACCGGAACCGCACGTGCCAACCTCAAACGGGCAGTCGCCGGGCTGGACGCAGCGCTGGCGCAGGTCGCCGAAGCATCCAAACTGGCGTTGGAAGAAGCTGCAGGCCGGGCGCAGGCATTTTCCAGTGAGGACCTTGCCCGTGCGCGCGCCGGCCTGGAAAGGCTGGAGGCGATGTTCCTGGAAACCCTGCGAAGCTCGGCCTCTGACGCCAAGGATGTAGCGGGAGAAATCCTCTACGATCTGGTCGCGAACGCCCGCATTTATGGTTCTGCCGTGCGCGCGCAGTTGAAAGAAACCCTGCCCGTCATTACGCACCAGCTTGGCGCGGCGGGACGCGCTCAGGTTGGGGAAGGCCTGCATCTGTCACAAGCCACTTTCGACCTGTTGCGCCAAATCGCTGCCGGCGAGCTCACCGGCCTCGCCGATCACGTCAAACCCGGCCATCCCCAAGGCAAGGAAGGCTGATGCTGTGGCAGGCACTGACGGCGGTGCGTGACCTCGGTCGCCTGCATGACATCGCGGCGATCCTGATCCGCTACGGCTTTGGCGACATGGTGCGCCGGATGGGGCTCGCCAACGCACTGGAGCGGGTCGGGCAGGCATTGCATTGGAACGAAGCGGAGGAACTTGCCCATCTCGAACCTCCCGCCCGGGTGCGGCGTGCGCTGGAGGACATGGGACCGACTTTCGTCAAGCTCGGCCAGGTGCTCGCCACCCGTGTGGACCTGTTTGAACCCGAGTGGATCGCTGAATTCAGCAAGCTGCAGGACCACGCGCGCGCCGTTCCTTACGCGGATATCCGGCAGCAACTCACCGAAGACCTTGGCGCCTCGCCCGAGGAGGTGTTCGCGGCGTTCAATCCCGAATCGCTGGCGGCTGGCTTCGATCAACATCATGGAAACCCGCATCACGCAAACCCGCCTTGGCATCGACCGGCCGGATATCATGATCCAGCCGCCACTAGGCCACATCCGTTTTCTGGAATTCGGCCGCGCCGAGGAAATCATCGGGATAGGTTACCGCAGCGCGGCCGAACTACTGGCCCATTGGATAAGAACGCAAGCACATGAATGACGACAATCCCATGAACTTCCCCGAGACGGTGATCGCCGGCGTCCACGCCGCCGTGGCGAGCGCCTTGCCGTGTGAAGCGTTACCGATCCGCAATGCCTTGCTCCTATTGCGATCTGGCCAAAATATTCCGATCAGGGCGCTGGTGACCTGCAGCCTTTATCCGGAGCAGTCGGGCATCGACGCCGGCACGGCTTTGGACCTCATCCACATCGGCCTGCAGCAATTGCATTCACGCCTCGTAGCGACAACCGGAGCGTCCGCGCTACTTGGCCCCGCCGCGACCGTACTAGCGGGTGACTATTTGACCACCGGGGCCTTCCGCTTGCTGGTCCGCTGCGCCGACATGCGAGTCCTGGCCTTGGTTTCCGATGCGGTCAACAGGGCCTCGGAGCTGGAGGCAGCCAACTTGGGGCTGGATCAGCGCACCCGATATGATCCGTCGCTGCTGTTGCAAACCATACGGTTACTGGCTGCGCCGCTGGGTGAGGCAGCCGGCGCCACAGGTGCCGCCCTCGCGGGGTACCCTGAAAGTCTCGTCTTCACGGCCCGGCGTTACGGCGAATGCCTCGTTTCAAGCTACGTTTTGCTTCAAGAAGCCGAGGCCATAGGGCCATCCCAGGCGCGCACGGCCCTCCATTGCGCCGCGCTCGATCTGTGCCTTCAAGCGACGGAGGAAGCGCGGGCCATCGCGACGGCCACGGGGAACAGCCGTCCGCTCGAACTGGCTGAGCTGATCGCGGCAAGAATCGGCGCGAATGCTTCGGAAGGGTCGGGCGAGTTCACTTTCCTTGATCCGCCTCTTTCCGAAAGATCACAGAATGTGGCAGGTGATGGGTGAAAAACGTCAAACGTGTTCCGAACATCGCGCTCCGGGTGCCGAGGAAGCCTACGAGTGGCTCGCACAATCCGGAAGAGCGAGGATCTTGATCGGCTACGAGCACACACAGCGGCAATTGACTCAGAATGACATGGAAGAGTTATAGGGTGAGCGTGCTTGGCATGACTCAACGGGCCGGAAATGGTCAGGGAGAAATAAACATCATGAATCGCTTGCTAATACTTCGCAGCCTGCTGCCGCTGGCCGCTTCGATGGGGCTAGCCGCGTATCTCTGTCTGTGTTTGGTCGCACTACCCGCCGCCGCGGCGCCAGCTTGGCTGATCGCCACTCCAGACGAGACTGCGCGCGCAGGCGCACCTATCGTGCTCGATGTCGTCAAACCGACGGCGCAGGCGGATTGGCCGGACACTCTCAGACTCAGGTTAGTGCGCGACGACATTGCGCTGGAAGTGGAGCTTGCCACCGTCGATCCGGTTTCGGCAGAGGACACACGCCGAACGTATCGCGGGGTATTGCCAGCCCATCTATCAGGGCTGGTTCGGGCACATCTGGCCGGCGCCGAATCGAACCGGCTGGCCCTGGTGGTCACTGCCGCCGATCCGATCGAGAGGATGCGTGCGCCCATGGATAGGGACGCGACGCCCGTGACGCGGTCCAGCGGCGCGGGCAACATATTATTTGCCACGGACGAACCGGCGTTGTCGGCCAATGAGCCCATGTACTTTGTCGCGGGTGGTAGTGGCGGGGTCACTGCCCGTTTCCAATTGAGCTTCAAGTATCGGCTCTTCGATCCTGCCAGCCATCCGGTGCAGTGGTTTCCACTGCTATCCCGGCTGCATTTTGGCTATACGCAAAGTTCGACCTGGGATCTGGGCGCCAATTCGGCACCGTTTCGCGATATCATCTTTCGCCCCAGCCTCTTCTGGCAGGGGCCTATCCCCGGTGAGGGCCTGATGCCCGACCTGCTGCGCGCCGGTTACGAGCACGAATCGAACGGTAAGGACGGCGTGAATTCGCGCAGCATCAACACGCTCTTCGCGCAGCCCGTCTGGCGCACCGGATTTTCGGATGGACGCGCGTTGATCTTCGCGCCTAAAGTCTATGGTTATCTGGGCAAGGAAGACAATCCAGACATCCAGCGCTATCGGGGTTACGCGGACTGGAATTTACGCTATGGCCGTGAGGATGGCTGGCTTCTGGCGACGCAGTTGCGGCGCGGCACCGCCGGGCATGGCAGCGCCCAGTTTGATCTTTCCTATCCGCTACGCCAACCGATTTTCGCCCGTACCGGCGGCTTCCTTCACTTCCAGCTATTCAAGGGGTACGGAGAAAATCTGCTCGACTACAACCTGGACCGTGGGACGCAAGTAAGGGTGGGATTTTCAATCGTCCGCTGATAAGAAAGTGAAAAAGATGAAGAGCGACCCTATGGGAAGACCTGCGCCTGGCCATGGACATCTGCGCGGCGTGGCTTCCGTGTGCGCACTGGCCGGTGCTCTGGCACTGGCCGGATGCTCCCTGGCTCCCCGCCATGAAACCCCGCCGTTGCCGGCTGCCGCGGCGTATCCGGACGATACGGGAAATCTACCCGGCGCAACGACTGCTGGCCGCGCGGCCGCCAGAACTGCCTGGCGCGATTATTTCGCCGATCCGACGCTACAGAGGCTGATCGTGCAGGCGCTGGAGAACAGCCGCGACTTGAAGACCGCGGTATTGCGCGTCGCGGAAGCCCGTGCCGCTTATGGCATCCAGCGCGCCGACCAGTTCCCGACCATTGCGGCCGGCATCGATGGCAGCCGGGCGCGTACCCCGGGCAATCTCAGCCCAACAGGACAAGCGCAAGTCAGCAGCCAGTATCAAGTGGGGGTGGGGCTGGCCGCCTGGGAACTCGATTTCTGGGGCCGGGTGCGCAACCTCAAGGATGCGGCGCTGGAAACCTATCTCGCTACGGATGAGGCACGGCGCGCCATCACCATCAGTCTGATTGCCCAGGTCGCAGACAATTATCTTGCGCTGCGCGAACTGGACGAGCGCATCGCGCTGGCCCGTCAGACCATCGCCAGCCGCGAGGAGTCGTTCCGTATCTTCACCCGGCGCTTCGAGGTCGGCGCGATCGCGCGGATGGATCTGGTGCAGGTGGAAACGCTGCTGCACCAGGCGCAAACCCTGGCTGCGCAGCTCGAACAGGCGCGCGCGGCCCAAGCGCATGCGCTGGCTTTGCTGGTGGGGACACCGCTCCCCACGTTGTCGGAGGATGCGCGCTTCGACGACGGGGCGGTGTTGCATGACCTGCGTGTCGGCCTACCTTCGGATCTGCTGCTGCAGCGCCCCGACATCGTTGCCGCCGAGCATCTGCTGCGCGCGGCCCATGCCAATATCGGCGCGGCGCGCGCCGCTTTTTTTCCACGCATTGCGCTGACCGGTTTCTTCGGCACGGCCAGCGCCGAGCTCAACGGCCTGTTCGATTCGGGCAGCCGGGCCTGGAGTTTTCTGCCCAGCCTGTCGGTGCCAATTTTCGATGGCGGACGCAACCGTGCCAGCCTCAATCTGGCCGAAGTGCGTCGTGACCTCGCCGTGGTGAATTACGAGAAGACCGTGCAAACAGCCTTCCGCGAGGTGTCGGATGCTTTGTCGGCGCGCCACTGGCTCGTCGAGCAGGTGCGTATTTCGCAGGCCACGCTCGCGGCTCAGGCCGAACGCGCACGTTTGGCCCGATTGCGTTACGACAATGGCAGCGCGCCTTATTTCGAAGTGCTGGATGCACAGCGTGACCTGCTCGTCGCCGAGCAACAACTGGTGCAGACGCGCCGCGCGCTGTTATCGAGCCGCGTGAGTCTGTACGCCGCCCTGGGGGGTGGCAGCCAGGAATTCATCGAGTCGCTGGTTCCGGCAACACGCCCTGTCAATTGAAAACGAAAACGCGAGAAATCCACATGAATGCTTCGATCAAGAAAAATCTGCTTTTGGCCGCGGTGGCAATCGCCATCGCTCTAGTCGCCTGGGGTGTCTGGATCAAGATGCGCCCCACGAGTTTGGGCGAGGGCTTCGTTAGTGGCAATGGCCGCATTGAGGCCACCGAGATCGACGTTGCCACCAAGTACGCCGGCCGCGTGGTCGATATCTTCGCCCGCGAAGGCGACTTCGTGAAAGTTGGTCAGGTGCTGGCGCAGATGCAGATCGACGTGCTCAACGCTCAGCGCGACGAGGCGCGTGCCCAGCAACAGCAGGCGATCAACGCCGTGGCCAGCGCTGAAGCTCAGGTCAAGGTACGCGAGAGCGATCTGGCCGCGGCACAGGCCGTGGTGGTACAGCGTGAGAGCGAGCTGGATAACGCCAAACGGCGCCTGGTGCGTTCGCAAACCTTGTCACGTGAAGGTGCGACGTCCATCCAGCAACTCGACGACGATCAGGCGGCGGTGCGCAGCGCCGAAGCAGCACTGACCGCGACGAAAGCTCAGGTGACAGCTGCCCAGGCCGCCATTGTTGCGGCCAAGTCCCAGGTCACAGGTGCGGGTTCCACGGTCGCGGCAGCCGCCGCGACTGTCACCCGCATCGAGGCAGACATCGCCGACAGTCAGCTCAAGGCACCGCGCGATGGCCGTGTGCAGTACCGTGTTGCCCAGCCAGGCGAAGTGCTGGCGGGCGGCGGCAAGGTGCTCAACATGGTGGACCTGAGCGATGTCTACATGACCTTTTTCCTACCCGAAACGGTGGTCGGCAAGGTGGCGCTGGGCAGCGCGGTGCGCATCGTACTCGATGCGGCGCCCGGCTACGTCATTCCTGCCCAAGTGTCTTTCGTTGCCAGTGTCGCGCAATTCACGCCCAAGACGGTGGAAACCGCCAGCGAGCGCCAGAAACTCATGTTCCGGGTGAAAGCCCGCATTGACCCGGAACTGCTCAAGCAGCATTTGAAACAGATCAAGACCGGTCTGCCCGGGGTTGCCTGGCTCAAGCTGGACCCGCAGGCTGAGTGGCCGCAATCGCTGACGGTGAAGGTGTCTGAATGACGGTTGCACACTCTGGCGACGCGCCAGTCGCTCGTCTTGCCAGTGTCAGTTTGTGCTATGGCAAGACAGTGGCGCTGGACGCGATCGATCTGGAGATTCCTGCCGGCTGCATGGTGGGCCTGATTGGCCCGGATGGCGTCGGCAAGTCCAGCCTGCTGGCATTAATTTCTGGGGCGCGCGCAGTGCAGCAGGGGCAGGTAGAGGTGCTGGGCGGCGACATGCGTGCGGCGCGCCACCGCAACCGGGTCTGCCCCGCCATTGCCTATATGCCGCAGGGCTTGGGCAAGAATCTTTATCCGCCCTTGTCGGTCGAGGACAACCTGCAGTTTTTCGGCCGTCTGTTCGGCCACGATGCGGGTGAACGCCGACGGCGCATCGATGAACTGACGAAAGCGACTGGCCTCTATGCTTTCCTCGATCGTCCGGCAGGCAAACTGTCGGGCGGCATGAAGCAGAAATTGGGACTGTGCTGCGCACTGATCCACGACCCGGATCTTCTGATTCTCGATGAGCCAACCACCGGAGTCGATCCGCTGGCGCGCACTCAATTCTGGTCGCTGATTGCCCATATCCGTGAGGCGCGCCCGGGCATGAGCGTAATGGTGGCCACCGCCTACATGGAGGAGGCCGAACGCTTCGACTGGCTGGTGGCGATGGACGCGGGCCGGATTCTCGCCACGGGGTCGCCGCAGGAACTGCACGAACGCACCGGTAACGCGACGCTGGAGGCGGCATTTATCGCCCTGCTGCCGGAAGAGAAGAAACGCGGGCACAAGGCAGTCGTGGTGCCGCCGTTTGCCGACGGCGAGGACGTTGCCATCGAAGCGCGCGACCTGACCATGCGCTTCGGCGACTTTACAGCGGTTGATCACGTCACCTTCCGCATCCTACGGGGTGAGATTTTCGGCTTCCTCGGCTCCAACGGTAGCGGCAAGACCACCACCATGAAGATGCTCACCGGTCTCTTGCCACCATCCGAGGGCGAAGCCTGGCTGTTCGGGCAGAAAGTGGACGCACGCGACATCGCCACGCGGCGGCGTGTCGGCTATATGTCGCAGGCGTTTTCGCTGTATTCCGAACTCAGCGTCGAGCAAAACCTGGCGCTGCATGCGCGCCTGTTTCGCGTGCCGGAATCGGCGATCCCGACGCGCGTGAGCGAACTTTTGACTCGTTTTGGGCTGGACGGCGTGCCCGACGCCATGCCGGACAAACTGCCGCTCGGCATGCGCCAGCGCCTGTCCCTGGCGGTAGCGCTGGTGCATGCGCCGGAACTGCTGATCCTCGACGAGCCGACCTCGGGCGTTGATCCAGTAGCGCGCGATGCGTTCTGGCAGTTCCTTGTCGATCTGTCGCGCACCGACAAGGTGACAATCTTCATCTCAACGCACTTCATGAATGAGGCCGAGCGCTGCGACCGCATCTCGCTGATGAATGACGGGCAGGTGCTGGCCAGCGACGCGCCAGGGAAGATTATCAAAAAGCGCGGTGCTAAGAGCCTGGAAGATGCCTTCATTGCCTATTTGAAGGACGCGGACCCGGCTGATGCAGCGGCGATACCGAAAACCACGACCCAGGTGCCTGTTTCTGCCGCTCCTCAAGGCATATCGGCGCACCCGCGTGTGCAGCACCGCAGCTTCAGTTTTGCGCGCGCCTTCAGCTACACCCTGCGCGAGGCGCTGGAACTGCGGCGTGACCCGGTGCGCATGGTGATGGCGCTGTTCGGCAGCCTGATCCTGATGCTCATCATGGGCTACGGCATCACCATGGATGTGAATGATCTCAGCTACGCCGTGCTCGACCGCGATCAGACCACCCTCAGCCAGAACTACGCCTTGAACCTCTCCGGTTCACGTTATTTTGTCGAGCGACCACCGATCGCCGACTATGCCGACCTCGACCGGCGCATGCGCAGCGGCGAACTGTCGCTGGCCATCGAAATCCCGTCGGGTTTTGCGCGCGACGTGCAGCGCGGCACCCCAGTGCAGATCGGTGCCTGGATCGACGGTGCGATGCCACAGCGGGCCGAAACCGTGCAGGGCTATGTGCAAGGCATGCACCAGAGCTGGCTGATCGATATAGCTAAAACCCACTTCGGCCGGGATTTTTCGAGTGGTGCTGCCACCATCGAGACACGCTTTCGCTACAACCCGGACGTAAAAAGCCTACCGTCCATGGTACCTGCAGTGATTCCCTTATTACTGCTGATGATTCCCGCAATGCTGACCGCGCTGTCCGTGGTGCGCGAAAAGGAGCTGGGCTCGATCATCAACCTCTACGTCACGCCAGTAACCCGCAGCGAATTCCTGATCGGCAAGCAACTACCTTACATCGTGCTGGCCATGCTCAATTTCCTGTTGATGAGTCTGCTCGCCGTGACCCTGTTCGACGTGCCGGTCAAGGGCAGCTTCATGACCCTCCTCCTGGCGACGCTGATATTTGTCAGTTTCTCCACCGGCTTCGGTCTATTCGCCTCCATTTTTACGCGCAGCCAGATCGCGGCGATGTTCTTTGCCATGATCGGCTCCATGCTGCCGGCCATCCAGTTCGCCGGAATGATCAACCCGGTCTCGTCGCTTGAAGGCGTCGGCAGAATGATCGGGGAGATTTACCCTGCCGCGTACTACATTGCCATCAGCCGCGGTGTGTTCAACAAGGCGCTGGGGATGGCCGATCTGCAAGCCGCATTCGCGCCGATGGTGCTGGCGGCCTTGGTCATACTCGGCCTGTCAATCGCCCTGTTGAAAAAGCAGGAGAAATGAGCATGAGTGGAGCGTCTAACATCTACCGTCTGGGCATCAAGGAGCTGTGGAGCCTGGTGCGCGACCCGATCATGCTGGTCTTGATCGCCTACAGCTTCACCTTTCAGGTCTATATCGCCGCAACCGCAATGCCGGAAGGGCTTAGCAAAGTGCCGATAGCAATCGTGGATGAAGATGACTCGCCACTGTCAGCACGCATCACCTCTGCCCTTCAGCCGCCGCAATTCATGCCGCCACAGCGGGTGACACTGTCCGAGGTCGACGCCGGCCTGGATGCAGGGCTGTATACCTTTTCACTCAATATTCCGCCGAACTTCCAGCGCGACGTGCTGGCGGGGCGCTCGCCGGCCATCCAGCTCAACGTCGACGCCACGCGCATGAGCCAAGCCTTTACCGGCAGCGGCTACATTCAGCAGATTGTGCTCGGCGAAGTGAACGAATTCGTTCAGCGCTATCGCGGCAGCGCCACGCCACCGGTGGAACTGGCCTTGCGGGTGCGCTTCAACCCGGCCTTGACGCAGGCCTGGTTCGGTTCGCTGATGGAGATCATCAACAACGTCACCATGCTATCCATCGTGCTGGCCGGTGCTGCGCTGATCCGCGAGCGCGAACACGGCACCATCGAACACCTGCTGGTGATGCCTGTCACCCCCGCCGAGATCATGCTGGGAAAAATCTGGTCCATGGGGCTGGTCGTTTTGCTGGCCACGGCGTTTTCGCTGACCTTCGTCGTGCAGGCAGCGCTCAAGGTGCCGATCGAGGGCTCGGTAGCGCTGTTCCTGGCCATTGCCACATTGCATCTTTTTGTCACCACGTCGATGGGTATTTTCATGGCAACGCTTGCGCGCAGCATGCCGCAGTTCGGCCTGTTGATCATGTTGGTACTGCTGCCGATGCAGATGCTCTCGGGCGGCACGACGCCGCGCGAGAGCATGCCGGTAATTGCGCAGAACATCATGCAAGTTGCGCCCACCACGCACTTCGTTGCCGCCGCCCAGGCTATCCTCTACCGGGGCGCTGGTTTCGATGTGGTCTGGCCGCAAATCCTGGCGCTGGCCATCATCGGGGCGGTGTTTTTCGTCGCCGCCCTGACCCATTTCCGCAAGAGCATTAGCCAGATGGCTTGATGAATTGACCGGCGCAATCGTCATGATGTCCACACCTCTGCTGAATCCCGCCACCCAGTCGCATAGCGAGTTCCGCGCATGAATTTTTCGCTTTCACCCGGCCGACCGCATCAAATCAAGGCGTTGGCCGGATCCGCTTTCCTCAATATCCGGAGTTCCGTCCAACTACGGACGGACTCCCCCTGCTGCGCCTCACGTCGCGAGCACTGTCCAGCGCGGGAGTTGCCGAGACAATGACAGACGAACAAATTGCCCAACTGGTGATCGAGTCGGAGTCAGTGTCCGCTACGGCGGCTGTCGAAGTGCGCTGCGCGGGGGCATGGACCGTGCGTGGAATCGTCCAGCTTGAACGGCGATTGGAAGCTTTATCCTGGCCCGGCGAGGGAGACCTGGTGATCGACGGCTCGGCGATATCCGCGCTCGATACTGCGGGTGCGTGGTTGCTGCATCGGACTATCCGTGCACTGGAGCAGCGGGGGCGAAATGTCAGGATAAATGGCTTGCGGCCAATCAATGGGCAGATACGCCATCGCGCATGCTGGGGCCGTTGCTGGCGCACGCGTTGGAGCAAACGGGGAGTTTTCGAGCCATCGTGCAGACCCTGGGCGTGATTCCGGCCGACATCAGGCTCGACACTGAACTGATTCGCCTGCAACAAGATTTCCAGACACAACCAAGCCGGGTACAGCTCACGCTACGAGCGCAATTGATCGATGTGGTTGGCAAACGCGTCATCGCCGTGAAGCTATTCGACGAGACTGAAAATGCTACTAGCGACGATGCATATGGTGGCGTCATCGCGGCGAATCGGGTGGTGCAACGTGTGTTAGGTCAACTGGCTGATTTTTGTGTCAACGCGTCAGTCAGCCAATGACCGCACTGGTATGCGATCTGCCCGGCTTATTTGATACCGCGAAAAAGCGGCGTAACTCTTGTGCACAACATCCGGGGCATCGTGGCTGGGATCGGTGACGTTCGGTTTCACCGTGGCGCGCTTCCGCGGTCTGGTCGGATAAGGAAGGCTTCGATGGCGCACGACCGCAAAGCGCACAGCGCCCCCCGGGCATCGAGGGCCATGGCCGCCCTGCTATCCGTTTTTTTCCTGCTCTATGGCGGTATACAGGTGTACGCCTTCACCAAGGCAAATGCGGCTCTGGGTCTGGCGCCGGTCGGACGCCTCACCGTCGCTGCATGGATGGTGCTGATGACGTTGCTGCCGCTCATCCTCTGGTGGCTGGAGAAACGCGAGCGGCATGCGCTGGTCTGGATCGGCGCGTGGGTCGGCTATACTTGGATGGGTTTCATCTTCCTGTTCTTCTGGATCGCGCTGGCATTCGACGTGCTCGGGCTGTTGGTAGCCTATGTTGGCGCGGAGTTGTATTGGCATTCCGGTGCCATACCGTTCACGGATTCCTCCCTCTTTTACGCCGCCACGGCCCTGGCGCTGGGCGCGACCGTGTACGGCTATTTCGAGGCGCGTGCGCTGCACATGGAGCGCATCCACCTGCGCACCACGAAGCTGCCGGCTGCCTTCGGCCCATTGAAGGTCGTTCAGATCTCCGATGTGCACCTCGGCGCGCTGATCGGCGCGCGCCAGCTGCGCCGGATCGTGACGCAAATACAGGCGATCGATGCCGATCTGGTGGTTTCGACCGGCGACCTGGTCGATGGTCAGGGAGACCATCTGGACGGGCTGACCCGGTTGTTCCAGGAGTTACGCCCGCGCTTGGGCAAGTTTGCCGTGACCGGCAACCACGAGTTCTTTGTCGGCCTCGAACGGGCGATCGAGTTTATGCAGCGCGCCGGTTTTACCGTTCTGCGCGGCGAGGCCGCATCGCTCGCGGGTGTGCTCACGATCGCCGGCGTGGACGATCCGGCCGGGAGATGGATGGGTGTGCCCGTCCATACCGACGAAAAAGCACTACTGTCGGCATTGCCGCGCGAGCGCTTTATCCTGTTGCTCAAACACCAGCCGGTAGTGGACCGCGACAGCTTCGGGCTTTTCGACCTGCAGCTTTCCGGCCACACCCACGGCGGGCAGATATTTCCCTTCGGCCTATTGGTACGCCTGGCCTATAGCATGCGCAACGGCCTCACGTCGCTGATGCCTCACGGCCACCTGTACGTGAGCCGCGGCACCGGCACCTGGGGGCCGCCGCTGCGCGTGTTGGCGTCGCCGGAGATCACGCTGATCGAAATCGAAGCGGCGGATGTTGGCTAGAGGTCGTGGGAGGCAATTTTTACACGGGTATGTGCGCGCTATCCTGTGAAGTTCGCTGCCGGGTTTGGCGCTTATGGGGATTGTGATTTTCGGTTTCGATGTCTGGCGCTCCCCGCGATAGTTCGGGTGAAGCGCGCGCTGATACTGACCTTCCCGCAGCACAGCGCAAAAGAATTGGGACCCGGCAACGGATCAACGAGGTGCAAATGCCGCAACCATGAAATCACGATTGAATCTCGACCCGGTCGAAGCCTTGCGTATGAGTGGTGCCGGAAAGGAGTAAAGACGCATGGCCCGTCTCAAGCTGCCGAAAGGCGTCATCGCTCTTGGCTTAGTGAGCCTCACGATGGACTTCTCCTCGGAGATGATCCATAGCCTCTTGCCGGTGTTCCTGGTCACCGTGCTGGGCGCCTCCGCCCTGTCGGTGGGCTTCATCGAGGGTATCGCCGAGGCCACGGCGTCGATCGCCAAGGTGTTCTCCGGTGTGCTCTCCGATTGGTTCGGCCGCCGAAAGCCACTGGTGTTGCTGGGTTACGGGCTGGCGGCACTGACCAAGCCGCTGTTTCCGCTCGCCACCGGCGTCCCGGCGGTGCTCACGGCGCGCTTCATAGATCGCATCGGCAAAGGCATTCGCGGCGCGCCGCGCGATGCGCTGATCGCCGACATCACGCCCGCGGACGCCCGCGGCGCCGCCTACGGGCTGCATCAGGCGATGGATACGGTGGGTGCGTTCGCCGGGGCCGCTCGCGGCGATGGCGTTGATGGTGGTGAGCCACGACAACTTTCGCTTGGTGTTCTGGGTGGCGGTGGTACCAGCTCTCGTCTGCGTGCTGCTCATCGCCTTCGGTGTCGAGGAGCCGGAGGCCACGCGCCCGGCCGCGCAGCCGCGTTTTCCCATCACCCGCGACAATCTCTCGCGTCTGTCCAGCCGTTTCTGGTGGGTGGTGGCTTTCGCCGCCATGCTGACCTTGGCGCGTTTCTCCGAGGCCTTTCTGCTGCTGCGCGCGCAGAACGTGGGGCTTGCGGTGACCTGGGTACCCATGATCCTGATCGTGATGAACGTAGTCTATGCCGCCAGCGCCTATCCCTTCGGCAAGCTGTCCGACAACGGCAGCCGCAAAACGCTGCTGGTGTGGGGCGTGGGATTTCTGATCGCGGCCGACCTCGTGCTGGCGCTTGCCGCCAACGTATGGACGGTGGGACTCGGTGCGGTCATCTGGGGTCTGCACATGGGCGCAACGCAGGGACTGCTCTCAGCACTGGTTGCCGACGCAGCACCCGCCGACCTGCGCGGCACCGCCTTCGGCGTGTTCAATCTGGTGAGCGGCATGGCGCTGGTTGCCGCCAGCGTCATCGCCGGCGGCCTGTGGACTGCAGTCGGCCCGGCGACGACGTTTTATGCCGGCGCGCTCTTTTCCGCGGTGGCCTTGGTGGGGCTGCTTACTGGTCGCCGAGCGGGAGGCGAGTCGCGTCCCTCGTGAGCAGAGTTAACTCAGCATGAGGGATCGAGGATTGCGCTTACCGCGGAACAGTGCATGGCGCGCAACGGCTAAGCAGTTTCAGCATAGTGGCGCAAACTTGCCCGTGCGGTAACTCCGGAATGATTAGTAGGGTGACAACGAACAGAGTTGAATGAATCGCCCAAGAGGCGCTGTAATCTGTAATCGAATAATACGGTGACCAACTCAGAGTAACCCACGTTCCATTTTTCCGTTGCAGTCATCACGGAAGGTGATCAGAACTCATGCTCCCGAAGATGCCTTAGGAACTCGTCCAGCAACTGCTTTAGTGCAATCGCCTTGTCGGGATCAAAGCCCAGCCTTTGCTGCATCTTGGTTGGTATACAGGCGCATTTCGATTTCAACGCACGGCCGTGCTCGGTCAAGGCGATCATCACGACACGTTCATCACCCGAATCGCGTCTGCGGGTGATCACACCCTGCTGTTCGAGGCGCTTGAGCAGCGGCGTCAGCGTGTTCGAGTTAAGCAACGCCCGCTCGCCGATTTCGGTGACCGAACACGGCGTTTTTTTCCACAGGATCATCAGCACGATGTACTGCGGATAAGTCAACCCGTACCGTTCCAGCAACGGTTGATAGAGGCGGGTCAACAGTCGCGAGGCCGCATACAGTGGAAAACACAGTTGCTTGTCGAGATCCAGCAGCGTGCCCGGATCGGCGGGCGTTGCGCGAGTCACCTTCATGTCATTCTCGGAGGGCTTCGCAAATGGCACGCTCCAGTTTTTCCGGTTTCGTTACAGGCGCGAAGCGCTTGAGTGGTGTGCCATCGCGGCCAATCAGAAACTTTGTGAAGTTCCATTTGACCGCCTTGCCGAGCACGCCGGGCAGTTGGTCTAAAAGATAACGGAAGATCGGGTGTGCGCCTGCGCCATTGACCTCCACTTTCGCGAACACGGGGAAGGTCACGCCGTAATTCTTCTCGCAGAAGGCGCCGATCTCTTCACTCTTTCCCGGCTCCTGGGCGCCAAACTGGTTGCAGGGAAAGCCGAGCACGACCAGGCCCTTATCGGCGTATTTCTCGTGCAGTTTCTGCAGTCCTTCATACTGCGGCGTCAGGCCACATTGGCTCGCGGTATTGACCACCAGAACCACCTTCCCGGCATAGCGCTGCATAAGGATTTCCTCATCTTGCAGGCCCTTCGCTGAAAGGCGATGAAACTCGTTCATGGTGAACACTCCTTCTGAAAAATGACGTGAATCGGACACGCCGCTGACATGCTGGATCAGCTCGGGATTAGATCGATAGCGACTATATCGCACAAGATATAATAGGCGGCAGATCATTGTCAACAGCAGAGCCCGCGCTCCTACGATTCTGCAATTCGGGGGCGAGGAGCCTGTTGATCCGGCCAGGCGAGGTGCGGCATCGGAAGTGAGCATCCGGCAATTGACAGATTGTTCTAACTCGAACTACACTGGTTCGCGTTAGAACTATCTGAAGGTTCCCCATGGCCGAAGAGCCATTCCTGCCGAGTGTGCGTGAACTGGTGCGGTGCTACCAAGCCCTTGAGGCCTATTCGGCGGCGCACCTCCGGACGGTGGGGCTCACGCCGGCGCAGTTCGACATCGTTGCCACCCTGGGCAATACGCCGGGCATGACGCCCAAGGAACTGGGCGAAAAAACCCTGATCACCAAGGGCACCTTAACCGGCGTTGTCGATCGGTTAGCGGCTAAGGGGCTGGTCCGGCGCGTTGCCCATAACAGCGATGGCCGCAGCCAGATTGTGCAGTTGACGAAAAAGGGCGAGACCCTATTTACCAAAGTCTTTCCCGCCCATCTCGCCCATGTGAAGCGCGCCTTCGCGAGCTTCACAGCGGCCGACTATTTCCAGATCGAAGCCGCCCTGCGTCAGTTGCGCGAGGCCTTTGAGTCGGCGAAGGACTGAATGCCGCAGATTTCAGAAGAGCAGCGGCGCATTTCGCAGCCCTGCGAGTGCCCGCTGCGCCAACCCATGAAAGGAGAAATGTAATGTATACCAAGAAAAGCCCCTACGAAGTCCCTGCGAAAGTCGGTGAGACCGTTTACATCTGCCGTTGCGGTAAAACCAACAATGCGCCGTTCTGCGACGGTTCGCATAGTGGCTGATATTAATCGCCCATTATCGGACACCCCATGAACGCTGCCCTTGAACGCTACGCGCCGCTCGCCGGCCGCATCCTGCTGAGCCAGATCTTTCTCCTGAGCGGCCTGATGAAAGTCTTCGGCTGGTCCGGCACCGCCGCCTACATGACCGCGCGCGGCATGCCGGCGGTGCCGCTGTTCCTCGCCGGCGCGGTCGTGATCGAGATCGGCGGAGGGCTCTCGGTGTTGCTCGGCTACCGCGCTCGACTCGGGGCGCTGGCGCTCATCGTGTTCACTGTCCCGACGCTGTTCGTCTTCCATAACTTCTGGAGCTACCCGCCGGCCGAGCAGCAGGTGCAGATGGTCATGTTCCTCAAGAACCTCGCGCTCATCGGCGGGCTGCTGATGGTCGCCGCCTTCGGCGCGGGGGCCTACAGCCTCGATCGCAACAAGTAAAAGGAGACTCGCATGAAAATCCAAATCGTGTTTTACAGCATGTACGGCCACGTCTATAAGCTCGCCGAGGCGGTGGCCGCGGGCGCGCGCGAGGTGTCGAGCGCCGAGGTGGATCTCTACCAGGTTCCGGAGCTGGCGCCGGACGCGGTTCTCGAGAAGATGGGCGCCACGGCGGCGCGCGCGGCCTTCGCCCACGTACCGGTCGTGACCCCGGCGCAGCTCGGCGAGGCCGACGCGGTCATCTTCGGCACGCCGACGCGCTTCGGCATGATGTGCGCGCAGATGCGCAATTTCCTCGACCAGACTGGGGAACTCTGGATGAAGGGTGCGCTCGTCGGCAAGGTCGGCAGCGTCTTCACCTGCACCTCCACCCAGCACGGCGGGCACGAGACCACGATCACGAGCTTCCACACCACCCTGCTGCACCACGGCATGGTGATCGTGGGGACGCCCTATAGCGAGAAGCGGCTGCTGGCGATGGACGAGATCACCGGCGGCAGCCCCTACGGCGCGGGCAGCATCACCGGGGCGGACGGCGCGCGCCAGCCGAGCGAAAACGAGCTGGCCATCGCCCGCTTCCAAGGCCGGCACGTCGCGCAGATCGCGCGCAAGCTCGCGGCTTAGCCTCGGTCAGACCCCGGCCGCACGCGGCCTCGGCAGTTGTTCGCGATCACGGAAAAGCGGACCGACATGAATCTCGATCTCGAAGGCAAGGTGGTGCTGGTGAGCGGCGCAAGCCGTGGCATCGGGCGCGCGATCGCGCAGGCGTTCGCGGCCGAGCGCTGCCGCCTCGTGCTTTGCGCGCGCGGGCGCGAGGCGCTCGATGCTGTCGCCAGCGAGCTGGCGAAACAGGGCACCGACATCCTCGCCATCCCCGCCGATCTTACGCAGGCCGCCGAGGCCGAGCACGTCGTACACGCCGCTATCGAGCGCTTGGGCGCGATCCACGTGCTCATCAACAACGTGGGCGGTGTCGGCAGCTTCGCCGCCTTCCACGAACTGAGCGACGAGCAGTGGCGCGAGACCCTCGATCTCAACCTGCTGCCGGCGGTGCGCCTCACGCGCTTGGTCCTGCCCGCGATGCAGCGCCAGCACTACGGGCGGATCGTCAACATCGCCTCGGAGTCCGGCATCCAGCCCGATCCCTTCATGCCGCACTATAACGCCGCCAAGGCCGCGCTCATCAATCTCACTAAGAGCCTGTCCAAGGCCTACGCGCGCGACGGCATCCTCGTGAATGCGGTCTCGCCCGCCATGACCCGCACCGAGATCGTCGAGGGGATGCTGCGGCAGCAGGCGCAGGCGCGTGGCGTGAGCGTCGAGGAGGCCACGGCGGCGTTTCTCAAGGAGCTGCGTCCGAACATCGTGCTCGGCCGCCCCGCCGACCCCGCGGAGGTCGCGGCGGTGGTGGTGTTCCTCGCCTCGGCGGCGGCCTCGTTCGTCACCGGCGCCAACTACCGCGTCGACGGTGGGTCGGTGGCGAGCCTGTGACCCCGCGGGCCAAAGGTTATGCTGACATGATCTCGTTCGGTGTGCCTTTCCTGGCAAATCCCGACTTGCCCGAGCGCTTCGCGAAAGGCGCGCCGCTCAACGCGCCCGATCCCGCCACCTTCTACGGCGGCGAGCACGGCTATATCAATCAATTGACGCTGCCAGCAGCTTGCCGGATGCTTGATGGCAGGCGGGCGGCACGAATCAATCTCATGACAGGCAAGGAGAAAGACATGACGGCTGCTTACGATTTTTCGGCGAAAACACTCGATGGCGAGGAGCAGGCGCTCGCCATCTAATCGGCATAGGGGGCAGTCTACCTCAGACTGCGCCCCTGCCACACCACCCGGCATGCGGGTCCGCACCGGGCGGTTCGAAAAGTTGAGGTCATGAGAGACGGGGTACGCCGAGGCGCTCGAAGTACGCAATGGTAAGCACCCGCTTGATGTCGCCGTCGCTATTACGCCACCAACGTCGTGAGTTCGCAGCCACCCGCTGCGCTACATGGGTAGGTGCGCCCAAATTCCGCAATTCCCGGTACATGGTCGTGCCTCGCTTCCAGTGCTTGAGCTGGATCGCCCTGAGCCGATGCCGCAGCCATTCATCCAGCGAGCGCCAGATGCCCGGCGTTTGCGCCAGCCCGAAATAGGCTTTCCAACCCAAAAGGTAAGGCCGCAGTCGTTCGATGACCTCCACCATGCCGCGACCGCCCGAGCGCAGGGTCAGTTGGCGCACCCGTTGCTTGAACGTCGCCAGCGGTTTGGCTGCCACCTTGCGTTTGACCCCGCCCTTGAAAAACCAGAAGCTGTAGCCCAGAAACTTGCGTCCCGTGACGTTCGCCACCGCGCTCTTGGTCTCATTGACCTTGAGCCGTAGCGTGGCATAGCACCGCCGCAGCAGCGCCATCACCCGCTCACCCGCCTTGTGACTGCGCACATACACAGTGCAGTCATCGGCATAGCGCGCAAAGCAGTGGCCGCGCCGTTCCAGTTCCTTATCCACTTCGTCCAGCAGGACGTTGGCCAAGATCGGCGACAGCGGGCCGCCTTGCGGCGTCCCCTGATACCGCTCCAGCACTACGCCATCGCTCATGATCCCGCTGTTTAGGTACGCGCGAATCAGCCGGATGATCCCGGCATCGTCGATACGTTTCCGTAGGCGGTCAATGAGAATGTCGTGATTGACCCGGTCAAAGAATTTCTCCAGATCAACATCGACCACAACCCTCCGTCCGGACCGTACATACGCCTGCGCGGCAAGAACCGCATCGTGCGCACGCCGTCCGGGTCGGAAGCCGTAGCTGTGCTCGCTGAATTTCGGATCGAGAACCGGCTGCAACACCTGCAGCAGGGCTTGCTGGATTAGCCGATCCGTCACCGTCGGGATGCCGAGCTCGCGCTCGCCACCCTCAGGTTTCGGGATCGTTACCCGTCGTACCGGACTGGGCCGGTACGTCCCCCGCAGCAGTTGCTCTCGCAGCGTCGGCCAGGTGGTGACGAGTTGGCGGGCGGTCTGATCAATGTCCAGTCCGTCCACGCCCGCCGCCCCTTTGTTCGCCCGCACGCGCTTGAACGCCTGCCGCAGGTTCTCTCTCGTCAGTGCCGCTTGCAGCAACACCGACCCTGTGCCCTCGGTGTCGTGTCGCGTGCGGCGCGCTTCGTCGCTGGCAGGATCGCACTCGGCTTCACCGTGCGCTACACCCACCTGCCCCGCTGACGCGGGCATCTGACGCCTTGCTTGCTGCATCGACATGGCCTCGAACACTTCCTCTCGTTTAGCCCTTCGCCCCCTACCGGCAGCTACTACGGCCTCTGCTGACTCCTCGCTCCGTGTTCCCACGTCGGCCTTTCCGCCATGAGGCGAGGTCTCCCCAGGTAAGAACGCACTCCTTCACTGCACAACCGCCGGATCTACGCCGCCTCGCCTTGATCACAAGAGCTTCGCGGTCTTGGGCCCGCTCGCCCTGCTCGACAACGCCTTCTATCCGGTTCTTGTTCATCGGCTCGCAGTTTCGCTCCACGCTTCCTTCCCACACTCGGTCACCCTCATGCAGTTGCGCTTCGCTTCGTTCGCTGTGATCAGCTTACGGTGGGACTTACACCCACAAGAGTCCGCCCATGCTGGGCGCACCCAAGGTAAGGCGATGTTGATCGTCAACACCGCCTCCCAATGCGGCTTCACGCCACAGTACACCGGCCTGGAGAAGCTCTGGGAGAAATACCAGGACCAAGGCTTGGTAGTGCTGGGTTTTCCTTGTGACCAGTTCGGCCACCAGGAGCCGGGAGATGCCGAGGAGATAAAGACCTTCTGCTCGCTCAACTACGACGTGAGTTTCCCGTTGTACGAAAAGATCGAGGTCAACGGCAGTAACGCTCATCCCTTGTGGAAATGGCTGAAGAAAGAAAAGCCATGTCTGCTGGGCATGGAGGCGGTGAAGTGGAATTTCACCAAGTTCCTGATCGACAAGCACGGCAAGGTAGTCAAGCGCTACGCGCCGACCGACACTCCGGAAAAAATCGAGAAAGATCTGGCTTCGATAGTGGATCAGCATCACGGTGCTCATGCTGACCATCCAGTCGAAGCAGTCAAACAAATAAGGAGGCAATAGCATGAAACTCTATTACAGTCCCGGCGCTTGTTCGCTGTCGCCACACATCGTGCTCAACGAAGGCGGTTTCACCTACGAAACCGAGCGGGTCGATCTTGCCAGCAGCAAAACTGAAACCGGCGCCGACTACCGCGCGGTCAACCCGAACGGCTATGTGCCAGCCTTGCTGCTCGACGACGGTCAAGTGCTGACCGAAGGCCCGGCCATCGTCCAGTACCTCGCCGACCTCGTACCGGAAAAGCGGCTCGCCCCGCCTGCCGGCACGATGGAACGTTACCGCCTGATGGAATGGCTCAACTTCATCTCTACCGAACTGTACAAGGCCTTCGGCACGCTGTTCAACCCGAAGGCGCCGCAGAACTGGAAAGACATCGTCAAGGCGCAACTCATTCGCCGCATCGAACATGCCAGCCAGCGCCTGGCGGGCAAGACGTACATCATGGGCGATGACTTCACCGTGGCCGATGCCTATCTCTTCACGGTACTGGGCTGGGGCAAATACGTAGGGATTGAGATTTCACCTTGGCCGACGCTCACCGCCTATTTCGGGCGTGTCGCCGCACGTCCGGCGGTACAGGCTGCGCTCAAAGCTGAAGGGCTGGTTTAGAAATATGCCCAAGCGCATACCGGCGTAGAGGTGCCCTTTACTTCCTATACACAATTTACCCACGCAAGCCGCGTTGAAATAAAGGTTGCCATTCGAAAGGAGAAAAACATGAACGAAACAATCAGTCGCAAAGCATCCCTGGCGATGCTGGAGTCGATGCTGCTGATTCGCGCGTATGAAGAAAAAGCCGCCGCCATGCAAGCGGCGGGCCAAGCGGCCGGTACTTGCACTGCGGTTGGGCAAGAGGCGGCCGCCGTCGGCGTGGTGTCCGCGCTGAGCAAGGATGATCTGATACTCACCAATCATCGCAGCGCCGGCCATCTGCTCGCGCGTGGCGCCGACCCAGCACGCCTCTACGCCGAAGTGCTGGGCAAGGCGAGCGGCTACTGCAAAGGCAAGAGCGGAACGCTGCACATCTCGGTAAAGGAACTGGGCGTGGTGCTCACCTCCACCATCGTCGGCGCGGAATTATCCCTGGCCGCAGGCGTGGCCTTGGCGCTCTCGATGCAGGAAAGCGATGCGATAACCGCCTGCTTCTTCGGTGATGGCGCGGCGTGCGAGGGCTCGTTTCACGAGTCGCTCAACCTGGCCGCGGTATGGAAGCTGCCGATACTCTACGTGTGCGAAAACAATCAATGGCAAGCCTTTGTCCACCGGCGCGAGACCATGTCCATGGACCACATCAGCACCTGGGCCGCGGCGCACGGCATAGAAACGGTGACAGTGGACGGCAATGACGTGGAAGCGGTGTACCGCGCCGCCAGGGCGGGCATCGCGCACATCAAGGCCACCGGCCAGCCGTATTTCCTGGAGAACTACACCTACCGCCTGCGCGGCCACTACGAGCGGGACGATCAAGGCTATGTGGATAAGAGCGAACTTGCGGCGTGGCGCACCAGGGATCCTATTGATCAACTGCAAGCAAAACTGCAATTGAGTGCGGGTGAAGCGCAGGTCTTGCGCGACCGTGTGTCCGCGCGCATCGAGGATGCTTGGAGCCAAGCCATTGAGGCGCCTTACCCGGCAATTTCCGAACTAATTACCGACGTCTATGCGTAACACAGCACGCACCCGGCCTGTTCCTACCCCTTCAAGCGGGAGGGAGCTTATCCGAAGGGCATGAAGGGCCGCGACATACCGTTAGCCGCGCGGATCGTGGCGGTGGCGGAGGCGTTTGATCTGCTGACCTGCGAGCCTCGTTGCGGTAGCGCTGGTCACGTTGCAGGCGCCATGAGCAACATGATGTCGAGGAAGGACACCGAGTTCGATCCGGTGTGCGTCGAGGCGCTCAGCAGTCAATTGGAGAAAATCGGCGAAATCATCGCCACGTTTTCAGATCCCGCGTGAGACGCGTGCGGGCCGGGACTCGCAATGAATGTGGTGATCGTGTCGCGTCTCAGGACGGGCATGGGTAATCTGCGCGAGCAACTGGCGGGGCGCGAGGACAGTAAACACGTCGATGCGCTGGTCAGGATAGCGCTTGTACTGGTCATCTGTACGATGCCGTACTATGGCTCAGTTCTGCTCAAGCGCGTCAGGGCAGCCCAGGACAAGGCGGCGTTGGCAAATGCAGCGCAAAGGCGCCTCCTTGCGTATTCCGGTGATTTCGAGCAGTCATTCCACGCGATAACGAGCAGCCGATCCACGGCATTTCGAGCACGCAGTCCAGAGCATTTCGGACGGGGTGCCGGCGCGTAGCGACGCGAGGTGTGTTGAGCTTACTCCGCGCTCTTAGCGGTGGTCAATTTCTCCTTGGTTTTACGCATTGAATTTCCTTGTAGCGCGATCTTGTAAGCGTTGTGCACGAGCCGATCGAGGATGGCGTCGGCGAGCGTGGGATCGCCGATGGCGTCGTGCCATTGAGCGACCGGCAACTGGCTGGTGACGACGGTGGAGCGCGTGTTGTAGCGGTCATCCATCAATTCGAGCAGGTCGCGCCGCGCGCGCTCGGTCAGTGGGGCGATTCCGAGATCGTCCAGTACCAGCACGTCAATCTTGGCCAGAGACTTCATCAGTTTCGCGTAACGCCCGTCACCGCGGCCGAGTTCGAGCTCCGGGAGCAGTCGCGGCAGCCGTGCGTAGAACGCGGAGTAACCCTCACGGCAGGCTTTGCGGGCGAGCGCGCAAGCAAGAAAGGTCTTGCCCACGCCGGTGGGCCCGCAGATGAGCACGTTCAGGTGCTCGTGCACCCACTGACAGGCGGCGAGATTAGCCACGAGCGCCTTGTCGATGCCGCGCGCGCTGCGGAAGTCGAGGTCCTCGATGGCAGCGCCCTGGCGCAGTTTCGCCAAGCGCAGCCGCATGGCCAGGCGCCGGTTGCCGCGCTCGGTCAATTCCCGGTCGGCCAAGAGTCCCAGGCGCTCCTCGAAGGAGAGGCCTCCGATGTCGGGGAAGGTTTCCTGCTCCTGCAGCGCGCGGCTCATGCCGGTGAGTTTCAATACGTTCAATTTCTCGAGGGTCGGGTGACGCAGCATCGAATTCTCCTTTCGGGTTGGCGGTGTTGAAATTCGAATCATTTGGGCTCAGTGGCAATATCTCGACCTCATCAGACGCGCTACAAGCGATTCTTTTGTGCTCGGCAGGGGTAGGACATGGCCGGAATTGCATGATCGTTTCGTTTCTTCAATGGTAGTAATCGGGGCCGCGGATGTTGTCGTGGAACAGCGGCAGCGTGGCACTGCCCGGTTCGGGCAGCGTTTGTCTATCCAGTCGATGCTTCAGGATCGATTCGACCGAGCGATAGTTGGCCGCCCCGATGGCGAGCGCGCGAGTGCAGGCCGCTTCCAGACGGGCGTCACCGTAATGCTTGGCGAGCCGCAGAATGCCCAGGGCGGCGCGAAAGCCCTGTTGCGGATGGCGCCGGGCGTTGAGAATGTGTTCGATGAGCGCTGCGGTGGTGAGGCCGATGGATTGCGCCCAGCGAATCAGTCGATCCGGTGTCCACTGCGCGAACGCGCGGTGCGCGGCCGGCATGTGCTCGGTTTGCGTCGAGTAGCGCGTCTGGGCACGCAGCCGCGCGTGGCTCGCCACCCGTTCGCCGCGCTGAAACAGCTCCACGGTGCGTTCGGTGAGCCGCACCTCAAGCTCGCGCCCGACCAGGGCGTAGGGTGCCGAGTAGTAACGCCGGGCGACTTCGATGTGGTAGTCGATGTGCACGCGCGCGCGACTCCACTCGGCGTACTGGTAAGCAGTCGCCGGAAGCCCCCGCAGCGCCGGTTGATCGATGGCCGCGAACTGGCTTGCCCGGCTGCCGGGCAGCTTCTTGAACGCGCGGTGGTTCAGATCGGTGAGCAGTTCGGCGATGGCGGCGTTCAGTTCGGTGAGACTGAAGAACTGGCGGTGGCGAAGGCGCGCCAGAATCCAGCGCTCAACGAGCAACACGCCGGCTTCGACCTTGGCTTTGTCACGCGGGCGGGCCACGCGTGCCGGAATGATGGCGACCTGGTAATGGCGGGCGAACTCCCGATAGGTGGGATTCAGGTCCGGGTCATAGCGGCAGGGTCGGGTGACCCCGCTCTTGAGGTTGTCGGGCACCACGATTTCGGGAATCCCACTGAGGAACTCGAAGGCGCGCACGTGCGCCCCGATCCAGTCGGGAAGCGTCTGCGTCCAGGTCGCTTCCGCGTAGGTGTAATTCGACGCCCCGAGCACCGCGACGAAGATTTGCGCCTGACGGATCTCGCCCGTGGCCCGCTCGGTCACCGGCACCGTCTGGCCGGCGTAGTCCACAAAGAGTTTCTCGCCCGCGCGATGCTCCTGGCGCATCACCAAATTGAGCTTGCCCGACCAGAGCCGATAGCTTTGACAGAACCAGCTGTAACGCAATCCATCGGGGTGGACTGTCTTGTACTCCTGCCACAACAGCAGCAGTGTCATGCCCTTGCGGCGCAACTCCTGGTGCACCGTCACCCAATCGGGCTGCGGGCGCAGCTCCGGGGCGATCGCCGGGGCTGGCGGAAACAGCAGCCGCTCCACCTCCACTTCCGTCATCGACTCGGGCAACGGCCAGGTCAGTCCCGCCGCCGCGGCCCGGTACAGGTAGTCGCACACGGTGCTGCGCGCCACCCCAACGCTCACGGCAATGCGCCGGTGGTTCAGCCCACACTCGTGCTTGAGCCTGAGTATTTCGACAATCTTACGCATGGATAACCGTTCCTTTGCCATCGCCCCTTCTCCCCAACGGAAAAAAGGGCCGATGCTACGCTCCGTTACCCCGCGTCGCGCCTGCTCCGAATACCCCTACAAACGGGTGTCCGATTCCCACCGGAATCGGTGCTCGAAATGCCCTGGAATCGTTGCTCGATTCAGACCGGAATCACTGCTCGATTACCCGTGGAATCCTTGCTCGATTTGCACCGGAATACGCACCTCCTTTCGCTGATGCGTTACGACATTCGAAACCTGCTTACTTCGATCACCGATAATAATGCGGCACTGCGCAAGACGCCCCTGACCTCAAGGCAGCTTGATCTGATCGACACGCAGGGGACCGCTTCCGAAACCCTGTTGTCGCGGCTTGACCATTGGCTCGACATCGCCCGGATCGAAACGGAAAAAACGTCCAACGGGCGCGCCGGATTGGATCTGTATCCGGTCATCAACAAGGATATGAAAATCGCGGCGAGTTACCCGGAGACGTCGGTGCTCCGTGAACCAGTGCTCGATCACGCGGTACTGGCAGAATTGGAGGAATGCGGCAATTCTCGGCAGTTCCTCGCGCAAGTAGTCGACGCGTTCGAGTCCGATATGCTCCGCCTAGTCGAGCGGCTGAAGATGGCCATGAAAAGTGAAGATTGGCCTGAGATCACCGAGATCAGTCATGCGATTAAAGAAACCGCGCGAAACAGTGGTGCGGCTGCGATCGTGGGGACCATTGATCACTTGAAAACGCTTGAAGCAGTCGCGCCAAGGGAGCGTGAGAAGCGTATCGAGGAGCTTCGCGCCCGCCTCGCCACAACCCATGATGCCATGCGGGAGTTTCTTCGGCAGCGCCAGACGCGGCCACCCGCAGACGTAAGGCGCGCGCCACCGCTTCCACGACCCTCTTAAGCAACGACGTAACCAGTCCTGGACCGTCACAGACAACCCAGATAGAACGGGGTCGATCAACAGCAAACTCGATTTGCGTTGCCAGCGATCTCTATGGGGTCGGATCGCGGGATTGCGCCCTGATAGTCAGGCAGTAATGAAGCCCGGCAACTTGGATGCCTTCACATCAAAGGTTACCGTTACCCGACATCCCAATCTCCGGTTCTGAGCGCCAATAAGGCAATCGGCAAAATCGGCGACGTTGTCCTTCCAGACAAAAAGAGCTTCCTCTATTGCCGATTCATCCTCAAACTGGACATCGGTCGCATCCAGCAAGCCCGAGATGGTTGCCATGATCTCGATCTTCGGCAAGCCATATCGGCTGCGCAGTACCCATTCGGTTTCCATCAGGACCAACTGGCTCACGAATACACGGCGCCCTGCTGCGACTTCACGCCTGATCAGCTTACGTGCCTTCTCGAATTGAGCTTCGTCATCCCGAATCAGAAAACGAACGAGAACATTGGTATCTATGCCGAGCATCAACGCGACAATTGCTCAACAGGAACGGGCTTTCGGCCCTTCTTATGCAACAGGCCAGCAAGTTCACTGACACTCTTGCTCTTCACCCGCATAACTACGGTCGCATCAGGCATCAACGTGAAGGTCATCCGGTCCCCAGGCTTCATGCCAAGACTGTCCCGAATTTCCTTGGGGATCGTTGTTTGGCCCTTACTGGTCAGTGTGGCATCGGTTGTCATCGCAATCTCCTCTAGTCCTTACGAATGTAAGTATAGTAAGGATTATGAGAAAAGGCAATTTGTAGCCACACACCGCGGCAAGGCACACGCTGCCGCTTACCCGGGTGTGTTAGAGTTTCTGGATCGCCAGCGCGACGCGTCCCAGCACCAACACCTCGCGCGCTTTTGCGGACTCATCGTGGTGCGTGCCCAGCCGATCGATCGTCTCGCTAGCGATCGCGGGATTGTCGCACGCGATGACGTAACCCCCATGAAGCCGGCGCTGGACGCGTCGCACGATCACCGACTTGCCCAGGAGCAAAGCGTAGATCCCGTTGTCCTCGGTGATCTGCGTCAGGTTCGTGTCCACCAGCAACGGCGTGCCGTCCTTGATCCGCTCCCCCATCGCGTCGCCCTGCATGCACAGCAGCACGAATCCGTCCAGAGTGCGCCCGAGGAGCTGCTGCCAGATTCGATTAGGCAGCGCGGTGTGGTCCCATTCCCCGTCACCGGTCTTGAGTTGACTCAGCGGCAGTAGCTGCGCTGATTCAAGGAGCCGCGCCAGGCGCTTCGACACTGTGGCGGAAGGCAGCGTGGCCTGGGCGCTCATTCGCGCCAATTCAGCCTTATCTGGAAACAAACGGGTCGGATCCACCCCCAAGCGCCCAATTCTCCCCAGTTCTTCAAAGCTGGGATAGCTCCATCCACGCAGCCAATTCGCGGCCGTCGTGCCGCTTACCCCAACCCGGTCTTTGATGAGCCTCGCGCGACCGCGCTCGGGAAGGCCCAGTTCACCGAGCATCAGGTTGAGCCGCTTGGCGAACGCCTTCAATCGCTGCGGGTCGGTGCGCGGCTTTCTCCCCGCCTCGGGCGCCTCTGCGGGAAGTGCCGGTTTTCGTTGTGCTTGAGCCATGTCCTCATCCATACCCACCGCCCCACTCGAGCAATCGGCGGCGCGATCACAATTACAGATAACGCAATTATAATGAATTGAAGTCAGTATGCAATAGATATATGTTATAAGTATGTTGACAAATACAATACATCTATACAAAATGACAATATATCGGTTTATCGGCCCATCGGGGAGTTGGGGGGCGAACGGGACCGGATAGACGCAATTGGGTCTGCCGGAACCCATTCGACGAGCACCGAAGCAGCCACATGCCGCCGCGAAGCCGCCAGAGCCAAAGCTACCGGAAGTCAAAGCCCATGGGGTGACCCCTTTCATCGCCATCAGCCGAACGCCCTCATCGCATGAATGACCTCCGAGAACTAAACCGGCGAATTGCCGAGCACTGGCTGGGAAGCCTCGATCCCAACCAGAAGGCGTACTTAAGCTACGCGCCGGTTTGCCTCGGACAACTAACCCACAGCGCGGTGGCTCTCGCTCAAGTTCTCGCGCGCTCCATGCAAAGGGACCACGACCCCCTGCGGGTCGCCAAACTCAATCGCCAATATCTGTGCTTTGCGCGTCTCGCGGCCAAGGATGTGGCGGCAGGCAAACTCGAGATGTTGATTCGGCTTGGCCTCAGCCTGGAGCAGGCAGAACTACTGGGCAAGCTAACTGACGAGGAGCTCGGCCGGCTCGCGCTCGATTGGGAGGGCCCCATCATCGGCTTTGCGAGCCAGGCATTTGCACATGGCGTGGCGCTGCACGTACGCGCCGCCCAACATCACGCCGCCGCGTTGGTCGCGACGCATCTTGCACCATAACTCGGGACGAGATCGTGCAACCCATCCCGGAGAATGCCCGGCCGGGCGACCCGCGTTGGGGCTTGGCGTTTCTCGATCTCGCTCAAGGCATGGTCATCGCCGGCGCCAAGGCGAAGCTCATCGAGCGCTTTACCAATTTGTCCCATAGCCGGGTCCGGGAACTGTACAAGGCGCTGCGCGGCATCGCCCCACCAGCGGGGCCGATCGTGCAAGGCAGCGCCCGTCATTTTGCGATGCGCAGCAAACACACCTCCGAGGCCGCGCGCATCCAGTGCGCGATCTTCCTCGCGTGTTACGAGCGGATGGGCAAGATCAGCCCCACCCCGCTGCAACGCGGCTGGCGGCTTCTGGCCGCGTTCAACTCATATTTGAGTCTCACCGAAAAGCTCAGCCAAGCCATCCCGGTTAAGCGGCTCGACATCAATCAGGCCTACGCCCTGCTCAGTTTCGCTGGATTCATGACGCTCTCCAGCGGCGCGGAATTACAGCTCAGGAAATGCCGCGTTTGCTTGATTCACTATCCGGTGGTTGCCAACGAGCCACTCGACGAGCAAGGCTGCCCGGTGTGCGCCATCAACGCCAACTCTTCCCGCCTATCCGGGCATGCGGAAGGCGAAGCCTCCGCCTCGTGAGCAAATAAGGACGCCATTTCCCGTTCAACCCCCCGGTTTTTCTGGGGGGATGGATTTGAGGTCGATTTGCGATGCGCGCGAAGCTCGGTGGATGCCCGGACGCAAAGTGGGGACGATTCCGCAAGAAAACTCTCCCCCTGCTGCAATCAAGCACGGGCGCGGCTTTCCTGGATTTCAAGACATCCGCACGGCTATGCGTTGGACGGGATGGAAAACTCGTTTGTGATGAGGCACACCACCAGCAGAAGCCGAGGACGAAGTGGGCAACCCCACCCCCAAACAAAATAGATGCCATTTCCCGTCCAACCCCCCGATTTTTTGGTGGGGTTAGACGAGGCGAAGCAGTTTGGAAAACAGCAGAATCGGTGCATGTTCCAATGGATCAGAGGAGTCTTTCGCAACCAAGCCCCGCAGGCCCCCACGGCAGTCGAGCCCGCTCGCGGTTTTAAGTATTTTAAAACAGTCGGTATCAACAAGCTGAAGGGTCGGAAATGCGATGCCGCAGGCAAGCCAGTCACGCAATTCAGCGCAGAGGAAAAAGTGCTCGACCACGAAGCCCGCCTCATCATCAGCGGCGAATTCGGCCATCAGCGGGTCAAGGAAGCCCTGAGCTACCGGGGGCGCTAAGGGTCATTGTCCAAATTCGGCCCAATTCGAGAATTTTTGACGGACTATATGAATCTCTTCCTCACGCCCGAACAGCTTGTCCAGTTGACTGGACGCCAAACGCGTCCCGCGCAAGAGCGCGAGCTGCGGCGACGCGGATATGTCTGCGAGCGCAACGCCAAAGGCGATATCGTTGTTTCGGCTTCGCACGTCGAAGCCAAGCTCGGCGCCAATTCGACCAACGATGGGAAGACCACCCCGGACTTTACGAGCCTGGAACAATTGGCGTAAGCTATCAGTCACAATGGCCAGACGCCGCAAATCGAATCCGCTTGGGCTGCCCGCGCGAGTTTACTTCAAGCACGGCAGATTCCGCTTTCTCGACTCGGGGAATCGTTGGCACGCCCTTGGGAAAGAATGGGACGTCGCCGCCAAGCGGCAATGGGCAATGGTGTCGAGCATCACGCCCGTTGCCGGCACGATCGGCGAGCTCCTCAACGATTACATTGAGAACTTCGCAAAACATCGCCGGAGCCCCCGCACGTACCAAGATCACCACGAAGAAAAGAAACACCTGATTCCGGTGTTCGGCAGCATGAAGGCCAGCGATCTTAGACCAACGCACGTTGCGCAATACCTAATGAAGCGCGGCCGCACCGCCAACACGCGAGCGAACCGTGAGGCCGCACTGCTGTCCTCAGCGTATAGCTACGGTATGAGAATCGGATTTGCCGGGGTGGAATTTAACCCCTGCCACGGCGTGCGCCGCAATGAGGAACACGCACGCGAGCGGTGTCCGGAGCGCTGGGAGATTGAATTCGTAAAGGGGTTGGCGACGGAAACAATTGCGGCGGTTGCCGATCTCGTTCAATTGATTGCCGATCGTGGCAAGGACATTTTCAAGATTATGCTTGACGATCTGACCGTGGAAGGCATCAGGGTTCGCCAGACGAAGCGCGGCTCAAAACGGCTGGTGGAGTGGTCAGACGAGCTGCGCGCCTCTGTAGAACGCATTAAGGCCCTTAAGCGGCCCGTCAAGAGCCTGTATCTCATCACGAACGAACAGGGCCAGCCTTACACGCGCAAGGGGTTCAGTTCGATGTGGTCGAAACTGGTAAGGAAAGCCGTCGCGCTCGAGATGATCTCTGAGCCGTTCACGTTCCACGACATTCGCGCGCGCGCGATCACTGACAAGGAGGAAGCGGAAGGACTGCGCGCCGCACGTGATTTTGCCGGACACAAAACCACGCGGCAGACAGAAGATTATGTGCGCAATCGGAAATTTATCCGGACGAAGCCGACGCGCTAATATTGTACAAATCGGCTTTATATTGTACAAACTCACGAGCACCGCTCGTAAGTCATTGAAATTGGGGTGGCTGACGGGACTCGAACCCGCGACAACCGGAATCACAATCCGGGACTCTACCAGCTGAGCTACAGCCACCATTGAAACCATGAGGCCCGCGCAAACATGGCGCGCCCGGCGGGACTCGA
>Ga0082335_1001067_pt1 | contig 62721 bp, 57 predicted proteins | sample Subgrocontami58m_FD_72375 | JGI IMG/M metagenome (GOLD analysis project Ga0082335, IMG submission 72375) | Subsurface groundwater microbial communities from S. Glens Falls, New York, USA - GMW37 contaminated, 5.8 m (SPADES assembly) (version 2) ... | reverse complement strand
TACCTGCTGGGCCTCCGGTCCGAGCCGCCGGCCTTCGATCGCTTCAGCTACATCGAGAAGGCGGAGTACTGGGCGGTGATCTGGGGCTCCGTGATCATGGCGGGAACGGGCTTCATGCTGTGGTTCGAGAACCTGACGCTCCGGTTCCTGGCCAAGTGGATCCTGGACCTGGCCACCCTGGTTCACTACTACGAGGCCTGGCTGGCCACCCTGGCCATCCTGGTCTGGCACTTCTACGCGGTGATCTTCAATCCCGACGTGTACCCCATGAACTGGACCTGGCTGACCGGGAAGATCTCCGAGGAGAGTCTCCGTCACGAGCATCCCCGCGAGTATGAACGGCTACGGGAGCGGGGGGAGCTGTGATCGTGAAACGTGAGGCGTGAAACGTGAGGCGTAAAACGTGAGGCGTGAGGCGTGAGGCGTGAAGCGTGAAGCGTGAGGCGTGCGATGGTGGATGGAGTCCGGCCTAGGGCCGATGGCGAGCGGGCTCTGTGGCGGGCCATGCGCTCCAGGCCATATGTCGTCGGCAGTGCCACCTGGTGCGGCTGCATCCTGATCCTCCTCCTGTGGGGCGTGTCCCTGGAGGCCACCGTGGGAGAGGGGTCGGCGGGCCTGACTGATCGCGAGTGCCTGCGATGCCATGGGGACCCGGCCCTCGCCCGCATCCCGCCCGGCGAGCGGGGCCGGACCATGTACGTGGACCCCGCCCTCCTGGCGGGGTCCCGCCATGCGAAGGTGGCCTGCTCGGCCTGTCACACGGGGATTGCCAAGCTCCCCCATGACGCGAGACTCTCGCGGGCCCAGTGCACCACCTGTCACCAGCGGGAGGCGCAGGCCTACGCGAAGAGCATCCACGGGAAGGGGCTGGCCAAGGCGGACGCCGATGTGCCGATCTGCCAGCGCTGCCACGGCGGCCACGACATCGTCGGGGCAAGAGATCCGACCTCCCGGGTGCAGCCCCTCCGCCAGGCGCGTATCTGCATGGAGTGCCACGCGGACACCCGGATCACCGCCCGCCATCCGGAGATGCCGAACGTCCTCCTCATCCGGGCCTATGCCGACAGCGTGCACGGGCAGGCCGTGACCAAGAAGGGGCTCGTCGTGGCCCCGACCTGCACGGGATGCCACGGGACGCACGATCTCAAGCCCGCCGACGACCCCGGCTCTCCCGTTCACCGCGCAAATGTGGCCGAGACGTGCGGGGGGTGTCACCGGGGGATCCTGGCCGAGTACCGCGACAGCATTCATGCCGCGGCCCTCGCCACAGGGGTCAAGGACGCCCCGACCTGCACCGGCTGCCATGGCGAGCATACGATCGCTGCCCCCACGGAGCCGGCTTCGAGGGTGGCCCCCCGGAACATCCCGAAGACCTGCGGGGGCTGTCACGCGGCCGAGCGAATCGTCAAGGCGTATGGCCTGGCGACCAAGCGGGAACAGACCTACGCCGACAGCTTCCACGGGATTGCGGCAAAGTTCGGAAACCTGGAGGCGGCCAACTGCGCCAGTTGCCACGGCTTCCACGACATTTGGCCGTCCAGCGATCCCCGCTCCCGCGTTGCCAAGGCGAATCTTCCGGCCACGTGCGGGACGTGCCATCCGGGGGCGGGGGCCAGGTTTGCCGAGGGGCGGGTCCACATCGAGAAGACCAAGGAGAGCGCGCCCGGCGTGTTCTACGTCCGGACGTTCTACACCTGGTTTATCGGCATCCTGATAGTGTGCTTCCTCGGGTACATGGCCGTCGAGGTCTACGGGTATCGGCGACGGCAGCAGCACCGGAAGCAGGCAGGATCAAACCGAAGGGCCGGAAAGCCATGACACCCTCCTACGCCAGCGGGCCAACCGTCCTGCGGTTCACGCTGAACGAGCGGCTGCAGCACGTCCTGCTCATGGCCAGCACCCTGGTCCTGCTGATCACGGGCTTCAGCCTGCTCTTCCACGACGTCTGGATCGGGCGGTGGCTGCTCTGGCTGGAGGGGGGAGTCCAGGGCCGCGGGCTGATTCACCGCTGGGCGGCGGCGGTCCTGATGGGCGTCTGCGGGTATCACCTCCTGTACATCCTGTTCACGGAACGGGGCCATGCCCAATTCATGCACCTGCGACCCCGCCGCCAGGACGCCCGGGACTTCTGGCAGGTGGTCCGCCTGAATCTCGGCCGCCCAGCAGAGCGTCCGGCCTTCGACCGGTTCGACTACCGTCAGAAGTTCCAGTACTACGCTTTCTTCGTCGCCAGCGTCAGCATGGTCCTGAGCGGCCTCCTGCTCTGGTTCGCCACCGAGGCCATGGCCGTCATGCCCAAGTGGGCGTTCGACCTCCTGGCCGTGTTGCACGGTCGGGAAAGCGTCGTCATCTTCCTGCTGCTCTTCGTGTGGCACCTGTACGATGTCCACCTGCGTCCCGAGGTCTTCCCCATGGACTGGTCCTGGATCACGGGACGCATTCGCCTGGCGGACCTCAAGGAGCGGCACCGGGCGGAGTACGACCGGATGGGAAAGGCAGGAGTGATCGATGTGGGGGAGTAAGGGCCTGGGTGCCGGTCTGGCGGGGGCGATCCTGATCCTGCTCATGGCGGGTGGCGCCGAGGCCCTCACGAAGTGCCTGATCTGCCACGGGAAGCCGGCGCTGTCCAAGAGGCTGCCGAGTGGCCGGGTGCTCTCGCTGTTCGTGGACGAGAAGCAGCTCAAGGAATCCGTCCACGCTGGGCGGGCCTGCACCGACTGTCACAGCGACATCACCGCCATCCCCCACAAGGGCGAGATCAAGCGGGTGAGCTGCATCCGCTGCCACTTCAAGGGCAACCCCGTGGGCGCGCCGCAGACGGACATCTACGTCGAGTACGCCAAGAGCGTCCACGGCGTGGCCGCGGCGTCAGGCAACACCAAGGCGCCGGTGTGCCAGGACTGCCACGGCGAGCACACCGTCCGCTCCCCCAAGGAGGCCGCCTCCCAGATGAACAAGGCGCACATCCCCGAGACCTGCGGGCGCTGCCACCTGGCGGTGTTCGGCGACTACCGGGAGAGCGTGCACTGGAAGGCCTTCCTGGGCGGCAAGAAGGACTCGGCCGTCTGCACCGACTGCCACGGCGAGCACACCATCCGCTCCCACGTGAGCCCGGAGTCATCCACCTACTTCTCCCGGGTGCCCGAGACGTGCTCCCGCTGCCATGCCTCCGTGGCCGTGGTGGGAAAGTACGGGATCAAGACGGAGCAGGTCGCCACCTACGGGCGAAGCTTTCACGGCATCGCCATCAAGTATGGCGGGAAGACGGTGGCCAACTGCGCGAGCTGCCATGGGGTACACGACATCCGGCCCTCGGACGATCCCAAGTCGGCGGTCTACGTCGAGAACATCCCCAAGACGTGCGGGAAGTGCCACACGGGGGCCAACGTGAATTACGCCAAGGGCAAGATCCACGTGGACCCCACGAAGAGGGAAGCGGGGTCGATCTACTGGGTCAGCCTCTTCTTCAAGTGGCTGACGATCTCGGTGATGGTGGGTCTTACCGCCCACATAGGCTTGGATCTCTTTCGTCGCGCCCGGCGACGCCGAACGGCACAGTAGCCATGGCTGAACAACGGAACGACGGACAGGTTGAGCCAACGGTTGAAATCGAACTTCGCGACGCGCTGAAGCGGGAACTGGAAGGCGAGATCCGGCAGGCGGTCGAGGCGGAGCTGCGAGAAGAGCTGAGCGCAGAGCTGCGGGAACGGGTGGTGGCCCGCCTGAAGGCCGAGCTGGCCGAGGAGATCCAGGCCCGGATCGCCCGGGTCAAGGCGGAGCTGGAGGCGGAGATCCTGGCCCGGGCGGTGCCGGTGCCGGCCCTCCCGGTGCCCCGCGAGTTCGAGCGGTTCAGCATGAACATCCGGGTCCAGCACATCGTGCTCATGGTGAGCTGCCTCATCCTCATCATCACCGGCCTCCCCTTGAAGTTCCACGAGGCGCGGATCTCCCAGATTTTCTTCGACCTCGTCGGCGGCGTGCAGATGAGCACCCTCATCCACCGGATCGGGGCGGTGGGCCTCATCGCGGTCGGGGCCTATCACCTGTTCTATCTCGTGGCGTTCCGCGAGGGGCGGCGGAACTTCCTCAGACTCCTGCCCACCCCCAAGGATGTCCGCGACTTCTTCCAGATGCTGCGGTACTTCCTGGGCAAGCGCGAGGAGAAGCCGCGCTTCGGCCGCTTCAGCTACGTGGAGAAGTTCGACTACTGGGCGGTGTACTGGGGCATGGTCATCATGATCGGCTCGGGCCTGATCCTGTGGTTCCTGGAGACCTCCCTCCGGTTCCTGCCCAAGTTCGCCGCCGACATCGCCCGGGAGGCGCACAGCGACGAGGGGCTCCTGGCCACGCTGGCCATCATCGTCTGGCATTTCTACAACGTCCACCTGAACCCCGAGCACTTCCCCATGAACTGGACCTTCTGGACCGGGAGGATCAGCGAGGAGGAGATGCGCTGGCACCACCCGCTGGAATACGAAGAGGCGATGGCGGCCCGAACGATTCGCCCGCCGCTCCCGGGAGGCCTTCCGGAAACGGGAGCGTTGGCTGCGGACTCCGCGGTCCGCCCACCCGCCCGGGAGGGGATGCAGCCGGCGGCCGGGGAGAAGGTGCCCTGAGACCGGAGACAGGGGACGGGGGTCGGGGATGGGTCGGGCTGGAGGCTGACCGCTGATGGCTGAAAGCTGATGAGAGGACAGGATGCGCGCCTTTCTCCACGATCTGCTCGACCTGATCCGACGGCACGCGAGGATCCTGGCGGCGCTGGCGCTGGGCCTCGTGGTCCTGGCGGTGGCGCTGAACTTCGCCGTTTCCCGCATCGCGCAGCGCTCCGCCTTCTGCGCCGCCTGCCACTATATGGCCCCCTACGTGGACCAGTGGCGGACCTCCACCCACGCCCGCGTGGACTGCGTGCAGTGTCACCCGTATGGGAGCATGGCGGTGGCGGCTTCCACGATCCGCTACCTGAGCGGGGCCTACAATCCCCGGCCCAGGGCGGAGGTGGACGACCGCAGCTGCCTGGCCGGCGGCTGCCACGAGCAGCGCCTCCTCAAGGCCCAGGAGACCTTCCGGGGCGGGATCCGGTTCGATCACCAGGTGCACCTGCAGTCGACGCCCCGGGGCATCCAGCTCCGCTGCACGAGCTGCCACAACCAGATCGTGCAGAAGGGGCACGTGGCGGTGACGGAACAGGTCTGCTACACCTGCCACTTCAAGGGCGCCGGCCCCGGCCAGGCGGTGACCGGGTGCGAGACCTGCCACGGGAAGCCCAAGAAGCTGGTGGAGCACGCGGGATTCTCCTTCAGCCACGAGTCCTACCTCAAGATCGGGGTGGCGTGCAACCAGTGCCACGTGCAGGTCGTGACGGGCGACGCGGGGGTGGCCAAGGAGCGCTGCGCCGCCTGCCACGTCGGCCGGGAGGACCGGCTCAAGGATGTCCAGTTCCTGCACGACAATCACATCACCCGGCACAAGGTGGATTGCCAGGAGTGTCACGGGCCCATCCGCCACGGCAAGATCCAATTGGTAGAGCCCCTGGAGGTCCGGTGCGAGAGCTGCCACATCCGGCAGCACAGTCTGCGGAAGCTGATGTACATCGGGACCGGGGGCAAGCTCATCCCCGACCTGCCCAGCCGGATGTTCGCCGCCCAGGTGAGCTGCACCGGCTGTCACATCCACGTGACGGAAAAGGGCGCGGTCCTGTCCCACGAGGCCCGGACCACGGCCCAACGGGAGGCCTGCGTCACGTGCCACAGTCCGGGCTACGACAAGATGTACGACGACTGGAGGGCCGTCATGGCCAAGCTCCTCCAGGCCTACGCCAGCTTCCTGGCGGAGGCGGAAAAGCAGGCGACGGGGAAGCCCGCACCCAAGCGGTATGCCAGCGCCCTCAGGGACGCCCGGGAGGCGTATCTGTTCGTGAAGGACGGCCGCGGGGAGCACAACGTGGAGTACGCGGTCAAGCTCGTCCAGGCGGGTGCCGCCCGGGTGGACGCCATGCTGCGCACCCTCGATCCGAAGGCCAAGCCGATCCCCCGCGACGACCTGATCGGCCAGAGAGACGCCTATTGTTTCCCGCTGTGCCACCAGCGGCTGCCCTTCAAGGCGGACGTGACGCTGGATGGCAAGAAGCTGCCGCATCAACTGCACGCCGACTCCGGGGTCGGCTGCGGCACCTGCCACTCGGTCAGCAAACACAAGGCGCTGGCGGTGGATCGCCGCGCCTGTCAGGCCTGCCATCCGCCCGCGTCCTGACGCCTCGTCCGAACGTGCGGTTCTCCTGACCTTCCCGCGAGGGTGGGGGGATGAGGCTTGCGGCCCCTCCGGAGCGATGCTACAGTCGCCGGCGAACACAGGGATGCCGGCGCCGGAGGGGGGAAAGGAATGCCCGAGACACCTCAGCCCGATACGTCCGGACGGGTCCGACGGCTCTGGCAGAACCTGTCCGGCCAGGATCCGGACCTCCGCCTAGAGACGCGCTGGCAGAAGTTCATGGCCTTCTGGGGGCTGCACGTGCCCCCGCCGGGCCGGCAGGATCGCCTGCACATCCGTCCCCGGTTCTTCAAGGTCCTCGGCACCATCGCGGTGATCGTGCCGCTCCTCCTCCTGGGCACGGCCTACAAGGTCAGCACCTCGCCGCTCCTCTGCAACCAGTGCCACATCATGAAGCCGTACTACCAGGCCTGGAAGACCTCCAAGCACAACTTCGTGCCCTGCGTGGACTGCCATTATCCGCCCGGCTTCCGGGATACGCTGTGGGTGAAGTACCAGGCGCTGGCCCAGGTGGCGAAGTGGGCGACGCAAACCTACAGCAGCAAGCCCTTCGCCGAGATCGAGGATGCCAGTTGCCTGCGCTCCCAGTGTCATTCGACCCGACTCTTGCAGGGCAAGGTCACATTCAAGCGCGGGATCATCTTCGACCACCGGCCCCACCTGGAGCAGCCGCGGCGCGGCCGGCAGCTCCGCTGCACGAGCTGCCACTCCCAGATCGTGGTGGGGACCCACATCGAGGTGACCGAGACGACCTGCTTTCTCTGTCACTTCAAGGGGCAGAAGAAGCCCCGGGAGCTCCTGCCCATCGGCGGCTGCCCCCTGTGCCACCAGCCGCCCAAGGGAAACATCCAGCTCGCCGGCGGCGTCGTCTTCAACCACAAGGACTTCGTGGACGAGCGGGGGACCCAGTGCCAGAAATGCCACCTGGATGCCATCCAGGGGGACGGCGAGGCCCCGCGGGAGCGCTGCCTCACCTGCCACAACCAGCCGGAGAAGCTGGGCAAGTACGATGATCACGCGTTCCTCCACGACTTCCACGTGGCCCAGCACAACATCGAGTGCACCCGCTGCCACACGGAGATCAAGCACCAGATCCAGACCAAGAAGGAACCCCTGGCGGTGGGCTGCGAGGCCTGTCACGAGGCCAAGCATGGCGGCCAACGATCCATGTACCTGGGAGTGGGGGGCAAGGGGTCGCCCAGCATCCCCAGCCACATGTACACGGCGCGGGTGGACTGCGTGGCCTGCCACATCACGCCGAAGGCCGAGGATCTCCACCGCGTGCAGTTCACCGGCCAGACCTTCGCCGCGTCGGAGGCGGCCTGCGTCTCCTGCCACGGGAAGTTGTACGCCGGCATGCTGGACACCTGGAAGCAGACCATGGATTCCATGCTGGCCGACCTGAAGCCCAAGCTGGAGGCGGCGCGGAAGGCCGTGGGGGAACCGGCCAAGGACGCAAAGGCCCTGGCGGAGGCCAAACGGCTGCTCGCAGAAGCGGAGTTCAACTACGAGTTCGTGGAGCACGGCAAGGGCGTTCACAACGTCTTCTACGCCGCCGATCTGCTGCAAGGGGTGAATGGCACGGCCAATCGGGTCATGACGCTTCTGGGGAAGAGCCCGATCACCCTGCCCCGGGAGAATGTGATCCGGGGTGGCTACTGCGCCACGCTGTGCCACAGCCAGGCAGGCGTCGTCTTCAAGCCCGAGGTGAAATTCGACAAGCGGGTGAGCGTCCCCCACCAGAAGCATTTCAACCAGTACGGGGCGGTCTGCACCGACTGCCACTCCCCCGACAAGCACAAGGCCGTGACCATCACGGCCCAGGGATGCCAGGCCTGCCATCACAGCGCGACCAACGACAAGTGCACCACCTGCCACGCCGCGCAGGCGGGTCTCTACGCCGCCACGCTGGAGACGGCGCTCCCAGTGAAGAAGGACCCCAACATCATGGCGGGCAAGGTCGACTGCGTCGGCTGCCACGATTTCACCAAGAAGCATTCCGTCGCGGCCCAGGCGGAGAAGTGCACCCAGTGCCACGACAAGGGCTATCGGGACATGGTGGCCATGTGGCAGGAGCAGGTGGGCGGGGCGCAGAAGGCCGCGAAGGCGGCGCTGGAGAAGGGGGAGGCCGCCCTGGCGTCGGCGAAGAAGGCCCGGCGGGACACACCCGCCGCCAGCGACCTCTTGGCCGGTGCCCGGAAGGACTACGGCCTCGTCGTCAAGGCCAAGGGTCTCCACAATCCCGACCTGGCCGAGGCGATCCTCACGGAGAGCAAGAAAGCGGCCGAGCGGGCGGTCGGACTCCTGACCAAATAACCGCATATCGCTTATGGCTTATGGCGTATGGTCCGAAGGACTTAGAACGAGCCGTCTGAGTGGGGGGAGGCAGCCAGTTGACTAAACCACATGCCATACGCAATATGCCATGAGCAGAGCGTGCGTATCGCATATGGCGTATTGCTTATGGCAAATGACCGGATCGAGCCATACGCCATTCGCCATAGGCCATAAACAGGAAATAGAGAGATGAGTACGGGCTACCGAATCGTGAGGAAGGAAGTGTATTCGCCGGTGACCTACCTGTGGGAGGTCGAGGCGCCCGACGTGGCGCGGGCGGCGCAGCCCGGCCATTTCCTGATGGTCCGCATCAACGAGGAGGGCGAGCGCATCCCCCTCACCGTGGCGGATTTCGACCGCCAGCGCGGCACGGTGACCGTGGTCATCCAGGCGGTGGGGAAGTCCACCCGGGAGATGATGGCCCTCGCCGAGGGGGATTCGATCCTCGACTTCATCGGGCCGCTGGGCGAGGCCAGTCACATCCAGAAGCGGTCGAAGGTCATTCTCGTGGGGGGCGGCCTGGGCGTGGCCCCGGTGTACCCGCAACTCCGCGCCTACAAGGAGCTGGGCAGCACCACGCTCTCCATCATCGGGTTCCGAACGAAGGCGCTGGTCTTCTGGGAAGAGAAATTTCTGGCCCAGAGCGACGAACTGCACATCGCCACCGACGATGGGTCCTATGGGCACAAAGGATTCGTCAGCCAGGTCCTGCAGATGCTCCTTGAGCGGCATCGGGACACGGAGGAGGTCCTGGCTATCGGCCCCTTGCCCATGATGAGGGTCTGCTGCGACGTGAGCCACCCGTTCGGGGTCCGCACCATGGTGAGCCTGAACTCCATCATGGTGGATGGGACCGGCATGTGCGGAAGCTGCCGAGTGACCGTGGGTGGAAAGCTGAAGTTCGCGTGCGTCGACGGCCCGGACTTCGACGGGCACCAGGTGGACTTCGACGAGCTGATGCGGCGGCAGCGGCGGTTCCAGCGGGAAGAGCAGGAGTCGTTGCAGCAGTACGAAGAGGAATGCCGGCTCTTGGGGCGAACGGCGTGAAACGTAAAACGTGAGGCGTGAAATGTAAAACGTGAAACGTGAAACGTGAGGCATCCTCCGTATCACGTTTCACGCCTCACGTTTCACGTTCCAGAGTAAGGACCGGTTCATGACGACCGTGAAGACGATTCACACCATCCCCAAGGGCCGGACCCCCATGTCCGAGCAGGAGCCGCAGGTCCGGGCCACGAATTTCGAGGAGGTGGCCCTGGGGTATTCCCTGCCGGAGGCCCTGCGCGAGGCGGACCGCTGCCTGGTGTGCAAGAAGCCCCGCTGCATCGCCGGCTGCCCCGTAGGGATCGACATCCCGGGCTTCATCCGGGCCATCGCCCAGCAGGACATTCGCCGGGCCTACGAGATCCTGCGCCAGGACAACCCGCTGCCGGCGGTGTGCGGCCGCGTCTGTCCCCAGGAGAGCCAGTGCGAGGTCCGCTGCATCGTGGGGATCAAGGCGGAGCCGGTCTGCATCGGCCGGCTGGAACGGTTCGCGGCAGATTATGCCATGGCGCACTTCGAGCCGGAGAATCCCTCAATCACACCGACGGGGAAGAAGGCGGCCATCATCGGCTCGGGGCCGGCCGGGATCGCCTGCGCCGCCGACCTGGCGCGGACGGGCGTGGACGTCACGATCTTCGAGGCGCTGCACATGGCCGGCGGGGTCCTGAAGTACGGGATCCCGGAGTTCCGGCTGCCCAAGAGCATCGTGGATCGCGAGATCGCGCTCCTGAAGCAGATGGGGGTGAAGATCGAGCTGAACACGGTCATCGGCAAGCTGTTCACGATCCCCCAGCTCATGCAGGAGAAGGGGTTCGACGCCGTCTTCGTCGGGACCGGGGCCGGCTTCCCCAAGTTCCAGGGCATTCCGGGCGAGAACCTGAACGGGGTCTTCTCGGCCAACGAGTTCCTGACGCGGGTGAATCTCATGCGGGGTTTCCGCCATCCCGAGTACGATACGCCGGTGGGGATGGGGCGAAAGATCGCGGTGATCGGCGCCGGCAACACCGCCATGGACTGCGCCCGCTGCGCCCTGCGCATGGGGGCGGAGGCGGTGACGGTGGTGTACCGGCGCACCCAGAAGGAGTCGCCGGCGCGGGCCGAGGAGCTCCACCACGCCGTGCAGGAGGGGATCCAGTTCCAGTGGCTCACCAACCCGGTGAAGATCCTGGGGAACGCCGAGGGGTGGGTGGCCGGGATGGAGTGTATCCGGATGGCCCTGGGCGAGCCGGATGCCTCGGGCCGGCGCGCCCCGGTGGAGCAGCCCGGCACCAATTTCGTGATCCCCGTGGACACCGTCATCTACGCGCTCGGGACCCGGGCCAACCCCATCATCGCCAAGAGCACGCCCGGCCTGAAGACGAACCAGTGGGGCTACATCGAGGTGGACGAGCAGACCGGGATGACCTCGCTCCCCGGCGTCTTCGCCGGCGGCGACATCGTCACCGGATCGGCCACGGTCATCCTGGCCCTGGGGGCGGGCCGGCGCGCGGCCACGGGGATGCTCCAGTATCTGGGCCTGCGGCCCGCGGAGGCGCCCGCTGAGGCCGCGGCCGCCAATGGCTGACCTACGCGGGAAGAGCGTTCGACGGTTCGAGGGTTCGGTTGTTCGGTTGTTCTCGATGGGAGTTGAACCACCGAACGCCCGAACCACCGAACTGCCGAACGTTTTTGAGGAGATTGTGTGATGCCCAGCACCTGTCCCAAGTGCCATCAGGTCCTCGAGGAGGATTACGTCTGCTGCGCCGACGTGAACTACACGTGGAAGTGCACGAAGTGCCGAAAGCTGTCGAAGGGCTTCGTCATCCCCTTCGGGCGGTGCGAGAACTGCGGGGGCAGCCTGGAGGTGGTGGAAGAGTATGCGCTCCAGGATCCGGCCCGGCTGAAGCCGATCCGGCAGGCGCTGCAGGCGGAGATGAACGCGTACACCTTCTACGCCATGGCGGCGGAGGAAGCGACGGATCCGGATGTCCGGGCGCTCTTCGCCAGCCTGAGCGAGATGGAGCGGGAACACCTCGAGAATCTGTCGGACAAGTACCACGCCCACATCGAGATGGATGTCCGGCCCACCCCCCATCCAAAGATCCGGCAGATCATCCTGGACGAGATCGAAGAGGTCCCCGCCCCCGATCGCCCGCTGGCCCTGTACGAGCGCGCCATCGAGATGGAGCGGCGGGCCCGCGCCTTCTTCCTGCAACAGGTGGAGGGCCTGGAGGAGGGACTGGAGCGGGAGATCTATCGCGAGCTGGCCGCCGAGGAAGACGAGCACATCTCCCTCCTGGAAGCGGGCCTGGCCAAGACCAGGGAGGCCCTGGGGCGCCGCTGATGTCCACGGTGATTGCGCCGGATCAGGCGCCTCCTGCCGCTGGCCCCATGAGTTCTCGCCCGGGTGATTCCCCATGCCGGTGCTCCACAGCCTGAAGGTCAAGTTCGTTGCCGCCCTGGTCCTGCTGGTCAGCCTGGTGATCGGGCTGTCCACCTGGTGGACCCTGGAGGTTCATCGGAAGCATATGCTCCACGCCACGGAGGACAAGGTCCGCGCCCTGACCGAGGCCATTGATCGGGGCATCCACGTGGTCATGCGGGAGGGGCGCAGCCAGGACGTCCAGCGCATCCTGGAAGGGGTGGGTCGGGACCCGGACATCGAGAAGATCATCATCTTCGACACCCACGGGAAGATCCTGCGCGCCTCCCAGCCGGATCTGGTGGGGCGGGTCCTGGATCGGGACCGCCTGTCCCGCTATCTGGACCAACCCGACTTCGCAGTGACCGGGCTCCACGAGAACGGACGCCTGGTCCAGTCGGTGGTGAAGAAGATCCGCAACCGGCCAGAATGCTTTGCGTGTCACGGGACCGGGGAGGCGGTCAACGGCATCCTGCACGTGGACATGTCGTTCCGGAAGACCCAGGAGCAGATCGCGGAGATGGAGGGGACGGCGCTCTGGACCATGCTCCTCACCGCGGCGGTCCTGGCGGCCGGCGGCACGATCCTGATGGTGCGGCTGGTGGAGCGGCCGGTCGGCAGCCTGATGCGGGCGATGGCCAAGGTGGAGGGCGGGGACCTGGAGACCCGGGCTCGCCTGGGGAGGCGGGATGAACTCGGGCAACTGGCCCAGAGCTTCAACGCCATGGTGGATCGGCTGAAGGCGGCCCGGGCGGAGATCGAGGTCTTCCACCAGCAGCGGCTGGCCCGGGCGGAACGCCTGGCGACCCTGGGGGAACTGGCCGCCTCGCTGGCCCACGAGGTCAAGAACCCCCTGGCGGGGATCGCCGGCGCCATCCAGGTGATGGCCGATGAGTTGCCGGAGACGGATCCCCGGAAGGAGATCATGGGCGAGATCCTGGACCAGGTGCACCGGCTGGACAAGACGGTGCGGGATCTGCTGGCTTTCGCCCGCCCCGGGAAGCCGGACATCGGCCCCTGTGACATCCACCAGGTCCTGGATCGCGTCCTGATCCTGCTGGCGGAGAACCCGGCGGCCAAGCAGGTGCGCGTGGTCCGGGCCTACCAGGACGGCATTCCCAGCCTGGACGCCGATAGCAAACAGTTGGGGCAGGTGTTCCTGAATCTCCTCCTCAATGCCATCCAGGCGATGCCCACGGGCGGCCAGATCACCCTGAAGACGACCATGCGGGAGATAGACGGCACGGACGGGAACGCACCGATGGCCAGGGACCGGGTGGTAGAGGTTGCCCTCACCGATACGGGTCCGGGCATCCCCCCGCATCTCCTCCAGGACATCTTCAATCCCTTCTTCACCACAAAGCACCGGGGGACCGGCCTGGGCCTCTCGGTCAGCCGCCGGATCGTGGAGGATCACGGAGGCTGGATCGAGGCCGAGAGCCCGCCGGGCCAGGGCGCGACCTTCCGCGTCTGCCTGCCCGTGGCCGCACTTGCCCTTCCGACTGGAGAATTGCTCTCATGACGCCCGGGCCGGCCACCATCCTGGTGGTGGACGACGAGCACCTGATCCGCTGGTCCCTGGAGCAACAGCTCCGGCGCGACGGGTATACCGTCCTCCTGGCTGAGACGGGGGCAGAAGCGCTCTCCAAGGCCCAGGCGGAGAACCCGGACCTAATCCTTTTGGACGTGCGCCTCCCCGATGCCGACGGCCTGGAGATCCTGGAGCGGCTCCGGGCCGGCGATCCCGAGAGCCTGGTTATCATGATCACGGCCCACGGCGGGGTGCAGTCGGCCGTGCGGGCCATGAAGCTGGGCGCCCACGACTACGTCATCAAACCCTTCGACATGGAGGAGCTCACACTCACGGTCCGGAAGGCCCTGGAGACCCGGGCGCTGCGGCGCGACGTGGCCCGCTTCCAGGCGGAGCTGCGCCACGGCTCGGGCCTGGGCGACATCGTCGGCCTCAGCCGGGCCATCCGGGACCTCAAGGCACTCATCCAGCGGATCGCGCAGAGCGATGCGACCACGGTGCTTCTGGAAGGGGAGAGCGGCACCGGCAAGGACCTCGTGGCCCGAGTCATCCACTTCGAAAGCGCCCGGGCAAAGCACCCGTTCCTGGCGGTGAACTGCGTGGCCCTCCCCGAGCACCTGCTGGAGAGCGAACTCTTCGGCCATGAGAAGGGAGCCTTCACCGATGCCAAGGCCCTCAAGAAGGGCCTGTTTGAACAGGCCGACGGCGGCACCATGTACCTGGACGAGATCGGCGACATGAAGATGGACCTCCAGGCCAAGCTGCTCCGCCTCATCGAGGAGAAGACCTTCCGGCGGGTCGGGGGGATGCGGGACCTGCGGGTGGATGTCCGCATCATCGCCGCGACGAACCGGGACCTGGCCAAGGCCCTGGAGGCGGGGGAGTTCCGGAAGGACCTGTACTACCGGCTGAAGGTGTTTCCCATCTACCTCGCCCCACTGCGGGAGCACCCCGAGGACATCCTACCCCTGGCCAAGCATTTCATCGCCCGCTTCAACCGCGAGATGCGGCGCGAGATCCTGGATCTCCATCCGGAGGCGCAAGCGTGCCTCACGCGATATGCCTGGCCCGGCAACGTCCGGGAACTGCGGAATGTACTCGAGCGGGCCATGATCCTGACCGGTGGCGAGGTGCTGCACCTGGAGCACCTGCCGCCGGAGGTCGGAGCCAGCCCGGCGGAACGCACGCCCACGCCTCAGACGCTTTTCAAGGCGGTGCCCGTGGCCTTTCCCATGGAAGGCGTGCGCCTGGAGGAGGTGGAGCGCGATCTCGTGCGCATGGCCCTGGATGCCACGGAGGGCAACCAGGTGCGAGCCGCGCGCCTCCTGGGGATCAGCCGGGACGCCCTCCGGAACCGCATGAAGAAGTTCGGATTCCTGTCCTCCTCCTAAGGTATCCGCCCGCCTGGTTCCTTTTCGTCCCGCTGCGGAGTTCCTCGCATCTCCTGGGGATATTCACGCACACCACGCGCTGATCGCCCGCTTCACGTTTCCCGCTCTGATCTCAGGAAAGAGCTTCTCCTTTTACCCATTTCGCCGGACCGCAGGGCAAGCCAGATCTCGTGGCATCTCGATTGCTTTATGGGGACGATTCATCGAGACCCAGGTGATGCCTACACCAACTATTCTGGTCGTTGACGACGACAAGCTTATCCGATGGTCCGTGTCCGTGGTCTTGGGGCATGCTGGCTATCGGGTCCACGAGGCGGCCACCGGGAAAGAGGGACTTGCCGCGGTCCTGGAACACCGACCAGACCTGGTCCTCTTGGACATTGCGCTTCCGGATCTGGATGGCTTCGCCGTCCTTGAAGCGATCCGTCAGACCCACCCGGACCTTCCCGTGCTGATGATGACCGCGGATGCAACCAGCGAGACGGCACGACAGGCTGCTCGCCTTGGAGCCTGCGGTCAACTCGACAAACCCTTCGATCCCGCCTTGCTCCAGGTGACGGTGTCAGAGGCACTGAAACTTGCCACGCCCTCGGAATACACGAACGACTAGGCCACCCAGAGGCCAGCCCTCACGTTCCTGCGATGCAGCGATAGGAAAGTCCGGAGATTCCTGCGAAGCGCTGCGTAAAAACCCGCAGACCTCTCTGCATCTCCGCTGCGTGAATTCTCGCAACTCCCCCGAGGTCGATCCCATGCCTCCAGCGGTCCTACCTGCATAGTGAATCTCAACTTCTGGAGAAGTCACGAGTTAGCGAATCGGAGCATCGTGGGCCTGATTCCCCGTGAAGCTGGCACCCAGGTTGCTCTTAGGAGGAAGTCGCAAGAGTTTGCCTGAGGCACGTGGGGCAGAACAGCCGTTGTCGGATCGGTTCATCCATATTCCGGAGGGAGGTCACATGGGATTACATGCCAGTCCATCATTGGCAGGTTCCCGACGGAACGGCCCAAGGAGCTTCTGGGCTCCGTTGGGTCTGATCGGCGCCCTGGCGATCATGGGGCTTTTCCTGGCGGTTCAGGTCGGGGCCGCGGCACCCCCCACCGTCCCCGGGGCCACCTACGTCGGAAGCGAGACGTGCAAGGGGTGCCACGAGGACCTCGCCAAGAAGATGGAGCACACCCTCCACGGCAAGCTTCTGGGGACCAAGCTCTCCCGGAACGATCTCCAGCAGCGTGGCTGCGAAGGATGCCACGGTGCAGGCAGCAAGCACCTCGAGGATCCTGCGAACCCTGCGTTCAATCTCCGTTTCGGCAAGAAGTCGCCCCTGGCGGCGGCAGACAAGAACGCTGTCTGTCTCCAGTGCCACGCGCGAGGGAAACAGATCCTCTGGCAGGGGAGCCCTCACGAGACCCGCGATGTCACTTGCGCGGCCTGCCACTCGGTCCATGCAGGGACCGAGAAGAGACTGCTCAAGGTCGTCAGGCCGGAGCAGTTCGAGTCCAGGGGGCTGCCACTGGATGCGGTCCAGTACAACCTGTGCGGCCAGTGCCATCAGGTGAAGGCCATGCAGTTCCAGCGGTCCTCCCACATGCCCCTGAGTGCACGGGGGGATGGCGGGCGGATGACCTGCACGAGCTGCCACAATCCACACGGCTCGCCGCTCGAGCGCCTCGTCGAAGGGAAGGTGTCGGTCAACGAGAGCTGCACCAAGTGTCACGCCGACAAGCGGGGCCCGTTCCTCTGGGAGCATGCGCCGGTCATCGAGAGCTGCCTGAACTGCCACCAGGCGCACGGCTCCAACAACGCGCCCCTGCTCAAGATCAAGCAGCCACGCTTGTGCCAGCAGTGCCACGATGAGAGCCGGCACCCGACCCAGCCGTACCCGCAGAGGGATCGGAAGGTCTTTAACCGCTCCTGCCTGAATTGTCATCCGACCATCCACGGGTCGAACCATCCGTCCGGCGTGCTCTTCACGCGCTGACGGGTCTGGTCAATACGATGGGAACCTGGCAATTCTCTGTGGAGGCGAACATGGGGCAAGCACGAAGGTGGGCGAGTGTCGCGCTGTCCGGCCTTGTCGCGGCCTCCCTTTCTCTAGGAGCTTCCGGGCCGGCTCTGGCCGCGGGCGCGGGGACTGAGGTCCTGGACTGGAACGTGAGCGGCTCGATCGAGGCCGAGGGGATCTACTCCTACGGCGAGCGCGGCTCTTCCAAGTTCAATGAATACCGGGACATGGACAACGGCTTCGTCGGGGAGCTGTCCCTGAGGGGCGAGAAGAAGGACTCCCCGTACTACTTTGACCTCCAGGCGAAGAATCCGGCGAGGGACGACCAGGGGTACGAGGGCGTCTTTGGCCGGTACGGCCTGTTCCGCCTGGAGCTGGGCTGGGATCGAACCCCCCACATCCTGAGCAACAGCGCCCAGACCATGTTCCAGGAGAGTGGAGGCAACTTCACCCTCCCCTCGACCTTGCGATCCACGATCCAAGCGACTTTCACGGCGATCCCGGCCAATGTCGCCGCGACCCCGATCTCCGCTGCGAACGCTACGCTCATCGCGAACATCCAGAACACGATCAACGGGTTGCTGCGGCCGGTAGACCTTAGCTTCAATACAGACGTGGCGCGTGCGGGCTTCAAGTTTACTCCCACGGATGAATGGAGATTCGACCTCGAGTACAGCAACCTCCGGCGGCAGGGATACCGCCCCGTCGGGACGGTGATCGGTTCCCCCGGCGGTTCGGTCACCGAGCTGGCCGTGCCCATCGAGAATTACACGCATGAGGTGAAGTTCGGGGCGGAGTTCGCCCGGGAGGCCTTCGCGCTACAGTTCAATTACATCGGCTCGATCTTCCGGAACAATTACGACAACTACTCCTGGGATAACCCGCTTGTCATCACGAACACCGCGACGGCCTCAAGCCGCGGGCAAGTGTCGACCCCACCGGACAACATGGCCCACACCTTCAGCCTGACGGGGTCGGCGGCGCTCCCCCTGCGCTCCCGGATCAGCGGGACCTTCTCGTACGGCATGCTGCGGCAGGACGAGACGTTCCTCGACAATGCGCCCAATCCTGTCCTGACCGTGCGGAACACCGATGACGCGGGCAATAGCAGCCCCGAAGCCAAGGCGAACCTCATCATGGGCAACATCCAATTGACGAGCCGGCCAATCAACAGCGTGACGGCCACGGCCCGCTACCGGTATTTCGAATATCAGAACGATACGCCACAGCACACCTTCTCCTTCAGTTATCCTGAGGGCATCGGCCCGGCTCAGGTGCATTCCACGCTTCAGGAGCGCTATACGAAGCAGAACGCCGGCTTCGACCTCGGCTGGCGACCCATCCGGATGATCTCCTTGAAGACAGGGTACGAGTACGAGCATTGGAACCGGGGCGACCGGGAGGTGACTTCCACCAACGAACACATTGGCAAGATCGCCGCGGATTTCACCCCGATCGATTGGTTCCTGGGCCGGGTGACCTATAGCTACGGCGACCGGACGGTGGAAAACTACCAAAACGTTGCCGCCCAGCTTCCCCAGCTCCGGAAGTTCGACGAGGCGGACCGGCGCCGCAATCGGCTGGACCTCCTTACCCAGTTCAGCTGGGATACGGTCACCATTGCCCCCACCTTCGGCTTTGCCCTGGATGACTACTATAACTCGGACTACGGCTTGAAAAAGGCAGACTACTACGCACCCGGCCTCAGCATCGGCTGGACTCCCCTGGACTGGCTGACCCTCTCGGCGGATTACACCTACGAGTACTACAAGTACAATCAGCAGTCCCGCTACCGGACCCCTACGGTCGATAGCGCCGGCAACGACTGGGAGAGCAAGAGCAAGGACGAGTTCCACACCGTCGGCCTGAACGCGGTTCTGGGTCTGATCCCGAAGAAGCTCGACGTCACCTTGGGCTATGCCGTGACCTTCGGGTATACAACCATCCGTACCGCGAACCTGACCGTCCCACCCACAACACCGAGCAGTGCCCCCGCCGGAATCACTCCGAATAATGCGAGTGCCTTTGACTGGGACAAGATCTACAACGTTCTCCAGACGGTCAAGGTGGTGGCGAAGTATCGGCTGACTGAGAAGTTCCAGGCGCGGTTGGGGTATGCCTACGAACGGTACACCGAAAGAGACTTCGCCCGGGATCCCCTGAAGGCATTCATGGGGGATGTGGACACCGCCAACGCCGGAATCCAGTCGGTCTTCCTGGGGGCGACGCAACCCAACTACGAGGCGCATATTCTCAGCTTCCTGCTGCGGTACGATTTCTAGCTGCATCCGCCGGCCCGCCTGAGACCCTCCGGGGCGGGCCGGCGCTACCCGTCGTCCTGGCCCCGCCGTTTGCTGCGGGACGACGGGCGGACTTTCACGGCCCGGGGAAGCCCTCCCCGGGCCGTGGTCTTTGATGACCAGCCCATCCTGTGGGATCTTCGGGCCCCCGAGAGTTCTTGTGGAAACGCGGCTTGAGGAAGGAAGGGCGGGTTGTTGGCCTGGCCCTGACAGAAGAGCGAAGCGCTCCTACCTGAGCCTCAGGGGGAGGAGGGGCAGCTCAGGGATGGGAAAGTCCTTCGGATTGTAGGTCACGAGTGTCAGATTCCAGCGGAGGCAGGTGGCGCCGATCAGAAGATCCATAGCGTCCAGCGTCCGTCCCTTCCGACGGTATTCCCGGAACCATCCAGCCGCCCGGCTTGCGGCCTGCCCATCCACCGCGTAACACCTGAGGCTCCCCAGGAACTCCCGTGTCCGATCCTCCTCGCCGGGCTTGATCCCCAACTCGACCTCGAAAACCGACAGGGCGGAGCAGCCCAGCGTTCCGTGTGATCGGAGATCGTGGATAGCGTCAATCGCCCCGGGCTTCCCGCGGAGGATCCAGATGATCACATCCGAGTCAAGGAGGTAATCAGCCACGGAGCTTCCTTCTCAAGCGACGGGAAGTCTGAGAGCGTAGGTGCCGGAGGTATCGCTTCACTGCGGCGGGGGATGTCAGCTCGGGGTGGTTCTCGTCCGTCCACGCCCCCGCAGCTTTTTCCAGAGCATGCTCCAGGCGGAGGCGTTCGAGCTTCTCCCAGGTGGCGTCGGCGACGAACTGGCTGCGCCCCCGAGGACTGACAAATCTGTCCATCTCCAAGAGAAGCTTCTTGGGGAGGACGAGGTGCGCCTTGACCTTTTCGTCTCGCATATGGAACCCCCCACTTATGGTGACCATATCAAGTATACATAGCTGTGGGTACATGTCAACCCCTTCGGTCCAATTCCCGGCTGCCCAAGGAGAATCTCGGATGGTTCAACGACTCCTCCTGGTGGGCTCTTGGTGAGCAAGGGGCCCCAGCAGGCTGCGCCCACCCACGGCCGGAGGCAATGCGAGGCCATACCGAAATTAGGGAACGGATGTTTCCGTGGTATCGGGTCGGCAGGCATGCTATATTCTTACAGCTCGTGAGGGGAGATCTGTGTCATGACCATCTCGATCACCGGGCGCGCCCGGGTGATGTTCGAGGAAGAGCGGCGGCGGCTGGGGAAACCGGATCTGGGGATTCAGATCAGCTTCCTCTACGGATGCGGGGGGGCGGGGTTCCGCGTCACCTTCACCGATGAGCCGCACGGCGATCCGGCCCTGGAAGATGCGGACGGGCTCCGGATCTTCCTGGACGCGCAGAGCCGGGACACGCTCAACGGTGCGGTGATTGACTACGAGGAGGGTCCCCGGGGCGGCTTCGTCCTCCGGCATCCCGAGGCAGCGCTGGTGGATTTCTGCTGAGGAATCCGGAAGTACCGTGGTGGCAGATCCGGGGGAGCCGTGAACCAGGGGCTGGAGCCGCTGCCGAGTCAGGTGGGCGAGATCCACCTGGGAATGGCGCTGGAGCGCGTCCTCACGTGCCTGGGGAACGTCCTCTTCGACGAGTTTCCCTTCGTGGGAGGCACCACCTGCATCCGGCACACCCCGGACCCGGGCAGCTCGCCGTTTGAGAGCGTCACCTACTGTTTCGCCGAGGAGCGCCTGTTCTCCGTGATCTGGGAGAACGCGACCACGGATCCGCTGGCCTCCTCCATCGCGCGGTTCGGCCCGCCGGCGCTGCAACGGGATCATGGAGGCGGGGCCGGTCTTGCGTTCGTGGAGCACCGGTGGCAGCAGGGGGACGTCGACTTCATCGTGACGGATTTTCCCGGCCAGGACGGAACTCACTCCTTTGCCGTGGAGATGTGTGACGCCCGGGTGAAACGCGGCCTGGCCCTGCAGACCCAGGCAGCCGAGGGGGGGATGGGGGACACGCCCTGATCCGGCCGGACCCTGGGGAGAAGGAGCCTCGTCCTTTCGCACGTCAAGGGCGGGGCTTTTGTGTGTTCGGATCGTTCGGAGCCGGCGGGATGGATCCCGTCCGGGAGAGGAATGCGAAGGCTGTCGGCCCCCTGGAAAAGCCTGCTCATCGCCGGGCTCACCATGACGGTGCAGAACGGCGTGCTCCTCACGTTTCCCGTCGTGTACGTCGCGCTGCTGGAGGAGTTCCGGTGGGGGCGCGGGGAGGCCGCCGGGATCTACTCGGTGGCCACGTTGATGATCGGGCTGGGCGGCCCGTTGACGGGATTTCTCCTGGATCGGTTCGGTCCGCGACACCTGTTCGTGGGTGGGGCGCTGGTGACGGCCGGCGGGATGGCCGCCACGACTATGGCCCGCTCCCTCTCGCATTTCTACCTGAGCTACGGGATCCTGACCGGGATCGGCAACAGCGCCCTGACGAGTACCCCCAACATGGTGGTCGTCTCCAAGTGGTTCCCCCGGAGAACGGGACGCGCGATAGCCATCGCGGACATCGGAACCGGGCTGGGAGTGATCCTGATCGTCCCGGCAACCCAGTGGCTGATCTTGCACCTGGGATGGCGGAGGGCCCTCTTCACCCTCGCCGCCTTCCTGGTGCTGGTGCTGATCCCGGCGAACTGGGCGCAACGCGTCCCCGAGGAAGGCCAGCCGGCCAAACCGAACTCCCCCGGCGAGGGACCACCTCTGGGATCGACCGGACGGGACTGGACGCTTCGGTCCGCGATGGCGGGCCCGCAATTCTGGTGGCTGGTCTTGGCCCGGTTGAGCAGCGGCATGGCGTTCCAGATGATAAATGTGCACTTGGTGGCCTATGTCATCGGCGCCGGCTACGGCAAGATGACCGCCGCCTCCACGATGGGGGCCGTCTCGATGGTCAGCATGCTGGGCCGCTACCTGGTGGGCCTGGCGTCGGATCGGTTCGGTCGGGCGATGGCCGTGACCCTGGCGTACGCCAGCACGGCCCTGGGGATCCTGGCATTGATGATGCTGACGACCACGGGACCGCTGGCGCTTTCTGCCTTTGTTCTCTGCTACGGCTTGAGCCAGGGGAGCTCCGGGATCGTGGTCGCCGCGCGCGCCGCCGACCTGTTCCAGGGGGGAAGCTTCGGCCGCATCTACGGGTGGATGAGCGTCACCAACGGCATCGGCGAGGGGCTTGGCGCCTGGCTGGGCGGTGCCGTGTATGACCGCACGGGCGGCTACCAGGTGGCCTTCGGTTCGGCGATCCTGGCCCTGGCAATCGGGGCCGCTTCGATCTGGCTGACGTACGCGAAGGCGACGCCCATCGAGGCGCCGGAACGGACGTGATCGGTCGGGCCGGGGTTGGCCGGCTCGGCCGTTCGTTCTCATCCTCCAACCTCACGGATAGGAGTGCGTCATGAAACTGAAAGGGAAGGTTGCGCTCGTGACTGGCGGGGGCACCGGGATGGGCCGGGCGATATGCCTGAAGTTCGCCTCGGAGGGGGCCGGCGTCGCCGTCAACTACTCCAAGTCGCAGAAGCAGGCGGAGGAGGTGGCCGAGGCCGCCCGGCAACTCGGCGTCCCGGCCCTCGCCATCAAGGCGGACGTGTCCCAGGATCAGGAGGCGCGCCGGCTGGTGGAGGAAACCGTGGCGAAGCTGGGTCGCCTGGACATCCTGGTAAACAACGCGGGGTGGACCCGCCCGGTGACCCACCGGGAACTCGAGGGGCTGACGGAAGAGATCCTGGAGCGGACCTGGGCGGTGAACGTGAAGGGGCCGCTCTACTGTGTGCGGGCCGCCATCCCCCACATGTTGAAGGCGGGCGGGGGCGCCATCGTCAACATCACCTCCATCGCGGCCTTCCAGGGAGCGGGAAGCTCCATGATCTACTGTGGCTCCAAGGCGGCCTTGGGTGCCATCACGAAGTCACTGGCGCGCACCTTCGCCAAGGACAACATCCGGGTCAATGCCATCGCTCCAGGTTTCGTGGATACCCACTTCGTGGATTGGCCCCCCGAGGTCCTCGAGAAGAACATCAAGACCAGCCCCATGGGCCGAATCCCCACCGTGGACGACATCGCCAACGCGGCGCTGTTCCTGGCCTGCGACGCTACGGGCATCACGGCCCACACGATCTTCGTGGACTGCGGCGTGACGGTGCTACAGCCTGTGGTCTAGCGCGGTGGGGATTTTCTTTTCCCGCTAGGCCCCTGGCCGCGCTCCCGCAAGGTCGGCGCCAACCCCCCTCCGTGCCGGCGGGCGGTCATATCGCGTCCCCTGGAGGGAACGCCGGGTCCGCATCACTGGAGATAGAAGGGTGCCAAAGCTCCCTGGAGTGACCAATCGCTGGTGGCAACTGGTGGCCTGCATGATCGCCATGACGGCCAGCGCAAACCTGCAGTACACCTGGACCCTGTTCACCATTCCCCTTTCCAGGGGGCTGAACGTCAAGCTGTCGGAGGTCCAGGTCCCTTCACCCTCTTCGTCCTGACCCAGAGTTGGCTGGTACCCTTCGAGGGGTATCTCGTGGATCGTCTGGGGGCCCGGATCATCGTGACCGTGGGAGGCCTGCTGGTGGGCCTCAGTTGGCTCGGGTCCGGCCTGGCGCACTCGCTCTCGGCCCTGTATGCCTGGTACGCCCTCGGAGGCGTCGGGGTTGGCGCGGTATACGGCGCCTGCGTGGGCAGCGTGCTGAAGTGGTTCTCGGACCGGCGCGGTCTCTCGCCGCCGGCCTGGCGGTCGGGGCCTACGGGTCAAGGGCGGCCCTCACCGTCATCCCCATCCAACGCATGATTGAGCGGACCGGCTACCATTCCGCGTTCATCACCTGGGGAGTCCTCCAGGTGTGGTCGTCGTGGCTCTGGCCTGGTTAATGGTGGCGCCGCCCACCAGTTGGAAGCCGGGCGGTTGGCAGCAGACCGCCGCCATCCTCGCCAGCGAGTGGAGCAGTCGGTGGTCAGCTACACCCCGCTGCAGATGCTCAAGATGGGCACGTTCCACGTGATGTATCTCGTGAGTGCCCTCTTGACGTTTGGGGGGCTCGTGGTGACCGCCCAGCTCCAGCCGGTCGCGGCCGCCTACGGCCTGGACAGGGCGGTGGTGCTGCTTGGGGTCAGCGCCCTCGCCCTGGCCTTGATGGTCAACTTGATCTCAGGTGGCCTGACCCGGCCATTCTGGGGCCGGGTCTCCGACCGCATCGGACGCTATAACACGATGACGATCGCCTTCGGGCTGGGGGCGCTGGCCATCTTCGGCCTGGTGCACCTGGTGCGCTATCCGAGTTGGTTCGTCATCCTCTCGGCAGGAACGGTCTTCACCTGGGGGGCGACCTTCGTTCTCTTCTCGGCCGCCACCGGTGACGTCTTCGGGTCCCAGTACGCGGAGACCAACAACGGCATCCAGTACACGGCGAAGGGGGTTTCCTCCATCTTCGCCGGGTGGGGCGCCGCCAAGCTCCTGAAGGTGATAGGCTCCTGGGCGCCGGTACTGTGGGCCGCCTTTGCCTGCAATCTGCTGGCTGCCATTCTCGCCTTCTTCTGGCTCAAACCGATGGTTGCCAGGATCACGGCGCAACAGAGATCGGGGGGGGCGCCGGCTCCGGACTGTTCCGGTCTCCTCAGTTCCCAATATATTCCCTCTTGATGCCTTCACGACCACGTCCCACATTGTGAGTGTGGTCAGGCCACCGGACCACCTGGCCTCGTCCACGAAACCACTCCGATCTTTCCGCTCCGCATTCTAACGTCGCTCTCGCTGGCGACGTATCCATACCATTCCTTCCAACTCCTGGTTCTCGCTTCCGTCACGAGGGTCCAAGATGCAGGCAATCAGCCCCAAGGCCTTTCAGGCCGTTCGCAAGACTCGACTCTCGGAAGAGATCATCGAGCAGGTACGCGATCTGATCGTGTCAGGTCGCCTCCGCCCGGGGGATCGCCTCCCCGCAGAACGGGAGCTGGCCCGGACCTTGCGGGTGGGCCGCTCGGCCGTGCGCGAGGCCATCCGGGCCATGGAATCGCTGGGGATCGTCGAGGTGCGCGCCGGCGAAGGAACATTCGTGGCTGCCCTCCCCGGGAGTCACGCACGCGACCCGATCACCGCCACCCTCTTCCAAACGTGGAGCACGCAGAGGAAATTGTTCGAGGTCCGCCGGGTGCTGGAGCCGGGACTGGCTGCCCTGGCGGCGCGGCGGGCCACCGCAGAGCAGATCCAGAAGTTGCGCACTGTCCTGGACGCGCAGGAGGCCGAGATCCGGAGCGGCGCGGCCGGCATGAAGGAGGACACCGCATTCCACTTCCTGATCGCCGAGGCCACCGGCAACGAGGTCCTTCTGCGGATCGTGGATAATCTGATGAATCTGTTGCGGAAGACCCGGGAGACCTCGTTGCAGCACGCGGAGCGGCCGGCCCGGTCGCTGAAGCAGCACCGGGCTATCCTGCGCGCCATCGAGGCGCGGGATCCGGCGGCCGCCGAGCGGCGCATGCGCGATCACATCCGGGCGATCGAGAAGTTGGCCTTCTCGACGGTGGAGCGGCCTCCAGCGGAACCCGCATCTTTCCGTCCCTCGCCTGACCAAAGGGTAGGGCCGTGAAGGAAAAGGAGTCGAGCGGGATCCAATTCCGGGTGGCGGAGGCGTTCCTGGACGACGTGGGCCGGAGCCTGGCCCGCCTCGACCCGGAGGACCTGAAGCGCCTGCACGCGGTGCCGGGGGATGTCCTGCTGATCACCGGCCGGCGGGCCACGGTGGCCCGGGCGGCCCAGTCACCCCCCAGCCACTGCGGGCAGCGGCTGATCCAGATTGATGGGACCACGCGGGACAACGCCCAGATCGGCGTGGACGAGTGGGCCACGATCCGAAAAGTCCCGTTCAAGCCGGCGGAGTCGCTGCTCCTGGCCCCAGTCCAGGCCGGGCTGCCCATTCCGACCGAGGCGGAGATCCCGCATCTCCGCCAGCTCCTCTCCAGCATCCCGGTCGTCTTGGGCGACCACCTCCAGGTCACCTTCCTGGGGGCCAGGCCCCGCTCCTTCACAGTCGAGGGCGCGGTCCCGCGGGGGGCCCTGCTCATCTCCAACGACACCGCCATCGCCTTCAAGGTTCCCGAGGTGTCCGCGGAGAAGGCGTACCGTGTCTCCTACGAGGACATCGGCGGGCTGGAGTGGGAGGTGGCGCTGGTCCGAGAGATGGTGGAGCTGCCGCTGAAGTTTCCCCAGATCTTCGGGCTGCTGGGGATTGACCCGCCCAAGGGTGTCTTGCTGACGGGGCCACCCGGCACGGGCAAGACGCTCATCGCCCGTGCCGTCTCCAGCGAGGTGCGGGCCCACTTCATCCACGTGAATGGGCCGGAGATCATCCACAAGTTCTACGGCGAGAGCGAGGCCAAGCTGCGCGAGGTGTTCGAGGAGGCGCGGCGAAACGCCCCCAGCATCATCTTCCTGGACGAGATTGACGCGCTGGCGCCCAAGCGCGCCCAGGTCATCGGGGACGTGGAGAAGCGAGTGGTGGCGCAACTGCTGGCACTGATGGACGGCCTGGTGGAGCGCGGGGAGGTGGTGGTCATCGGGGCCACCAACATGCCGGAGCTGGTGGACGCGGCGCTGCGACGGCCGGGACGGTTCGACCGGGAGATCGCCATCGGCGTCCCGGACCGCACGGCACGGCGCCAGATCCTCGGCATCCACTCGCGCCGCATGCCGCTGGCGCCGGACGTGGACCTGGAGCAGCTCGCGGAGATCACCCACGGCTACGTCGGGGCGGACCTGGCGCTTCTGTGCAAGGAGGCGGGGATGGTGGCATTGCGTCGCCTGCTTCCCCACATCCGGTTCGAGGTGGACCTCAAACCCCAACTGGATTCGCTGGCGATCCAGGTCACCCGCGAGGATTTCCTGGCGGCCTTCAAGGTGGTGGAACCCACCTCCACGCGGGAGTTTTTGGCGGAGCGACCGCGCCTCAGTCTCAAGGATGTGGGCGGCCTGGCCGAGGCGAAGCGGACCCTCTCCTCCATCCTCCAGATCGTGCGGGGCGGGGGCGCGCTCTTCCCGCATCCCCGCTTCAACCCCCCCAAGGGGATCCTCCTCACCGGTCCGTCGGGGACAGGGAAGACGTTGCTGGCCCGCGCGATGGCGGGGGAGCTGGGCCTGACCCTGATCACGGTAGATCTGCCAAGCCTGCTCTCCAAGTGGGTGGGGGAGTCGGAGAAGGGACTCCGCGAGGTGTTCAAGCGGGCCAAGCAGGCATCCCCCTGCATCCTCTTCTTCGACGAGATCGAGGCCCTGGCCCCGGCGCGCTCCGCCCAGGAGGCGGGAAGCCTGTTCCCCCGTCTGGTCAGCCAGCTCTTCCGGGAACTGGACGACCTGCACGGCTCCCTGGGCGTGGTGGTCCTCGGGGCCACGAACCGGCCCGACTTGATGGAGCCGGCACTTCTCAGGGCGGGACGATTTGACTATGTGCTGGAGCTGCCCCTCCCGACCCGGGACGAGCGGCGGGAGATCCTCGGGATCCACACCGAGGGGCTGCCCCTGGAGGACGATGTGGACCTCGGAGAGATCGCCGAGGCCACCGGGGGCTGGACGGGCGCGGACCTGGAGCTCGTCTGCAAGAAGGCGGCGATCCTGGCGCTGGAGGAATGCCGGTGCGGGTCATCGGCCGCCTTCCGGGTTGCCGGGAGGCACATGCGGGAGGCCCAGGCGCAGGTGGGAAGCGCGGTCGCGGCGGCACAGCCCGCGCGCCGCCGCTCGTCGATTTGAGATTTCGGATTGCGGATTTCGGATTGTCATTCCGCAATCCGCATTCCGCAATGAGGGAAGGAGGGAACTATGGCCCATGTACACGAGATCACGGTGTGGACCCGAGGGGTGGTCAAGGACAAAGAGGGGCGGGACGTGGCCAACGCCATAGCGCAGGCGGCGGACAAGGAGGGAAAGTTCACGCAGGCCTTCGACAACTATGTGGACCTTCCCGACCGGGTGAATGTCCCCGTCCGGAAGTACGCCCGGATCAGTGACGAAGAGATCGAGATGCGCTACGACTATGAGAACGAGAAGCCCGAGGTCGTGGTCGTGGTGGATGCCACCATGGTGAAGGGGATGAACATCCTGCGCGGAATGAACAAGGGGGGCGTCCTGATCGTGAACACCAATCGCAAACCGGAGGACATCCTGAAGTTCATTCCCAACAAGGACCTCTTGAAGGCCATCGCCTGCGTGGATGCCGACGGGATCGCCGGGAGCGCCACTGTGGACTTCTCTGGGAGCGAGGGCGGTGTGGATGTGGTGGGGATCGGGGGAGGGATCGCGGCCCCGCTGCTGGGCGCGGTCGCCAGGGCCACCGGACTGGTGAAGCTGGAGAACCTGGCGGCAGTGGTCAAGAACAAGGATGCCCTGTACAAGGGGCACGAGCAAACGGTCGTGCAGAGCCTCAACTGAGGCCAGCATTTTCTCACAGGAGGCCAGATCATGTTCAAGATCCCCAAGGAACGGGAGGTGCCCTTCGCCGGCGTAACACCGGCACCCGTGGGCGAGCAGCCCATGATGATCACCGGCAACTGGCGGACCTACCGGCCGGTGCTTGACCAGGAGAAGTGCAACCTGTGCATGAACTGCGTGATCTTCTGTCCGGATGCCTGCTGGCAACTGGACGAGGCCGAGGAAGAGGTGGTCTGGAATTCGAAGTACTGCAAGGGCTGTCTGATCTGTGTCAACGAGTGCACCACCGAAGCGCTGAGCAAGGTCTACGAGCTGGACTTTGAGGACGGGGTGGTCCGTTTGGAGAAGCTCTTCTGAGGAGGGAAACCCATGGCCAAGGAAGTGACGTTGAGCGGATGCGCCGCCTCGGCCCAGGCGGTCAAGATGGCCAGGGTGGAGGTGATCTGCTCGTATCCGATCCGCCCCTACACGGCGGCAATGATGGAACTGGCCAAGATGGTGGCCAACGGCGAATTGGACGCCGAGTTCATCCACGGCGAGGGCGAACACGCCCAGCTCTCGGTCTGCTACGGTGCGTCGGCGGCGGGGGCCCGGACCTTCACCGGCAGCTCCGGCGTCGGGGTGACCTATGCCTTCGAGACCTACTCGCCCATCTCGGGCGCGCGGTTGCCGGTCCAGATGATGATCGCCGATCGGACCCTGGACCCGCCGGGCGATTTCGGCTCGGAGCACACCGACGCCATGTCCTGCCGGGATCAGGGCTGGCTCATGGGCTGGGCCGAGACACCCCAGGAGGCCTTCGACAATCACCTCATCAACTACCGGGTGGGGGAAGACCCGCGCATAATGCTGCCCCAGTTCGTCTGCCAGGACGGGTACTTTGTCTCCCACCTCCCTGGCAAGGTGAAACTGCCGGATCAGGCGCAGGTGGACGAGTTCCTGCCGCCCTACAAGCCGCCGCACGTTCTGGACCCGAAGCGGCCGGTCTCCCACGGGCCGCAGATCCGCCCCGATCAGGGTGTCATCATGGATCTGCAACGGGCCCAGGCGTTCCTGGACGTGCCCAAGGTGATCCGAGAGGCCATTGACGACTACAACCGGATCTTCGGCCGGAAGTACTCTCCCTTCCTGGAGGAGTACCAAACCGAGGACGCGGATGTAGTCTTCTTCATGCAGGGTGCCCATGCGCTGACGGCCCGGCACGCCATCAAGCATCTTCGGGGTAAAGGGTTGAAGGTCGGCTTGGTGAAGCTGCGCTTCGTGCGGCCCTTCCCGACGGAGGAGGTGGCCGAGGTCCTGTCCAGGTTCAAGGCTGTCGGCGTGGTGGAGACCAGCACCTCCTACGGCGGCGCCATGCGGGGCGGGAATCTCCTCCACGAGGTCCGTGCGGCCCTGTACGACGCGCCGACGCGACCCCTGACGACCTCCTTCATGGCAGGAATGGGCGGGGAGGTGATCCCCCTCCAGGAGTTCTACTGGATGGCCGACGTCCTGGCTAAAGGCGTGAAGGGCGGGAAGATCGGCAAGTACGTGTACTGGGTTGGGTTCGAGGAGGCGGCCTGAAACGTGAAGTGTGATACGTGAAACGTGAGGGGTGAAACGTGAGGGGTGAAATGTGAGGCGTGAAACGTGAGGCGGTGAGCCACGGTTTCCGGTTCACGATGTAAGGACGAGCAATGGAAAGGAGCGAGCGATGGCAGTTGTCGTGAAGACACAGACGCTCCCACCAATCAAGAAGATCCGGAACGTGCCCAAGGAGGAGTATTACGTCCCGGGCCACCGGACGTGCGCCGGCTGCGGCCCGGCGCTCCAATACAAGCTGGTGGCCAAGGCGGCCGGGCCCAACACCATCTTCATCGGCCCAACCGGGTGCATGTACGTGGCAAACTCCAGCTACCTCTGCACCCCCTACGCTGTTCCCTGGATCCATGCCCAGATCACCAACGGCGGGGCGGTGGCCTCGGGCATCGAGGCGGCATACCAGGTGCTGATCCGCAATGGGAAGTGGGAGGGCGAGCTGCCCAACGTGATCGTGATGGCCGGCGACGGGGGCTCGGTGGATATCGGCCTCCAGGCCATGTCGGCCATGATGTACCGGGGGCACGACGCCCTGTTCATCTGCTACGACAATGAGGCCTACGCCAACACCGGGATTCAGACCTCGCCGACGACGCCCTACGGCGGCAACACCACCTTCACGCCGCCGGGGCCGGCGATCCCTGAGGGGAAGCGGCTGTTCCCCAAGGACCCGCCCCAGCTCGTCATCGGGGGCCACCCGGCGGTGAAGTACGTGGCCACGGCGTCGGTGGCCTACCCCCTGGACCTCATCAACAAGGTTCGGAAGGCGCTGAACGTCCCGGGACCGACCTTCGTCCACATCCACTGCCCCTGCCCGAAGGGCTGGAAGTTCGACGAGTCCAAGACGGTGGAGGTGGCCAAGCTGGCCATCCAGACGGGCATGTGGGTCCTCTATGAGTGGGAGAACGGCGAGTTCAAGTACCAGCATAAGCCCAAGGAGTACAAGCCTGTCCGCGAATACCTCAGGGTGCAGGGGCGGTTCGCGCACCTCTCGGAAGCCCACATCGCCAAGATGCAGGCCTTCGTAGACGCCAAGCTGAAGGCGCCGGGGATCCCGGTGGAGGTCCCGGTGCCGCTGCCACGGGCGCAGGCGTAAACACCGTGGCGGTCAATGAGGGTCGTCCCGGTTCACCCCACACGGTGGGCCGGGACGCCCGCCCCGAGTGGGAGCGGGGGGGAGGAGGAAGTGTCATGAGGAGGCAGCACAGACAGAAAGTGTGGCAGTGGGTGCTCGTGATCGCCCTGGGCGGGGGCGTGACGAGCCTGTGGAGTGGGATCGCCTCTGCCGCCTGGCAGCCAACGAAGCCAGTGGAGTTCAACATCCCGGCAGGAACCGGGGGTGGGGCCGATATCATGGCTCGGTTCCTCAGCCCCCTCTTCCAGAAGAACAAGATCACCTCGCACCCCTGGATCGCGGTGAACCGCTCCGGCGGCGCAGGGGCCGAGGGGTTCCTGCACGTGAAGGGCAAGGTTGGAGACTCCCACACGGTTATCATTACCCTCTCGAACCTCTTCACGACTCCCCTGGCAACCGGTGTGCCCTTCAACTGGAAGGACTTGACGCCGGTAGCGCGCCTGGCCCTTGACTGGTTCGTCCTGTGGGTGAATGCCGAGAGCCCATATAAGACGGCCAAGGAGTATTTTGACGCTGTCAAGAAGGAACCGGGCAAGTTCAAGATGGGGGGAACCGGGAGCAAGCAGGAGGACCAGATCATCACCGTGCAGTTGGAGCAGGCGTTCGGGCTGAAGTTCGCTTACGTGCCCTTCAAGGGCGGCGGTGATGTGGCCGTTGCCCTCGTTGGTAAGCATGTTGATTCCACGGTGAACAATCCCGCGGAAGCAGTCAGTCACTGGAGGGCCGGCAGGCTACGGCCGCTGGCGGTCATAGACAGCGAACGAATCCCCCTTCCCGAGTGGGACAAGATCCCGACCATGAAAGAGGCAACGGGGTTCGACATCAGCTACCTCATGCTGCGCGGGATCTTTGCTCCTCCAGGGATCTCGAAAGACGTCCAGGCAGGCTATGTGGAGCTGTTCAAGAGGGTCACGGACACGGAAGACTTCAAGAAGTATCTGACTGAAAATGCCCTCAAGCCTGCTTTCCTGTCGGGGCCAGATTACGTGAAGTGGCTGGAAGAGACCGAGGCCCTGCATAAGGATCTCATGAAGAAGGGTGGCATGATCCAGTAGCGGGGGAGGAGGGCTTCCGGGAGCGAGCATCGAGGTGGCCAAGGGGGGGGAGTCTCCTCCCCCTTGGGGCCACGATCCTGAGAAGGCCGGGGAGACACCTTCAATACAAGAAGATCAGTCCATCCCGACAAGGAATCTGAGGGAGCCTGTACAGGCAGAGAGACAAGGGCAGCAGGTCGGGTCCCTTCGCCACGGAGGGAACACCCAGCGCCGTGTTTCCCACGAGTTCTCTCACGTCAGCAGGACGCACCCCGGGAAGGGATGAAAAATGAGAAAGGCAGATATCGTTACGGCAGCGATCCTCCTGGGCATTGGGCTTCTGATACTGTTGGATTGTATCCGGCTAGGCGTCGGGTGGGGGATGGAAGGGCCCCGGGCCGGTTTTTGGCCCTTTCTCATGGCCTTGGGAATGGTGTTAGGGAGTGTGGTGATTCTCGTGCAGGCTGTCCAGCGAAAAGGGGTAGCAAAGTCGGACAAGCCCTTCATCCCGCGGGAAGCCATCAAGCCGGTATTGCAGTGCGCTATCCCTGCCGCCGCAATGGTGGTCCTTACAGAGTTCATCGGCCTCTACATCGCGGCCGGGCTCTATCTGGCGGTGTACATGCGCTGGATCGGGCGCCATAGCTGGGTGACGGTGCTGATCCTCAGCATCGGCATCCCAGCGGTGAGTTACATCGTTTTCGACAAGTTCTTCTTGATCCCCATGCCAGAGGGAAGGTTGAAAGGTCTCCTCGGATTCTGAGGGCAGGAGGGAGTAGAGCATGGATATCCTTGGGCACTTGTGGATGGGCCTGCAGGTCGCCACGACCCCCTACAACCTCCTGGTCGGGGTGGCCGGGATTATCCTGGGCATAATCGTGGGAGTTCTGCCTGGGCTGGGTGGCGCCAATGGGTGCGCCATCCTGATCCCGGTCACCTTCGTCATGCCTCCCACGGCTGCCGTGATCCTCCTGTCCTCCCTTTACTGGGGAGCCCTCTACGGCGGGGCAATCACCTCCATCCTTTTCAACATCCCCGGAGAGCCATGGGCTGTGGCGGTGATCTTTGATGGGTACCCCATGGCCAAGAAAGGGAAGGGGGGGCAGGCGCTCGCGGCGTCGTTCTTTTCCCACTTCGTGGGTGGGCTCTTCGGAGCGGTGTTGCTCACGTTCTTTGCCCCCATTGTGGCGGAGTTCTCGCTCCGGTTCGGACCACCGGAAACCTTCTCCGTGATGATCTTGACATTCAGCGCGCTGGTCGGCCTGGGAGGCAAGTCTCCCATCAAGACGCTGGTCGCCATGTGCCTTGGATTCGCCATGGCGGCCGTGGGGATTGATATCGTCAGCGGCCAACTGCGATTCACGTATGGCACGACGTTCCTCATGGGGGGCTTCAACTTCATCGTGGCGGTGATCGGCCTCTTCGGCCTCGGCGAGATCTTCCTGACCGTCGAGGAAGGCCTGAAGATGGAGGGCGTCAAGGCCAAGCTGACCTTGAAGGACATCGCAGAAGTGCTGAGGGCCATGCGGAAGTATTGGAAAACGGTGATCATGGGCGCCCTCGTGGGCGTCTGGATGGGCTTCAAGCCGGGCGGCGCGACGCCCGCCTCGTTCATGGCATATGGGTTCGCGAAGGCGGGGTCGAAGGAGCAGGAGGAGTTCGGGAAGGGGCATATCGCTGGGGTGTTTGCTCCCGAGGCCGCGGCGCATGGTGCGGGCACGTCGGCGATGCTGCCCATGATCACCCTGGGCATCCCGGGCTCCCCCACCGCCGCAGTCATCCTCGGGGGCCTGATGATCTGGGGTCTCCAGCCGGGACCGATGCTCTTCAAGGACAAGCCGGATTTCGTCTGGGGACTGATTGCCAGCACCTGGACCGGCCTGTTCATCGGCCTCGTCTGCGTCCTGGCGTTTGCCCCCGCGTTTGCCGCAGTCCTGCGAACCCCCTTTGCCATCCTGATGCCGATCATCGTCTTCGTCTGTGCGATGGGAGCCTACGCCGTCAACAACCGGATGATCGATGTGTGGTACATGATCATCTTCGGGATCATCGGGTATGCCTTCAAGAAGTTGGAATACAGCATGGCGCCCATGCTACTGGCCCTGGTCCTTGGGGATATGGCCGAGCAGACGTTCCGTCAAGGCCTGATCATGTCCCAGGGGTCCGGCTGGATCTTCTTCCGGCCGCCCATTGCGCTGCCGATCATGCTTGGGGCCGCTATCATCTTCATCTGGCCGGCTGTCACTGCGGTGCGCGATCGGATCCGCAAGGGAAAGGCGGCGGTCGCGAAGGCCTGACCCAGGTTCCAGGGGCCGGGGAGGGACGTCAGATCTTGTTTATCGGTCCGTGGTTCTCATCATCCGAGAAGGGGATCATCCATGCCTATTGTGGCCTTAACGCGGGAGTACGGCAGTGGTGCGACCGCCATCGCGATGAAGGTAGCGGAGCGTCTCGGCTACGAATACATCCGTGATCAGGTGACCAAGGAGGCAGCCGAGGCATTCGGCGTTGCGGAGGATGAGCTGATCGGCGTAGTTGAGAGCAAGCCGGGCTTCTGGGAAAGCCTGGCGGAGGCGGCGCGGGTCGAATTCGCCATGGTGGCGGCGGAGGTCTACCACCTTGCGGAACGGGATAACCTCGTCATCATGGGACGCTGGGCAACCCTTCTGTTGAAAGAGATTCAGCACTGCGTCCGGGTGAGGCTGTGTGCCCCTGTGGAGGCCCGAATTCCGCGGGTTATGGCCAGGCGATCCGTGGGTCGCGAGGAGGCCATAGAACTCATCAGGAAGGCGGACGAGGGGGCCAGTGCCCGCATCCAGCAGTTCTTCCACGTCCGTTGGGGGGATCCGCTCCTCTACGATCTCGTCATCAATACCGACCGTGTTTCGCCAGAGACAGCGGTGACCCAGATCGTCCAGCTCGTGCAGCAGCCGGAGTTTCAGTCCACGGAGTCCTCTCGGGAGAAACTGCGGGATCTCGCCCTGGCAGCCAGCGTCAGGGCGGCCCTGCGAGCCGACCAGGAGACGATGCGGTTCGACCTCAACATTGCGTCGGCTGAAGGTCACATCACGCTGACGGGGATGGTCTTTTCTAATGCAGCAAAGGATTCCGTAGAGCGGATCGTCAAGAGTGTGGTTGGGGTCCGGTCGGTCGAGAACCAGGTTCGCGTCTTCCGGGAATGGTAGATCCTCCCACGAGTGGTCACGTCCCATGACGAGGAACGGATGCGCATCCTGGTAACGGGCGGCAGCGGCAGCGTGGGGCGGGAGTTAATTCCGGCTCTCCTCGCCCGGGGCCATCGAGTGGTGGTGCTGGACAAGGAGGTGGGGGCACTGCAGCCCCTCACCCAGCCGGGACTGGAGCTGGTGCCCGGAGCCGTCGAAGACGCAGGGGTGATTGTGGAGGCGGCTCGTGGGGCCGAGGTGATCATCCATCTTGCCTGGTCTTTCTCGGATGATCCACGGGTCCTTCTTGAGCAAGATCTGCGTGGGCACCTGCTGCTGCTGGAAGCGGCGCGCAAGGAGGGCGTCCGGCACTTTCTGTACACAAGTACAGCCGTGGTGTATGGCAAGCCGATCCGGGTGCCCATAGACGAAGATCACCCGCTGCGCGTCCTGGAGGCCCGGAAGCCCGCCTACGGCATGGCCAAGGAATTTGCGGAGAAGCTCACACTCCTGGCGGGGCAGACGGGGGGAGTGCCAGTCACGATCCTCCGGTTCTGGTGGGCTTTTGGGGCGGAGATCGGGGGCCGCCATCTCCGGGAGATGCTGCGCACGGCCGCCGCGGGCAAACCACTGGTGGTCCCGGCCGACTGCGGCGGGAGCCTCCTGTCTATGGAGGACTTTAACCTCGCTGTGGAGTTGATCCTCCGGAACCCCGCAAGCTTTGGGCATATCTTCAACCTGGCCAGCGCCTATGTGACGTGGGAGGAGGTCGCGCGGATGGTGGTGGAAGTGACGGGATCATCCGGGCGGGTGGAGATGGTTCCCCCGCCGGAATGGACGGGCGCCGGCTTCCTTGCTGACAGGTGGGAGTTGGATGACCGCCGGATCCGCGAGAGGCTCGGCTTCAAACCCACCCGCGACCCGGCCGGCGTCCGTGAGGGATTGCGGTCGGCGGTTGCCCGGACCTGGCAGCACCGCATGGCGCAGAGCCCGTGACGATTTCCAAAGGGCCGCCTTCTCCCATCCATGCGTTTCGCCCAGATCTGGCCGCTTCCTCCGAGCTGTCTCTCCGTCGGACGTGGCCCCGGCAGATCCCGGTCAGCCCGAACTTGTCTCCTCCCCCGTGCTTTTGAAACGAGGGGGCGCTTTTTTCTTGGAAATGGTCCAGACATAGCCTGCGGTCATGCCATCGGAGCCGACAACCTCCAAGGGGAAATTCTCTATCTGGCCCGTAATCTCCGGTATCGGGGCGGACCTGAGGGCAGACTGCAGAGGGTACCGAACATGACCTGGGAATTCCTGGCCCGCTGGCTCTCCATCGTGATCCTGGACCTCACCCTGGCGGGGGACAACGCCGTGGTCATCGCCCTCGCCGTCCGCTCGCTGCCCGCCAAGCAGCAGAAGAAGGGGATCATCTGGGGGGCGGGTGGGGCGGTAATCCTCCGGGTCGCCGTGACCTTCCTCGCGGCGCAGCTCCTCCGGGTGCCTCTCCTGCAGTTCGGCGGCGGCGTCCTCCTCTGCTGGATCGCCTGGAGGCTCCTCCGGCAGCCCCCCGACGCCACCGAGGAGCATGTCCGGGCCAGCGCCGGCCTCTGGGAGGCCATTAAGATCATCGTCCTGGCGGATTTCATCATGTCCACGGACAACATGCTGGCCGTGGCCGCCGCTTCCCAGGGGAGCTTCTTCCTCCTCATGTTCGGGCTCGGGCTCAGTATCCCCATCATCATGTGCTGCAGCGCCCTGGTAGCCCGGCTGATGAACAAGTATCCCTGGCTGGTGGTGCTCGGTGCCGCCATCCTGGGCTGGGTGGCAGGCGAGATGATCGTGGCCGACCGCATCGTGGCTGTGCGGCTGGGGTTGGTAGCGCACGCTGCCGAGCGGACGGTCCCCCTGCTCTTGGCGGTGGCCGTGGTCGTGGTGGGCCGCTGGCCCGAACTCACCGGCCGCCTGCGGGCGCGTCGGCATGCGGCGGCCAGGCACGGAGTGAAGTGACACCCCGCTGGTGATGGTAAACAGCGACGGCGGGCGGACGAGCTTTTTCCGGCACGTGCCGAACTGACTATCCCCCTCTCTCGCCTGGACAAGGTGCTTCCGGTCGGCTTGGCTCGCACCGCCCGAACGTCCCCTCCATCGAAGGCCTGAAAAAATAGCCTGAAGAATTATCCTTGACAAGGTGGGTCGTCTGATTTAAGTTGCATAATACAACTATATCTGAGGCAGCCATGAGACCGATCAGGTTGGGCGAGGGGGCGGAGCGGTTGCACCGTCTGACCAAGGAATTGATCCGGCGCTACCAGTTCCGCGACTGGAATCAGATCTGCTGCTACGGCATCTCCATCAGCCAGTGCTACATCCTGGACGTGCTGGCGGAGGAGGGGGATCTCACCATGCAGCAACTGGCGAAGCGGATGTTCAAATCCGTGAGCACCATGACCCGGGTTGTGAGTCAGCTCGTCCGCCGTGGATACGTGAGGCGGCGGCAGGATCCCGAGGATCGGCGAGTCGTCCATGTTTCCATCACGCCTCAGGGCAAGGCAGTCGTGGCGGCCATCAACCGGGACCTTATCGAGACACAGAAGGCGATCCTGCAGGCCATCCCGTCCGACCAGTGGGCGGGTGCTTTCAAGCTGTTGGAGGCCCTGGCCCAAGGGGCCCGGCGCTGGCAGGAGACGTGCTGCAAGGCGTAATATTTTCCAAGAATGATTGCACAGTACAAACGTTAAGAGAGAAAGGAAAAGAGAGGGAGGGGGTCATGCTGCCTGCGGGATTGGAGCACCAGTTCAATGCGTTCTACGCGGCGGTCTATACGGACGGGGAGGTGGACGGCAAGACCAAGGTCCTGATCGGTATGGCGGTGGCCATGGCGTTGGGATGTGCGCCCTGAATGCAGCACTACCTTGGCGTCGCCAAGAAGAAGGAGGTATCGGAGGGGGCCATCCGCGAGGCATTGAGCATCGCCATGGCCGTGAGCGCCGGAAGGGTCCGCACACAATCCCGCGAGGCCCTCAAGAGCCTCGTGGACCCACTTCCTGTGCAGTGATCATCGGGGAGGCGTCATGAGCGAGCAAGAGGTCGGCAAGGGCAACATCAAGGAAGCCGTGAGACAGCGGTACGCCCGGGCAATTGAGCGGCCGTCACCGTCGTGCTGTGGTCCGGCACCTTCTCAGCCCGTTCAGGTCAAGAGTTCCTGCTGTGGCCCTGCGATGACCGAGACCATGAAGGGATCACTGGTCAAGTCAGCCGGCTACGAGGAGGAGGAACTCGGACGGCTCCCCGCGGACGCCGTCCAGAATTCCTTCGGGTGCGGGAATCCCCTGGCCTATGCCGGGGTCACGCCAGGACAGGTGATCCTGGACATCGGATCGGGCGCGGGCATTGATTGCCTGATCGCTGCCGAGAAAGTCGGGTCGACCGGCCGGGTGATCGGCCTGGACATGACCCCGGAGATGATCGAGCGCGGCCGCCAGAATGCTCGGGAGGCCGGCGCGGCCAACATCGAATTCCGCCTGGGCGAGGCCGAGAAGATGCCGGTGGAGGACGCGTCGGGGGACTGGGTGATCTCGAACTGTGTGATCAATCTCAGTCCCGACAAGCCGGCCGTGTTTCGCGAAATTGCCCGGGTCTTGAAGCCGGGAGGGCGAATCTCCATCTCCGACATCGTCGCCGAGGAGCTTCCGGCCGCCATCCGTGACAGCCGCGACGCCTGGACCGGGTGCCTGGCCGGCGCCATCAGCGAGGCGGCATACGTGCGCGGGCTCGAGGCTGCGGGTCTTCAGGGTGTTCGCGCCACGGCGCGACTGGTGTACGAGGCGAGCCAGCTTCAGGGCCTGTTCGGCGATTCCACGTGTGGGATCACCCCCGGATCGTGCGGGGACATCACGACCCTTACCCGAGACGCGGCGGGGAAGATCTGGAGCGCACGGTTCGAAGGGGTCAAGCCGTATCCAGCATCCGTGGCAACGGAGGTAGTAGTCCAATCCGCCCGGATGGATGATCCCCCTGCGATCCAGGCTCTCCTGACCGCCGCGGACCTCCCAACGGACGTGGAGCTGCACCTGGCCGACTTCCTGGTTGCCCGCCATCAGGAGAAAGTGATGGGGTGTATCGGGATGGAGATTCGTGGGTCGGATGCGCTCTTTCGGTCCCTGGTTGTCACGCCAGCCTATCGGGGCCTGGGGCTGGGCCGTCGTCTGTACGAGACCCTGGTTGCTCACGCCAGAACGAGAGGGGTGGAGCGGGCGTATCTACTCACGACGACCATCGAACCCCTGGCAGAGGCCTGGGGCTTCCGCCGGATTGATCGGGCAGAGGTCCCGGAGAGAATCCGGGAGACATCCGAGTTCCGCGGCAGCTCCTGCGCCTCCGCCGTCGCCATGTGGCAGGACTTGCGCCTGCCGGCCAAGAACATCTAACCGCCAAGACGCCAAGAGCGCCAAGGTTCGCCACGCGCGTGTGTTTTTCAGACAGGGCGGCGCCAGCAGCGCTCCAGCATGTCGGCCCATTCGGGAGCGGTGTCACGGAGAATTGTCGGGAGGGCGACGGAGGACTCACGGGAGCCGCGATGCCTCTTGGCGGCACGCAGGGCTTTGCGTAAAGTGACGACTGCCTCTCCGGCCATCTCGTCTGGCGAATCCGCCGCCCATCCCAGGAACGGGTCTCCATCGCGGTTCCGCAGGCGATAGAGCCCAAGGACGACTCCCACACAGGTGGCCAGGGTTGCTTCGCCCTGCCCTGCCTCTGCGCGCCGCTTGATGTCCTCGAAGAAAGGCATGACTGCTTCCTCGACGAGGTCTACGGCTGCCTGCGACGGTTCGACGTAACCCTTCCGGTGGCGGCCGGCACGGGAGTTCAGATCGTCGAGGTCCAGCGAGCGCACTTCAGCCTCCACAGCGTCGGCGACATCTTCGACGGAAACGCCTCCGAGGACCGATTTGGATAGCCTTTCAACTTCCTTCCTCAGCTTGGGGCGCTCTTCCCACAGGAGGCGCAGCACCGTCGCTGCCTCGTCTCCCGTCAGACGATCCAGGGGTCCCTTCTTCTTCGATGCTGCTGCCCGCTGCTTCTGCGTGCTCATCTCTCTCCCCCGGATCGTATAGGATAAGAATGGATCTCAGAGTCAAAATTCCAGAGAGGCCTGGCCGGCCGCCAGATTGGTCGTCAGGATTGCGCGGGTGAGAATCCCCTCACATCCAAGCAGGAGGGGTGCCCGATCGTCATCGAGGAGATATGCACTGATCTCGATTGGTGGCGAGGAGGCCTCCTCGTCTTCGAGGCTCAGAGTGACTCGGCCAAGCCGACCGCGGATCGCATTGGTCTCCGTGGAACCGAGTCCGTGGATCGGTTGGGAGATCTGCCTCACGAAATCGACGGAGGCCCCGGACCAAACGCGGCGAGGGATGAGCGTGACCGGATTGCCTGTGTCAAGGATCCCGACCCGCGAATGGGACCACCCAGAGGATGTCAGGATTCGGACATTGGCAGTAATGCGGATGAGCAGGAGGGAGAGGCCTGCTTCAAGGGCCTCGAGATCAACGCGAGTGCGGACCGAAAGCCGAATGACCATAAACGTGGATTCCGCGTTCCACGAAAATCACGGCCACATCCTGTCGGCCGGCCACCCGGGCCGCTTCTGTCTCGACGTCCCCGAGATCCACCCCGGCGGCCACCACCCTTCCATCTACAACCGCAACCCATTGATTCGGGTGAGCCGCGGCAAGGGTATTGTAGTTGGCGTATGCCCAGTCCACATCTCGCACATATCGTGGATCGAGGGGAGGGACAGGAGGGTATTTCTTCTCCGCCATGCAAGTCTCCTTTACCCCATTTTTGTTCCGGATACCCTTATAGTACAGAGAGCGTCTGACTGTCAAAGAGATCCTGTCCTGCGGCGACCAGACATCCGACGTTCATCGAGGGCGCGCCACGAATCACTCCAATTCCGGCAACTTTTCGGCTGGCAGGAGGAGACGGATGGAACGTGCCTGCCCCGGCATCCGCGTGATGAATCCCCGCTCCTCCAGGTTCAAGACCATCTGGTGTACGGTGGGAGGGGAGACGCGAAAGTACCGCTGCATGTCGGCCTCGGCGGGCGGTCGTCCGTTCAGCTTGGTGTAGTAGTAAATGAAGGCGAGGTACTGCCCCTGCCGTGGCGAATAGTCGGCAGTCATTCAGAGTTCCCCCTTGAATGCTTTGTCGAGGATGGAGGGCAGCAGGGCGTCAAGCTCGGCGGCGGTCTCGGCCTGGAGTAGCCTCAATGAATCCACCTTGACCTGAAGGGAGTCGAGATAAGATACGATGCGATGTTGTTCGGGCAAGGAAGGAACAGGAACGATAAATGACTTCGCATCTGTGCCACTAACTCCAATCTGTCCCGCCGTTGTCTTACCGAGTTCTTCAATCTGCTTGCGCACGCGTCGACAGCCGAGTGCGGAGACGAGGAAGTCGGGGATCATCTTCTCCCGGTCGGGCCGCAAACGCATCAGCTTGTCTGGGAAAACAGCATTCGTCTCACCTTTGAAGATGGCCGCCTTCGCCACGCGGTTGAGGTCCCCGTTGTAGCGGACGATGAACACGTCATCGTGCTGCAACACATACGGGCGCGCCTCATCGTCGCTTACCTCTACTTTCTTGTAAGCAGTAAGGTCTACGAAACGGTTAGGGGAACTGGAGACAGCGTTGATGCGAAGCATTGGGCGGCCGGCGGTCTCAACTTGGGGCTTCGGAGATAAGCCGTTTCTCGGGGATTCGACCAGAATTTCGCCGAGTCGACCACTTTCCCAGAGATCATCGTCCAGCGCGGCCGAGGCGGCTCGACTGACTAGCGATTCTGCCTCCGCGATGGCCTGCTGACGGAGGCCGAAGGCTTCGGTGATCTTGGCTGCCAGTTCCTCGATCCGTGCCACAATCCGACGCTGCTCGGTCAGGGGGGGTAGCGGTACTTTAATATCAAGGAATCGCTCATACTGAAGGCGGACGCGATTCGTGGTTCCTTCACTCGCGCGCCTGCATGCCTCAACGAACTCCTCCGTCCCAAAGTAAGCGTCCAGAAAGCGGGGCTCTGCGGCTTCTTTCTCCACCTCAAAGGCCCAAAAGTCATTCGTAACAATTGCGCCATCCAAATCGGGCGGGACGAGGCCAATGGCACCATTCCTGGCGTCGATGCGTGACAAGAGGATCTGGCCGGCACGGACTCTCCATTGCCGAGTGGTTCTGATCTCCGTCCCTGGCTGCTGACCTCGGAGGATGACCCCCTTATGGAAGAGGCGGACCGTCACCTGCTTGTAGTTCTCCTCCGGCTCGATGAATACTGGCTCCTCAACCTTTCGGAGGACTGAACGGAGAGGGACTTCCGTGAGTTGGAATTTCATGATCTGTGCACATCTAGCGCTGCTCGAATCTCAGCAAGTAGGCGGGTGATGCGGTGCTCTTTGTCTAAAATATCCTCAACTAGTTTTTCTGGAGGCATATGCTTGAAGTCCTGTGTAGTACGTGGGTTCTTCAGGTCGAGGTTGACGATCGGCCGACCATCGGTTTCGGTCTTGAGAACCCCATCAACTGGCACGAGCCAGGCTCGCTCGCTCTCTTGGCGGTTGGACCACCAGGCCTGGCAGGTGGCGAATTCCTCGAACTGAAGGGGCTGGGTCTTGGTGTACTGTTTTCGGCCCTCGGGGAGGGGGTGCTCGTAGTACCAGACTTCCTTTGTGGGTCCGGTCTTGTCGAAGAACAGAAGGTTGGTGGTGATGCTGGTATACGGGGCAAACACGCCGTTTGGCAGGCGCAAGATGGTGTGCAGATTGAAGTTCTCAAGAAGTTCCTTCTTGACGCGGGCGCAGACGCCATCACCAAAAAGGGTGCCGTTGGGGACGACCATGCCGCAGCGGCCGCCGCGCTTGAGGCTTCGCATGATGAACTGGAGGAAGAGCAGGGCCGTCTCGGAGGTCCGGGTTGCCTCGGGGAAGTTCTCTTGAATTCCCTTCTCCTCCTCACCTCCAAAAGGCGGGTTCGTCATGATCACGTTGTACCGCGCGCTGTCGGTAATCTGAACCAGCGGGTTCCTGAGGGCGTTGTCGCGGAGCAGATTCGGCCGATCCAGCCCGTGAAGGAGAAGGTTCATCATCCCGAGGAGGTAGGGCATCGGCTTCTTCTCGATGCCGAACACTGTCTCTTCTTGCAGACGCCGGCGGTACTCCACACTCTTTACTTGCAGCTTTACGTGCTCGTAGCTTTCCACCAAGAAGCCGCCGGTTCCCGCTGCTGGGTCCAACACAGTCTCCCCCAGGCGGGGGTTCACCTGCTGGACAATGAAGCGGATGACTGGTCGGGGAGTATAGAACTCGCCGGAGTCCCCCGCCGCATCCCGCATTTCCCGGAGCATGGATTCGTATAGGTGGCCCAACGTGTGAATGTCGTCCGAAGAATTGAAGTTGATCCGGTTAACCAGATTGACGACATCCCGAAGGAGGTACCCGGACAGCATCCGATTGAAAGTTTCCTTGAACACCGCTGCCAGCACGTCCCGGGCATCTCCCGCACCAGCTCCTGTAAGGCCCCGGAGATATGAAAACAGCTCATCATTGACGAACTTCAGGAGAGCCTCTCCTGTCTGTCCCTTATCCGGGTCTCCCGCCCAATCGCGCCAGCGGTATGGCGACTCGATCGCGGCTCGATACTTCTTTTCCGTCACCTCCCGCCGTTGTTCCATGTCGTCGAAGCACTTCAAGAACATGACCCAGGAAAGCTGCGGGATGCGGTCGAGATCGCCGTTCAGTCCGGCGTCCTTCCGCATGATGTCCCGCGCCCTCTTGGTGGCCGCTGACAGTTGAGCCTTAGCCGTCAGCGGCACCGCTTCAGTTTCCCTTCTACGCCGCGCCATATATTCACCCTGTAGGAAAGGATCACGAAGGCCGATAAGGTTCCAGCCCAAGTGCTTCTGTTGGAAGGCAGGCTCTCACTGCCTGGCGCACTCGTCGGGCCATCGCTACTGCCGCCTCCGCCTCAGTTTGCGAAATCGGATCCCAATCGCCAGGATACCTTGCCTCAACGGTATACCTATTCAATGGAACGATATGGCGGATGTCGAGATCAAGGCCCGCCTGTGAGGGGACGAGCTGCCTCAGAACGCGCAAGTCATGGGTTCTTGGGAACTCGATGGAATGCACCAGGAGAAGAGCCTTGAGGTACTTCTCTACACACTGCTGGGCGTGAAAACATACAGTATCAAACGGGCAGTCTTCTGTGAGCGTCAAGGTATGCTCAGCATTCCGGAGGTCGTGCTCTGCCTTCTCGATCCATTGGCGAACTGCGTGAAGGTGTTCAGGAATGTCGCTCATAGACCACCTTCCCCTCACGCAGAGCGCGGCGGATTATTGTCCCGGGTGTATCCCGGTTCCGTTCGATATCCTTGGGTGTAACGACGATCACATCCGCTGGCAGATCAACACCTACCAGGGCGAGGTCAATTTCGATGGCTTGCTGCCGCCGAGACCCTTGAGTAGGCATGACAACAAGCAAATCAGCATCGCTATCGGGGGCCCCTGTTCCCCGCGCATGAGAGCCGAAGAGGATGATGCGGTCCGGATTGAACCGCGCGACGATCCGCCGCACCATTTCCTCGATCTTATCCATCACTCCAGTCCCAGAAGTCGCCTTTGGGTCCATCATCCGCGCCTCCGCTCTTTCGATCTCATGAGAGCCACCTCATATCCCCCTGCGGGCTTCCATCAGTGCGTGGTGTAGCCGTTTCGCCGCGGGTCCCTCGACAGCTTCGATAGAAGCTTCGATGTGTCGATCCGCGATGAGCCCCTTTCGAACGGCATCCTGGATACCTCGGGCGATGTGTTCAATGGAAACCCCAGCCCGTGCCACATCTATCAAGGTCCGAATAGGTGTCGTGACTCGAAACCAGTCGCGCTGCTCGACCTCATGAGGGGTAAGTCTATCCCGGTAGAGAATGATCCCTGCGGGAGGATTCTTCCGAAATCCGGGCGGCACCGTCAGGTGGATCTTTGCCGGCATCAGATCACTGATGTCGTGAACCGCCATCGCGCTCTGGTGAGATACGACGGCCACCCCTCCACTCCAAAGCGTCCAAAGAACGAGATCTTCAAGACCGCTCCTGGGCCACTCCCAAAGGCGGTAGATTCCCCGATCCTCCCGCACCCAATTGCCGCGCTTGGCGTGGTAGTGCTGAAGCTGCTTTGGATAGCCCGCTGCCCTGGCCTGGGTGGCCGTGAAATACCCCCCCTGGCTTACAGCAAACTCATAGAGCCGCCTTCTGGCGTCCTGGGAATCTCTCCTTGCCATGGCGACAAAAAGGTAACATATATTTTTACCTTTCGCAATCTATTCGGTATGGATGCAGCTATGGTCAAATAGAATTTGACCTTTTTGCATTGAATCCACTAGCTGTAGAGGATGGATTGCAGTTCTGTAACTGCCTGTCGTAATTTGGCTGGACCGCCAAAGAGGCCCGCGATCTCTACGGGGGTTCCCCGGTCGGAGAGAGGTGGGACTTCCAGGATCTGAAGGTCGTCGAGCTGGGTGACGCCGTGGTCCGTGTACTTGTTCAGCAGATCGTTTAGGACAGCGCGAGCCTCGGGGGTGTACCGAACCCAGAAGTCCTTCCGTTCCTTTCGAACTCGCTCGGCGCGTTCCCGCCGGGTCCGGAGGGGAGCGTTCCATGCAACATGGACGAGAAGATCGAACGGGTCGGCATCCGGCTGGTTGGTGGCCTCGACCAAGGTGGCGAAGTCAATTCCCCGCTCTGCGAGAGCCTGAATAATTGCCCCCCGGTGTTCAGCGTTCATCCACTCGGTCCGTAGCTCGGCCGGGGTGGGATAGAGACGGCGTACCTGTTCCTTCGTGTAGTCCGTGTACTTGACAACCCTCTGCTTTTTCCCGGAGCTGTCCAACTCGTACACGATCTCAGTGCTGATCGCCACCTCGACCCCATCCACGTAGTATTTCCGACGGGACTCTTCCTGCTCCCCCGTATCCACGAGCTCGCCCTGGCCTTCGTCTCCGCCGTACGAAGGTTCCTCTTCCCATCCAGCGGCGGTTTTTGCCTCCTCGGCGGTTGGGTAGATGCTCTCCTCCGTGATCCGTTCTGGCTCCCCGTCGAAGTTGGGATCGGCGAACAGCCGGGTGGCCCCGGCGTAATCGAGGATGGTGAACGAGAGCTTATCCTTGTCGGGGTAGAGCCGGGTCCCGCGACCGATGATCTGCTTGAACTCCACCATGGAGCCGATCGGCTTGAACAGGACGATGTTCCGGCAGGTCGGAGCATCCACTCCCGTGCTGAGGAGCTTGGACGTGGTAAGGATGACCGGCACATCCTTTTCAGGGTCCACAAAATCATCCAGGTGGCCTCGACCCACTTTCCCCTCGTCGGATGTGACGCGTGCCGCGTAGTGCGGGTACTGTCTGGTGAGGTCCTCGTTTGCGTTGTGCAACGCAGCCCGCATGTCCTCGGCGTGTTCCTGGTCAACGCAAAAGACCATGGTCTTGGCGAGCCGATCTGTCCTTTTCAGGTAGGCGGTCAGGTGGTGGGCAACCAACTCGGTCCGACTGAGAAGGGAGACCAGACGTTCGAAGTCCTTGGTCTCATACACGCCGTCCGGGATCTCCCGGCCGAACCGATCAAGCTGGCCTTGCTCGGGCCGCCACCCAGTGGCGTCCACGCTGGGAACAATCCGGTGCACCCGGTAGGGGGCCAGGAATCCGTCTTCGATGCCCTGGCCCAGGCGGTAGGTGTAGATGGGGTTGCCGAAATATCGGTAGGTGTCCCGGGTCTCTTCACGCAAAGGCGTGGCCGTCATGCCGATCTGGGTGGCCGGGTGGAAGTACTCCAGGATCCGACGCCAGCGGCCCTCATCGGCGGCGCTCCCCCGGTGACACTCGTCCACGATGATCAGGTCGAAGTAATCCGGCGGGTATTCCTTGTAGAGGCCGGGTCGTGATTCGTCCTCCGCCAGCGCCTGGTACAGCGCGAAGTAAATCTCTCGCCCCTTTTTCGCCTCTCCCTGGATCTTCCAGACGGCGTCCCCAAAGATGCTGAACTCGCGGGTAAGGGGTTGATCCACCAGGATGTTCCGATCTACGAGGTACAAACTCCGCCTCTTCCGTCCGGTCTTCCACAACTTCCAGACGATCTGGACGGCCGCGAAGGTCTTACCGGTCCCGGTGGCCATGGTGATGAGGATGCGGGGTCTGCCTTGGAGGATGGCCTGCATGGCTCGATGGATGGCGATCTCCTGGAAATACCGGGGGGTCTTGATGGAGCCGTCCGGATTGCGAAGCTCCCGGTTGAACGGAAACAGCAGGTCTTCGGCCAGCTTGTCGTCAGCCAGGCCTTCCGCCGTGCGAAGCCTGCCCCACAGATCGTCGGGGGAAGGGAAGCAGTCGAGGGCACGCTGCTTGCCAGTGATGTAGTCGTGCTCCACGATTCCGTGGCCGTTCGTGGCATAGGCAAACCTGAGTCCCAGTATCTCCGCATACTCCATAGCCTGCTGAAGGCCGTCTGCCGGGTTCTTGTAGGCGGCCTTTGCCTCAACCACCGCGATGCGATAGTCGGGCCGATAGTGGAGGAGATAATCCGCTTTCTTTCCTGGCCTTCGGAAGTGCTTCCGACCGGCGACGACAATGCGTCCGTCCGTGAAATACTTCTGTTCACGGATCTGATCGTCCGTCCAGCCCCCCTCGCGCAGCTTGGGCAGGACATACATGCGGCAGGTATCCGATTCGGTAATCCCCATCGCACCCCTTCCTGCAGGCCGCTCGACCCCCAAGACTCTGTATTCCAGGGTGCCATGTCAAGGAAAAATCCAGGACCGTAATCGGAGCAGGCGGAGCGGACTCAAGAGCGCTTCGGAGGCCGTTTCGATGTCTTTCATTTCTTGGACTGGCGTGCCGTTTCGCCGACGAAGCCGATGGATGCCAGGAAAAGGCTCGTGTCCTTCGCGTAGGTCTCCGCGCGGCCATGTCGGATGAGAATCCACTCCTTCATCTTTGGCTTGCCGTAAGGTCGGAAAGGCGTGACGCTGGGCTTGCCATCGAGCGTTCGAATCACCGCTTCCGGAAGCTTCAGCCCGACCCCCTCTCTGTACACGCAGGCGAACAACTTTCCCGCCGTATAGAAGGCCGGAAATCCGAACATCTTTCCCTGGGTGACTTCAGGCCGCTCTGCAAGCAGGCGCGCCAAGACTTCCAGCACATCGGCTCGGTAACCGGGCGAAGCCGGTCGCCCCGAGAGGCAGCGTCTCTTATCGCTGGTTCCCATCATCTGCCTCCAGGCGCGAGACGAGCTAACCTGACCTCTTCACGACCACCGATCCCACCCTCACCCCGGCCCTCTCCCTCTTCCGAGGGAGAGGGCCGGGCAGGGGGGGCCAATCGCAGGCAGAAACGCAACCCGTCACGATCAGGCAAATGGGTTCTCGTCGGCGCTCGGTCCATAGATGGACGGAACCGGGATGTCGAGCAAGCGCAGATAGACCGAAAGCTGCCCTCGGTGGTGATACCAGTGGTTCAGCATAATCGTGCGGGCAATCCCGATTCGCGGAGCCGTGAACACTTCTTTGCTCCCCTTGGTCAACTTCCAAGGCGCCATCGCCTTGTGGTCGTCAAGCCCGTTCAGCACCTCCTTGGCGGTCTTAATACTTTCATCCAGTGCCGGCAGGAGTTCAGCGGCGGATCCGGCGGAGGGTTGCTCGAAGTTCACACCCCCCAGATCTAGCCCATCGCTCAAGAGCATCTTTGCCACTCCACCCGGGGTTGTCGCGACATGGAGTGCGAGCTGGCCGAGGGACATGGACTTCGTGTGAGGCTTCCAATTCAGCTTATCGCCCGGAACTCGTTCCAGGACTCGCCGAGTGGTCTCCGCTTCCTGATCAAGTTCCGCGAGGAATGAATCCACAATACGTGCCATGATGGGCTCCCTCCTGTTTGAACTGTCTCGTGTGCACGACTCCTGGCCCTCTCCATCCGTCTCCGGATCACAGAGCCTTGGCAAGGCGGTCCAGGCAGCTATTCCACCCCTTATCGTGGTCATCGCGAACTTTCTGGTTCGGGAAGTACTCGTGGGTCAAAACGACCTCCGTTTCCTTCCCCACGTCGTGGAATTCGACTGTGACCAGGGTCTCTCCCATCTCGGGCTCGGCCTCCCAGCGCCAGGTGTACACGAGCTTCTCCGGGTGCCGGACCTCGCGGTAGGTGCCGGCCAGATAGAAGATCTCCCCGTCCGGCAACTTCCGCATCCCGAGACGATACCTGCCGCCCACCCGCAGGTCCACCTCGGCGGTCGGCGTGGCGTATCCCTCTGGGCCCCACCAGTGCTTCAACTCTTCCGGGTCCGTCCAGGCCCGGAAGACTTTTTCCCGCGGGGCATGAAAGGTCCGCCTGAGGTGGAGGGTCGTCTCCGGGCTGGGCTTCTGGCTGGCCATGGGTCCTCTCCCTCTTTCTTCGATTCCTCCAAATGCCTGGCAAGGGCGTCGAATTGCCCCTCCCAGAAGCGTCGGTGGCGGGCGATCCACAGGGCAGCGTCCTTCATGGGTCCGGGAACGAGGCAGCACCGGCGGAGCCGGCCGTCTTTCGATCGGGTGAGCAGTCCCGCGTTCTCGAGCACTCGCAGGTGTTTCGAAATCGCGGGGAGCGACATGTCGAATGGCTGGGCCAACTCGGTGACCGACGACTCTCCCCGCGCCAGGCGGGTGAGGATCGTCCGGCGGGTGGGATCCGCCAGCGCGGCAAATGTCGCGTCGAGGGAGCGGACAGAATACTTAACCATGTGGTTAAGTATTTTCTGGTGATCCCCAGTTGTCAAGCACGAAATACACGCTTCTTCGAGTCCTGTCGTCAGCAATGTCTCTGGGTCGCTGTGGGGGGAATGCGTGAGGAAGCTTCTGCCATCGAGGATGTCTCTTGACACGGGTTGGTGCGGTGGCTATGGTCCCAGCGCGTGGGAATTCCAGATGGGTACAAGGCCGGCGCCGGGGCTCCACGGCCCGCCCGTGATGGAGGAGAGCAGCCGGGTGGTCGCCCGGGATATTCACCCATGGATAGACCTCCGGAGAGTGGACGCGCGGAACAGCCGGGACTGGAGACGGGGCTGATGCCGGCAGGTCATTGAGGCCGTTCGCTCATGCGTGCACGCCTTCTGGCAGATAATCGGTGGAAGCGGGCGGTGCCGGTCGTCGCGCTGCTTGCGCTCGCGCTGGTGTATCGGCTGTGGATCCTGTTTTCCATCAAGAATTATCCGGTCCTGGCCGCGCCGGCGGCCGACAGCGCCATGTTCGACGCGTGGGCACGGGACATTGCCCAGCGGAGCTTCTGGGGCGACGAGATCTTCTTCTTCGATCCGCTCTACCCATACTTCCTGGGAATCTTCTACACACTCTTCGGCCATCACCCGTTCGCCGTGACGATCGTTCAGGCGGGCCTCGGCGTCCTGGGGCTGTGGATGCTCTTCGAGGGAACGCGCCGGCTCTTCAGCTATCCGGTCGCGATCGCGGCGCTAGCCGCAGGCGCGTTCTATCGTACCCTGGCCTTCTACGACGTGGTGCTGGTGAAGGATTTTTTCGGGCCGGTGCTCCTCGAGGCTGCCTTCCTGGCAGCCGCGCTTGCCTACACCACCGGGCGGATCGGCTGGTGGGCGGGGGCGGGGGCGGCGTGTGCACTGGCCGGGCTGGTGCGGGGAAATCTCCTCCTGCTGGTGCCAGCGCTCGTGCTGGTGGCGTGGCTCGTGCCGGTGCGGGATCCCCGCCGGGCGCTCCTCGCGCTGGTGGGCGCCGTCGCGGTGCTCCTGCCGGTCGCCCTGCGGAACGCCGTGGTCGGCGGGGAGTTCGTCCTCTCGACAGCGGAGATGGGCACGAACCTCTACACCGGCAACCATCCCGGGAACGATACGGGACGGTACGAGCCTCCGCCGTTCCTCCGTCGCGCCACGACGGTGAACGAGCTCCTGGATTTCCAGGAGGAGGCCGAGCGGCGCCTGGGGCGCCGGATGGGGCGCGGCGAGGTCTCCACGTATTGGCGAAACGAGGCGTTCAGGGCGATCGCCGACGCGCCGGGACGATTCCTGCGCCTCACCGCCAAGCGCGCGGCGCTCCTGACCAACCGGATCGAGGTGCCGGACGTCTACTACATCGACTTCATCGCGCGGCGGTCCGTCCCCCTGGCGCTTCCCGCCGTCACCTTCGGGCTGGTGGCGCCCCTGGCCGTCTACGGGCTGGTCCGTTCCCGCCGCGAATGGCGCAGACTCCTGATTCCCTATCTCTTGCTCGGGCTCCCGATTCTCTCGATGGTGATCTTCTTTGTCTTCGACCGGTACCGGCTCCCCTCGTTGCCGTTCGCGGCTCTCTTCGCCGGAGCGGGTGTCGTCGATGGATGGGAGGTCTGGAGGGCGCGCGACCGTCGTGCGCTGATGACGGGGGCGGCGCTGCTGCTTGCGTCGTTCGCCTGGGTGAACCTGCCGCTGGAGAGTCTGGTCGACGTCGGCCGGTTCGACTTCACCGTGGCGCATTACAACGATGCGGTCTCGTTGCGGCGGTTGGGTCGCCCGGCAGAGGCGGCGCAGGAGCTGGAGGACCTCATGCGCCTGCGGCCCGACTATCGCAAAGACTCGAAGATCACTTGGTTCGCCGGCCGCTGCTATGAAGAGGCGGGGGATCCGAGGCGGGCCGCGGAGTACTATCGGACCGCTGCCGAAAACATGCCGAACCGCGCGGCCCTGTGGGTTGACCTGGCGCGGGCCCTGCTGGCGGCCGGGGACGTTCCCGGCGCTCGCCAGGCCGTAGAGCAGGCGGACGGCGCGGTCCGTCGCACCGTTCCGGCAGGGGAGGTCCTCAAAGAACTCGACGCGCTCCGTCGCCGGTTGTCTTGACACACCATTCCACCCCACGCCTTCCTTCACCGGTTCCCCCAGAGGGCGGGCTCACAGCAACCGGAAATACCAGGCCATCAATCGGTCGCCCCAGAAGAGCGCCACTCCCGCCCCCAGGGACAGGAACGGGCCAAAGGGGATATGCTGCCGCCGTTCCAGGCGCCCGAGGGCGATCAGGGAAAGCCCCACCGCCGATCCGGCGACGCACCCCACCAGGATCGTGATCATCACCGCCCGCCATCCCAGAAAGGCGCCGATCAGGGCGATGAGGTTCAGATCGCCCTCCCCCATGGCCTCCTGCCCGTACAGCACGCCCCCGTAATAGAGCACCAGGTACAGGAAGCCGGCACCGGCCAGGGCGCCGATCAGCCGGTCCAAGAGTGGGGGCTCCCTCACCAGGAGACCGGCCACGAGCCCCAGCGGAATGCCAGGCAGCGTGACGGCGTTGGGGATGATCTGGTGCACGAGGTCGATGAAGCTGATGACCATCAGCCCGCTGAGGAAGGCCAGCAGGAAGGCCGCCTGGAGGGTCACCCCGAACCGCGCCACGGTCAAGGCGAAGAGGAGTCCCGTCAAACCCTCGACCAGCGGGTACTGCCAGGAGATGGGCTGCCCGCAGGCGTGGCAGCGACCGCGCAGGAGCACGAAGCTCAGGAGAGGGATGTTATCCACCGCCCGGATGGGGGCCTGGCACGCCGGGCAGCGCGAGCGGGGGAAGACGATGCTCTCCTCCTTGGGCAGGCGGTGGATGCACACATTGAGGAAGCTGCCCACCACGGAGCCGAAGAGGAATGCGAAAAGAATCATCATGGTGTGTGGTCCCTTCCCGCGCGTTCGTTGGGTGCCAGGGGTGGAGGAGAGGCGCGCCTCATTGGCCCTGTCGCGTCACCGGCGCCTCGAGGTTGGCCAGCGCCCGCTCGTACTCGTCCAGTGCCTCGGGGCTCGAGGGATGGAGGCGGACCGCCATCTGGAGCTCTTCGAAGCCCCGCTTCTTCTCCCCGGCTTCCCGGTAAAGTCTGGCCAGGCTGAGCCGGGCCTGCAAGGCTCGCGGGTTCACCGTCAGGGCGGCGCGGAGCGCCCGTGCCGCCTCGTCCCGTTCTCCGAGCTGTAGGGTTACCTGCCCGAACTGCTCCAGCATTCCTGGATGTCGTGGGGCCAGGGCCAATCCCTGCCGCAGCGCCGCCCGCGCCTCCTGCCAGGCCCCTGCGCCGGCATGCGCCTGGGCCAGCAAATCCCACGCCGCCAGCTCCCGCGGTGCCAGGGCCGTGGCCCGCCCGGCCTCGGCGGCGGCTTTCTCCCAGCGCCGGGCATCGAGGGAGAGCCTGGCGAGAAGGAGGTGGGGCTCGGCCGCCCCGGGGGCGAGGACCTGCATTCGCCGGAAAGCATCCCCGGCGCGATCCGGCAGGCCCTGCTGGGCGTAGAGGCGGCCGAGCTGGCCGTACGGTCCAGCGTCACGCGGGTCCAACTGGGCCGCCCGGAGAAAGTCCGCCTCCGCCCGAAGGGGAAATCCCAGTCGCCGGAGCACCTGTCCACGCAGAATCAGGGAGGGGACGTGGCGCGGATCGGCTGCCAGCGCATCATCCAGGAACCGCTGCGCCTCCGGCAGATGGCCCTTCTTCTCCAGCGCGACGGCGAGTTGATAGCGGAAGGAGGGAACATTCAGGACGACCGGGTCGGACCCCGGGTAGAGCGGAGGGAACCGGCTGGTCCGGAAGCGATCCAGCACCCGCATGGTCAGGGCGGAGGTATCGCGATACATGCTGAACGGGGCCGAGAATTCCAAGAGCGGGAGGTCGTCGGTATTCAGCAGGCCTCCCTCGGAGAAGCGGGCCAGGTCCGGCTCGGCCAGGACGAAGTCGGCCAGGATCGCCAGGGGATCAGACATGCCCAGGCGGTCCAGGTCCTGGCGGATTCCAGGGCTCGAATCCGTCCGCCGACGGAGTCGGGCGGGATCCACCGACACGGGACGGCGGGAGCCGACGAGGAGGAAGTCGCCCGTGGTCCCGGACCAGAGGGAGACATGCGGGAACACCTGGCGGAACGTCGCCACCACCATCCGGAGATCCTCGATGTCCAGTTGGTACGCGTGGATCCACTGGACGAACAGGCCATCGGGCTGTAAGCGCCGGGCGGCCATGGCATAGAAGTCGAGGGCGTACAGATTGCCGATGCCGCTCATCCAGGGGTTGGAGGGTTCCGAGATGATGACGTCAAGGGGAGCGGTCCGCGTGAGCAGGAAGTTCCGGCCGTCGGCGATGTGCACGCGGACCCGCGGGTTGCGCAGGACCTCCCGGTTCTCCCGGGCGAAGAAGGTCGCCGCCTCGACCACCGCCGGCTCGATCTCCACCACGTCCACCGCCTCGACCGGGTGCTGGGCCACCGCGGCGGCCGTCACACCGCTGCCCAGGCCGATGACCAGCACCTTCCGTGGGGCGGGGTGCAGGAGGAGCGGGAGGTGGCCCAGCATGAGCTGGGTGTGCATGTCCTGCCCGGTGCTGGCGTCGGTCTTCCCGTTCACCCGTAGAGACCGTTCGTCGCCCCGGCGGTGGACGCTCACCGTTGCCCCCAGGCCGTCGCGGTAGAAGAGCAGTTCGACGTCGGCCGGCGCGAGGTCGCGAAGTCTTCCGCCCTGGCCCCCGGCCGCGTACTGCGGGCCGTAGACCACCACGCCGCTGGCCATGACGTTGCGGTCCCAGGTGGGAATCGCAGGCAGCAGGGCCACGCCCGCCGCGGCGAGGCCGGCCACGGCCAGGGGAAACGCGCGCCGGCTCTCCCGCAGGCTGGCCAGCCCCAGCGCGGCGGCTCCCAGCAGGTTGAGGAGACTTGCCGCGGTGAGGCTGTGTTGCAGGCCCCAGGCCGGGATCAGGACGAAGCCGGCCGCGATCGTCCCCAGGATCGCCCCCAGGGTGTTGACGGCATAGATGCGGCCGACATCCATCCCCACCGATCCCGCGCCCCGGGCCAGGAGGCGCACGGCGCAGGGGAAGGTCGCCCCCATGAGCAGCGTGGGGAGGAGCATGGCGAGCCCGCTCACCAGAAATTGCGCCAGGATGATCACCCGGGAATCCCGGGTGACGCGAAACGCCATCAGGAAGAGATCCGGCAACCGGTCGAAGTAGGGCAAAACCACCGCCGCAGTCGCCCCGATCCCGAGCTGGAGCAAGGCGAAACTCCAGGCGGGGAGCACCCGGTCGCCCCACCAGCGGGCAAACAGGGCGCTGCCGGCTGCCAACCCCACCAGGAACGCCACCAGCATGGTACTGAAGGCATAGGTCGAGCTGCCCACGACCAGGCTCAGCGCGCGCGTCCACCCCACCTCGTAGATCATGGAGACCCCGCCGGAGATCCCGAAGAGCGTGAGGACCAGAACTGCCACGGGTCGTGGGAGCGGGGAGCCCGGCAGGGAAGGCGCGGACGCATCGGTTCTCTCCAGTGCCGAGGCCGCGCCGCGTACCTGGAGACGCTCCAGGCGTCGGTCGAACACGATGGCCAGGACACCGATGCCGAGGTTCAGCGTCACGACGAGCCAGAGGGAGCGCTGGATGCCGAAGACCGGCAACAGGTGGAAGCCGGCCGCGTAGGCGCCCGCCACCGCCCCGAAAGTATTGAGGGCGTAGAGTCCCCCGACGCGACGACCGAGCGTCTCGCTCTCCCGGACCAGAAACCGGCTCAGGATCGGAAGGGTCCCGCCCATCAGCGTCGTGGGAACCAGCAGGATGCCGAAGGCCAGGAGGAACTGCGTGAGACTGAAAGCCGAGGGCGAGAAATCGAGGCGCCGGTGCAGGGTGAGATACACCCCCTCCACTCCGCGGAGCAGCGCCGGCGTCGCCAGGCAGTACAGGCCGATGCCCCCCTCGAGGAGGCCGTACAGCCGGATGGGGTGGTGGCTCCGATCGGCCAGCCGGCCGAAGAGGATGCTGCCGGCCGCCAGACCTCCCATGAACGCGGCCAGGACCGTGCTCACGGCGTACACGGTGTGCCCGAAGACGAGGCCCAGCATCCGGGTCCATATCACCTCGTACACCAACCCCGTGGCCCCCGACAGGAAGAAGCAGGCCAGGATCGCCCGGATGATCTGCCGCTCCTCGACGGATGGGACGGGAGCTACCTGCGCCGCCAGGGGCGGGGCGGTTCCGTTCGCTCGCTCCGTCATGGGCTCCTCGTCGGGGCCTGCCCGATCGGCGCGCCGAGCACCAAGAGATGCTGCCGGACCTCTGCCCTCGTCGCCGGCGTGTCGTGCAGTTCCAGGAGGTGCTCCCACGCCTCCCGCGCCCCCGCCCGGTCCCCCGTCGCCTCCAGGGCCAGGGCCAGAGCCCGTGACGCCGCCGCAGACTCGGGGGCGGATCGCGCGGCAGCGCGCGCCTGGGACGCGGCCTCCTTCGAGCGGCCGGTGCGGAGGAGCAGGCGTGCGAGGGCGAGGTGGCCGCCGGGAATGGCGGGGGAGAGCGCCAGCGCCCGGCGGTACACCTGCTCGGCGCGGGGCAGATCGTCGAGGCGCTCCAGCGCGACTCCCAGGAGGAGGTGCAGGTCGGCCGCATCCGGGTATCGCAGCAGGCCGCGGGTCAGGACCTCGACGGCCGCGGCCCACTCCTGCATCGCCAGGTAGGCGGCGGCACGGGTGCGCAGGTACGTGTACTGCTGTCCCATTCGGGGGGCCAGCCCGTCCAGCGCGCGGAGGCCTTCCGCCGCTCGGCCGCCGGCAATGTAGGCGCCCGCCAGGGCGAGCTGCGCCCGTGCATCGCCCGGCTCAACGGCGACCGCTCGCTCGAGGGATCGCAGGGCTTCCTGTATGTGGCCGGCCTGGAGCAGGGCCAACCCGAGGTTCTGATGCCCCAGGGCGATGCCGGGCACCTCGTCCGCGATCCGGGTGAAGAGGCGAAGGTCGTCCCGATAGACCGGGATGTAGGTCAGGGTTCTGATGCTCCACATGAGGAGCAGCAAGATGCTTACCGCGGCCGCCACCCGGCGCATGACGGGGTGCGGATTTGCATTCGCGTGCGCCTCCTGGTTGTCTTTCTCTCCGGCCGGGAGAAGCCGCGCCAGGACCGCTCCCGCCAGCAAGGCCAGGCCGATCGTCGGAATGAAGAGGTAGCGCCCGGCAAAGTTCAAGGCGCGAGGAGAGACAGGCATGAGGTCCAGCACTGGCGCGAGGGCCAGGAGAAACCATCCCAGGCCGAAGCTTGCTACCGGCAACCGCCGCCACCACCACACGGCCAGACCAGCCAGCAGGACGAGCAAGGCGAAACCGGCGAGCGGCCAGGGGGCCCACAAGCTCACAGGGCGGGCGAGGGCATACATCGGCTGGAGGTGAACCGGGAAGATCGCCAGGAGGGTGTACCGAGCCACCAGCTCCAACGACCCCGGGACGCGGTCCCAGAATGTTCCGGTGCCCATGTTCTCGGCGGCCCATCGCGCCAGTGCGTCCGAGCGGAACCAGAGGAGCCCCAGGAGGACCGCGAAGAACGGCACCAGGCGGAGGACAGCGGCACCGATCTTTCCTTGCGGTTGGCCAGGACTCCCCGGGCCAATAGCCACTTCGCGCCACAGGAGGATCAGGGGCAGACTAGCCGCCGTCTCCTTCGAGAGGAGGCCGAGGACGAAGGCCGCCAGGCTGGCAAGGAGGGTGGCGTACTTCCGCCAGCCGGTGGCGAGGCACGCCTGCCCGTACCAGCAGATCGCCAGGAGCACGCCGATGGCGGCCATGGGTTCGACCCGTCCTGAAACCCAGGCGACCGTCTCGACGTGCGCCGGGTGCGCCGCGAAGAGCAGCGTGGCAAGAAGCGCCGCTTCGGCGTTCTCCAGGAGCGAGCGAGTGAGGCGGAAGACCAGCAGGCAGGTGAGACCGTAGAGCAGGAGATTGGTGAGATAGAAGCCTGCGGGCCGGAGGCCCCACACCGAAAAGTCCAGCAGGAACGATGTCCAGAAGAGCGGCCGGTAGTAGACCGCGTGGAGGGCGCCGGACGTCAATCGGGTGACATCGTCGGTGAAGAACCGGGGAAGGTAGCGCGCCTGGGTGATGTACTGGTTGTGCTCGATGGTGTGGTGGTCATCCCACACGAACTCGTGCTGCAGCGTCCCGATGTACAACGCCAGTGCGAAGAGGCAGACGAGCAGCGCCGCTCGCCGGGCCTCGGGAGGCGGGACCTGGACTGACGCGGCCGTGTCCAGTGTCACGGTGTCCTCGGCGGTGCTGGGGGCCGGGATTGGGACGCACCAGCGAGGCGCTGGATCCGCGCCTGGGCCTCGGCCAGGGTGCCGGGGTCCTGGGCCCGTACGGCCACCTCGCGCCAGAGGCGAAGGCTCTCCTCCACCTGGCCCTCCGCCTCTCGCGCCAGGGCCAGGAGGCGGAGGGCGGACAGGCGATCCGGGCGAAGCTCGAGCGCCCGCGTGAAGGCCCGCGCGGCGGCCCCGTAGTCCCCCTGCCGCGCCAGGGCGCGGCCCAGCCCCTCGTGGGCCGAGGCGAGACGCGGGTCCCGGGCAAGCACCCGGCGGTACGCCTCGACGGCGCCCGCCGCATCACCCTGCGCCTCCCGGGCGCGCGCCAGGAGCAGGTGAAGGTCCAGCGAGGCCGGGAATCGCTCGAGCCCGGCGGTCAGAACCTCGACGGCCGCCTCCGGCTCCCGCACCAGCAGGTGGGCGCGACCCCGCATCACATAGTACTCGTGCTCTCCCGCGGCCGCCGGCGCGATCCGATCGAACAGCCGGAAACCCTCGGCCGGACTCCGCGCCCCGACGGTGGCGAGGGCCAGGCTGATCTGGGGGCGGATCCAGTCGGGGCGAAGCCGCACGGCCGCCCCCAGCTCCGCGATGCCCCGTTCCACCTCCCCCAGGTCGAGGTAGGTGGTCCCGAGGTTCAGGTGGGGTTCGGGCGCCTGTGGGAAGTCGCGGACCATCCGGGAATACAGGCTCACGTTGTCCCGCCACACCGGCATGTACCAGGCCGTGAGCCCGGCGGAGATCAGGACCAGGACTGCCGTGCTGGCCCCCAGCAGGTGTGAATGGAGCAGGCCGGATCTCCGAGCCAGGTGGGACGCCATCCGATCCACCAGCAGGGCACCCACCAGGAGGGCGCCCACTGAGGGGGCATACAGATACCGATCTGCCAGCCCCATGGCCCTGGGCGAGAAGGCCAGCAGATCCAGGTAAGGAGCCACGGTAATGAGGAACCATCCCAGGCCGAAGGCGGCCGCGGGGAGGCGGCGCCACCAGAAGATAACGAGGGCCGCCAACGCGAGGAGGAGCGCCGCCCCGGCCAGCGGCCAGGGGGCCAGGAAAGAGGTCGGGCGCGGAAGGCCGTAGAACGGTCGCATGGTGACGGGGAACAGCATGAGGCCGACGTATCGGGCCAAGGTCTCCAGGCTCCCAGGCAGGCGGGCCAGGAGGACCTGCGGCGACAGGAGTCCCTGGTTGTACGTTTGCAGCGGTCGCGACAGGAACGCGAGGTGCCCCACCGCGATGGCCCAGAAGGGCAGCGACCGCAAGAGCGCGTGCCTCCAGGAGCCCCCGCGGGCGGCATTGACCCTCGGGCCGAGACCCTCCAGCAGGAGGAATACCGCAGGAAGGAGGACGGCGGCCTCCTTGAAGAGGAGGCCGGCACTCATCGCCGCCATGGCCCCCGCGTACCAGCCGGCCCGGTGCCATCCCCGGGAGCGAAGCGACGTGTGGTACAGCCACGTGGCCGCCACCATGAAGACGGAGACCCACAGATCGGTGCGACCCGAGATCCAGGCCACCGCCTCCACGTGGGTGGGATGGACCGCGAAGAGGATGGCCGCCACGGCCGCCAGTTCCTCGCGCGTTGTCACGGCCCGGATCAGTCGGTATACCAGCCACACCATTAAACCGTGCAGCAGCAGATTGGTGAGGTGGAACCCTGCGGCCCGCTCGCCCCACAGGGCGAAATCCACCGCCATGGAGACGAGCAGGCCAGGACGGTAGAGGTTGCCGCTGAAGGCGCCGAAGCTCGCCTGGTCCGCGGTCAGGGTCAGCCAGGTCGGCAGATCGGCGAGTCGCCGGACGAACTGGTTCAGGAGGATCAGGGCAAGATCGTCCCACACGAATCCATAGCGGAGCGTCCCCAGGTACAGGGCCCCGGCGAAGAGGACGATCAGCCCCGGCGCCCGGGCGCCCACGCGGAAGCTCCGGGACGCCTCGATCGCCGGGGCCGTGTCGCCAGAGGATGCGGGAGGAATGACACTCATGGCGTCCGGGAGTCCCATCGATCTCCGCGGCACGGCTGGCCCATTTCCCTCACGATCGCCCGACCTCCAACAGGAGGAGGGAACCCCACCGGCCGCACCAGCGGCTCTCCACCTCTAGGGCCTTCAGCGCCGCCCGCTCGGAGAAATAGGCCAGGAAGGGGGCGACCACGAAAAAGGATTCCCTGCTGATCACCTTCAGGCCGGCGGCCTGCACCTCCGCCTCCAGGCGCGCGGGGGAGTAGTGGTTGACGTGCTCCTTCGTGTAGTCAATGGGGCCCCAGCGACTCACCATCCACTCCAGGGCAGGCCACAGGCTCCGGTAGTTCGGCGTCGTCAGGATGAGCCGGCCCGCCGGGTGCAGCATGTCGCGCAGCTCCCGCAGGACGTCCAGGGACCACTGCGCGGGGATGTGCTCGATGACCTCCACGAAGAAGATCGTCCGAAACTGTCCCGGGCGAAACGGCAGGTGCCGGACGTCGGCGACCACACCACAGATCTCCCGATCGGTCTCCTTGGCAAAGCGAATCACGTCGAAGGAGCGGTCCACACTTACCACCAGCTGGGTACCATTCCTGAGCAGGGAAGAGAGGACTCCCGGGCCCGAGCCGACGTCCAGAATGGGATGCTGCTGGGGGCGGGACAGGACACGGCCGAACTTCCCCCTGTGCCAGAACCGCTGGACCCGATTCCCGTGGGTGAAGGCGTCGTAATAATAGCCAGGGGAGGGAAGCGAGTGCCGGTCCTGGGTCCGACTCTCTCCGGCCTCAGTCGCCGCCTTTCGCGCCTTCGGCGGAAACAGATCCAGCCACGTGGTGTTGGCATTCACCCCGTAGTTCCACACATAGCCGACCGCCACGCCTGCCAGGCCGGCCAGCGCCACCGGGAGTTGAGCCACTTCTCGCAGGCCCAGGAAGGTTCCCACGTTGAACACCGCTCCCCAGACGCACGTCCCGTTGAACCGCAGGAATCGGATCACCCGCGTCCGGGAATCGGCGCTCTTCGCCGTGGCGTCCGCGAAGGTCCAGAATTCATTCAGCAGGAAGTTGTTCAGGATGGCCAACTCGACGGCGAGGCTGTAGGCGGAAACGAGGGGCAGATCCGTCACGGTGCGAAGCAATATCAGGCTCCCCAGGGTCACGACCCCCCCCACGCTGCCGGTGATCAGGTACTTCGCCAGGCGCGCGGCATGGCCGCTCTCCACGGAGAGCCGGAAGAGCCTGGCGAAGAACTGGACGACCTGCCTCTTGCCGAGCTTGCTTCCCCCCCGGAACCGTTCCTCGAAGATGTAGGGGACCTCGACCACGGTTGCGAATCGCCCATGCATCAGCACATCCAGCAGGATCTTGTAGCCCTGGGGGTGCAGCCGCGCGCCCTCCAGCACCTGACGCCTGAGGGCGAAAAAGCCGGACATGGGATCCTTGACGTGCCGGAGGATTCCCGGCAGGAAGAACGTCGCCACGCAGGCCGCGCCCCAGGAGAAGGCGCGCCGCCAGAGACTCCAGTGGCTCACGCCGCCCCCCCGCACGTGGCGGCTGGCGATGGCGATTTCTCCCTCTCCCCGCCGCACGGCCTGGAGCAACTCCGCCAGCGTCTCCGGCGGGTGCTGCAGATCGCCATCCATGACCGCCAGGACGTTTCCCCGGGCGTGGCGCCACCCCTCCACGACGGCGCGGGCAAGGTCCCGGTCCGTGGTGCGGGTGATCAGCCGCACGTGCTCATTCGTGGCCATGGCCTGCTGCACCGCGGCGCCGGTTCCGTCGGGGCTGTTGTCGTCCACCACGATGATCTCGAAATCCCTGGCGGCGGTCGCCAGCACCTGGCTCGCCCGCTGGATGGCGGGGCCGATGTTTTCCCGCTCGTTGTAGGTCGGGATGACCAGGGAGACGAAGAGATCGTTCATAAACTTTGATGCGGGAGGAGTGCCGCGCCCTGAGCCTGGCCCGTCATCTCTCACCGCGACCCCCCGCCTGGGGGGCGCCTCGGGGCACCGCCTCCGCCTGTACCCGCGCCCGGCCCCCGGCCAGCCACGCCGAGCCGGGGGCCGCCCGC
>Ga0082335_1001066_pt1 | contig 62746 bp, 50 predicted proteins | sample Subgrocontami58m_FD_72375 | JGI IMG/M metagenome (GOLD analysis project Ga0082335, IMG submission 72375) | Subsurface groundwater microbial communities from S. Glens Falls, New York, USA - GMW37 contaminated, 5.8 m (SPADES assembly) (version 2) ... | reverse complement strand
CAGCCCGACAAGGCGTTTGTATTCTTCAGGGTTGTCAGTGGGTAACTGGGCATACGGTTTCATGGCTTTTTGGCGGTTCAGGATAAGGCTTGGTATTTTAACCTGAGTACGTGTTTTAAAAGCCCACCCGACTCAGCTTCCAAGTCGCCCCAGCATCAGATTTATCATAGCGATGTGAATAAAAGCGGTGCTGGACTCGGTCAGTACCTCGTAATCTTTACTCAATCGACGATAGCGATAAAGCCAAGCAAAGGTTCGTTCAACCACCCAGCGGCGCGGCAATAGTTGAAAGCCTTTGGTGTCATCGGAGCGCAAGACCGTTTGCAAAACAATGTGGAAGCGTTGGGCGACCCATCCCATCAGTTTTGCGCCCCGGTAACCGCCATCCACCCAAATGCGCCGGAGCTTTTTGCAACTGCCTGTGAAGGCTTTGAAAATCAGTTTTGCACCGTCCCGCCCCTGCACGGAGGCGGCCGTCACCACAACGACCAGAATCAGACCCGGCGTGTCAACAAGGATGTGGCGTTTCCGGCCTTGGATTTGCTTGCCCGCGTCGTAGCCTTTTATCCCCGCCAGAGCGGTTGTCTTGACACTTTGGCTATCGATAGACCCTGCGGTTGGATGTTTATGCCGCCCTGCTTTTTGCCTGACCCAGGCACGTAAGGTGTCGTGGATACGTTGCCATACTCCCTTTTTTGTCCAGCGGCGGTAGTCGCCGTACACCGTCTGCCAAGGCGGGAATTCGTGCGGCAACAACCGCCAGGCACAACCACTTCGCGTCACATACAGGATCGCATTAGTGAGCTTTCTTAAACTTATTGTTCGCGGACGACCGCCTGGCAATGCACCGGGCAATAACGGACTAATGAGATCCCATTTTTTATCGTTCAAGTCGGTAGGGTAACGCTTAACTTTTGATCTGCGCTTATTTCTGCTCATGAGCCAAATGTTCAGTATTCTACCTCATAGCCATTTTGGACACTTTTGAAACACGCACTGAGGTATTTATAGGGTCAGCAATATTTAGGAAAGATGTCTAATGAAAATCCGTGGGCTCTCCAGCTTGACCGATCCACAGGCTCCCTCCGCGCCAAAGCACGATGCGCCCGGTTCCTGTCGTCTTCATTTCATACTAACTCCGAGCTATATAGATTGGCAGGGCCATAGGCTGAGTGGAGCGGTAGCGTACCCAGCTTTAATGGCTTCTAGCGGGGTTTCATTATCATTCAACCCAGCCTATTTCCACGAACGCAGATTCAGCTTATTATCCATTAGCGGTCCTTGAAAAGCTAAACCGACTGTCGCTTTTGGGTCGATTGAACTCGGTGATGAATGGCCGCTTTCAGGAATCGAATTTCATTGACTGCTTTCCGGCGATAAATCTGAAAAGCGGATTGTCGCCAAGCGACCCTAATATGCCATTTGCATCATAAACTTGATTGGCGGAAATAACAGTAAAAGCAGACGATTGAAATTTTGTCCAATGTTTGTTGTTCTAGGGATCGCCGAAGGCCTTGAAAATCAAGGGGCACTGTTTTTCACATTAGATAAAATGCCACATTTTGTCTTATTTCGCCTTCCCTTCATAGAACCGCGTCCATATCCGTGGATGCCTCCTATCACCTTGGAGTGGTATGATAAGCGGAAACCGCTTAATTACTTGTTATGCGGCATTCGACACTCCAGCCTAAAAGATGGAAGCACAATCGCGCAGGTAGCCGCTGTGTGTAACCGGTGCTGTCGGGCGAGGCAATGGGCTGTCGCCGGAGGCGATGTGTGCGCGGGAGCGAGCGCATTTGGCGCCTATCACCGAACGCAACCGGGTATAGCTCGGGCGACGCTGCTGGATTAGTCGACTATGATTTACCCGGTCTGAAAGCTAACACTAATGACCATAACACTCCAAGGGAAGTGCATGGAGGCTAACTACGACGACCGCTGTTACGGTCTAATTTGAAGCACCAGGCATCCCGCAAATCTGTGGAGATACACATGAATGACTTCGATCTCTGGATGGTTCAATCACTTCTCCAATCGAAGGGTTCTTCGGGCGCTATCTATGAGCAGGGAAAGGATATGAACATTCTACTTCAGTTATTACTTGCAGTCGGTCACCAGTTCAGTTCCGGCAGCACAGAGAATGCCCAAAATACAAATGCAACTAACGCGACGATCTACATGATCGATGATGGAGCGCCAGAGTTTTTCGTTCTTACTGGATTTTCGGAGCCAGTAGTCTGGTATAGCAAATCCTATATTGCAAAATACCTCACGTACCGCAACCTCATCATGACTGAAGAAGGCATTGGTACCATCGGGACAGCCAATCTGTTCGAGACAGTTGGAAGCTTCTACCTCTCCACTGGAAACGCATCCTTCGCGCAGACCTGCCTAATTCAGGCTCTGATTGAGATGCCAACCTACACAAGCGATATTGATCTATACAATCTCTTAACTGAGTCGGCTCACCGGTCGTATTTTCATGGGCAGTCCTCACAAGAATGTGATTCGGGTATGGTCGCACTTTACTTCGGACTTGCCCATGAGATTGGTCACCTCTGCGATAAGGACTCGACATCTGGGAGTCAGACGCATCCTAAAAGCGTCGATGATAACGACATCCTCAATGCCTTACTAAAGGCGGGTAAAGAGTACTTTAACGCTTCCCTTTTGCCTCATGGGTACGAGCCATGGGCTGCCAAGTTAGAGAAAGAAGCTGGCAACGTCAGCTCCATGTTAAGCCTGGCTAACCTACGATCAGAGATCAAGGCCGACTGGGCTGGCTTTCAGATTCTCCACAGATTTATGGAGTCGGCGTATAACTTCAGAGGGATAACGTATAACAAAAAGGTTCTGGTTTCAGAAATCGTTATCGGGGTATTTGTAATCGAGCTCATCCAGCTTTGCCAACACATCGCGAAGGTCAATAATGTGAGATTCAGTAACTTGAGTGACGCTGAAAGGGAAGCTCGACTATCATCTCTTTACGCTCCATTGAGTATGGTGGACGATAACCCGCTTCGTGCATCTCTTGCTACCAATGACATCCTCATCGACTTTGCCATCTCGCATTGGGCTAGAATTCAGTTCTTAAAACCGACCTTGAGCACGGTAGTTCTGCTACACTTGTTCCCAGAAACTTACAAAGTGCAAGATGATATGGTGATTACAACTGTCGAATCGTCTGAGTTGGATCGAAGAATGGAGATCGCGAACGTGAATGTGGAGGGGTATTTTCAATTCTATTTTTCCGCATGCATGAACCTATTGTATCGACTGGAGGATGTTTTGTGTTTTGTAAGCCATATGGTCACGAATTCTCCTCTACCTTTATCAGTTCTAAACTCAGCGGGAGAGAGCAATTTTGATAGTGCAATATACGGCAATTTTGTAACTCATATTAATCGACTCGAAAGTGCTGGGGAAGCGGGTAGAACCCGGATGCGAGAGATCGCTGAGCGGCTCGAAGAGTACGCTGCAGCATTTAGGCGACGCGGCTTAGAGAACTCATGGATGATAGAGGCAGGTCGACGGTTAGTACGTTAAATCAGCAACGGAGGAATAGAACAATGAACACCATCAAAAAGTATATGGTCAGGTGTGATCAAGATACATATGATTTCCTGAAGCCCGAGCTTGCGCGCATTGCCGGACAGGAACCGAGAACCAGCGAAGTTAAGGGTCTGGGAGGGGCAATAGAAGCCTGGATAATTGCAGGGACAGTTGGTGCAAACGCAGCCGCCGCGTTGCTCAAACTGATTACCGAGGCGATTAACTTGAGAAAGGCTATTAAAAGCGTGAGGATTGATGACAAGGAGATATCTGACCCGACAGAGGAGGATATTGAGAAGCTGAGGCGAGAAATTACTTCGTAGCATTTACCGCGTTTTCTGACATTATGGACAAACTCAAAGAAGCTCAGGTACAGCGGCAACTTGGCCTGTGAGACGCCCCGGTGTGGGCGCAGCCAAGAGCGCAACAGCGACCAGAAGCCTTCCATGGTGTTCGAATGGACTTCGCAGAAACCGTCGCCGTCCTCGTCACGGGCGTATTCCCCCGCCGAGTGGTTGACGGTCTTGTGGGGATAGCCCCACGCCTCCAAGCGGCTATAAATGTTGTATTCGTCGGTATAGATTTGTGTGCTGGGCATAATAGTTTGTAAGATCAACGGTTTGATGGTGGCCTGCCGCACGTTGTCGAGTAGCCTGATGACGACCTCGCCCGTTCGTTGGATCATGCCGAAGACGGGCGGCTTTTCCGTCGCCGCCGTGCCGCGCCCCGGCGCACCTTTTAGGCGGCGGCAACGCGGTTCCCTTCCGGCTTCGGCGACCTTGTCCGGCTGGCCTTTATGGCCCGCCACGATATAGACCCCGTCACATTCGACCACGCCGGACAGGGTCACCGGCTGTTTTTTTTAGTGATGCCCGTACGCAGGTGTTCCGTCATGTACTGCACGTCGTCCTTGTTCAGATCCAGTTCTTGGGCGATCTGCCGGTTGGAAAGGTTCAGCCCCATGAAATACAGGCATAGCACCCAGACCGACAGCGGTTGGTGATGCCCTGACAGCACGGTTTCGGTCAAGTCGTCGAAACGTTTGTTGCAAGCCTTGCATTGGTAACGCTGGCAAAGGCGTTGCGGACTGTCGAAGCCGCGCCGGATCGTGTCGCCGCTGTCGCAATGGGGGCAGGTGACACCGTCTGCCCAACGTAACTGGCGGATGGTCGCGTAACACTGGGCTTCACTGACTAGTTGTTTAATGGTGATGATTGAATTTTCCATCCGACCATTTTATCAAAAGACCTCAAAACACATATTGAGCCAAAATTTATATGCGCTTGCCCTGATATACATAGGTTTAGCTTTGTAATTTGTTTTGTACAAGCGTTTTTTGGCTTTGATAAAGGCTTGGTCGTGGACTTTGACAAAATGCGATTCGTCGTTGCCTGCTAGGGTCACGCCTGTGGTGCGGTGGGCTTCATCGCAAATTATCAGGTCAAATTCGGGCAAGCCTTGGTTTTGGGCTTGCGCCACGACTTCTATGGATTGGTAGGTGGAAAATATCACGGTAAAGGCTTTGTTGTTAAAGCCTTTGATTTGCTTGACCAGTTTTTGCGTGTCAGTCGTAGCAGGAAAGGCCAAATCGTGGACGCTGATGTCTTCGTTGTCGGTTTTCTTGCTCACTTTGCTGTCGGAACACACGGCAAAGCTGTGGAAGGGGCGTTTGGTTTATCGCCCATGTTCCTTTCGTACCATTTGCGGGCGATCACTTCAAAGCTGTTTGCCGCGCTTTCGGCTTTGGATTGTTTAACGGCTTTTTTGTTTTCGTTGGGGTCGATACCATCAGCAAGTTGTTTTCTGGCATTGTCCCGATCTTCTCTGGCTTTTTTTAAACTGGTTTCTGGATATACCCCCAAAGCTAACATTTTTTCCTTACCATCAAATCGGTACTTCAATCGAAAGTATTTTGAACCGTTGGGGTTTACCAACAAAAACAAACCCTTTTCATCAGCTAGTTTATAGGGCTTGTCTTTGGGCTTGGCATTCTTACAGGCGGGGTCTGATAGTGGCATTGGGGGTATCAAGTTTGTAAAAGTGGAATATACCCCCAAAGATACCCCGCTATTGGGGGTATATCAATGTATCCCGTTGCACTTCTCTCTGGACAATAAAAAACCCGCCAAGCCAGTAAACTTGCGGGTTAAGATACTTCGTTGGATGCCGTTGCATCGGTGTTTGGCGTCCCAAGGCGGATTCGAACCGCCGGCCTGTCCCTTAGGAGGGGACCGCTCTATCCTGCTGAGCTATCGGGACTTAACCCCATGGGTATTTAGCGGGCATTCTACCATAAATACGTGTGATAAATTACCACTTTTTATATCCAGATCCTGCGAATGCCGCCCATCCTGAACCCCTCGCCAGCCTTCCCTGTAGAAGTGGTTTTTAAAAAGGTCAGGAAGATTTTATGGATAAATGACTTTGGGTTTGAAATAAGCAGCGGGGTATTTAGGGTCGAATTTGTCTTCGGCGGCTTCGATTAAACCTTGATCCGCATAAATGACTTTAGGTTGGAAATGGGCGGCAGGGTATTTGGCGTCAAATTCGGGTTCCGCATCGGCGGCGGCAGTTTGGACGGCATCTTTATCTAGGTAGATGACAATGGGTTGGAAATCGGCGGCGGGATATTTGTCGTCGGTAGCGGCTGAAGACAAGGCTGGATTGAGTGCAACCACAGCAAAAGCAAAGCCTAACAGGATGTTGTTCTTCATAGTTTATGGTTCTCCGGGAGTAATAAATTAAATCCAGCAAAGTTCCTATTTAGCAAAACTGGATAACTTTGAAGTATCGAATATTTTCCCGGAATGCGCAACCGTTTTTGCGGAAATTGACGCCTGCAAAACCTTATAGGAGGCCGTTGATGTCCGGGTATCCGTTTTTAAGTTGCCGCCTAAATGCTTCAATCGCCGCTTCATCCGTCCGTCCGTCCCGGGCAATGGGCACGGCCATTTCACGGACTACGGTCATGGGCGAGGCGGACAAAAACACCAATTTGTCCGCCAAAGCAATGGCTTCGCGCAAATCGTGGGTGACGAACAGGACACGGTGCGGGCGCCGTTGCCAAAGCTGCATCAGCAATTCCCGCACTTGCCTGGCGGTCGGCGCATCAAGCGAGACAAACGGTTCGTCCATCAGCAACACATCCGGATTGACGGCGAAAGCGCGGATGATGGCGACGCGGCGGCTCATGCCCAGCGACAGCCGTTCGGGATAAACGTGTTGGACGCTGGTCAATTGCATCATCTCCAGCAATTCGTCAATCATACTGGCAGGTGCCTGGCTATCCAACACCAATTCAATGTTTTCACGGACGGTGCGCCATGGCAGCAAGCGCGGGTTTTGGAAGACGTAGCCAATTTTGGGGCTGGTGTTGGCTTTCGCGGTGAGGATCTCGCCGTCGTAATCTTGGTCGAGCCCGGCAATAATATTCAGCAACGTGGTTTTGCCGCAGCCGGAAGGGCCGACCAGACAAACGAATTCCCCTGGATTTAAGGTTAAGGAGAAATCGACAATCGCAGGTTTGGCTACTGACCATCCCGCCGCCAAGTAGGTTTTGTTGTTGATGAGGATGTTCACCGCCGCCACCGTTGCGCGGTTTTGTCCAGGGGCTTTAAAACCAACAGCTCGATTAGCTGCATCACCACGACAAAAGCGATGGTGTAAGCCAGTATGCTGGCGACATCAAACAGCTGGAAGAACAAATGCAGTTGATAACCCATGCCGTTGCTGCGCCCCAGCAGCTCAACCACCAAAATGATTTTCCAGATCAGCGCCAGCCCTGAGCGGGTCGCCGCCATAATAAAAGGGTGCAGTTGCGGCCAGATGACATGGATCAAGGTTTTGCGTTTGCCAAAACCATAGCAACGCGCCATGTCCAGCAAGTCCTGGTCTAAGGCGCGGGTGCCTTCCCTGACGGTGACGATGACATTGGGCAATTTGTTGATGACCACCGCCAGTATCGCCGCCGATTCCACCAATCCTAACCAGACGTAACAGAGGATGATGGTGACGAGTGCAGGGACGTTCAGGAAGATCACTAGCCAGTTATCAAAAAACGCATTCAGTTTCCGGCTGCGTCCTAATAAGATGCCAATCGCCGAACCCATCAGCATCGCGATGGTGAAACTCGTCACCAACCTTAGCAAGGTCACGCCCAGATGGTACGGCAGTTGCCCTGAGGCGATGGCTTGCCACAACACCCAGGCAACCGCATACGGGGTGGGCAAGGTGTGGCTGTTGACGAACACCGCCACACCTTGCCAGATGGCGGTTAACGCCAGCAAGGATAACGTGGGGAAAAGTTTTTGGAAGCCGATCAAAACGTTTATCGGACCCAAAATGTGCCAGCATCCAACGTTTCAGCCGGGCCAGTGAGCTGGCCGTTGCTTAACTGACGCAATAAGCTGTAAATGTGTGCAGCGGCTTGTTGTTCCTTATCGCCCCATTGGCTAACCGCGCCTTCACAATAATGCCGGCGCAAGGTCGCTTGCGTGGTTGCGTCTTCGGTTTGGGTCAAGGGTAAGATGCCACTCCATGCCGCATCGGAAGTGCATAATTGTGTTTTTGCTTGCGAACTGGCGGCCAAAAAATGGTTTAGCGCTTGTTTATGGGCATTTGCCCAACTTTGCTTGAAAACATAACCTAAGGTCGGCACGTTTTCAGTGATGCCCAGGCCTTTTAGGATTTCCCGGCCGTCAATGATTTGACGGAAACCTTGGGCTTCCAATTTGGCGGCGAAATTCCAATACGTCAGCAAGGCGTCCACCCGTTTTTGCAGGATTTGTTCGTTCAGCAACGGCGGCGCACCGACGGTTTTTTCCACCGATGTGTTTAAATCTAAATGGTCTTTTTGCGCCAGGGCTTGCAGCAACAACCAATTTTTATCCAGCTCGCCCCCCGCTATCCCTAAGCGTTTGCCGGCCAAATCTTTAATGCTGTGGATAGGGCTGCCGTTAGCCACAACCAACGCGCCAGAGGTGCTTGAGTAGGGGTAAAACGTAAAATCTGCGCCTGTAGAGCGTAATCGTGACACCCATAGCCAGTCGGATACAATCACATCCACCGCGCCGGATTGCAAAGCCACCTTCCCTGCTTCAGGATTGGCGACTTTTTGGATGGCCAATTCAAAATCGGCTTCTGGGTTTTTAGGCAGGGCCGCCAATTCCCAAGCCACTGTGCCAGTGGCTTGCACACCGATGCGGATGATGGTTTTTTCCGTGGCGAAAGCCATACCGGACATTAGCCATAAGGCGATAAGAAAGCCGTTAAATTTCATAAAACCAATCGTCTTGTAGAAGTTTAAAATGTGCTATTTTAGCGTGTCTGTAAAACAGCGTGTGAGAATGTTTTTAACTTTTGTTTTTGCGTAGCGGGTTAAGGCCTATTGTAGGATAGGCGCCACCTCCACTTTTCCTGCATTCATTAACCCTTACTCCAGATGGTAGCGCACCGTACCGCCAATCTCCTGACCCCATGAACCCACCTATCCTTTCAATTGAGCATTTAAGCGTCACTTTCAACCACGGACAGACTGTCGTTGACGACATTAGTTTTGCCGTTTACCCAGGCGAGACTTTCGCGTTGGTCGGCGAATCCGGTTCGGGCAAGTCCATTACGGCATTATCCGTATTGCGTCTGTTGCCGCCCAATGCCCAGATCAACGCCCAGGCGATTAGCTTGCAAGACAGAAATCTGGCGCAACTGCCGGAAATGGAATTGTGCAAAATTCGCGGACGCCAGATCGCCTATATTTTCCAAGACCCGATGTCAGCATTGAACCCGGTCATGACGATCGGCCAGCAAATTGCCGAAACCGTCAACCTGCATTTTTCCTTACCCGGACAAGCATTACAGCAACGGGTGCTGGAACTGTTGCAGCAAGTCGAAATCCCCAATCCGCAGCAGCGGGCCAACGATTTCCCGCACCAATTGTCCGGCGGCCAGCGGCAACGGGTGATGATCGCGATGGCTTTGGCGGGGCGGCCGGATTTATTGATTGCCGACGAACCGACCACGTCGCTGGACGTGACCATCCAGGCGCAAATTTTGGCGCTGTTGAAAAATATCCAGCAGCAGACAGGCATGGCCTTGTGGCTGATCAGCCATGACTTGGCCTTGGTGTCCAGCGTCGCCGACCGGGTCGCTGTCATGCAACAAGGCAAAATTGTCGAAACTGGCGGTACTAGCGATTTTTTCCACCACCCGAAACATCCCTACACGCGCAAACTGCTCAACGCCCTGCCCTCTATCACCCATGTCAAAACGTCCGCCGACACTGACACTGCACCGTTATTGCAAGTGAAGGATTTTTGTTGTTATTACCCGATCCGCAAGGGTTTGTTCCAGCGCGTGGTCGATCATGTCAAAGCTGTGGACGGGGTCAGTTTTGAGCTGCACGCAGGAAAAACCCTGGCCTTGGTCGGCGAATCCGGTTGCGGCAAAACCACCTTGGGCAAAAGTTTGTTGAACCTATTGCCGCATAATAGCGGGCAAGTGTTTATGGATGGCGTTGCCCTGCATGAATTAAGCGGCGAAGCTTTGCGCAAACAACGCGCCGCCATGCAGATGGTGTTCCAAGACCCGTTCGCGGCGATGAACCCGCGCATGTTGATTGGCGACATCATCGCCGAGGGCATCACGGCTTTGTATCCAGAAGTGACTGGACAGGAAAGGAAAAACCGCGCCCGGCAATTGCTGCAACAAGTCGGGTTGCCGGAAGAGTCCGCGCTACGTTATCCGCATGAATTCTCCGGCGGCCAGCGGCAACGGATTTGTATTGCCCGTGCCTTGGCGGTCAATCCTCGCCTGATCGTGTGTGATGAACCGACCAGCGCGTTGGATGTGTCGGTGCAAGCGCAAATTATCGGCTTGCTGAAAACCTTGCAGCGCGAACAGGGCGTAAGTTATCTGTTCATCACCCACGATCTGGCGGTGGTGGCGGAAATCGCCGATGACGTGGCGGTGATGTATAAAGGCAAGATCATTGAACACGGCAGCGCCAAACAGGTGTTGGCCCAGCCGCAACAGGCATACACGAAGAAATTATTATCCGCCGTGCCAGTGCTGCGGGCGGCTTGAGGTTTGGGCAAAGACTTAAGGGTTTTTAGGTTTCCGTTGCATTTTAGTGGTATATCAATCGTAGGACATTGTTTGAGCTACATAAACCCTCAACTTAATGGCAGTGCTGGCCTTCCCTGCGGAAGGCCTAACCCTTCCCCCGCGTCCTGGCCCTAGCCTTAGGCAATTTGTCCTTAGAAGTTTCCAGGGATTCAAAACGCTTTTCAATAAACTGGATAATCAAATCGGCAATGTCTTTGCCGCTAGCGCCCTCAATGCCCCTTAATCCGGGCGAGGAATTGACTTCCATAATGACCGGGCCGTGGTTGGAGCGGAGCATATCGACACCGCACACATTCAGGCCCATGATTTTGGCGGCGCGTATTGCGGTCGAACGCTCTTCGGGGGTCAAACGCACCAGTTCAGCTGAACCGCCACGGTGCAAGTTGGAACGGAATTCACCATCAGCCCCCTGGCGTTTCATGGCGGCGACGACTTTATCGCCCACGACAAAACACCGGATATCGCTGCCGCCCGCTTCCTTGATGAATTCCTGCACCATGATATTGGCCTTTAAGCCCATAAAAGCCTGGATGACGCTTTCAGCGGCGTTATGGGTTTCGGCAAGCACCACGCCTATGCCTTGGGTGCCTTCAAGCAACTTAATCACCAAAGGCGCGCCGCCCACTTGGGCGATCAAGTCGGCGATGTCATCGGGATTGTTGGCAAAACCCGTGACGGGCAAGCCAATGCCTTTTCTGGCCAGCAGCTGCGTGGAGCGCAGTTTGTCGCGGGAGCGGGAAATGGCGACGGATTCGTTTAAGGGCATGACATTCATCATCTCAAACTGCCTTAACACTGCCGTGCCGTAAAACGTGACGGACGCGCCGATACGCGGGATGACCGCATCAAACCCGGTCAAATCCTCACCCCGGTAATGGATGGACGGGTTGTGTGAGGTGATGTTCATATAGCAACGCAAAACATCTAAAACCCTGACTTGATGTCCCCGCGCTTCGGCAGCTTCAACGAGTCGGGATGTTGAATACAGTTTAGTGTTACGCGATAAAACGGCAATTTTCATAACTTCTCAAGTGGAGGGGAGGGTAAAATGGCGCATATTCTGTCATGAATCAGGGTAACAAGCATCAGAAATAACGGTGATGCGCTTGGCTTTCCCCGCCTGGGCTTGGCACGGATCAGCAACGGGGCATTAAACCCCATTTCCGTTAAAATAACATTTCACGCTCCATTTTTTCAGGATAACTCAGGCAATGGATATTTCTGTACTCGCCGGTGCTGACATAACCACACCGGCGATGGTGTTGGACAAAGCGCAACTCCTCAGCAACTTGCAATCTTTGGGCCGTTTGCGCCAGCAAAGCGGCTGCAAAGCCTTATACTCGATCAAATCACTGCCATTTACCCCCGTGCTGGCGGCGGCAAAGCCCTATATTGACGGCTTTTCGGTCAGTTCGTTGTTTGAGGCCAAACTGGCGAATGAGATTTTGGCGAAAGCAGGCAGCCTGCATTTGACCACGCCAGGAATCAGGCCGGATGAAGTGGCCGAGTTGTCGGGGCTATGTTCGCATATCAGCCTGAATTCCTTATCACAGCACCAACGTTTTGCCCCGCTCATTGGAGAGCAAACATCCATAGGCTTGCGCGTCAACCCGAAGCTGTCATTTGTACAAGACCCCCGTTACGACCCCTGCCGGCAGCATTCAAAACTGGGCGTCGATATTGATGCCTTGTGGCAATCGTCGGCTATCGGCCATATCCAGGGTTTACATATCCACACTAATTTTTCAGGCTCCGATTACGGCCCTTTGGTCAAAACCGTACAAAAACTGACGCTCTATTTGCATGACAAACTAGGCAAATTGCGTTGGCTGAACTTGGGTGGCGGCTATCTATATTGCCAAATTAACGGGCAACAAGCGTTTATTGAACAAGTCCGGTCCTTAAAAGACACGTTTGGTTTGGACGTTTATATTGAACCGGGCAAATCCGTGCTGGAAAACACCACGCATTTGGTGGCGTCCGTGATTGACCTGTTTGTTAGCGACGGCAAGACGGTCGCCATCCTTGACACCTCGGTCAACCATCAACCTGAAGTCTTTGAATACCAATTCCATCCCGAAATTGTCGGGCAAACGGCACACGGGCAACACCAGGCGATACTGGCCGGTTCAACGTGCCTGGCGGGTGATTTGTTCGGCGAATACCATTTTGACCAGCCCTTGCAATTGGGCGACAAAATCGTTTTTAAAAATGTGGGCGCTTACAGCCTGGTCAAAGCCAGCCGTTTTAACGGTTACAATTTGCCGGACATTTATCAGTATGATGAAAACGGCTTGGAAAAGCTCAAACACTATACCTACCAGGACTATCGCCAGCAGTGGGCTATTGATTGAAAACATAAAGGATACAGGGAGCTTTATTGCTTGGCATCCCCGGCGTTTAAGCCTTACGTTGTCCTGTTGACAAACAATAATTACGTATCAAGCTGAGTTTTAAGTATTTGCTTGTTATAATGCCAAGGTTTATAACCGTATCCATTCTGTTCGAGAGATTTCATGATTCAAGGTAGTATCGTAGCATTAGTCACACCGATGGACGACTCGGGGGCTGTCGACTTTAAGCGGCTCCAGGCCTTAGTGCAGTTCCACATCGGGCAAGGCACTGACGCGCTGGTTGCGGTTGGCACCACGGGCGAGTCCGCCACGTTGGATGAGCAAGAGCACTGCGCAGTCATCAAAGCCGTGGTTGACTATGCTGACGGTAAAATCCCGGTCATCGCAGGCACAGGGGCCAATTCCACCACCGAAGCGGTCAACCTCACCCGCCGCGCCAAAGAAGCGGGCGCCGATGCCTGTTTGATTGTCACCCCTTATTACAACAAGCCCACCCAAGAAGGCTTGTTCCTGCACCATAAAGCCATTAACGATGCCGTTGACATCCCGCAAATCCTATACAACGTGCCAGGGCGCACCGGCTGCGATATGTTGCCTGAAACCGTAGGCCGCATCGCCCAATTAAAAAATATTGTGGGCGTCAAAGAAGCCACCGGCGATTTGTCCCGCTACCAAAAAATCCGCGATTTGGCTGGCCCTGACTTTGCCATCTATAGCGGTGACGATGCCAGTAGCCGCGAATTTTGCCTGCTCGGCGGCAATGGTTCGATCACCGTCACAGGCAATGTCGCACCCAAACTCATCCATGAAATGCTGATGGCGGCAATGGCAGGTGATGCCGCCACCGCTTTAGCGATTGACACGAAACTGATGGCCTTGCACAAGAACTTGTTTATCCAATCCAACCCCATCCCTGTAAAATGGGCGGTTGCCGAAATGGGGCTGATCGGCAAAGGCATACGCTTGCCGTTGACATGGTTGACGGAAGATTGTTTTGACGCAGTCCGCGCCGCCATGCGCCTTGCCGAAGTGATTTGATGATGAAGCGAAAAATTCTTTTATTGCTTGCCAGCACTCTGGCGGTGAACCTGTTGACCGCTTGCGGTTATATCAAAAGCCTGTTTCCCGATAAGGAAAAAGATTACCAATACACCACGGAAATCCCGGCTTTGGTGTTGCCGCCGGATTTGGCGAAAGACGATAGCCTGAAACTGCCCATACGTCCTGGGCCTGTTGCCAGTGCGCCCCAAACCCAGCCGGAAGCAACGACGGCGACTCCCTCCGTAGTTGAAAAGCCTACCGAAGCAGAAATAGTGCCCACCCCTGTGGCTGCGCCGGCCACACCCGCGATTGCCGACACAACAGTGACGGAAGCCCCGCAACCAGATGCCACCAACCCTGCCTCGCCAGCCAAACGCGAGCTTATTCCTGTGTCCATACAAAAATCAGCGGCAGGTACCGATGTGCTACGGCTGAACACCGGATTTGAAACCGCGTGGCGGGCAATCGACAAAGCCCTGAGCCGCAAATCCATTGAAGTGACTGCGCGCAACAAAGCCGAAAAATCTTTTACCCTGCATTACGACCCTGATGAAAAAGCTTTGGAAGACCAATCTTTCTGGCACGAAACGTTTTTTATATTCAATAGCCTGAACAGTAACGAACAAGAATTTATCGTAAAATTAACGGATCAAGGCCAACAAACCGAAGCCATGATTTTAGATAAGGAACAAAAACCCACAACGGATGCCAGCTCCAGCCGTTTATTGAATTTATTGCAAGATACGATTAAATCGGACTTTGCCAAGTAATCCTAAATCTTAAGGAATGGCATAATGGCTTTATATTAGCCGTCATGTATAAATTAAAAGACAGGCCTTTATACTAGCGCAATGATTACAGCTGCATGATGCGCCACTGGCAGTGATAGCAACAAGGGCCGGGTGGGCTATTGCCACCAACAGTAGGCGCAGTAGGCGGCCCGACCAACGGATCATCAGCATCCGCCCGAATTTTCTCAAATCCAAAACTTTCCCTCCGTATGTTAAAAATCCCTGGAACCTCCGCCTTGTCCGGCTTTCGTATCAAACAATTGCTGGCAAAATTACAAGCCCTAGAACCCGCTATCAGCGACTTGTCCGCCCGTTTTGCCCATTTTGTCGATGTTGATGGCGACTTGAACGGAAGCGAACTGGCAATCCTTAACTCCTTGCTCGCTTATGGCCCGGAACAAACCGTTGCAGACAAACCAGGCGAACGCCTGTTGGTCATCCCGCGCTCCGGCACCCAGTCACCGTGGTCGAGCAAAGCCACTGAAATTGCCCAACGTTGCGGCTTGTCATCGGTCAAACGCATTGAACGCGGCATTGAATACACGGTCGCCAGTGGCGCCGCATTACCCGAATCAGTCGCGTCATTGTTGCATGACCGCATGACCCAAAGCGTGGTCTACGGTGACACCGCACCGGATTTGTTCAGCCACCACGCGCCCAAACCCTTACAAACGGTCGCAGTCATCGAACAAGGCCGCGACGCGCTGGAACAGGCCAACTCGGACTTAGGGCTGGCTTTATCCGCTGACGAAATTGATTACTTGACCGCCAGCTTCCAAGATCTGAGCCGTAACCCTACCGACGTGGAATTGATGATGTTCGCGCAAGCCAATTCGGAACATTGCCGCCACAAAATCTTTAACGCCGATTGGACGATAGATGGCGTTGGGCACACGCATTCACTGTTCAGCATGATCCGCAACACTAAGGACAAAGCACCTGACGGCATTTTATCGGCCTACAGCGACAACGCCGCCGTAGTCACAGGCTCGACCACCCGCGTGTTCCTGCGCGACCCGCACACTGGCGCGTACGGCTACACGGAAGAACCTGCACATCTGCTAATGAAAGTCGAAACCCACAACCACCCCACCGCCATTTCGCCTTTCCCTGGCGCGGCGACGGGTTCGGGCGGGGAAATCCGCGATGAAGGCGCGACCGGACGCGGTTCGGCGACCAAAGCGGGTTTGACCGGATTTTCGGTGTCGCATCTTAAAATCCCCGGTTTTGCCCAACCGTGGGAAACTGACAACGGCAAACCGGAACGTATCGCGTCGGCTTTAGACATTATGATCGAAGGGCCTTTAGGCGGCGCGGCGTTTAACAATGAATTCGGACGGCCTAATATCGCGGGTTATTTCCGTAGCTTTGAACAGCCTGTCGCAGATGCCGACAACCAGTTCCGTGGCTACCACAAACCCATCATGATCGCTGGCGGCATGGGCAATATCCGCCCGATGCTGATCGATAAACACCCGATTCCGGCCGGTTCGCTGATCATTATCTTAGGCGGCCCTGCCATGTTGATTGGTTTGGGCGGTGGTGCGGCTTCGTCGCAAGCGTCCGGCAGCAGTTCGGAAGCCTTGGATTTTGCATCCGTACAGCGCGAAAATCCTGAAATGGAACGCCGTTGCCAAGAAGTCATCAACCATTGCAACGCCTTAGGTGACGATACGCCGATCATTTCCATCCACGACATTGGTGCGGGCGGTTTGTCTAACGCCGTACCTGAAATTATTCACGATTGTGGCCGTGGCGGACGTTTTGAATTGCGCAAGGTGCATAACGCCGACTTGGGCATGTCGCCGATGCAAATCTGGTGCAACGAAGCCCAAGAACGCTATGTGGTCGCCATCAAACCAGAATCTTTAGCACTGTTTAGCGCGTTTTGCGAACGTGAGCATTGCTTGTTTGCGGTCATTGGTGAAGCGACTGACGAAGAGCATCTGACTTTGAATGACAGTTTGTTGGGCGACAAGCCCGTCGATATTCCCATGTCGGTTTTATTCGGCAAACCACCAAAAATGCACCGTAATGCCGAACATCTCAAACCGGTATTACCCAACTTCGACACTAACGGGATTGAATTGGCAGACGCGGTAAAGCGGGTGTTGTCATTCCCCGCCGTCGCCGACAAAAGCTTTTTGATCCACATCGGCGACCGCTCGGTGACAGGCTTGGTAGCACGCGACCAAATGGTCGGCCCGTGGCAAATCCCCGTCGCCGATGTCGCCGTCACCGCGGCCGGTTTTTACGGTTTGACAGGCGAAGCGATGGCGATGGGCGAACGTACCCCGATTGCGGTCATCAACGCGCCAGCTTCAGGCCGCATGGCGATTGGTGAAGCCTTGACCAATTTGGCGGCGGCTCGGATTGATAAACTGGGTAATATCAAATTATCCGCCAACTGGATGGCGGCGGCAGGTTTCCCTGGTGAAGATGCCGCGTTGTTCGATACCGTCAAAGCGGTCGGCATGGACTTATGTCCGGCTTTGGGTATTGCGATTCCGGTGGGTAAAGACTCCTTGTCGATGAAAACCGTCTGGCAAGACGGGGTGGGTGAAAAAACCATGACATCGCCCTTGTCGCTCATCATCACCGCATTTGCGCCCGTGTTGGACATCAGCAAAACCTTGACCCCGCAATTGCGCCCGCTGATCGGCAGCGTCTTGTTGTTAGTCGATTTGGGGGCAGGCAGAAACCGTTTGGGCGCTTCGGTGTTGGCGCAGGTTTACGGGCAAATGGGCAACGATTGCCCCGATCTTGACGACCCCGGTTTATTGAAAGGCTTTTTCGAGGCCATCCAAACCTTAAGCCAAAACAACAATATCCAAGCCTACCATGACCGCTCGGACGGCGGTTTGCTGGCAACCGTAGCCGAAATGCTCTTCGCCGGACGCCAAGGTGTGGCTTTGAATCTGGACGTGTTAGGCGATGATCCGCTAGCCAGTTTGTTTAATGAAGAACTGGGTGCGGTGCTGCAAGTCCGCGCCGAACAATGTCACCATGTCATGAAAGTCTTGACTGATGCGGGCTTGGTTGATTGTGTCTTTAAAATTGGCGAAGTGGTCAGCGGACAGCAATTGACCATCAATCATTCGGAAGAAGTCATTTACAGTGCGACACGCGCCGAATTGCAAACGGTGTGGTCGGAAACCAGTTACCGGATGCAAGCCCTGCGCGATAATCCCGATTGTGCCTTGCAGGAATTCCAAGCGATCGCCGATGATAATGATCCGGGCTTACAGGCGGCCTTAAGCTTCCCGATTAACGAAGACATCACTGCGCCATTTTTGAATTTGAACCGCCCGAAAATCGCCATCTTGCGCGAGCAAGGCGTGAACGGGCATGTGGAAATGGCGGCCGCGTTTGACCGCGCCGGGTTCGCCAGCATCGACGTGCATTTGAGCGACATCATCCACGGGCGCGTCAGTTTGGCGGATTTTGTCGGCCTTGCGGCCTGCGGTGGTTTTTCTTACGGTGACGTATTGGGTGCAGGTGGCGGTTGGGCAAAATCTATTTTGTTCAATGCCCGTGCCCGCGACGAATTCAGCGCGTTTTTCAACCGTACCGACACTTTTGGTTTAGGCGTGTGCAACGGTTGCCAAATGCTCTCGAATTTGAAAGACATTATCCCAGGTGCCGATTTGTGGCCGCGCTTTGTCCGTAACATTTCCGAACAATTTGAAGCCCGGGTAGCGATGGTGGAAGTGCAGGCCTCGCCCTCAATTTTGTTCACGGACATGGCAGGCACGAGGATCCCTGTGGTCGTGGCGCACGGCGAAGGCCGTGCTGTATTTACAGGTGACCCGCAAATAGCAATCGACGCAGGAGCCGTGGCCTTGTCGTATATCGACAATTACGGCAACAAAACCACCGCCTTCCCTGCCAACCCTAATGGTTCACCCTCCGGCATCACGGGCCTGACCACCAGCGACGGGCGTTTCACCATCATGATGCCGCATCCTGAACGCTGTTTCCGGACGCAGCAGCAGTCTTGGCATCCTGACGGTTGGCAAGAATATGGTGCGTGGATGCGGTTATTCAGAAATGCCAGGGCTTGGGTGGGCTAACGCAGGCCGCTGTCGTGACGTGTACAGGCTACGGCATATCCTTTATACTCGTAGCCATGCACACAAAGATGAATGCCCTCTTACTATCGGACAAACAATGAATTCGCTGAATTATCAAAAAATTTTCAGGGGACTAACTGCAATCGGCATTCTCATCGTCATTCTCTTGCCACACATGGTAATTGAATTAACCATTGAACTATTGCACATGATATGGGAATTGACGGTCGAAGCCGGCCATATCATCTTCGAATGGGTAGAAATCAGCCTTGACACCGTTATTGAGCTGATGTTCGAAACCGATTTGCACAACACCCAGATTATTGTTTTCTATATCATCATGACAGCAATCGGTTTTGGGGTTTATCGTTTGTCCCTATTTGTACCAGGCATCTTCCGGCGTATCCGTGACAAATCCGTCGCCTTTTACCTGGGGCAAAAAAACTACCTGTCCCTGTATTGGAAAAGCCTGACGTTAACCCATAAACTTAAATGGGGGGCACTAGCTATTGGCCTCGGTTACTGGTATTTATTTATATTTTTTTAGTCAAATGCCAACCAATCCCCGAAGACTAAAAAACCCGTGACCATAGCCACATGCTGGCAAAAAACCTTGTTGGCAACCTGCCTCCCACTGCTTCAGCAGCCTTGCAAGCTAATAAATTCGGCATAGTTAGCTTTCCTGTTAAAATGCCTCAAATTTTCATCGCGCCCGTTCCCATCGCTTTGATAACATTCCTCTATCGCAAAACCCCGTCCAGAACCCATCGGATTCTCTCTAATGAGTACATTACTTAAACTTTTTCAAGATTCATCTTCCTTATACGGCAGCAACGCCAATTTTATTGAGGACATGTACGAACGGTTTCTGGAAGACCCGGATTCCGTTGAACCCAGCTGGCAACAACATTTCAAGACCCTGCACCACAACACCGATTTTGAGACCCCCCATAGCCCTATCGTTGAACGTTTTGCCAAACTGGCCATCAAGTCACCCAACCGGCTTGCACAAATACAGGGTTTTACCGAAGAAAGCGTCAAAAAACAATCGGCGGTCGCCAGGCTCATCAACCACTACCGGGTACGCGGGCACCAGATCGCCAATAACAATCCATTAGGCAAAACCGCGCCGCCACCGCTGGACATGGATCCGTCGTACTACGGTTTGTCTGAGCCTGACATGGACACCCTGTTCGATACGGGCGCGCTGTATGGCGTTGACCGTTTGCCGCTACGCGATATTATCGCCAACCTCAAGGCGATTTATTGTGGCAGTATCGGCTCCGAATACATGCACATCGACGACACCCATATCCGGCGCTGGCTGATCAACCGCCTGGAAAGCCCTAAATCCAACATCGGTTTGGACGCCGACAAAAAACGTTGGCTGCTAAAATTATTGACGGCGGCGGAAGGCATAGAAAGCCACTTGCAAAATAAGTTCGTTGGCCAAAAACGCTTCTCCCTGGAAGGCGGCGAATCGCTTATCCCCACCCTTGATGAACTGATCCAACGTTCCGGAGAAAAGGGCGTCAAGGAAATTGTCATCGGTATGGCGCACCGGGGGCGGCTGAATGTGCTGGTGAACATTCTGGGCAAAAGCCCGGCCAGTTTATTTGAAGAATTTGCCGGCAACTATACTTTGGCGCCCGGCATGCGCTCAGGCGATGTCAAATACCACATGGGCTTTTCTTCCAATATCGAAACGCCTGGGGGCGCGGTGCATTTGGCCTTGGCCTTTAATCCGTCACACCTGGAAATCATCAACCCGGTGGTTGAAGGGTCGGTCAAGGCCCGTCAAGACCGCGCCGAAAAAGATGGCCAAAATACCGTCATTCCGGTATTGATCCACGGTGACGCCGCATTTGCGGGGCAAGGCATTGTCATGGAAACCTTGAACATGTCGCAAACCCGTGCGTTTTCGACGGGCGGGACGATACACCTCGTCATCAATAACCAGATTGGTTTCACCACCAGCAACCCGCAGGATGCGCGCTCGACCCCGTACTGCACGGATGTCGCCCGGATGATCCAAGCCCCGGTCTTCCATGTCAACGGCGATGACCCCGAAGCCGTCCTGTTTGTCACCCAGCTCGCGGTCGATTTCCGCATGGCCTTCAACAAGGACGTGGTGATCGACCTGATTTGTTACCGCCGTTTAGGGCACAACGAAGCGGATGAACCGGCGGCGACACAGCCTTTGATGTACAAAAAAATCCGCAAGCGCAAGACCACGCGTAAGCTTTATGCGGAACAACTTATCGGTGAGGGCATCATCACCAGCGCCCAAGTCCAAAGCATGGCACAAGATTACCAAGACCTGTTGGAGGCCGGTGAGATTGTTTCCAGGCCGGTATTGGACACCAGCAGTTATTCTTACTCGACCCAATGGACCCAGTTCATTAACAAGCAGTGGGATATGCCATGCCATACGGCCATATCGCTAGACCGGCTACGTTTTTGTAACGACCGGATGCAACGTCTGCCCGCCGGGTTTGAGCTGCATCCGCGCGTCGCAAAAGTGATGGAGAACCGCCGTAAAATGGCGGCCGGTGCGATGCCTTTGGATTGGGGCTTTGCCGAAAACTTGGCATACGCAAGCTTATTGATGGAAAAGCACAATATCCGTTTGACCGGGCAAGATGTCGGGCGTGGCACGTTTGTACATCGCCATGCCGTGCTGCACAACCAAATCAACAATAAAACCCATACGCCGCTCAAGCACCTGGACAAAGACCAAGGCCGTGCGCAAATTTTTGATTCCCTGTTATCGGAAGCGGGCGTGCTGGGTTTTGAATATGGCTACAGCACCACGACCCCCAACACGCTCGTGATATGGGAAGCGCAATTTGGCGATTTTGCCAACGGCGCACAAGTGCTGATCGACCAATTTATCAGTTCAGGCGAAACCAAATGGGGACGCTTGTGCGGCTTGGTGATGCTGTTGCCGCATGGTTTTGAAGGCCAAGGCCCCGAACATTCCTCGGCACGGCTAGAACGCTATCTGCAATTGTGCGCCGAACACAATATGCAGGTTTGCTACCCGACAACCCCGGCACAGATTTTTCATTTGCTGAGACGCCAATTGCTGCGGCCTTTCCGCAAACCGTTGGTTATCATGAGCCCCAAAAGCCTATTGCGGCATAAGCTGGCGGTATCCACATTGGAAGACCTGACCAGCGGGCAATTCCAGACCATCATCGGCGAACAGGACGCGGTCAACCCCAAAAAGATCACCCGCTTTGTCTTGTGCGCCGGCAAGGTCTATTACGAATTATTGGAGACGCGCCGTGAAGCGGACCTCAAACACGTCGCCATTGCCCGTATCGAGCAACTGTACCCATTCCCGTTAGACGCATTCAAGGCCGAAATTGCCCGATACCCGCACTTGCAGGAATTTGTCTGGTGCCAAGAGGAACCTAAAAACCAAGGGGCTTGGTATAACTCCAGCCACCATTTTATCGATAACCTCCCCCCCTCCATCAAAGTCACTTATGCGGGCAGAGAACCTTCGGCCTCCCCCGCTGTCGGTAACTTTCGCGTACATATAGAACAACAAAAAGCCGTTGTCCAGGCTGCCCTTTATGGAAAATCTTCAGGAAAATAACATGAGCATTGAAGTCCTTGTCCCCAACTTACCCGAATCTGTTGCCGATGCCACACTGATCAGTTGGCACAAAAAAGTAGGCGATTCCGTCAATAAGAATGAAAACCTGGTTGACCTGGAAACAGATAAAGTCGTCTTGGAAGTGACCGCCACGGAAGCCGGAGTCATCAGCGAATTATTAAAAAATGACGGCGATATTGTCACCAGCGGCGAAGTGTTGGCACGCATCAGCACGGACAGCACAGAAACTGTCAAAAAAGCCCCTGCAGTTGCTGAAGCGGACGGCAAGGCTGCCGCCATCCCGTTAAGCCCGTCGGTGCGCCGTTTGATCAGCGAAAATACGTTAGACCCCGCCCAGATTACCGGAACCGGGAAAAGTGGCCGGCTGACCAAAACGGATGTGCTTGAGCACATCCACAAACAAACGCCTGCCTCCTCTGTGCCGCCGCCGCCCGCCACAACACTTGAAGCCGCCGTGCCGGCCACGCCCCCAACCGTTGTTGCCGCCACCGGGATAGTTTCCCCGCAAGCCCCTTCCAACCTGCGCCCCGAACAACGCGTGGCGATGACCCGTTTGCGGGCCAAAGTGGCCGAACGTCTATTGCAGGCCCAGCAAAACGCCGCCATGCTGACGACCTTCAATGAAGTCAATATGCAGAATGTCATCGACTTGCGCAACCAGTACAAAGGCCGTTTTGAAGATAAGCACAAGGTCAAACTCGGCTTCATGTCATTTTTTGTCAAAGCCTCCATTGAGGCCCTGAAAAAATTCCCGGCAATCAACGCTTCGATTGACGGTAACGACATTATTTACCACGGCTATTATGATTTGGGCATTGCGGTCAGTACGCCACGCGGCTTGATCGTCCCCGTCCTGCACGACGCCGACCAGCTTGATTTTGCAGGCATAGAAAAATGTATCGTTGATTACGGCGAAAAAGCGCGGGCGGGCACCTTAAGTTATGACGACCTGAAAGGCGGGACCTTCACCATCACCAATGGCGGCGTGTTCGGTTCGATGCTATCGACGCCCATCCTCAATCCGCCGCAATGCGCGATTTTAGGGATGCATGCGATTAAAGAACGCGCCGTAGTCGAAAACGGCCAGATCGTCATCAGGCCCATTATGTATTTGGCCTTGTCTTACGACCATCGCTTAGTCGATGGCCGTGAAGCCGTACAATTTTTGGTGACTATTAAAGAATGCTTGGAAGCTCCCGCCCACCTCCTGCTGAACATTTAATCCCATGTCAAAATCACCCATTTATGATGTCATTGTTGTCGGTGCCGGCCCTGCGGGTTATTCCAGCGCCATCCGCTGTGCCCAGCTCGGCCTGAAAACCGCTTGTATTGATAACTGGCGTAACAAACAAGGGCAACGTATTTTGGGTGGCGCGCACCTTAATTCCGGATGTGTCGCTTCCATCACCTTGCTGGAATCGGCAAAACTCTACCATGCCTTAAACCATGATTTAAAAAAGCACGGTATCCATGCCGAAAATATCAGCGTTGATATAGCGGCCATGATAGACCATAAAGACACGATTATTGACGCGCTAGGCCATAGGATCACCGAACTGTTTAACCACCACAAAATAGACAGCATCCATGCCACGGCCAAATTGCTTAATGCGCGGCAAATCCGCATAAGTCCGGTAGACGGCTCGGAAACGTCCATTGTTGAGGCCAAGCACATCATTTTGGCGACAGGCTCATCGCCTATGCAATTGCCGTATGCCAAAGTCGATAACGAATTTATTGTCGATTCCTTTGCCGCATTAAATATGACCACCCTGCCCAAAAAATTGGCGATCATCGGTGCGGGGGTTATTGGCCTGGAACTGGCCAGCATTTGGAGCAGGCTAGGCTCCGAAACCATCCTGTTGGAAGCACAAGAATCATTCTTGTCCCTACCCGACCAGCAAATTTCTCGGGAAGCGTACCGCATTTATACGCAGCAAGGCTTTGATTTACGGCTAGGTGCGCGGGTGACGGCCGCCAAAAAAGGCAGCAAAAAAGTGACTGTTGAATACCAAGACCAAGAAGGCTCCCACAGCCTGCGTGTTGACAAACTCATTGTCGCCTCCGGACGCAAACCCAATACCGAAAACCTCGCCGCACCTGAAGCCAATTTGCTGCTTGATGAAAACGGGTATGTCTATGTTGATGAAAATTGCCGCACTAACTTGCCGGGTGTTTATGCCATTGGCGACCTCAACCTGCTCGGCCCGATGCTGGCCCATAAAGGCATAGAAGAAGGGGTGTTTGTCGCGGAACAAATCGCAGGGCGCCATAGCACCATCAATTATGACACTTTGCCCAGCGTCATTTATACTGACCCTGAAATCGCCTGGGTTGGCCAAACGGAACAAGCATTACGGGCAATGGGCGAGCCGATCAAGATCGGCATTTTCCCCTTTCACGCCACGGCACGCGCCCATGCTTCCGACAGAACCGAGGGCCTGATAAAACTGATCGCCCATGCTGACAGCGACGCCTTATTGGGGGTGCATATCATTGGCGTACAAGCGTCCGAACTCATCGCCGAAGCCGTATTGGCAATGGAGTTTTCTGCCAGCAGTGAAGATTTTGCCAGAACCATACACGCGCATCCGACCCGTTCAGAAGCTTTCCACGAAGCCGCGCTGGCATTTAAGAAAAAAACTTTGCATATACCAAACTGAAGCGCTTTTAAATAGTTTCCATAGCATCCATGAACCGTCCAGATCCGCAACCAGCCACCCCTTCCATCCGGTTCGCCACCGGCACCTGTTCCTTGGGTTTTGTACTGGTTGCCATGAGCGGGCGCGGCATTTGCGCTATCGCCATGGATGACACCCCAAGTGCCTTAACCAGTTTTTTACGGGATAAATTCCCCCACAGCCAATGGGTGGATGACGGGAGCGATGAACTGTCACTCTCGCTGGCGAAAGTGACGGCCATGGTTGAAGCCCCTGATGCGGGATTCGACGCCTCCTCCCTGGATATGCAAGGCACGGCATTCCAACTACAGGTGTGGCTGGCATTACGCGAAATTCCGGCGGGCACCACATGCAGCTATTCCGAGCTTGCCAAACGTATCGGCTTACCCAAAGCCGTGCGTGCAGTTGCCGGTGCATGTGCGGCCAACAAATTGGCGATAGCCGTCCCTTGTCACCGGGTGCTCAAACAAGATGGCGGCTTGTCCGGCTACCGCTGGGGGATTGGCCGGAAGGCTGAATTGTTACGCCGCGAGGGGGTAACAACGAATCAACGGGTCTCAAATATCACTACGCAACGGCCTGCAACTTTATAGCTGGCTTTATTGATGCGTTTTTGATCTTTGGGATGCACAATGTCATGCGGGTGCGGCAACGAGGTGTCGACCGCCAGGCACCAAAACCGGCCTTTCAGGATGGGCAAGGTAACGGTGACCGGAATATCCGCCATGTTCATAATAATATGCAAATCCGCCTCATTTATATCAACGGCGGTCAATGTATACCTCAAGACCCTCGCTTCAGGGTCATCCCAGCATGCCACTTCATCCGCGTTCGAAAAATGCCAAATGATGTCAGGCAACATCCTTTCCCCGGTCACCTTCCCGGTTAAAAATTGGCGGCGCATTAATGACGGATGGCGTTTACGCAGGGCTATCATTTGCTGTACGAAATGGACTTGGTCAGCATTTTGTCTGGCCAAATCCCAGTTTAACCAAGAAAGCTCATTATCTTGGCAATAACCATTGTTGTTCCCATGCTGGCTGTTAAGAAACTCATCACCGGCCAGCAGCATCGGTACGCCTTGGCTCAACAACAAAATGGCCTGCGCATTTTTTGCCTGTTTATGGCGTAACGCCAGGATCGCCGGATTATGCGTATCCCCTTCGAAACCGTAGTTATAACTCAGGCTATTATTACAACCATCCTGGTTGTTCTCGCCATTCGCCTCATTATGCTTATGGTTATAGCTGAGCAAATCGTACAAAGTAAAACCATCATGGCAAGTGATAAAATTGATGCTGCTAATGGGTAAACGGCCTTGGGCTTCATACAAATCGCTACTGCCGCAAACCCGCGTCGCCAACTCTTTGATGATGCCTTTCTCACCGCGTATAAACCGGCGGACAATATCGCGGTAGCGGCCATTCCATTCGCCCCAGCGGTAACCGGGAAAACTGCCGACCTGGTATAAACCGGCCGCATCCCACGCTTCGGCTATCAACTTCGTTTTTGCCAATTTCTCGGACAGCTCAATGCCCCAAAGCACGGGTGGATTATGCAACACCTCGCCGCGTTCGCCACGCGCCAGCGCGCTGGCAAGATCAAAACGGAAACCATCGACATGCATTTCCCGCACCCAGTATTCCAGGCAACTGATAATAAAATTGGCCACTAAAGGATGGTTGGCATTGACGGTATTGCCGCAGCCCGTATAGTCGTGAAAAATCTCCTTATCAAATTCATCCAAGTGATAAAACATATCACCGCAGATGCCTTTAAAATTGATGATCGGCCCGCGCGTTCCCGCTTCGGACGTATGGTTGAACACCACATCCAGGATAACGCCTATCCCCGCCTTGTGTAAGGCTTTCACCAAATCACGGAACTCATGGATATGCGTGGCCTGCTCCGGGGTCACGCAATATCCCGGATGGGGGCTGAAAAAACTGTGCGTGCTGTAACCCCAGTAGTTCTTTAAACCCAATTCTGCGGTGTGTTGTGGCACATCCTGCTCATCAAACGCCATCACCGGCAACAGCTCGACATGAGTGATGCCCAATTCCTTAAGGTAGGGGATTTTTTCTATCAAACCAATAAAAGTCCCCGGATGCTTAACGTGCGCCGAGGGATGGCGCGTAAAACCTCCGACATGCAGCTCGTACACAATGGCTTTTTCGCTGCTGATCCGAAGCGGGGTATCGCCATCCCAGTCATAGCCAAGATCAACCACGGCAGCCCGCATGGCCACTTGGCAATTATCACCCGGCACACAAGCGGCGCCCCGCCGCCAGCGTTTATGGCTGACCGCCCGCGCCCAAGGGTCGAGCAATTTCTTTTCCCTATCAAACCGCAGGCCGGATTGCCGGGGTTCATAAGGCCCGTCCATCCGCCAACAATACCAAGTGCCTACAGGCAAATCCTTGACGAACACATGCCAGGAAAAAAACGTGCGGTTTTTTTCTTTGCGTAAGTGAATGACCTGGAAAGGATGGTCGTTCTCTGTCGACTCAAACAGTAGCAGTTCCACCGCCGTCGCGTGGCGGCTAAAAATGGAAAAGTTAACCCCGCCAACCCCCACATGACATCCTGGCGGATAAGGATTGCCATGTTTTAATTTATATTCGATTTTGTGCATGTTCTTTTAATATTTTTGCCATATTTTTGTAAAAAAATAACAAATAGTGAATTAGTTCACTGTGTTCTGTATTCCGTTTGATTATCATTGTAGCCGTTTATAACAAATAAGCTAAGTCCCTATTTTTTCAGGGCACTTAATGGGGACGTTATTTACCTGGGAACGGAGTTACCTTTATATAACAGAGCGGGCACGAACCATTAAATTTGCAAGCTTAAACCGCCCAATTTAACTGCAAACCGCCCAAAATGGGATGTTTAATGCAAATCAAATATTAAGAAGGCATAGGACGGTGCAAAATAGATCTGACCCCATATTCCTGAACTTTGCGGACGCTAGCGCAACCGTGCTTATTATCGACAATACGCCGGAAAATCTTGTGGCCCTAGGAGAAACCCTCTCGCCAACTTATCAAGTCCTGCTGGCAGGCTCAGGCTTACAGGCCCTCGAACTGGCTACGGCCATACCGGATATTATCTTGCTGAATATTATGATGCCGGATATGGATGGCTACGAAATAGTCAACCGCTTGCGCGAAAACAGCCATACTGCCAACATACCGTTCATTATCCTCACAGCAACGGACATCTACGATGACAAACAGTACGGATTTGGTTTGGGCGCCGTGGATTACATAACCAAACCCATACGCCAACCAATTGTACTGGCCCGCGTAAAAAACCAATTAGAATTAAAGTTCTCCCGCGACTGGCTGATAAACCAAAACTCCTTACTGGAAACGGAAATTGACAGGCGGTTGGCGGAAAACCAATTAATCCAACAAGTCAGCATCAACGCCTTGGCACGACTGGCGGAAATCCGCGACCCCGAAACTGGCAACCATATTTTACGTACACAAACTTACGTGAATGCCTTAGCTAAAAAATTACAAAACCATCCGCGATTCGAATCCCTATTGACCCCTTATTATATCCAGCAATTGACACAATCAACCCCCTTGCACGACATCGGTAAGGTTGGGATTCCAGACCATATTTTACAAAAACCCGGCAAGCTAAGCGCCGAAGAATGGAAAATCATGAAAACCCATGCACGGCTTGGTTTTGACGCGATAGACCAGGCAGAACGCGACTGCGCCAAACCTGTGACGTTTTTAACCATTGCCAAACAAATCACCTTGAGCCACCACGAAAAATGGGATGGTAGCGGTTATCCTGAAGGCTTATCAGGGGAGGCAATTCCGATTCCGGCGCGGTTGATGGCTCTAGCGGATGCCTTTGATGCATTAATTTCACGGCGGGTATACAAACCGGCCTTACCTTTTACAGAAGCCCACGATTACATCGTCTCGCAACGTGGCCGACATTTCGACCCGGATATCGTTGACGCATTTACCGCCATCTTCCCGGAGTTTTTAGCGATTGCCGGACGTCATACCGAAAATAGCCACAGCATCTAAACCGTATGGAAGCAAAATCTTGGTTTGGGGACAGAAAAAACCGAAGGGAAAGGAGGGGAACCAACTTAGCTAAGGCATACTATTTCAGCACAAACAGCATCACCGAAACGGTCTAGGCATCTGTAAAAATACAAATATGTCATGGCTTAAATCTCTCATAATGGGTGGACGCGCTCCGCTATCGCCGTTATACTCTATAAAGGCAAGAATACAAATACGAGCAAACTTACTCAAATAAAGTACGGGCAGGCGGCTTGCTTGGCTTAGGCTCCCTGCTGTTAAATATCTATTTTTTTAGAAGTGTACTTTCCCCGGTGAATATCATGAACAGTCAAAAATTAGAAAATCAACGAGAAGAAAAAATAGACGTAAACAAAAGGCGGCGTTTTTTACAAAAAGCTGGCGTTGTCGCCCCGATTATATTGACATTTAACAGCCCTACCGCATTTGGTGCCAATGGCTTATGCCTTTCACAGCAACTGTCAGGAAACCAATCACGCACAGTTGTCGGAAATTGCCAAGCCGGCCTTTACAGCCCATCTTCATTAGCCCCCAGCCAAACTAATTCCTCGGCATCCGGGCTTTCCCCCTTAATCCAACCGGCCAGCAATTTCCCTTCTATAGGGGAATATAACCAAGACACTGTTTTTAATAGTGTTTTCCATAGCAGCATGAACACACATAGTTTTGGCAGCATACTTGCGGAAAGCTTAGAATCACGGGAATCCGTCTACATAACTGCATTTATGAATGCACAAGCGTCTTCATCTTATATTTTGACCTCCAAACAAGTTATCGATTTGTATGACAACCCTTCAAATCGCCCTGCCGGTTATGTAAGCGACACCGCTTTTCTATTGTCCACATTCCCCCAATAATCCATCGCAATAATCAAATTCGAGAGTGCTTAAAAATTATACTGTCGATTTACCCCCGAATGGCCGGGTTTGGTTCCGCTTTTGGGAAGATGAGTGTGTCGTTTTTCATGAATTGAGCGGCCAAATCCATCTAATTGCTGAAATGGGCGCCTTTTTATTAAAATTGATCTCAGAACAGCCCTACACCCGTTCCCAATTATTGGCCCATTTCGTAAACTCTTTCGAACTATCCATAGATTTCAACCTAGAGGAGTTTTTGGATAAACTGATTATTGAATACCAAAACCTCGGACTATTAACCGTGACGGAAAACAGTTAGTCGTGAAATTATCGGCGTCATCAAGAAAATCCATCGTCCAGTCACTTGCCGGCAAAGGTTTATCACTACGAATCGGTTCATTTAATATAAGGTTACGCTCATCTGTTGGCGCAGTTGCAGATCATTTGATTTGCCTTTACGGCGCATTCAATATCCTAGATGGGCTGGACTTCATTGATTTTAATGTCGCCATCAACCCGCCTTTATCCCTACGCCGGTACCTACGCCCCCAAGTCAATTTTTCATTTGACGGTTATTTTCCCTTCAAACCCTTGCCCTATGCACAGGCTCCCGCCTTTTTCGAATGGGGCCTTAACTGGTGCATCGCTAGCCACTCCAACCAATTCCTCATCATCCATGCGGCTGTCGTGGAACTTAACGGGCAGGCCTTTATTTTTGCAGGCATCCCAGGAAGCGGCAAAAGCACTCTCAGTGCAGCTATGGTTTGCCGTGGTTGGCGGCTGCTATCGGATGAAATGACCTTACTATGCCTAAGCGATGGCTTGGCCTATCCAGTGCCACGGCCCGTGAGCCTGAAAAACCAATCCCTTGATATCATCCGCCAATTTTCACCAGACGCCATCATCGGGTCTATCGTTAACGACACCTTAAAAGGCACGGTAGGCCACATGCGCCCGCCCGATAGCAGTGTCGAACGTAGCGCCACCCCAGCCCTACCTACCAAAGTGATTTTCCCAAAATACAAGCAAGGTTCACAAACTGAGTTGGCCCCACTTTCAAAAGCCAAGGCCTTACTCAAACTGGCGGAAAATTGCTTCAATTATTCTGCGTTAGGCAAAGAAGGCTTTGATGGTTTAGGGCGGCTATGCGACGCCACTGATTGCTATGATTTTAGCTACAGCAATCTTGATGAAGCTATCGCCTTATTTACGGAACTTGCGTCTTGAAAAAAACTAAGATGTCCCTATTGCGCACGGCTTTTATTAAGCCTGAAAGTGTGCTTTCCTTAGATTTACCGCAATGGAGCCAACTAATCAGGCACGCAAGGCGCGCTAACGTATTGGCACGCCTTGGATTTTATTTGAAAACGGCAGGAATATTGGAAAAAATACCAGCCCAACCGCTGTTGCATATAAAATCCAGCTTAACCTTTGCCAAAGCTTTTGAATGTTCTTTACAGTGGGAAATCCACTGTATTGAAGCCGCGTTAAAACCACTTGACATACCACTGGTTTTTTTGAAAGGGTCTGCCTATTATGTTGCCGGAAACAGCGCCGCCAAAGGACGGATATTTTCAGACATAGACATCCTGGTCCCTGAAAATAGGCTACTTGAGGTTGAAGTCGCGCTAATCAATGCGGGTTGGATAACCAGCACTTTAGCCCCCTATGACCAAAAATATTACCGGCAATGGATGCACGAAATCCCGCCCATGCGGCATTTAAGAAGGCAAACGTCCATTGATGTCCATCATAATATCCTGCCTAAAACCTGTAAGTTCAGCCCTGATGCCAATAAATTATTGGCAAATACCGTACAAATACCTGGGACAAATGCCTGGGTGTTGGCTCCCGAAGACCGTGTATTACACAGTGCCACCCACTTATTTAACGGCGGGGAATTTGAGCAAGGGTTCCGTGATTTATCAGACCTGGATTTGCTATTAAAAGAATTTGCTAGCCAAGAAAATTTTTGGACGCAGCTACGCTACAGGGCTGAAGTGCTTAACCAACAAACAGCGTTGTGCTACGCCCTTCGTTATACCAATAAAATCCTCAATACCCCTATTCCCCCCGAAATACTAAACAACGCGGCTAACCGGGGGAACGCCAAGCTAAGCTTGTTCTTTCTTGACCTGCTGTTTGTTAGCGCCTTACAGCCCGGCTACGGCTGTCCCAATAATCCCTGGACTGAAATCGCGCGTTTCTGCCTTTTTGTCCGCTCACACTGGCTAAAAATGCCCGTTTCCCTGCTGCTCCCACATTTACTGAAAAAAAGCCTAAAGCAGATGAACAAACTTATTGCATAACCCGTAATCAATTAAACCAAGGAACAAGGGTCCGCCCATAAAAAAACCAGGCTATTGCCTGGTTTTTTTATGGGCGTTTATTCTGGCTTAGGGGGAGGCGGCGGAGGCATCATATGGCGCGGAGGATGCCTATCTTCAAACTTCTTCAATTGCTCTGGCGTTAACACAGATTGTAAACGGGTTTTAGTTTCTTGATGGATAGCTTGAAATTTTGTCCTTTGTTCTTCAAAAATAGCATCGACTTTGGTTTTTTGCTCCACGCTCAAACCTAATTCCTTAGCCATCATTTCAATTTTGTGGGCATGGTGCCTTTTAAAATTCTCCTCCCCTGGAGCAGGGCCGTCGGGCAGCGCACTGCTGGCTTCAACAGGAGCAGGTTTGTTTGGGGTTACGCCGGCCATTGCAACCAACGGGAAACTGGTTACTAACAACAGGCTTACTATCGTTTTTTTCATAAATATGTCCTTGTGATGGGGGTTGTGTAAAACAGAATGGCCATTACCACTCTTGGTACATACTATAACCATATACCAAGCAAACAATGTGCAGGCATTATGCAAAAATATGTGAACATCCAAATCAGGGCGACGCTTGAGCATCAAGCTTTGCTTGAGGAATATAGCGATAGCCGGCACCGTAAACCGAGTGTATCAATTCAATATCAGGCAACAAACTGGCTAATTTTTTACGTAATTTCTTAATATGGCTATCTACTGTACGGTCAGAGACAATACGGTGGTCTTGGTAAATTTTATCGATCAATTGCACCCGCGAAAAAATTCGGCCTGGCTGTTGGTACAACACTTGAAACAACTGGAACTCGACCGCCGTCAAGCCCACTTGCCGCCCATAGGCGCTGATATGGAAACTGTGCCCATCCAAAACCAACATAGGGCCGGGCTTTATGGATATTTCACTTTCACCTTGGGTGCGGCGCAAAACCGCCTTGATTCTGGCGACAACTTCGCGCGGGCTGAATGGCTTGCAAATATAATCATCCGCACCCAGTTCCAGCCCCAATAAACGGTCAATTTCTTCAACCCGTGCAGTAATCATGATGACAGGCACATTACTGAAACGGCGGATGCCCTTAATAATTTCCAAGCCATCAAGTCCAGGAAGCATCAAATCCAATAGGATCAAATCGGCAGGATGTCCTTGAAACCAAGGGATGACTTCCAGGCCATTGGCCAAACTATGGGTAGTAAAATTGGCGGCATTCAGATAATCCGCCAAAAGCTGCGCCAACTTGGCTTCATCTTCTACTATCAAAACGTGCTTATTCATGTTCATATCGAAATAGGGAAAGTGATGCGGAGATTAAGGCCACCTAATCCTGAATTTGAAGCGGTGATTGTGCCATTATGGGCCTCAACAATATTACGGCATATAGCCAACCCCAAGCCTGCACCGCCTAGGCTACGGTTGCGCGAACTGTCAACCCGATAAAAACGTTCAAATAATTTTGGCAAAGCCACTTCAGGGATGCCGGGCGCGCTATCGGTAAATTCGATAAACATCTGGTCGTGTTGCCGAACCATCAAAATACGCAATTGCCCGCCACTTTCCGTATAGTGCAAGGTATTGTTCAATATGTTCCGGAACAATTGCGACAAACGGTCGGCATCGGCATACAGCATCACTGGCTTGCCCAGTTGATTGTCCAAAGCGACCGCCAAGGATTTGGCTTGGTATTGGGCTGACAAGGCATTAAGGTCGCGCTGTAAAATCGGCACCGGATCTACCGGGGCCTTGCGGTAACTTAACGCCCCTTGGTCGGACAACACCAATTGGTAAAGGTCTTCAGCAAGACGGTTCAAGCGCATGACATCGCCATAGAGCGAGTCCACCGCCGCCAAATTTAGTGGACGCACACCATCCTGCAACGCTTCCAATTCGCCGCGCAACACCGCCAAGGGAGTGCGTAATTCATGGGAAATATCCGCCACCCAACGTTGCCTGGCCTGTTCCGCTTGTCCCAAAGCAGCCGCCAAGCCATTAAAATCACGGGACAACTGCCCTAGCTCGTCATGACCATCAACAGGCAAACGGGTGTCATAACGGCCAATTGCCAAGGCTTTAGAAGCCGCAGTAATACGCTTGAGCGGCCTGCCCAAAACATAAGCGATCAACAGGGCCAAACCCGCCGATAGCAAAACCATTAGCAAAGCGATCCATATCAGTTCTTGCGCCTGCTGTTCCATGAATTGGATATCGCCAGACTGGTTCAATGGTTTTCCTGGCAACACCCCTAAATAACCGACATTTTGCCCACCATAACGGATCGGCAATAAAGACAATTGGCCCGCTAAATCTGCCCGTCCAAAAATAAGGCTCCTATCCGCATTGAGCAGCATCACACGCATTTCCAAAGGCACCAGGCGCGGCCTAAAGCTATCATCATCGTGAAGCTTTGGATGGCGGGACGGGGAAGTATGGGCGTATTCTTCGGGTAATTTGGGCGGCCAAACATTATCTGGCATAGCCAGTGCCTCACCGATCCATGGCGGCGGGCGTGGATGCCTATGCTCGTTCACTTGCCACAACATAGCCAGCCACTTTTTCTTATCGTTAGATAAAGATCGCCAATTTTGGTGGCTTTCGTAATGCTCGGTCAGTGCGGCGACCAAATGCTCGAGATGCTTTTGTTGGCGGGATTCGACAAAGGCCATGAACCCACGTTCAAAAGAAACCCGCATAAAACAATACATGCCCGCTACAACCAACATCGTTGTCAGCAATAACGTCAAAAATAATTTCACCCTAATCGACTTGTACACCAGGCTTCCCCTTTGTTTTTGGTATTATCATGGCCAAATGTGCAAGAAATATGGATTGAAAATATAAATATACAGTATTGTGTTGACATTAACAGGCATAGCCTATATTCTGCACACAGCTTGAAATTGATTTACCGTTATGCTTATCTCTACGAAGTTTTATCTGTATTGCTCGTCCTGTTTATCATCCGTAATTCTCAAATTTCCTTGCGCCATCAGCCTCTAAAAAGGCTTTATTTATTTTCAATTTTTAGGATCCAAACATGACAACAGGTACAGTTAAGTGGTTTAACGCAGAAAAAGGCTTCGGTTTCATTCAACAAGAAAACGGCCCTGATGTATTCGTCCATTTCCGTAACATCAACAGCTCTGGCTTTAAATCATTAGATGAAGGCCAAAAAGTCCAATTCAACGTCACTCAAGGCCAAAAAGGCCCACAAGCAGAAGACGTAACACTGGTCTAAAGCAATCCGGCTGCGGCCCGCACTATTCTGGCCGCAGCCAACCCTCCCCTCTCAAGCAGCATCGCTGCATCCTCACCAAGTTTCTCCTATTTAAGCTCCGCTAATTTTACTTTCCCAGGCTTACGTAATATCACGTATCGCTTGAATAAGCCCATCGTTCAAGAGAGCCACCCGCAAGATTCTACACCAACCTATCGCTTTAACTGTGGATCCGGGTTAACGCCATCCGTACCGATTTTGTTGGATGAAAGATAACCCAAACAAACACCCTAAACCTAGGCGAAGATATAATCCGCCAACACCGTATGGTCCGCGCCTTGTAATGAACCGACCAAGGTCAATTCATTGGCCGTGACCTGTGCCCCGGCATCAGCTGATTGGAATAGAAACACGCCGCTATCCGTGCCGTTATCCACCACAAATAAGCGCGTGTCACCGACTGCGTATGCGGAAGATGCAGAACCTATCCTCGCCGCCGCTGAAGCCGTGTCGATGCCCCCCACAATATCCGGCGTGATGATGACCAGTTCCGCCTGCTTCGAAAACGTTACGGGGAGGTTGCTAACGGTCGGGGAATCAATGACATGGTCGCCATCGCCAATCTTAAGTTCGGTGTTACCATCTTTGATCCTTAAATGGTCAAAACCCGTTGTAAAGTCAGAGACCACATCAGCACCGCCAACCGTTGTAGAAAACACAAATATATCGTTGCCAGCCCCCCCTGCCAGGGTATCGGCACCTTCGAAACCACGCAAGATGTTGTTGCCGCTGTTGCCCTGCAAGTTATTGTTTAGCTCGTTCCCGTTGGCATTGGCATTAGCCGCCCCTTGTAAGATCAGGTTTTCCAGGTTTGCCCCCAAAACCCAAGTGCTATTGGATAGCACCGTATCGGTACCGCCAAGGCTATCCTCGATAATAACGTCGTCACTTTGGTTGACTTCATAAGTGTCATCACCTGCGCCACCCGTCATGGTGTCCGCACCCAAGCCGCCAATAAGCTGGTCATTCCCTAAATCACCTTTCAGCGTATCATTCCCTAGGTCGCCATTTAAGATGTTATTGCCGACGTTGCCTTGCAGGTAGTTGTTATCGGCGTTACCTGCCGCATTAATATTGTCAAACCCCATCAAGACCAGGTTTTCCAAATTCAAACCTAAGCTCCAATCCAACGTAGCGTAGACCGTATCAGTTCCACCTAACGCATCTTCTATAATATTGTCGCCGACATCATTGGCACCATAGCTGTCATCGCCTATACCACCAGTCATTTTGTCGACACCTGCGCCACCATACAATCCATCGTTACCGGAACCGCCTTCTAAGGTGTCCGCGCCAGCAAAGCCATAGAGCGTATTGTCGAAGGTATTGCCCGTGATAACATTATCCAGGCCATTACCCGCCCCTATTTTCGCGTTAATGCCCATTAACAATAAATTTTCGACGTTTGCGCTTAAAGTATGGCCTATCCAAGACTGCACCCAGTCAGTCCCTTCATTGGCTTGTTCGATGACCGTGTCCCCTGCATTGTCAACGACATACGTGTCATTGCCCTTGCCACCCGTCATTTTATCCGCGCCAATGCCGCCATCCAGTTTATTGTCGCCCAATCCCCCCGTAATTTCATTGTTCAAATCATTGCCTGTGCCGTTGGTATTGAGGCTATTCCAAAGGAACAGCTTTTCAATATTCCCTAACAACGCATAACTGCCATAGGAATAAACGGTATCTATCCCAGAATTGGCATTTTCCACTACTTTATCCGCCGGAACTTCCACGGTATAGCTATCGTCACCCAAACCGCCTTTTAAGGTGTCAATCCCACCGCCACCCACAATAACATCGTTATAGGATGAGCCGAATATCAAATCATCTTGGGCATTGCCAATGACTTGCCCGGCGTTGCCAGTGATAAAAAGGGTTTCGACATAATCCGGCATCTGGTAGGGCTTAAGAAAGCCGCCTATACCAGGGGAGTGCAGAAAAATAGTATCCGCATTACCTTCACCCATTTTCTCTATCACCGTATCATAAGGGTTGCCATTATCTACGTCCGTATAATCCACGAAATAGATGTCATCGCCCTGCCCTCCTATCATGGTGTCTTGCCACGCCCCCCCATCTAGCCAGTTATTACCTGAATTGCCTATCAGGGTTTGGAAAAAAATGCCCATGACGATTTTAAGGTTGGCAGTACCTAGCAGGATGATGGTCTCTACCCCATGGCTTATATCCATATCCTCAGTGAAACTCACGGTGGTCTTGACGGTATCGTTAATGCCATCGCTCGGATTGCCATCAACATAATCGTCGATGACATCATCCACATTATCCACATAATAGGTGTCATCGCCCTTGCCACCGACCATTTCGTCGGCACCCGCCTTGCCGTCAAAAGTATTTGCACCACTGTTACCGACCAAACGGTTATTAAGGCCATTACCCGTAGCGCTCAAATTAGCACTCCCGGTCAACGTCAGATTTTCGACATTGGCGGTCAAGGTATAACTGATGGATGAATTAACCAGATCGCCACCTTCATTGACGGCTTCCACCACCTTATCTTGGGCATTATCGACAAAGTAAATGTCATCACCCGTGCCGCCGTCCATATAATCGGCTCCAGACCCCCCATCCAAATAATCATTGCCACCCAAACCAAACAAGTTGTCATTTCCGCCTAAGCCAGATATAAAATCGCTGGCGGATGTGCCAAACAGACTATTAGCCCCCGATGTACCTATAAGTATTGCCATGACCGTATCCCCTAGAAATTATTAATATCAATCCCTTAAAAGGCAGGCATTGTGTTTTCCGATAGACACGCCGCCCTTCCTTTAAGGTTAGGCTGAGTTTAGGGCACATTATCGTGTGGGCGTTATGTCGGATTAACCGTTTGGGTTGGTCATATTTACAATAGCCAAATGGGGGCTAAGCCACATGGCTACGGAGATTGGCATTATGGTTTCCTGGATGCCTAAGATACTGAAAGTTTTATAAAACCAACCCGAGCATATGGCCACAGGAAAACTGGCGCAAACAAAAAAAGCGGGGGTTAAGATTTCCGGGACACATCTAGGCGGGAGCTGGTTTAGCCGCACATAATTTTTAACGGGCACAAAAAAAGGGCCTTACGGCCCTTTTTAATTTTTACCGCCAACAGACAAAAATTATTCTTTGTCCGCTTCTTTCATGCTCAAGCGGACACGCCCTTGGCGGTCGATTTCCAACACTTTTACGCGCACCACATCGCCTTCGTTCAGCTTGTCGCTGACCTTATCGACATGATCATCGGAAATTTGCGAGATATGCACCAAGCCGTCTTTGCCCGGCAGGATGGTGACGAATGCGCCGAAGTCCATCAGACGGACGACTTTGCCTTCGTAGACTTTGCCGACTTCAACTTCTTCGGTGATTTCTTCAATCATGCGGCGGGCTTCTTCACCCGCGGCCTTGTCCACCGAGGCGATTTTGACGATGCCGTCATCGGTCAGGTCAACGCTGGCACCGGTGATTTCGGTGATGCCGCGTATGGTGGCGCCGCCTTTGCCGATCACTTCACGGATTTTGCTAGGGTCGATTTTGAACGTGATGATGCGCGGTGCGAAATCGGACATTTCTTCGCGGGTTGAAGCCAAGGCCTTGTTCATTTCACCAAGGATATGCAGACGGCCTTGTTTGGCTTGCTCCAACGCGGTTTTCATGATTTCGGCGGTGATGCCGTCAATCTTGATGTCCATTTGCAAAGCGGTAATGCCTTGTTCTGAACCGGCGACCTTAAAGTCCATATCGCCCAAGTGGTCTTCGTCGCCCATGATGTCGGACAACACAGCGAAACGCTCACCTTCTTTAATCAAGCCCATCGCAATACCGGCGACGGGTGCGCTGATCGGCACACCGGCATCCATCAACGCCAAGGAACTGCCGCACACGGAAGCCATGGAGCTGGAACCGTTGGATTCGGTGATTTCAGACACCACGCGGATGGTGTAAGGGAATTCTTCCATATTCGGCAACACGGCGGCGACACCGCGTTTTGCCAAGCGTCCATGACCGATTTCGCGGCGTTTTGGCGAACCTACTTGGCCCGTTTCACCCACGCTGTACGGAGGGAAATTGTAATGCAACATAAATGGTTCTTTGTATTCACCCGCCAAGGCATCAATGATTTGCGCATCGCGTTGGGTGCCTAAAGTGGCGACCACGATGGCTTGGGTTTCGCCGCGTGTGAACAGGGCTGAACCGTGGGTGCGTGGCAATACGCCAGTACGGATGCTGATCGGACGGATGGAGTCTAATGCGCGTCCATCGATACGTTTGCTTTCGTTAAGAATAGCATTACGGACGATGGTGTATTCCAGATGTTCGATGATCGTGCGGATCGCATTCGCTTCGTAGTCACCGTCAGCGGTGAGCTTTTCAACGGCGGCGTTACGGATGGCTTTGAGCTGTTCTTGTCTGATCAGTTTTTCAGGCACTTGATAAGCGGCTTTGATGTCCGCTTCAACCGCCGCAGTCACTAATCCAACTAAAGTGGCATTGGCTTCGGGAGCCGTCCAACCGACCACGCCTTTACCTGCCGCATTGGCAAATTCGTTAATCGCGTTAATCGCCGTTTGCATTTGTTCGTGACCGAACAACACTGCGCCTAACATGACTTCTTCTGATAAGCCCGCGGCTTCCGATTCCACCATCAATACCGCATGGGCGGTGCCGGCGACAACCAAAGTCAATTGCGATTCTTTTAATTCCGCAGGGGATGGGTTTAACAGATAAGCCCCGTCTTTATAACCGACACAAGCCGCACCGATTGGGCCGTTAAATGGCAAACCGGACACTGCCAAAGCCGCAGACGCGCCTAAAAGGGCTGGAATTTCAGGATCGACGCTAGGGTTTAAGGAGACCACCGTGGCGATAATTTGTACTTCGTTGGTATAGCCTTCAGGGAAGAGCGGACGAATGGGGCGGTCAATCAAACGGGACGTTAAGGTTTCTTGCTCACTAGGCCGCCCTTCGCGTTTGAAAAAACCACCGGGGATTTTGCCGGCCGCATAGGCTTTTTCTTGGTAATTTACGGTCAACGGGAAAAAATCCCCGCCATTGGCTTCTTTTTTGCCCACCACAGTGACAAGCAAGGTGGTACCGTCAACGTCGATCATCACCGCGCCGTCAGCTTGGCGGGCAATTTCACCCGTTTCTAGCGATACTGTGAGTGCGCCGTATTGAAATTCTTTCCTGATAGGATTCACTATAAGATTCCTTTGTGTAGAGGTTCGGGTAAGGATATTTCAGTCATATCCTTACTGAGGTTGTCGCGTGTTTGGTCGGGACGCAAACGTGTTGCGTCCCGCAATAGCATCTTTACTTACGCAGACCCAGACGTTCAATCAAAGAACGGTAGCGGGCGACGTCTTTGTTTTTCAGATAATCCAATAACTTGCGGCGTTGGTTAACCATACGCAACAAACCGCGGCGTGAATGGTTGTCTTTTTTATGCGCGGCAAAGTGCGGTGTCAAATGCGTGATGTGCGCGGTCAACAAAGCAACTTGCACTTCTGGGGAGCCCGTGTCGGTTTCTGTCAAACGGTAAGCTTCAACAACAGCTTTTTTTTGTTCTGCGGTAAATGGCATGTTTTGATAATCCCTATAAGATTAAAGTATAAAAAATAAAGCCGCCAAAGGGCGACTTAAGAAAAATCCTGCTCCGCGATAGGGTGTAGAACAGGAGGATAAGGCCGTAACGTGGTGTCCCGGCCTTTTTGCACCATCCCATCAGGATGGTGCAAAATAGTGCATATCTATTTGTTCAAATTGAACAATTTTTTCGGGGCTATTTTACCATCCAATAGCATTTCCCCCAACCCCAAAAACAGGGTTTCGTGGTAGAGCCTGACCGTACCCGCCCCTGTTGTTTCGAAAGGAATGGTTTGTCCATAATTGATGGCGATGGTTTGCGTATCGGACAAATGCACCGACGGTAAGGCGAATAAAGGTTTATCGACTGGTATCAGGGCGTTAAATAAAGTTTCCTCAGGCATTGCCGACAACTCTTCCACCGTAAGCGCATCAGCGATGGAAAACTGCCCTGCCCCCACACGCCGTAAAGCCGTCACGGTTCCGCACGTCCCTAAGGCATGGCCTAAATCTTCCGCCAATGAGCGGATATAAGTGCCTTTGGAACACGCCACTTCTAAGGTCAATTGCTCTGGGGTATAGCCTAGCAAAACCAACTCAAAAATATGGATACTTCGGGCTTTGCGCTCTATGGTGATGCCTTCCCGCGCCAATTCATAAAGTTTTTTGCCTTGATGCTTCAACGCGGAATACATGGGCGGGACTTGCCCGATAGGCCCTGTGAATTTTTGTAAGCACGCTTCAATGTCAGCAAGCGCCAACGCTGGCACGGGTTGGGTATCAATCACCACACCTTCGGCATCGCCTGTATCCGTCATCACACCCAACTGCACCGTGACTTGATAGCGTTTGTCGTCATCCAGCATCAACGCCGACACTTTCGTCGCCTCACCAAAACACAAGGGCAACAGCCCGCTAGCCAAAGGGTCTAAGGCTCCAGTATGCCCGGCTTTATTGGCGTTAAACAAACGGCGGACTTCCTGCAAGGCCTTGTTGGAAGACACGCCTAGGCGTTTGTCCAACAAAATGATGCCGTGGACATTACGGCCTGAGGTGCGTTTGCTCATGGGGATAAATTAGATGCGGAGCCAATCCAGTGCTTAAAAAATAATTGGCAATCACAACCACTGCTTATCAAACAAGCTTGAATGGGTATTGCCAAAATAATTTATTACTACCAAGTGCCAGTTTACCTATGATTAAGACATCCTACCCTTCATCGGTTGGCGGATTTTTGGCCACTTCGCTCAACAACTCCGCCACCCGCATCCCCGTATCAAACGAATCGTCATAATGGAAACGCAATTCGGCGATATGGCGAAGGCGCATCCGTTTGGCGAGCAGGTGGCGGATTTGCGGGGCGAGTTCGTTCAGAACTTTCAAATTGGCTTTTTTACCGTCGGCATCGGCGTTCAGCACGGTGACGTAGACTTTCGCGACGGCGAGGTCACGGGTGACCTCGACTTCGTTGATGGTGACGAAGCCCAACCGTGGGTCATCAACCTCACGTTGCAGGATGAACGAAAGTTCTTTCTGCATTTGCGAGGAAACGCGGTCTTTGCGGCCATATTCTTTTGCCATGCTTACAACACCCGCTTGACTTCAGTGCGCTCGAAGACTTCGATTTGGTCGCCTGCTTGCACATCGTTGTAGTTTTTTACGCCGATACCGCATTCCATGCCCATTTTGACTTCGGCGGCATCGTCTTTGAAACGGCGTAGCGATTCCAATTGGCCTTCGAAAATGACCACGTTTTCACGCAAGACGCGGATAGGCAAGTTACGTTTGACGTAGCCGTCGATGACCATACAACCCGCAATCGCACCAAATTTCGGTGAGCGGAACACGTCACGGACTTCGGCAAGGCCGACGATATGCTCCCTGATTTCTGGGGCGAGCATGCCGCTGATGGATTTCTTGACTTCATCAATCGCATCGTAAATGACGCTGTAATAATGTAAGTCCACGCCTTTTTCTTCGATCAATTTCCGTGAAGTCGCATCCGCCCTGACGTTAAAACCGATCAGGATCGCACCGGAAGCCAAGGCCAAGTTGACATCGCCTTCGTTGATACCGCCGACACCGCCAAAAATGACTTTGACTTCAACTTCATCATTCGACAAACCGACCAAGGAACCGCGCAAGGCTTCCAAACTGCCTTGCACGTCGGTTTTGATCACCAAATTGACGCTAGCCAATTCACCTGCGGTCATGCGTGAGAACACTTCATCCAGCTTGGATGCCTGTTGTGCGGCATGGCGGCTGAATTTCTTACGGTCTTCGCGGTGTTTTGCCAAGTCTTTGGCAACCCGTTCGTTTTGCACGACCAGGAACTCATCACCCGCATTGGGCGTGCCGGACAAGCCCAAAATTTCCACGGGGACTGAAGGGCCGGCTTCTTTGATGGCTTTGCCGTTTTCGTTAAACATGGCGCGGACACGGCCATATTCATGGCCGCATAAGACCATTTGCCCGTTTTCCAACGTGCCCTTTTGCACCAGTATGGTGGCGACCGCACCCCGGCCTTTATCCAAGCGCGACTCGATGACCACACCTGATGCCGCACCTTCAATCGGGGCTTTCAATTCCAGGATTTCGGTTTGGACAATCAGCGACTCAATCAGCTCATCAATGCCCTCGCCTGTTTTGGCCGATATTTTCAAGAATTGGACATCACCGCCCCACTCTTCCGCCAACACGTTGATGGTTGATAATTCTTGCATGACCCGGTCAGGATTGGCTTCAGGCTTGTCGATTTTGTTCATCGCGACAATAATCGGCACATTCGCCGCCCGTGCATGTTCCACCGCTTCTTTGGTTTGCGGCATCACGCCGTCATCGGCGGCCACCACGACAATGACCACGTCAGTGACATCAGCACCCCGCGCCCGCATTGCGGTGAACGCGGCATGGCCTGGAGTATCAAGGAAAGTGACGGCACCGTGGTCGGTCTTGACTTGGTACGCACCGATGTGCTGGGTGATGCCGCCCGCTTCGCCGGCAGCGACGCGGGTTTTGCGGATGTAATCCAATAATGACGTCTTGCCATGGTCGACATGGCCCATGATGGTGACGATAGGGGCCCGCGGCATTTCGACGCGGTTGTCTTCCGCCAACACTTCGGCAAGCATTTCTTGCTCTAGGTCATCGTCACTTTGCATGATGGGTTTATGGCCCATGTCTTCCACCAAAATCACCGCCGTTTCCTGGTCGATGCTTTGGTTAATGGTGGCCATAATGCCCAGCTTCATCAGATGCTTGATGACCAACGCCGCTTTGACGCTCATTTTTTGCGCCAAATCTGAGACGATGATCATTTCAGGAATCGTCACTTCCTTGACGATAGGAGCCACCGGCATTTCAAATTGATGGCGGTTTTCAGACGGCATGGCGACACGGGCGTTCTGCTTGCCTTTTTTCTTGCCCCTCTTACCATCTTTACTCGGCGTACTACGTAAAGCGCCCTCTTCCTGTTTTTTCTTGTACGCGCCTTCTTGCTGTTTGACCGCGGCTTGCTGCCTCACTTTCTCGGCGTTTTTCTTAATGGATTCTTCAAGGCGGCGCTCCTTTTCCTGCTGTTTTTTCCTGACTTCATCGGTTTCCTTGGCTTTGATGGGCTTATCTTGCTTGATCTTTTTATCATCCTTAATTTTTACCGTGGCAAATTTCTCATCGGGATCGAGCTCATCAATCAAATCGGCTTCGGGCAAAACCTCTTCCGCTGGCCCGGCTTTCGTCGTGCCCTCGGCTTTAATGTCCCGCTTTGCCGGTTTGGCCCGGACCATTTCTTCTTTCCCCGCGTCAGCCTCATGTGCGGCCGGAAGTTCGGCCACGGCAATGGCCTCAGGCGCCAAGGCTTGCAAAGGTTCGGCAACTACTGGCTGCGCTTCAGCGGGCTCAGGGTGGACAGGCGCAGGCACGGCCTCGGCAACCGCTGGCGGCAGTTCTTCAGGCCGGATAGGTTTTGCCGCTTCAACAACTTTGGGTTGTTCCGGCTCAACCGCTTCGGGGCGTTTGATGTAAGTTTTCTTTTTCCTTACTTCAACGCTAATCGTTTTTGACGAGCTCCCTGGCGCTGTCGACTGCTTAATTTCCATGACCTTCCGGCGCTCCAGGGTGACCCGCCGTGGCGAAGCCCCTGTGGTGTCTTCCGGTTTGCCGTGGCGTTTGCGCAAATGTCCGAGCAATTGCATTTTTTCATCTTCACTGATGACGTCATCAGGGGAACTGGCAGATAATCCTGCTTCTTTCAGTTGTTCCAATAACCGTTCTAAAGGTATTTTGACTACCTCAGCTAACTGCCGTACCGTTTTATCGCTCATATGCTCCCCCTTTACTCGCTCTGTGCCTCGGCAAACCAAGGTTCACGTGCCTTCATAATCAATTTTGCCGCCCTTTCTTCCGTCATGCCGGAGAAATTCAACAAATCATCTATGGATTGGTCTGCCAAATCATCCATTGTAACGATACCTTGGCTTGCCAATTCGTAAGCCAAATCATCGTCCATTCCTTCCATTGCCAACAAATCTTCCGCAGGATGCACCGTCTCCCTTGTTTCTTCAGCCGCTATCGCGCTGATTAACAGGGCATCTTTTGCCCGGCTTCTTAATTCGTTAACAAGATCTTCATCAAAACCTTCAATATCCAACATTTCACTAACAGGGACATAGGCAATTTCTTCGACGGTGTTAAAACCGACTTCCGCCAGTATCAAGGCAATATCGTCATCAATATCAAGCTGGTCCATAAAGAGCTGCTTGATTTTGGAAATTTCGGCTTCGCTGTTAAGCTCGGCTTTGGAGGCATCAATGACATTAAGCTCCCAACCGGTCAATTGCGAGGCCAGGCGCACGTTTTGCCCGCCCCGGCCTATCGCCTGCGACAAATTGTCGGAGCTAACCGCCAGATCCATACTATGTTTGTCTTCATCGACAATAATGGATTGGATCTCGGCCGGTGACATGGCGTTGATCACAAATTGGGCTTCACTAGGGTTCCAGAGAATGATGTCCACCCGCTCGCCAGCCAGCTCGTTAGTGACCGACTGCACCCGTGCGCCCCTCATACCGACACAGGAACCCACTGGATCCAGCCTTGGGTCATTGCTCCTGACGGCTAATTTAGCCCTGGAACCAGGGTCACGGGCCGCGCCCATAATGCTGATCGTGCCTTCAGCAATTTCCGGCACTTCCAAACGGAACAACGCGGTCAACAATTCAGGCGCTGTCCTGCTGACGAACAATTGCGGGCCCCGCTGTTCAAGCCGCACATCTTTGAGGTATCCCCTAACGCGGTCACCGATACGGATCGCTTCGCGCGGGATCATGTCCTCTTTAGCGATGTAAGCTTCGACATGCCCACCCAAATCAAGGAAGATACAACCTTTTTCGATGCGCTTGACGATACCGGTGACCAGTTCGCCTATGCGTGATTTGTAGGCATCAACAATTTTTTTACGCTCGGCTTCCCGGACTTTCTGGATAATCGCCTGCTTGGCATGTTGCGCGGCAATGCGGCCAAAATCAACCGATTCAATTTCCTCTTCGACGACATCGCCGACTTGGATATTGGGGTCATCAATTTGCGCCACTTCCAACAAAACCTGCGTGGTGGGATGTTCAACGTCGCCATCACACGCCGGATTAGGGGCGACCACTTCCCATTGCCGGAACGTCTTGTAATCCCCAGTTTTTCTATCAATAGCAACGCGAGCCTTAATTGAATTTATATTACGTTTGACAGTAGCGACTTCCAATGCTGACTCGATTGCCTGAAAAACAATTTCCTTGTCAATTTCCTTTTCATTGGAAAACACCTCTACTACCAATAAAATTTCTTTATTTGCCACTTCGAGCTCCTTTTTCGATGCTTTGATTAAATGCTTTTTTTAATAAAATGGTTTTCAGGAACCAAGCGCGCCTTACTCATGGCGCTAAACGGAACCTCAAATACCTGATCGCCTTCCTTAAGCGTAATAATATCACCCGCCACACCTTCGATCGAACCCTTGATTTTTTTACGGTTTTCTATTGGTTTAAATAAATTGACCAGTACTGTGCTGCCGATGAAGCGTTCAAATTGGCTCACCTTAAAAAATGGCCGGTCTTCACCGGGTGAAGAAATTTCCAATTGATAATTGCCGGGTATCGGGTCTTCGACATCCAGCACCCCGCTAACCTGATGGCTGACTTTGCTGCAATCGTCAACCAATATCCCGTTTTCCTTATCAATGTAAATCCTTAACAGACCATGTCTGGGATGTGGATGGTAGTCGATGCCGACACATTCATATCCTAAACCTTCAACAACTGGCTCGATCAAGTTGACCAAATGCTCAGGAGCCTGCTTCATTTTTTCCTCACTTACTTGCGCACAAAAAAAAAGAGCCAAAGGCTCTTCCATTAACAATCAGTTGTATGCTTCCAATGACCGAAGCCTATAAAATAAAAAACCCCAAAATGGGGTTTCTTGATCTGGTAGCGGGGGCAGGATTTGAACCTACGACCTTCGGGTTATGAGCCCGACGAGCTACCAAGCTGCTCCACCCCGCGATTGATTTGAGCATTATAGACTCTTTATTATATTTATCAATCTATTTTTTAATTTTGTAATGTAACTCCAATTTCCTTTAACCTAGCCGCAGTGTTTTTCCGCCCTTCTTTACCGGGTCTTGGCCAATAAACCCCCAATTGTCACAAAAACCTCGTGGAACATGCTTTGGGACAGGCGCCTGGTCTGGATGTTGTAGCGGCTAGTATGGTATGAATCGACAAGCACACGGCCATCCGGCAACAGATGTTGCGCATGGTGCCCAAAAATGGCCTGGCTGGCTTTCAATTGATAGGCCTTCAACACTGCTTGGTGGGCAATAGTCCCCAGCGCCAAAATGACCGCATCTTCGGGCAAAGCCTGTATCTCGGCTGCCAAATACGCATTGCATTGGGAAATTTCGCCAGGCGTAGGCTTATTTTGTGGCGGCAGGCATTTTACGGCATTGGTGATACGGCAATTCCCTAATACCAGCCCGTCATCAAGCGATTCCGAAACCGGTAAACTGCCATAACCAAAGGTATGCAAAGTTTCATAAAGCAGCAAGCCGGCGTAGTCGCCGGTAAATGGCCGCCCGCTGGCATTGGCCCCGTGCATCCCAGGCGCTAAGCCGACAATCAGCAAACGCGCATGAGGGTCGCCAAAAGGCGCAACTGGCCGGGCATGGTAAGTTGGGCACTGGACTTTAACCGCATCCAGAAAGCCAGCCAACCTTTGGCACTGGCGGCAATCCTGATCGAATATTTTTGGGTAAGCCATAAGGTTTATCTTAGGTTTTGTATGGGTTAGGTTGCAGGTCAAGTTTAAGGCCGAAGGGGGAGCTATTCAAAAATAGCTTTCCCGGCAATAAAACAGCATCATAACCCACTGTCATTTTGAAGTGCACAATGTGATACTAATTGGGTTTTGGCCGCCAGACTGGTTTTTCAAGATAAGGCTTACATACCGATGCAATTCAGCAACCAATGGTTAGCGTTTTACCGTATCCTCTTGTGCGTTGCCATTACTGGCGTGCTAGTCATGGACACGGCCGGATTGCTGTCGCTCCCTACTTTGGAACGCATGGAAAACATCCTCTATGACTTGCGTTTGCGCAAAACCTTGCCCAATACCGTCGATTCGCGCATCGTCATTGTCGCCATTGACGAAGCCAGCCTGGCCCAAGAGGGCCAGTGGCCGTGGGGTAGGGATAAATTGGCTTATCTTGTCGATATATTGTTTGAATATTACGGCATCAAATTGCTCGGCTTTGACATGGTGTTCTCTGAACCGGACGACAGTTCAGGGATCAAGACCTTGGACAAACTGGCCACCGGGCAATTGCATGATGACGCGCGCTTCTTGTCCGCCCTAAAAACCTTAAAGCCACAATTGTCGTTTGACGAGATATTTGCCCAAAGCCTAAAAAACCGTCCCGTGGTGCTGGGCTATTTTTTCAGCCACCTTCGGGAGAAAGTAGATCAGATAGGTAAATTGCCTGCCCCATTAACGAATGCCAACAAGCTGCCGTTCAGCCCATACTTATTTGATGCCAAAAGCTATGCGGCCAACCTTCCTGAACTGCAATCCGCCGCCGCTTCCGCAGGTTTTTTTGAAAACCCTTATATTGACCAAGATGGCATTTACCGAAAACTGCCCTTATTGATCCAATACCAACACCAGCTGTACGAGTCCCTGTCATTGGCCCTATTTAGGGCCTTGCTCGATTACCCTACTATCGAATTTGTAGTGGGCGACAAATACGGCCTGCAAAACACCCAAAGCCGTTTGGAAGGGCTGCGTATTGAAGGGATTTCCATCCCAGTAGATGAAAGCGCCGCCATTTTGTTACCCTTCCGCGGCCGCCAAGGCAGTTTCCGTTATATCTCTGCGACAGATGTCCTCAGCGGCACCACCGATATTGCCCAACTGAAAGACAAAATCGTCATTATGGGTTCCACGGCGGTCGGTTTGTTAGATTCGCGGGCAACACCGGTCCAACACATCTATCCGGGCGTGGAAGTCCACGCCAACATTTTAAGCGCGATGCTGGACCAAACGATAAAATCGCGCCCCAACTACATTATCATCCCCGAAATCATTGAACTCATACTGATTTGCCTATTGATTAATTTTTTATTCCCCCGTTTGTCCGCCATATGGTCGGCAATCACTTTCAGCATTTTATTGGCCTGCGTCATTATAATGAATGTGTATTGCTGGGAAGCCTTGGGGATTGATACGATTCTTGCCGTGCCGTTGGCACAGTTATTTTCGCTTTATGGCGTACAGATATTTTTTGGTTTCTTCCTGGAAAGCCGGAAAAAAAGGCAATTAGGCGCGATGTTCGGGCAATATATCCCACCGGAATTGGTTGAACAAATGAGCCGTTCTGACGAAGCGTTCTCCTTACAAGGCGAGAGCCGTGAAATGACCGTGTTTTTTTCCGACGTGCGCGGCTTCACCACCATCTCCGAAACCCAAGACCCGCAGGCCCTGTGTGAAATCATCAATGCCATTTTCACGCCCGCCACGCGCCTGATACACGAAGCTAACGGCACGATTGACAAATATATCGGCGATGCCATCATGGCCTTTTGGGGCGCCCCCATGCACAACCCCCAACATGCGTCAGGGGCGGTGCAATCCGCTTTGGCTATCGTAAAAATGCTCGCCACCCTACAAACCGAATTTATCAGCAAGGGCTGGCCAACAATAGATATGGGTATCGGTATCAACACGGGGCCGATGAACGTCGGCAACATGGGTTCGCAATTCCGCATGGCCTATACCGTCATGGGTGATGCCGTCAATTTGGGGTCACGCCTGGAAGGGCTAACCAAACAATATGGCGTAAAAATCATCGTCAGTGAAACCACACGCCAGGCCGCACCCGAATTTGTTTACCGCGAACTTGACCGTGTGCGGGTAAAAGGCAAGCACCAACCAATCACCATCTACGAACCTATCGGCAAAAAAGAGGAGGTCAGCCCCGAACAATACCAAGCCATCGGCCTGCTGGATACGGCCCTGCATTATTACCGGCAACAACAATGGCTTTTGGCATCGGCGATTTTTAAGGAATTGGCGCTCCAACATCCCAAGGATATGTTATATGGGTTATACCTTGACCGCATCGGCCTCTACCAATCCTCGCCGCCGGAAGCGGGTTGGGACGGGGTGTTTACCTATACCAGTAAATAACACCTGGCAAACAACCGGAATAGCGGTAAATCCTGGATGGGGTTACCGCTATTAAAGACGACATCAGGAAATTTGGTGAGGTTTTGGTTGCGATGCCGCCACACGCCCCAATCAAAAAAACGGCTCCAAAACCGCCAATTACCCCTCTTAAGTTCTCTTGGATATTGTTCACTAGAGCCGGGCATTAGCGTGTCAGCCATTAACATCATTGTTATGCGATTTTTAAGAGGATATTTGTCTTTAACATAGTCTATAATTCGGATCAATAGACTAATACGTCGCTGATCAGATTTTTCTTTGTCCCTTTTTATGAGTAAACGCCGCCATGATAAATTTAGCATTCTTACTTGATGACCCGGACTTTACTGCGTCCGTCCAATTTACCAAAATCAAGTACCGGACCAATGATGTGATATTAAAAGAAAATGAAATTAGCCAGGATGTCTATTTTATTTTGGATGGACAAGTCCAAATCAGCACCTGTATCGGCGAAGAAGTGGATAAAATTTTGCCGGGCTTGGCCCGCTTATCTAAAGGTGATTTTTTTGGCGAACTGGCCATGTTTGATGGCGAACCTAGGAGCGCCGAAGTCACCGCCTTGACTGAATGCGAAATTGCCAAGGTGGACGGCTCACAAATGTTAAGTTTTATGGAGAAATACCCTGAAAAAGGCTATTTTGTGTTGCGTGAGTTATTTATGAATTTGGTCATGCGCATACGCCAAAACAATTTGCGGACCAAAACCGTGTTGGAATTGTACTTGCAGGAAAACAGCCCCCCGGCATCATAAGCCCCACCTATACAAGCCGTCATTTTAGCCCATCCATAACAGGGTTGGTTTGCCGGAATGACGGCGCTAGTGTTGCAAAGCGGACGTTGACGGGTCTTACAATAACTTAATAACGTAAGACTATACTGGCATGGATCCGGCTATCGCCCGCCTGGGTCGTCACCGCATTATCCAAAGCATTGGCAACGGCAATTTTGGCCTGGAGATAATTTTGCCACTGCCAGCTAGCCCCGACTCCGGTGCTGCTCAAACTCCAATCGTAAAACTGGCTACCTGAATGGCTTCCCAAACGGCCATGGCCATAATCATAAAAAGCGAACAAATTGATATGTTGCCAAGAAGGTGTGGTGACTTCAAATTTAACGATTTCGCCACGGTCCGCACTGGTTTCCCGCTCCTGATAGCCACGCACATCGTAACTGCCACCGACCCCCAATTGTTCCCCGGCGATTAACGAATCTTGGCTATATTGCGCGGTAAAAATGGTTTGTACCAGCCATTGCTGGAAGTTAACCGAGAAATTCCCGCCGTAACGTAACAAATTCCAATCCTGGTTGGCATTTTGCCTGACCAAGCCATAATCGGCCTGATTGTTATGGTCGCCAATACCGGTATTGCCCACCCACTGGACGTGATAGCCAAAATGGGTGTTCCGCCAAGGATACTCGGCTTTATACATGACGCTTAATGGCACACTGCGGACATTGTTCCCTAAGGGGATCGTCCTAAATTGGATGTCGTTGATAAAGTAACGGTTATCAAACCCGATATCCAGCCACTGCTCGTAATGCCCCCATTTAGGCAGAAATTGCTGGTAATGCAGCCCGTACATTTCCCCAGAGCCCGTCACGGTCAAATCACTCGCCACCGTGCCGTTATTGACGTTGGAAAAAGCATAATAGGCGCTCAACCAACCTTTCAGGGCATAAACGGGCAGGCTGTAACTGGTGCCGTATTGCTCCACCGTATCGGCATGGTCGGGTGAGGTGGTGTAACTGCCATTGAAAATATGGTCCAGCCCCCATAAGTTGCTGTGTTGCAAAGCCCCGGTCATGCGGAAATTGCCGGTGCTTTTGGTGCCCACGGTGTTTAAGATCAACGAAGCTTGGTAGGGCCGTTGCTCGGCGACGTTGATTTTGGCATTCACCTGGTCAGCCGTTTCGCTTTGTTTAAACGTCAACTGAAGTTGTTTCGAAGGATGCTTATTGGCAACTTTGATGGATTCGGCCAAATCGTCAGTGTCAGGCGACACGCCCTTACGCAAACTGGGCAAGCTGGCAACGATATTCTCTTTGGAAAAATAGTGGTTGCCTTCGACGTTAATTTCACCTAAGGCAAAGGATACGATACGCAATTTGACATCACCCGCATCCAATGTTTGTGGAGGCAGGACAACCCGATAAAACGGGTGGCCCTGCTCCCTTATTTTCGTCTCCAAACCCTTGCCCACTTCCTGTAAGGTCTTAAGCGTATATTGACGCTGTTGCAAGGGTTGGAAATAATCGTCCATTTCTGTTGGCGACAAGGGTGATGCACCTTCAACACTAAAGTGTTTAACCATAAATTGGATGGCCGCAGGCGTAGCCGCCAAACATAAGGGGCTGGACACACAGAAAATGCCAATCAGCACGGTTTTAAACAATTTATTTGGTGGGCGGAATAATTTCATAGTGCGTTCTTGAAATAATAGGTTGCGCAAACCTGAAGGCTAGTTGCTACATTCATAAGCCGATGACCCATTGTCCGTGCCTTCTTGATCACTTAAGATTGGATAGTTGCCCGGCTTCCCATCGGGACTGGACGATGGCAATGGATACGGATCATGTTGTTGAAAAGATTGTTGCTCGGCCAACCGAATTGTACTTTTTTGTTGGTTGACATAAGCGGCTTCATTTTTGCCCAGATCAACATTGCCGCCCGTAGCGTTTGCCTGCTTTAACTGCACATGGCCCTGATGCACGGTAACATACAAGCCTGAAGGCACACCTTGTTGTTGGCGTTTGCTAAACAGCTTATCAAGCGAGCTGTTATCTTTATCGGGCCTTGGCACAAAGTTGTCCGGAATCACTACAGGTATTTCAGGCATTTGAAACACCCCGGCGTTGCGGTTGGCAATGTAACCACTCTCCGGCATGGTTATCACCTGTTCGCCACTGCCGTTCCTTAAGACGATTTGCCCTTGCCAGACATGGCTATAAAGGCCTTCGGCAAGCCCTTCCAGAATACTATCGGCTTGTTGCGGCCGCTGGTTGACGCAAGAGCCTACGCAAGTCAAATCAAATCCCGTCCCGCGTATACCGATAGTGCCCACTGGCGTTTCAATTGCGTAAGCCGCTTTATTGGCCTTACCGATACTGCCTGTCAGGGCGCGCATCCCGCCGATTGTCAAGCGGTACAAGGCGTGGTCTTGTTCGTTGTGGCTTTGATAATGATAATCGGCGATTTCCAATTCGCTGTTAGGCTGTAAGGTGATCTTCTCGCCATCCCGGAACACCATCAACGCGAAGCTATTGGCCTGGCTACGCAAATGGTCGGCGCTATAAATCGGTGCGCCCAAGGCAAGCGGACGTTCCTTGGCATCTTTGTCTTGCAGGTTTTTAGCGATTACCAAGCCTTTAATGTCAACCACCCGGGCAATCACACTTTGGTCAGTTTTAACGGGGCTTGTTTGCTCCGGTTTAGTTTCTTGCCCGCAATCCTCTTTACAAAGGCGGACGGAATACTCGGCCTGTTGCGCTTTAACGGTCGCCAAAGGTGTTTTTATCTGGAAACTGTCTGGCGTCTGCTTGGCTATATCCCCGCTACTCGCCCTCACCCCGCCTTCATGCAGCGTCAGTTGCGCCTCCGGATGCGGTGATTGTGTATCATAATGGTCAACCGTAAAATTGCTGTTCGGGCGCACGGTGACCTTAGCGCCATCATTGAACGTGATGATGACAAAACTACGCTCGGTAGTCTGGATATTGTCCCCCTGATAAACAACCGCCTCTTGCCCAAGTATCCTGGGCGCTGCGCCCGGTTGTTGGGCGGCATTACTGCCACGGGCGAAACTGATCTTGCCAACCACAGGCGAATCCGCATAACAGGGGACGGCACCCAGCCCTAACCAAAACAATAAGCCTAAATTTTTTATGACGCCGGCAATATGGATGTTCATAATGGATTATTTGATCAACAGATTATTGACATTGTTTAAGCGACTTTTGACCATCATTTTTAGCCTTGTCCGTAACGGTGGTTTCTGACGGTGTATTATTGGCGGTCACATTATCCAATAACCCATTGAAAGCCGCCTGTTGGGTCAAGACCAAAACCTGATTCTGCCCCACATTCTCATTCTGCCGGATCACCTCTTGAGTTATCCCGATTGGCGCTGGTTTTATGCTTAAATCCGCACCAACATACGTTAACTTGTAATTGGGGCTAGCCGCAACACTACCTTGGGTGATGGCATAACGCCCTACCGTCTCGCCTGACACCCGCGACAAAAATCCGCCCAAGGTATCGCCATTCACCAAGCCAACGCTTTTATAGGTCAGCACCGGATCAAGTTCGCCGAGGAACTTGCTTTGGGCATCAGCGATAACGCTTAAAGCCCGCGCCGAAATGCCCAAATAGTTTGCCGTATAGTTAAGGTCATAATCACTGGAAGCGGTCAGGCTGCCTTGGGTAATCGCGTAATCACCCACATCCTCGCCTACAGCACGGGCGAGCGCACCTGTGACACTATCGCCGCGCAATAATCCGGTTGCGTGATAGTTGAATAGGGGATCAAGATCCCCATAGGTTTTTCCGGCCGCATCAGCGGCAATGGCCAAAGCCCGTGGGGTGACGGCCCATTCTTGGGTGGACAAAGGGTTATCCTGGAACCGGTAACCCAATTGGCTGGCCAACCCGGTCACGTAACTGACTTCATGGTTACCCGCATGATAAAAACCGGCGCCACTTTTAGAGCCGCTCACATCATAAGATGCCGAACCTGTTATTCCTGCAGAGCTTGCATCGTCACCGTCGATAAACCCGCTGTAGCTTGCCGTCAAATTCCCCTTCTCGCCGTAAACGCTGGTCAGCTTATCAGGTGTCACCGACAGGACGGGTACGATGCCATAAAGCAAGCCATTGCCCTTTGACGCGGCAACATCAAACCCGTCCCCACATGAAGTGGAATTGCAACCGTAATGCTTGAAATCCGAAGCCAAGCCCCCTAATTTATTTTCGGTAGGCGTATTGCTGTAAATTAACCAGCGGCCATTACGGGCAGACAGCACCGAGTCGAACTGGTTAATAAATTTTGTGGCCTCCAACGTGATCGCCGAACCCCGGCCACTTGCCAAAATATCGCCTGTTAACGTCAATTGCCCGGAAGAATAAGCGCTCAGCTGGCTAACCGACGGCATTGACGGTAAGGACAACGAGCCGCTGTTATCAACAATACTCACGATGCCCGTTGCCCGCATCGCCCCCCCCGTATAAGCAAAGCCATTGGCAAAATGGTAGGCGCCCGCGCCTGAAAGCGTCCCGTCAGACCAATCAAAGCGGCCGGTGGCCGTCAATCCGCCCGCATTATAGAGCGTGCCAATAGCATCGCTTCCTGGGTTAGAGGTCATTTCCAATTGGTTTAATGTCAGCGGGGTGATGACATTAAATATGGCACCCGCAATCACCGCCTTTGGTGTTTCCAATATCGCATTGTTAGTAAAATAACTCGTGCTGCCGGAAAAAATGACCGGATTATTGGCACTGATGATGGACGAACCGTTAAAGTGGCGGGTGCTGTCATTAAATTCGAGCTGGCCTGTCCCGGTCACCACATAGCGGCCGGTATCCGTTCCAGGGCTTAGGATCTGCAAAATGCCGCCTAATAAGTTGACCGTCCCATCATTATTGAAAGCGCCTAAATTAAGTTGGCGAATACCGCTGGGATCGGTGCCGTCAATGTTGTAAACACCCCCTACTTTATTGGTCAATATGACACTACTGGCCAAACTATTAGGGGGGGCGACATCGCCTTGCCAATTGACCGTGCCATAGTTATCCCAATAGCGTATTGGCAAGGCGGCAGTCCTGGAATGGGTTATCGTTTCCACACCGACACCGAATTGGACCGTCCCATAATTGTCCCAGTTTTTATCGAGCAATACCCTGCCGTCTTCAAGCCGGGTAATGGCATCGGGTGACGTTATCAATTTTCCGTTACCCGTAAACAGACCAGAAGAAAAACCAAAACTTTTGCTGATATTAACCGCATCAAAACTAACCAGCGTCGCCGCATTGTTAATGGTCAGGATAGGTATGTCCAAGGTGTTACCCGTATTAAATATGACCCTGGCCCCATCAATCCCGATTTCCGGGACAGAAAAATTGGAACCGGCACTAAAGGTATATTTCCCGTCCCCCGCAAAAGTCACTTTATTTGGGCTATTGATTGAGGCGTTAGCGTCAAAGTAACGGTTACCGTCCCAAAATTGCAATTCACCGGCATCGCCAACCTGATAAGCCCCTGTATCTCTTCCAGGGCCGGAAATTTTCAGTAAGCCACCGGATAAGTTAAGTGTCCCTGCATTGTTGAAATGTGCCAAGCCCAGCGCCATGGTTGCCGTAGGGTCGGCGTTATGGATATTGAAAACGCCACCGAGACGATTATTGAATGTTGGGGTGGCGTTACTTGGATTGCGGATATTGGCCGCGCCATTCCATGAAACGGCACCAAAGTTATCCCAGTTTTTACCCAGATAAACGCTATCCTTATCAGCTAAGGTGGTGACGCTCTGCGCCGCCGTTGTTAACGTCCCGCCTATTACCGTACCTGCATGGAAGTTAAACACATCAGTGATAGCCACCGTATCCGAACCCACCAATTGACCGCCGTCTATGGTCAATTTCGGTAAAGTGATTGCGGTATGGGTACTGAAATTAAGCAAAGCTTCGTTTAAAAGGTCAGTTTGACCCGCGCTGTAAGCCGCCCCATCCCTAAAATAGTTTTTGCCATTACTAAAAGTGACGGTGTTGGGGCTATTGATTTCGGCATGATCGAATACCCGCAAGCCGTACCAAAATTGCAGTTGCCCATTGCCGTTAACTTGATAACTGCCCGTATCGCTACCTGGACTAAAGATTTTTAAAATGCCGCCAGCCAAGTTGATTGAACCCTGATTGTTAAAACGTGCGGTATTGATGGAAAATTCTTTATCCGCAGCGGTGCTTGCATTACCGATATTAATAATCCCGCCCGATGCATTCGTAAAAATGGAGGCGGTGCCATTGCTGGCAAAATCTGCATTTTTCCAATTCACCGTGCCCAAGTTATCCCAGCGCTTATTCAAATTAACTAAGCCGGTATCCGCTAAGTTTGTGATGGATCCGGCCGCAGTCGTCAATTTACCAAATCCCGTCAGGCTGCCGGAATTCATCGCAAACTTATCACTGATAATGATTTCATCGACTCCGCCCAACTGCCCCGAATCTACCGTCAACTCGGATAACGTGACTAATTTGCCCGTATTAAAATTAAGGGCGCCGAAACTGGCCACTTCTGTCTGTGGCGCATAGTAACTGGAGCCCCCCATAAAACTATTGCTGCCATTCGCGAAACTGACCGGATTGGCGCTATGCACGTTAGCGCCCCCCAAAAATTTACGGCTCCCTATCGGCCAGAATTTTAGCAAGCCAGACCCTGTGGCAATATAACTGCCGGTATCTGCCCCCGGGCTAAGTAATTTCAAAACACCATCGGATAGATTTATAACGCCCCGGTTATTAAAAACCGCCGTATTTAACTCCCTAACCCCGGCTGAATTGATGTTAATGACACCCGTAGCAAAGTTGTTAAAGGCGGCATTCCCGGTGGTATGGCCAATCCCGACATCCCCTGTCCAATTTATTGTCCCCAAGTTATTCCATGGCTTATCGACAGACACCGCCCCGGTACCTGACAACTCGGTTGTTGCCCCCAAGGCCGTGGTCAATACGCCATCACCAAGCAATGACGTGCCCGGATGGAAATTAAAAGCCTGGGTCACCGTGACATTGCCGCTCCCGGCTAACGAACCGCTATAAAGGTTCAGCGTGTTCATGATAAAAAAATCGTTAATATCCAGCATACCGTAGTTGTTAAACACCGTATTGATGGCGGACGCACTGCGGTTGATTGTCAATGCCGCACCCTGCCCAATGTTGACTTCAGCGACATTGCTTAACAAACCGTTCAATTCGCTATTTCCTAGCTCTGGAATGGTCAATATTGCATTACGTATCGTCCCTGAAAACAAAACATTGCTTTCGCCATTCAACGTGAGCTTGCCCTTATTTAAATCGACCAAGCTGCCAATGGTGCTAACCCCGCCGCCAACCGCATCTGAATTGGGGGCCAACGTCAGATCCAACTTTCCTGCCCTCGCTATAACCGGTGCATTGATATCAATATTATTACGGGAGATGAGATTGAATGTAGCGTCACCGCCAGCTGTTTTGGATATACCCGCATTGACAATGATGTTGCCTTCTTGGGTACCCTGTTCCGCCATACCGGTGGTCACGGTCACCGTCATCCCATTATTCAACGCCGCTTGGATACTGCCAGCGGTGACCAAGCCACCATCGGTTCCCGTTGTAGAAACCGGCGTGCCAGCCGAGGCTTGAATGGTGACGTTATTCGCGTCAAGGAGCCAATGGCCACCGTTACCCTTGGCTGCGGAAGCGTCAACCTGTATGCCTGACACATCTAAGGAATGCCCCGAGGTTTCGACAAAGCCGCCATCACCACCTTGGCCACCACCCTTGGCGCTGATATGCCCATAAGCGCGGGTTGATTTATCCGACCAAACAACCACTCTACCGCCATCGCCTTGAATTTTGGCATCGGCACTGAGATGGGTGTCCGCACCCACGTAGGTGGCTTTTGCATTATGCACGGCGGCATTTTGACCCTGCTGGTCACCCCCCACCAAAACCTGCCCCCCGCCCTGCTGGCCGTCGGCAGTGATCTGCGCATTATCTAACACCCCTACTTGTTCGCCTAAGACCTCAATGCTCCCGCCTTTGCCAGCGCCGCCCGTCGCATTCGCTTCGATGGCCCCCTGTAAAGCCACCACGCCGGTCTTACTTTCAACGACAATAGTCCCGGCATTCCCTTGGCTATTATTTGCAGAAATTTTGCTTTGTGCGGCCAAGTTAATTTCTTGCTGTGCGACCAGTTTGATATGGCCTTGCGCATCCACTTGGACGCTATCGGCATTGATTTCCCCCTCGTGCTTGATCGTGTTGGCAAAGACATTGACCGCACCGCCTTCGGTCAATAACTTACCTATATTAAGCACCTTATCGGCAGGGGCTTGGATGGCAAACCGGATGTCAGGATTGTCGAGATTGGTCAGGATAAGCTCTTGCCCGGCCGCCAGGGTAATCTGGCCGCCTTCACTCCTGATGGTCCCGTTATTGGTTATTGAAGGCGCAATCAGGAGAATGTTACCGTCTTTACCGGCCCGGATAATCCCCTCGTTGACGATATTGCCGGCTTTCGAACCCGCCAAAAAATGGTAATTGCCCTTTAGAAAATCGTCATCGCTTAAATTAAGGCTAGACGCCACCAAACCCTGGGTATCCACCACAGAATCCGCACCAAACACGATGCCATTAGGGTTAATCAGCAATACTTTGCCGTTGGACACCAATTGCCCTAAAATCTGGCTAGGGTTTTCACCCATAATCCGGTTCAGCACCGCACTTTGGCTATTTTGCTGGATAAAGCGGGTAATTTCGTTTTGGGCAATGTTAAAATTCTGCCACTGGATAATGGCATCGGGGCTGTTGGTGATATTTGCCACACCTGGCTGGGAGGTGTCTATATTGACTTGACCATTGATAATTTGCGCCCCATCGGGGTTTGCATATACCGTAAGCGGGGACAGGATTGCCAAAATCGCCAGGTTAAGCAGATGGCGTACAGGTAAGCCAGGGTCAACTAAGGGTTTGTCGTACGTTGACGGTTGCCGGTTGGATTTCAAGGCGGTCTCCTTCTTAAAATATTGCAATTTCAAATCTTACCATCAATGCTGAAAGCAGACTATCCGCAAGTAATTTTGCAGATGTTAAAAAAGTATCGTTGAAAAACACCGGCCTCCAGTGACCCCCATCCCATATTCCAGATCCCCACAAAGCCAAAAGCGAAACCCAAAGCCATCACACCGGCCGCATTAGGCAAGCAAGATAGTAACCAAATCAACCGCTTTTCCAGCAACTATATTATCTATCCATCGAAACAGCAATACCCGCCCCGCCCGCTTTTAAATCTGCCGGACAAAAAAACATTGGCCGGGCTAGTGCTCAGTCACTGTTGAATTGTCAGTATTATTTTCGTAGGGCGGGCGGTTGCCCGCCTGATAGCTACGGATGTTAGCACAGGCCATAAACAAAGCAGACAACTGTCCGCCCCGGGTTTAGGTTGACCCGACAAGAAATCAATGACTGGGCACTAGGCTACTGAAGAAGGCAATCTGGAAAACAATTCGGGTTCAACCCTCACCCAGGCACCCCTTTAATGTTTTAAAGCCGGACAGCAATGGGCAAGACATGCCCAAGAATTGGAAGACATCTACCGCGAACGCTGCCCTGCCATGGCCAACAGCATCCTATAAACCAGCGCATCAGCCCATGCTATTTTTTTCAATAGCTTACGCAGCTTGCCCTTACAAAAATATTCAAAAGGCACCACCGTGCGCAAAAACTTATCCGCCGGCACCAGGTTCAATAATTGCTGGCGGTATGTGTCGAAGAAGGGATATTTTTGGGATAAGTCCAAGGCTTGCCATTCCAAAGCAAGGCTAGCATCGGGGATGGTGCCGAATTGCCGCACCAGCTGAGGGCCTTTCCTGATAATGCCACAACCAAAGTCAGTGTCCACAGTAAAGTGGCCAATCCCTTCTTTACCTAGGGCTATGTCAAGGTAAGCCGCATAAGTGACCCCGCACCAGTTGCCTGGGTGAAACTCTGGTTCGGCATAAAATGGGTTGGGGGGATTACAATCATGGACTATAAGGGTTCCATTGGTTTTGGTCAATTGCAAGCCGGCCATGATGGCCTGAAACGAGCTTGTGTAAGTATGGTAAGGGTCTACAAAAACTAAGTCGAAGCTTTCACCAGATTTTATGAGTTCCGCACAGAGCTCTTCACATGAGTCAGCTGGCGTGGCGTAGTCAACCGTTTCGTCATCAGAAAAATCCGCCGGGCATCGGTACATCAGCCGCTTTTTGACCCTAAATTGCCTCCCGTCAACCATTGAATAAGTACAGCCGGTAATAGGCGTGCAAATTTCGAGGTAGCTGGAATAGCCATACCGTTTTGCAAGCATAAGCGCTATATCGTATTTTTTATACATGTTGGCAATTGGAATTAATAGGTTGGTTGATGATTGCTGAAGTGAGACAAGGGCTAACAGACGGTTAAGCAATGTTTTTGCCACCGCCTAGAAAACCGCTTAAATAGGGTTACGGGGATACATTAGATATCTTTCCTAAATAAAGCCATATCTCAAGTTGACCAATGCGGCCACCAAATTCCAGGTCAGCGAGTAGTTTTTGTGTTTGCCCCGATAAACGTCCTTGACTATCCTGAAAATCTTGCATCGGCGGTTGACATGCTCAATGAAAACACGCCGTTTTGAAAGGGCTTTGTTATGGGCTTTGTCTTCCGCCGAAAGCGGTTTGCCTTTTTGCTTTTTGATAGGCAAAGTCGAATTCCGGTGGTGGCCGTGCATCCCTTGATATCCCGAATCCGCCAACAGGTTGGCTTCAGGGTGCAGCAACAGGCGGCTGCCCTTGAAGACGGCAAAGTCGTGCTGCCGCCCTTTGCCCACCACCACGGACAGGATG
>Ga0082335_1001065_pt1 | contig 62876 bp, 73 predicted proteins | sample Subgrocontami58m_FD_72375 | JGI IMG/M metagenome (GOLD analysis project Ga0082335, IMG submission 72375) | Subsurface groundwater microbial communities from S. Glens Falls, New York, USA - GMW37 contaminated, 5.8 m (SPADES assembly) (version 2) ... | reverse complement strand
GCGCGGCGAGAGCAACGGCTTCGGGAGTCATTCCCAGATGCTGCATCACCTCGGGGCCGGGTGCGGAGGCGCCGAAGCGGTTGATCGCCACCACCTCGCCGAACGAGCCGGTCCATCGTTCCCATCCGAACCCGGATGCGGCCTCCACGCCCACGCGTGCACGCATGGCCGGAGGGAGCACCTCATCGCGGTATTCCCTGGGTTGGGCGCCGAACAGTTCGAACGACGGCAGGCTCACCACGCGGGCGGATATGCCGTCGGCAGCGAGCAGGTCGCGTGCGGCGAGCGCCAACGAGACCTCGGAGCCCGTGGCGATCAGGGCGCAGTCATCGCCCGGAGCGATCACGTAGCCGCCGCGCTCCACGGGCGCCGGCGTGTCGATCACCGGCAGGCCCTGGCGGGTGAGAACGAGGGCGGTCGGGCCGTCGGTGCGCCCAATGGCCACACGCCATGCCGCCGCGGTCTCATTGGCCTCGGCGGGGCGGATGGTGACGAGCCCCGGGATGGCACGAAGCGCCGCCAACTGCTCGATCGGCTGGTGCGTGGGCCCGTCCTGGCCCAGGGCCACGGAGTCGTGTGTGAAGACATAGATGACGGGCACGCACATGAGCGACGCCACGCGAATGGCGTGCTTCATGTAGTCGGTGAAGGTCATGAAGGTCGATCCGAACACCCGGAATCCGCCATGTGCCGCCATGCCGTTGAGCACCCCACCCATGGCGTGCTCGCGCACCCCGAAGTGGATATTGCGGCCGTCGAAATGGCCCGGGGTGATGTCGCCCGCGCCCGTGATGGTGGTGTTCGTCGACGAGGCCAGGTCCGCGGCGCCTCCGACCAGTTCCGGCATGCGTGCGGCGATGGCGTTCAGCACGGTGCCCGACGCCTGGCGCGTGGCCGGGGACTCGCCGGGCTCGAAGCGCGGCAGATCGGCGAGGGCATCCGGTGCCGGGTCCCCCGCGAGGCGACGCCGTAGCTCACCGGCCTCTGCCGGGTGGTCGGCCGCGTATGCCTGCATCGCGGCATCCCACTCGGCCACCAGGCCGCTGCCACGCCCGCGCAGCACGTCGGACCACTCGCGCACCTCGTCCGGCACCAGGAAGTACGCGTCCTCCGGCCATCCGTACGAGAGCTTTGCGAGGCGGGTCTCCTTCGGTCCCAGAGGTGACCCATGGGCCTTGTGGGTGTCCTGCACGTCGGGGGCGCCGAATCCGATGTGGGTACGGCACCTGATCAGGGTGGGGCGGCCATCGGACAGGTGGGCATCGGCCAGCACGCGATCGATCTCATCGACGTCGTTGCCGTCCTCGATGTGCAGCACCCGCCAGCCATAGGCGCCGAAGCGTGCCGGAACGTCCTCGCCGAAGGACAATGACGTGGGGCCATCCAGGCTCACGTGGTTGTCGTCGTAGATCAGGATCAGACGCTCAAGGCCGAGAAAGCCCGCCAGCGACGCGGCCTCGTGCGAGATGCCCTCCATCATGTCGCCATCCCCGCAGATCGCCCACGTCCGATGGTTCACGATGTCGTGCCCCGCGCGATTGAACTGCGCGGCAAGCATGCGCTCCGCGAGGGCCATGCCGACCGCGTTGGCGATGCCCTGCCCGAGGGGGCCCGTGGTCACCTCCACTCCCGGCGTGTGGCCACGCTCGGGGTGGCCCGGCGTACGGCTGTCCCACTCGCGGAACCGCTCGAGCTCTGAGATGGGAAGGTCATATCCGGTGACGTGGAGCAGCGCGTAGAGAAGCGCCGACGCGTGCCCGGCGGACAGCACGAAGCGGTCACGCCCCGGCCATTCGGGGTCTGTCGGCGCAAAGCGGAGGGGCCCGCTGAACAGGCGCCAGGCCACCGGCGCGAGGCCCATCGGGGCTCCGGGGTGGCCCGAGTTCGCCTTCTCGACGGCGTCGATGGCGAGGGTCCGGATGGTGGCGATACAGAGGTCTGGCGAGGCCGGCTGGGGCACGTGTGGCTCCGGGTCGATGGGCCCGCGCAGTCTACGGACCGACGGTTCCCGAGTTGGCCGCGTGCCGCCTAGTGTTCATGGGGTGACACGGCGCGCCGGATCGGCAGGTGCCCTCGCCCTCGTGGCCCTCAGCCTGGCGGGCTGTGGGTCGGGTGTGGCCTCCGCTCGCGTCACCACAGCGCCCCCCGTCGCCTTCGTGGATGCCGTCCGCGGTCTCGTGGCTCCGGCCGAGCGCATGGCGGTGATCGCCAGCGCGTCGCTCGGAGGCGAGGGCGGGGAGCCGTCCGCTGTTGAGATGAATGGGCTCATGCTCACCGTCCGCACCAGCCTCCACGACTTCGCGCACCTGCGCCTGGGGGATCCGGCGCTTCGTGCCGAGCAATCGCGCCTGGTCCGCGTGATGCACCCTGTCGCGGCCCGAATGCGCGCCGTGCGCATCGCTCTCAACGCGCAGGGACATGCTGGCCTGGCCCCTGCAACGGCCGCCCTCCTCAACGCGATTCGGAGGATCCCATCTGCCGCCGCGCCGTCACGCTCCTCCTGATCCTCGGTGCTGCCGTGCTCGCCGGCTGCGGCGGTGCACCGGAGCCCGTCGGCACGGATTCAATCGCACCCGGCTCCACGATCAGCGCTCCGAGGTACCTCGCGGTGGTCCAGGAGGCAGTGGCCGCAGCGCGCGCAGCCTCCATTCGGTTGGACTCGCTGCCAACGCAACCGATTGCCAGTCGGCTGCCTGAGACGGCGCCGGGAATCGGTGCGGCGGCGGACCGGGCCCAGTTGGCGGCGGAGCAGCTGTCGGCAGCCCGTCTTGACGACCAGCGCCTCGAGGACCAAAGGCGCGAGATCGCGCCGCTGTACGTTGGTCTCGCGGGGGATCTGCGCGCCGCAGCGCAGGCCGCCGAGGCAGGCGATGTCGCCGCTCTTCGGCGCGCCGTCATGGGGATCGCGGCCGCATCAACGCGCATCCGTGCGGCGGCCGCACCGGCAGGTGCATCACGCTGACAGCCAGGATCGGCCTCGACGCGGGCGGGGTGCTGATCGACGCACTCATGCCATCGTTCCCCGATCGGGTGGCGGCCATCACCGGTGCCGACGCGGATGTGGTGAGGGCCCTCTTCGCCGGTTCGTTCCGCGAGGACTACTGGAGGGGATTTCACGACGAGTCGGCTTTCTGGGAGCGCATTGGCGTGCCCACGCCGGATGCCGCGCAGCGCCGCCGCGTGGTGGGTCTTCGCGCTCTCCTTCCGGCATCACGGGTGGCGGGCTGGCGCCGCCGGGCGCAGGTCTGGATCGTGTCGAATCATCGGCACGAATGGCTGGAGCCCATTCTCGCCGAGACCGGCATTGCGGCGGCGGTCGATCGGGTGGTGGTATCCAGCCGCACCGGTCTGGCCAAGCCCGATCCCGCAGCCTGGGAGACCCTGCTCGAGGGTGGGGTCGCCTCGCACGATGTGTTGGTGGTGGACGACCAGCAACCCAACGTGGCGGCGGCACGGGCCCTGGGCATGACGGCCATCAGGGCCGACCCCGGACGCGCCTGGCCGGATCAGGTCGATGCGTGGCTCGCCGGGCGTACCGGCGGGCCTACTCGCTGACGCCCCGGCCGTCCTTCGACAGGTCGCCCGGGCCCGGGGGGTCAGACACCACGAGGTCGCCGACGGTGGAGAACTCGTAGCCCTTCGCGCGCAGTTGCCTGACGATCAGGGGAACCGCCGCCACGGTGGATGAGCGGTCACCGCCGCCGTCGTGCATGAGGATGATTGATCCCGAGGTTGCCGTGTCCACCACCGTGCGCACGATCTGGTCGGCTGAGGGGCGCTGCCAGTCGTTGGTGTCCACGTCCCACAGAACGGACAGGAGGTTCTGCTTCTCGGCCTGGGAGATGACGCTCGCGTTGACGGCGCCATACGGGGCCCGGAACAGCCGGCTCGATACGCCCGCCGCCGCGAGGATCTCGTTTGAGGTCGTGACGATCTCGTCCTTCTGGCGCTGCGAGTTCAGGGTCGTCATGTTGGCGTGATCCCAGGTGTGGATGCCGATTTGGTGTCCATCGGCGGCCTCCTCGGCAACCACCGAGGGATCGTTCTTCACGTTCCGCCCGATCACGAAGAACGTGGCCGGTACCTGCAGTTTCCTGAGCTCCGCGAGCAGCGGGCGGGTGTCCGGGCCGGGTCCGTCGTCGAAGGTGAGCGCGATCATCCTTCGTGCACCGCCCGCGCGGTGGACACTTACGCCCTGATGCCCGATGTCCACCAGCTCGCGATCACGCGGCCCCAGGTCGGTGGCCGACGCGGTCGTCGCCGTCGTCACCGTCGGCACCACGGGCGCGGCCGCGGCCGCGGGCTGGGAATCGCCGCCGCCCCGTGTCGCGAGGCCGATCACCGCGATGATCACCACCACGCCAAGCAGCACGAGCGCCAGCGGCGAGATGCGGCGCTGGCGGCGGGGTGGGCGGCGACGCGGTGCAGGTGAGCCCTGCCGCGATGTCCTTGAAGTGGGCATCGCGGGAATAATGCTCTCTCGGACGGCGTGGGGCGAGCCCTGCGGGTTCGAGAGGGGGTGCGCCCCCGCCCGGCGCGTGGATCAGCTGGCCAGCGCCGCCGGGCAGTCGTCGGCTCGCATCGCATCCCAGGGGATCGTGATGGACCTGCCGTCCATGACGACCTCTCCCGCGCCTCGCAACTTTCCGAACGCGGTGGTCACGGCCTCACGCGACGCGCCGATGAGCGATGCCCACTGGGCGTGCGTCAGATCCAGACCGATGCGCACGCCCTCTGGGGCAGCGGTACCGATCTGCTCGGCGATCTGGTGCAGACGCCGTCGCAGGCGGTCCTCCACTCGCATCTCCGCAACGATGCCCACGGTCTGCCGCAGGTTGAGGAGGCGGTGCGACAACGCAATGGCGAGGTTGACACCGAATCGCGGATAGCGGGTGATGAGGGCCTCGACCGCGTGCAGTGGCAGCGGGGTGACGGCGCTCATCTCCAGCGCCATGGAGGGCGGCGTCGACTCCTGCCCGAGCGTTGAATAGACGGCACCGGGCTCGACGATGGTGGTCATCACCTCCTGTCCGGACTGGCAGGTGTCCGACAGCGCCACCCGGCCCTGGCGAACGAGGTAGATGTGGTCACCGCGCGTCAGCGCCGGCGGGGTGTCGGCCTCGCGCGGCCAGCGCACGACGGGCAGGCGGGCGTCCAGCAGATCGAGGTCGCGTCGAGGGATCCCGTCGAAGAGGTCCTGGCGCGAGAGCGCCGGCCGCGTGATGTCCCCTGTGGCGGCGGACGGGATGGTGGGGAGAGGAGTGAGTGTGGCCATGCGGAAAAGCGTGGCAGCGGGTTGTTATGAAGTTCTGAGGGACCCGCCAATACTTCGTGACCGTGTCATTGAGGTACGGCGCGCTGAGGATGCGCTCGTTGCGGGCTAGATTGATCGGATAATGGCTTCCGGACCGGAGATACGCCGCCCCAGCCCCGCCGTGGAGGACTACCTCAAAGCTGTGTGGCATATCAGCGAGGAAGGCCACGACCTGGTCACGACAAGTCGCGTCGCGACCGACCTGGGGGTCACGCCGGCATCGGCCAGCAACATGCTCAAGCGCCTCGCCGGCATGGGGTACGTGAGCCCTCTGGAGCGTGGCGTGACCCTCACGGGAGAGGGGCGTGCGGCAGCGTTGGAGGTGGTACGGCATCACCGGCTGCTCGAGACCTTCCTCGCCGAGGTGTTGGGCGTGCCCCTTGATCGCGTGCACGCTGAGGCCGAGATCCTGGAGCACCACATATCCGAGGACCTGGAGGCCCGTATCGCCGCCGCGCTGGGCGATCCCGCTCGCGATCCCCACGGCGATCCCATCCCGACCGTGTCAGGGCATGTGGATCGTCTTGTCGACCACCCGCTGTCCGACCTGCCCTGCCGGACACGTGCTGTCATCTCGCGCGTGGGTGATCGTGACCCGGAAATCGTGGCCGCACTCGCGGGGATCGAAGCGGTTCCCGGGTCATGGATCGAGTCGGAGCGCGTGGACGGTGGTTACCTCGTGCGCACGGACAACGGCGAGGTCCTGCTTCCCGCGCAGGCCGGCGAGGCCGTGCGCGTGCATCAGTCGGGCAGTCGGCCATCCACCCGCAGCACGCGGTCCGCATAGAGCAGCGCAATCGCGATCAGCGCAAAGGGCTCGACGAGGAGCTGCGTGATCGTGCTCCACACGCCGTTGGCCACGGTTCGGGTGGTGCCGTCGAATGCGAGCAGCACGAAGCGCCCGGCAATGCCCAGCACGACCTGACCGGCCAGCACCACGACCTGGATCAGGAGCCAGGCCGCGAAGACCGTCCACCACGAGCCACGAACGAGGGCCTGGCTGCGGTGCAGCGCATCGCGTACCCCGCGGCCCTCGATCACCACAGCCTCTCCCGCGAAGAGCCAGAGGACCATCAGGGCGATGCCGGGGATGAGGAGCGCGATCAGGCCGACGACAACCCCTGCGGTGACCAGAACGAGCGCGCCGAAGAGGACCCAGAAGCGCACGCCCACCCGTTCGAGGGTCGCACCAGCGCCCACGTGATCCCCGGCGAGCCGCCGCACCGTCGCCACCGCGACCGCGGCGCCGCTCACCGGAAGCAGGAGCAGCGCGGGAATGAGGGCGATGGACGTGATCGCGGCCGCACGAGTGCCGCTGACGGTGTCCGCGGCCGCCGCGCTCGCAATGGAGGTGAGGATTCCCACCGGCACCACTGTGACGGCCGTGAGGATGAGGAACAGCACGGGCTCGCGGCGGTACATGGCCCATGCGCGCGCAAGCAGTTCGCCGAAGGTGAAGGGCTGAACCGGTGATCCGGTGGTCATCGCGTCCTCAGTTGATCGGCTCATAGGGAACGGCGTCGGCGACGAGGTCGTCCGGGTCGATTCCAATGCTCTGCATGAAGAAGGGTGTGAGCAGGTTGAGCGTATGGCGGCACGCGGGGCAGATGGGCAGCGGCGGGGGCGGGGGAATTCCCGGCGTGGCACCGCCGACCGAGAACGGTGCCCCGGCGTACCTGCGGCAGGCTCCGCAGTCGTCCCCCCGCGTATCCAGCCGAACGAGATCCCATCCCGCGGCGGCGATCTGGGCGACCCACCCCTCGTGCTGCGTCGCGTAGGCCTGGGCATCCGCGGCCAGGGCCCTGCGCTCCGCGGGGTCCCAGCCGTCCCGGATGGCCCGGGCGAAAACGGGAGGAGGGTCCGGGATGTGCCGGAAGCGCTCGGTCCAGGCGTCGATCTGGGCGTCCCAGTCGGTCACCGGTCGTCAGTCCTCGACGAAGTCCACCGGCACCGTGTGTTCCACGAGCCCGGCCTCCACGCCGCGCCGCAGGAGTTCCCGCATGGCTTCGCGCCCGTCCTCGCCGTAGTCGAGCGTGCGCTCATTCACATACATCCCCACGAAACGGTCGTTCAGGTCGTCGTCCAGGCCGCGGCCGTACTCGGCGGCGTAGGCGAGGGCGTCGGCGCGGTGCTCCAGGCCGAAGCGGATGCTCTCGCGCAGGATCTGCGAGAGCTGGACCATCACGTCCTCGCCGAGGTCGCGGCGCACCACGTTGGCGCCGAGCGGCAGCGGCAGGCCGCCCGTCAGCTCGTCCCACCATGTACCCAGGTCGAGCACGTTCACAAGGCCCTGGCTCTCGTACGTGAGCTGGCCCTCGTGGATGACCAGCCCGGCATCGGCCTCACCGCTCTCCACCACGTCGAGAATGCGATCGAATGGCACGATCAGCGGGTTCTCGATGCGCCCGACGGCCAGCTGCAGCTCCAGGAACGCGCTGGTGAGCGTTCCCGGAATGGCTACGCGCAGGCCCGGAAGACTCGCCGGGTCGATCTGCGTCTTCGCGACCACCATGGGCCCGTACTTCTCGCCCATCGAGGCTCCGTGCGGCAGCAACCGGTACTTGTCGGCCACGCTCGCGTACGCGTGCACCGAGATCGCGGTGACTTCGAGACGACCCTCCATGGCCCAGCGGTTCAGCGTCTCGATGTCGTGCAGGAGGTGCTCGAATGTGAAGTCACCGGTGGGAATGCGGTTCTTCGCGAGCGCGTAGAACATGAACGCGTCGTCGGGGTCCGGGCTGTGGCCCAGGCGGATCAGCGTCATGCGGGATTGCCTCCGGGTGGTGCGGACAGGGCTGCCGATGCTAGCGGTGGGAGCCTCCGGCGGCGATGGCATCGTGCCGAGCGGGGCCACCCCGTTTGCCCTTGATCGCGCTGCCCTTGTCGAACCGGCGTGGCGGTGTGCTCGCCGCCACGCCGGTTCGATGGGTTACTGCCGCCTGAAGGAGATCGTCTGCGGGGAGTTGTCGCCGTACTGCGAGATTCCCGTGATGTCGACCTGCACGGTCTCTCCGGATGCCCATGCAGTGCTTCCCAGACAGCCGGTCAGATTCAGCGTGACGCTGAGCGTGTTCGCCGGGTTCGAGATCTGGTCGGACTGCTGGTCCGTCAGGCCGAGGAGAGGTGGCGTCGCCACCAGGTTGGGATCCGTCGACGAATAGGACGCGCTCGCGCATTGACCGGGGCCCCGGGATGGGGATGCTCCGGGCGCCGTGCCGATCGGGCCGTTCGGGATGTCCGCGACGTACTGGAGCAGGCCGATGCCGACGGCCGCCAGTGCGAACCCAGGGCGCAGGCCGCGATCGGACATGACAGGCCCTTTGTCGGGGCGTCGGGGACGCCAAACACGCTCCTGCACTCGGTCGCCCTCTACCCGGGGGCATCCGGAGTCTGACGAACTGTCGTTCGCACCACGCACATGCCCTCGCCCTCGGCCACGAGATCGTCACCCACATGCACGCTCACCACGGCGCGGTATCCGCGCACGCTCTGCTGGATGAGCCTGCCGCGCAGCGTGATCTCGCCACCGTCCACGGGAATCGGCTTTCGCAGCCAGTAGCGCACCTTGGCCGTCATCCCCCAGACGCCGTGAGGTGCGCCCGCATAGACCAGCATCTCGTCGACGAGGAGCCCCACGATGCCGCCGTGCAGGCGGTCGGGGTAGCCCTGGAAGCGCTCCTCGGGCCGGAAGACGGCCACGGCATCGGTGCCATCGCGGTACACATGCAGCCCAAGGCCCGATGGATTGTCCGACCCGCACACGAAGCAGCCGGGGCAGGACGGCGGGTTGAGGAGTTCATCGGGCACGCGACCAGTCTGCCGGTAATGAGGGCCGGGCGCGAGCCAACCCCCGCGCGGTGTGCGACGATGCATCCATGGGACCAGCACCCGGACCCGCCCGCGTGGCGCATGTGTGCACCGAGCACGGTGAGTGGTGGATGGTCTGGACCGACCGGGGCCTCATCGCCGCCGCGCCAACCCGCGCGGAGGTCGTGGCCCGGGCAGGCGAGGCGGGCTATCCGGACGCGGTGTCCGGAGACCCCGGGGCCGCCCCGTCCTCGCCGGACTGGTCGGCTCTGCCCGGCGGGTTCCGTGGCAGGGTGCTGCGCGAGTGTGCTCGCATTCCGCGCGGCGAGGTGGCCACGTATGGCGCGCTGGCGGCGGCCGCGGGACGGCCTGGCGCGGCGCGCGCGGTCGGCACGGCGATGGCGCGCAATCCGCTGCCGGTGGTGGTTCCATGCCACCGGGTGGTGCGCGCCGACGGTGGCGTGGGGGAGTACGGGATGGGTGGCCCACGCCGCAAGGAGCGGATGCTTCGTGTCGAGGGTGTTGACGTGCGGGATGGGCGCGTGGCACGCGCGACGATGCGCCCGGGTTGACTCGTCCGTCTGCTCGCGGGGTTCGGGCGTGATTGCCGGGCGAGGCGTCTGCAGCGACTCGCGTGATGACACGATGCGGGGAACGCGGAGGATCGGGACCGAGTGGTGCGAGGGGCGGCGCAGCAGCCAACCGCTGATGCGCGGCTCGGGTTGCGCTGGCGCGGCGCGGCGCGGCAGCCTGTGCCGGGGGAGTGCTAGCGTCGCCCGTCGTGATCGCCGTCCTCGTTGTCATCCACTCCTTGCTCTGCGTCCTGCTCATCAGTTTCGTGCTGATGCACAGCGGGAAGGACGCCGGGCTCTCGGGGGCGTTTGGCGTGGGAGGCTCTGGCGGAGCGCACGGGGGATCGTCCGCGATCGTCGAGCGCAACCTCACGCGCATCACCGTTGTCGTCGCCGCCCTGTTCTTCATTTCGACGTACGTGCTGGGGAAGGCGCTCTAGCGATGAGCTCGGCTTCGCGCCGGGGACGAACGGCCCTCCGGGACGGAACGGCCCGCACCCTCACGGCGGGGTAGGATTCACCCCGTGAATAGCTCCGTACTCCGCACGCTCCCGGTCAAGTTCGTCGGTTCGCTGATCTTCCTGATCATCGCCGGCATCGTGATCTACCTCTTCGGCGTCCTCAACGTGTACATCATCGCGTGGGTCGTCGACCTCATCACCACACTCTTCGGTTAGCCGGGCGCTCCGCGAGGAGCGCTTCGCCGTGGTGGGTGACGCGGGGCCGAGGCCCCGCGAGAGGTGATCGCGACATGGGCTTGGTCGAGCACACCGCCAGCCGCCACCCGCGCGGTGGCATGTCCTCCCCGTCCGGATTCCCCCGTCGCCCACAGGCGGTGTGGGGGGCGCGTTGGCACCGGCCGATCGTCATGGGCGCGAGCCCACGCAACCCACTGGGCAGCCCGGAGAACCCGTCTCGGAATGGACCGCGCTCGGCCTGCCGCGAGAATCCCGCACGGCAGGGACGCGGGGAGAGTGTGATCTCTGAGGGCATCACCCCGACGAAGGACGCCGCATTGCGATGATTCGCCGCGAGCAGACGATCGTGGCCGCCATTGAGAGAACAGGTTCCCAGGCGCAGCGGACCGTTCCGTCGTCGGCGCACCTGCAGGCCTGACCTTGCCACCGGGGTACGGAAACCCTGTCCCAGGAGGGGTCCGCATGGGGTATGAGACCCCACACAGGCCCCGAAAACGCGTGAGCCCCGCATGGCGGGGCTCACTCCGAATGCGGCCGAGAGGACTTGAACCTCCACGACCCTAGGGGTCACAAGGCCCTCAACCTTGCGCGTCTACCAATTCCGCCACGGCCGCATGAATCGGTCGAGCGATCATAGCGGCGGAGCCTCTCCGGCCGCCCCCGGAGGTCGCCGTGCCGAGGTGGGGAGGAACCTCTGGTAGCGTAGCGAACACCAGTTCGATACCGGCGACGCGGGGGCAGCGCAAATGGCGGAGAGGCCGAAGGGGCGACAGGGCGAGATCCTGACCTTCATCGAGGGTCACTGCACGAGGCACGGCTACCCACCGACCGTGCGCGAGATCGCCGCAGGTGTCGGGCTGTCCTCGCCGTCCACCGTGCATCGGCACCTCGAACGGCTCGAGGCTGATGGCTACCTGAAGCGCGACCCCTCGAAGCCCCGGGCCATGTTGGTGGGGCTTCGTGGTGGCCGAGCGGATGCGGCCCCCGTGCGCCCGGAGACGTCGTTGCCCCTGGTCGGTGCGGTTGCCGCCGGTGCGCCCATCCTCGCCGACGAGCAGGTGGAGGATTGGCTGCCCGCGCCATTTGCCGCCGACTACCTGCTGAGGGTGAAGGGCGACTCGATGATCAATGCGGGAATCCTGGATGGCGATCTCGTGGCGGTGAAGCGGGAGGACACGGCCCGTGACGGGCAGATCGTCGTGGCCCTGCTCGAGGATGAGGCCACCGTGAAGCGCATGTATCGCGAGCCCGGTGGCGTGCGCCTGGAGGCCGAGAATCCCGCCTATGAGCCCATTCATGGCGCCGACATCCGCGTGATCGGACGGGTGGTCGGGGTGATGCGGGACATCTGATGGCGCACGCTGGCCGCAATCATTCTGGTGGCGCTACCCTTACCGTGCGGACCAGGCAGTCGCAGGGCCTTTCGGGGCACTGAGGAAAGTCCGGACACCACAGAGCAGGGTGCTGGTTAACGGCCAGCCGGGGAAACCCGAGGGAAAGTGCCACAGAAAACAAACAGCCTCCCGGCATCGCCGGGCGGCAATGGTGAAAAGGTGCGGTAAGAGCGCACCAGCGGCCTGGTGACAGGTCGGCTTGGTAAACCCCACTTGGTGCAAGGCCAAACCGGGGCGTCACGGGTTGCTCGCCCAGTCCCAGGTAGGCCGCATGAGGCGTTCGGCAACGGGCGTCCCAGATGGATGACTGTCCACGACAGAATCCGGCTTACGGTCCGCTGTCCCCACGACCCGCCTCGGCGGGTCGTGGGCATTTTGGCGTCCACGCGGCATCAGCCGGTGGTCGGATTCTCCTTGTCGATGGCGAGTAGGCCTCGAAGGAGCGCCGCCGTGCAGTGCTCCACCACCGCGGAGGTGGCCGCAAGTGCCATGGGATCGACCACGTCGCCCGTGATCACACCGGCGTCGGCCTGCGCAAGGGTGGCCGCGGACAGGCGGCGGTCCCCGATGAGCAGCGCAACCGTGTCACCCCGCAGTGAACCGCGGACCCCGGTGGCCTCCGCGCGCTGATCGATGTCGCCGAGTCGGCCGGTGTCGAGTGCCCGGGCCACCATGCGCAGATAGCGCGCGGAATCGTCGTGGGCGCGACGCTCGGATGGAAGGGGCACCGGCAGGGCGATTCCTGCGTCGGCGTGTGCGCGAGTCCGTTCGGCCACGGTGCCCGTGTGGGCGAGCAGGTAGCGCGCCATCGCGGGACACACGGTGATCGTGGGGACTGCGGGTGCGGGTGTGATGGCCCGGGGCGCGGACGCACCCGCGATCTCCATCCACTCGCGCAGCTCCTCGACCTCGAAGCGGCGGTGTCCGCCCGCCGTACGGTGGCAGGGGATGCGCCGGGCGTCAGCCCACAGGCGGATCGTGGCCAGGCTCACCCCCACCATGGCCGCCGCCTCGCTGGCCGTGAGCGACCTGCGGCTGGGGTCGAGCGTGCGCTCGCGAACACCCATCCACCGCCTACCGGACATCACGCACCCCTCATCAGCGACCGTGCCGACCGTCGCTGCTCGAGGATATCCGGTATCCCCGGGTCCGCTCGCCACTGGGCGGGTGTTTCAGGCTCCGTCACCGGGGTCATCGAAGGTGCGCCCCCGTGCATCCAGGAGCAGGGAGGTGACGACCACCGCGACCAGCAGTCCGCCGCCGAGAGTGAGGGCTGCGCCCAGACGGGCACCCGCTGCGGCGGCGATGGCCGTCCCCGCAACGGCCACGACGATCGCGAGTGCCCAGGCGATGGCATCGCCGCGATTGGGTCCGAGCGGCCACATCCCGGCGAACGATAGACGGTCTGCATTGCGAACACGAAATGCGTGACTACGTGGGGAGGGGCCAGAGGAATGCCGCCATGGCGACCATGGCGTACACGGACACGAGAGCCGCTCCCTCCATCCAGGTGGCCTCGCCGTCGGCGGCAACCAGGGAGATCACGATCGCCCCGCCGGCCAGGGCGATGATCTCCAGCGGGGTGAACACAAGGGGTACCCCATCGCCGAGGAGCGGCGACACGAGGGCCAGGACCGGTGCGAGGAACATCACCACCTGGAGGGTCGATCCCATCGCGATGTTCACCGCGAAGTCCATGCGCCCGCGATAGGCGAGCTGCACCGCCACCAGATGCTCCGCAAGGTTGCCGATGATGGGGATGGCGATGAGCCCCATGAAGACGGGCGAGATGTCCAGGGACTGGGCGGCGGGCTCGAGGCTGCCGATCAGCACCTCGCCCAGCACGCCCACTCCCACTCCCGCCACGAGCAGCGCGGTGATCGCCGCGGTCCGCGACCACGGGATGAGGTCCGGGGGGTGGCCCGGGTCGTCGGGGTGGTCCTTGGAGCGAAGGAACGAGACGAGATAGACCGCGTACAGGAGCAGGAAGACAACGCCCACGCCGTCGGAGAGCACCTGCACGCGTCCGACGTCGGCCCCGGAGAAGCCGGCGAACGTGGTGGGGATGACGACGCCCAGCACCGCGACCACGAGCAGCACGGCGTTGAGCCCCGCGAGTTCGCGGGAGAAGCGCTGCACTCCGTGTCGTAGGCCGCCGACGATGAAGGCGAGGCCCAGCACGAAGAGGGCATTTCCCAGCACGCTGCCGGCGATCGACGCGATCGCGACGTCGCCGAGACCCTTCGACACGGCGAGCAGCACCAGCACCAGCTCGGCGATGTTTCCGAACGCCGCGTTCAGCAGCGCACTGACGCGTGGGCCGGAGACGGCGGCGAGTTGTTCGGTGGCCAGGCCCACCACCCAGGCGAGCCCGATCGTGGCGATCGCGGCCACTCCGAAGACCGCGGTGGGCGGGGAACCGGATCCGTTGAGCGCGATCGCCAGGGCCGAGAGGAGCGCCGTCGCGCCCATCACACCGATCTGCCACGGGGCGACCCGCTTGGTGTGTGCTGTCACGGGGCGCGATGCTACGGAATGCCGGGGCTCTTCGTTACACCGCCACCCCGGTGTCCGTATCGCCCCCACGGGGCACGGGCACGGCGCTCGCCGCCAGCGCGCCGATGGCGTCGAGAATGCCCTCCAGAAGCGGTTCGGCGTCCGTGGCGAGGGCCGTGAGGGTGGATGGGCTTCCGAGGTGCGCGGCGGTGGCGCGGGCAAGGGCGAGCGTTGCGGCGGCGGCGCTCCCTTGCCGCGACAGGGCGAAGAGTGCCCCCGTGACCTCCTCCACCGAGTACGCCACGGTGACCGGGATGGTCTCGTCGGTCAGCAGGCGCGGCAGCACCTCGTCTCCCACGGGAGGTTCACCCGCGTGGGCCCCGGCCACGAGCGCCGCGGCGTGCCACACGGCACCCGACGATTCCGGGTCGGCGGCGGCGACGCGGACGCAGGCGAGGAGGAGCGCGGTCATCCATGCCGCTCGGGGCAGGAAGGTGCCGATCCGCATGGTCTGCCACACGGCGTCCCGCGGCATCGAGTGGGCGGCCAACCCGCGCACGGCGGCAACCTCCCGTCGCACGGCACGGGCCACCCCGCGCGGATCGAGCGCGTTGGCACCGCCGGACTGCAGGCGGGCCTCCGCGGCGGCGTGGCCGAGGGCCTCGACGACGTCATCGGGCAACACGGGACCAGCCGCCGCAGCCGCCAGGGCTGCGTGCTCGAGGTGGCGTGCCGCGAGTGCCCCACCCGTCCCCACCGGTGGCACGAGACCCCCCGGGCCCACCGATGCCAGCGCCGAGAACGCGGCGGCGGGTCCGGCACCGGCACGCGCCGCGCGCGCTCGTGCGCCGAGCACGCGCGCGGAGGCATCGGCGCGCTCGAGCGCAGCTGCCATCTCATGGATGAGTTCCGCGCGAGTTACGGGCATGGGTGCCACCTTCCGGGTGCCGGGCACGGGATACCCGCCAAGCATGTCCACGGTATGCCCGTGCCTGCCATGGCGTCCTTCTCCATGCGGCCAAGTCGCGCGGCGTGGCACTTGTCCCCGTGACGGTACTGCTCGGGTGTCTTGGTAGCGTCAGGGGCGACCACGAAACCGATCAGGAGGACCCCGTGGCGCGTCTTCAGCCTGGAAGCCCGGCCCCCGACTTCACCCTGCCTTCGGATGGCGGCGAGGAGGTCATTCTGTCCGCTCTCCGCGGTGCTCCGGTGGTCATCTTTTTCTACCCGAAGGCCATGACCTCGGGGTGCACCACGGAGGCCTGCGAGTTTCGCGACCGCCTCACCGACTTCTCGGCCGATGGCGTGACCGTGCTCGGGATCAGCCCCGACCCGGTGCGGCGGCTGGAGAGGTTCCGGGAGAAGGAGGGCCTGACGTTCCCACTGCTGTCCGATGCAGAACACTCCGTGTGCGAGGCCTACGGGGTGTGGGTGGAGAAGTCCATGTACGGACGGACCTATTGGGGGGTGGAACGGAGCACCTTCGTGATCGGACCCGACGGGGTTCTGAAGGAGGCCCTCTACAAGGTCACGCCCAAGGGGCACGCAGCCGCGGTGCTGGCGTCTCTCAGGGGCGGGTGAGCCACGACGAATCCGCCCGTTTGGTGTGTTCGTCACGGAATGCGCCGGTTGGCATGTTCCGGTGGACGGGGCCGGATCGCCGTGCCATACGCGGCACGACAGTGACCCACGTTCGTCGGGGCGCCATCCGGCGCGATGGATAGATTCTGCGTGGTGGGTCGCGCCAGTTCGCTGACCGCGACTCCCTGAGATCCCATTCCTGGAACGTGAGCCATGACGAACGATGGAGAGAGCGTCGCAGCGGTGATCCTGCCGGCCGTCGGGCTCGGCCCGGCTCATCCGCGACCGGACTTCCAGATCGTGCCGACGCGGGGAATCCCGATCGTCGCCGCGGCGGTCGTCGCGCTGATCGCCGCGATCGCGACCAACCAGCTCTGGGCGCTGGACTTTTTCCATGTCGTCGGCGGCGGGCTCTGGACCGGCGTCGACCTCTTCGTCGGCCTCGTCCTCGGCCCGATCATCGGCCGGATGTCGATCCCGGCGCGGGTCGAGTTCTCGATCAGGTTCATGCCCAAGATGCTGCTGATCATGCCGACGCTGGTGACCATGACCCTCGCCTCGGGCTGGCAACTGGCCCGACACCTCGGTGACCTCAGCGCCAGCTCCACGAACCACAGCTGGCTGGTGGCCTCGTACATCGTCGTCGGTGCGATGGCGACGATCGCGATCGGCGTCCTCGAGCCGGCGAACCTCGGCGTGCTGTTCGAGCTCAAGAAGCCCCGGCCAGATGGGGAGCTCATCGCCAAGCTGATGCGACGCTTCGTCTACACGGCCGGCATCACCGGCCTGATGCAGGTCGCCACCCTGATCATCATGACCAGGGTGGCGACGGCATGACTGGGGCCGCCGCCGCCGGGCCGTCACCCCCGCACGCGCCGTATCGGTCCTTTCCGCCCATCGCCGAACTCGCCGTCGCGGCCATGATCCTCGTGATCATCGGGGGGATCTACCTGGCGGCGCACCTCCCCAACGCGATCTCGTTGACGCCGGCTGTGGTCCTCCTGGTCGTGGCCGCGCTGCTGCTGGTCGCCGACGTGGTCCTGCTCGTGCGCATCCGGGACTTCGCCTGGGAGAGGTTCCGACAGGTCGCCGGCTGGGCGCTGGTGGGGTACCTCGTGATCGCCGGAATGATCGGCTATGCGTTCATCTACGACGGGACCCGCGGCAGCCAGCTCGTGGTGCTCGTGGCCATGCTGGGAGTCTTCGCGGTGGTCGTCCCGCTTCTGCTGGGGTTCAGCGTGGCCCGCTACCAGCCTGTGAGCGCGGACGACGACGGGAACCCATAGGACGAGGATCTGGTGCGGGATGAACCCGACAGGTTCTCGTCGAGCCCCTTCTGGTGGGAGGCATGGTCGCCCGTCCCGGCGGCCCCCCGACGGCCTTCAGCGTGGGGATGGCTGGTCGCCACGATCCACGTCGGCCGCGAGGCGATCGTGGCGATGCTCACCCATCGCCTGTCGAACCCGCGCATGGAGGCCGCCAACACCACCCGTCTCATCACCCGCCGCGCCGACCGCGTCGCGAGTGCACGAGCGGTGCCCGGCACATGCGACCGGTCGGTGTGTGCCCGGACCGCCTCCTCAGGGGCGGGGAGCACGAATCGTGGCGACGCTCCTCAGCGCGGCCTCTTCCAGGCATCCGCGTTCGCCCTCGGGCCGATGACCTCGTACGCGTCCGGGTCCCAGCCGTGGTAGGCGTCCGCCTGCATCCAGGCACTGACGCGCGGGGCGTCGCGGACACCGTACGGGCCCCCCGTATAGCGCTGCGAGACCCGGTCGATGTCGGCGAAGTCGGAGTCGTCGTGGATGTCCACGATGCGACCGAGCAGGCTGATGTGGTGGTACCAGTTCTCGGGGTCGATGATCGAGACCGCGACGCGCCCGTCACGGGCCATCCAGGCCAGGCGCATGCGGGTCGCCTCCATGTTGAGGAGCACCCGCCCGTCCTCCCAGTCGTACCAGGTCACCGCGGTATGCGGCGAGCCGTCGGGGCGGAGCGTGGCCACGACGGCGTGGTTGGGCTTGTGCAGGAACTCGTCGATCTCGGCGGGAACGGGCGTCGGCGGCATTGCAGGTCTCCCATGACGTTGGACCTTCGAGGCCCGACAGTCTGCCACTCCGCCGCCCTCGCGGCCACGAGGACGCGTCGCCGTGGCCGCGAGGGCGGCGGAGTGGCAGACCGGGCGCGAGAGGGTGCCGGATCCGGCACCCTCTCACCGAGGAGACGTCCGACGCCACGATGAAGAGGGCGATGGTCGCCACTCGCGGACGCCCCGGCGTCAACCACGTCACACGCAGCGGACGCAGGCCCATGCGCGTCCCGCTGGTGTTCCTGTCGGAGCAGTGGGATCGATCAGGTCCGGGGCGTCGACCAGACGCGCGACACCCGACTCGTGAACCCGTCGTGCACGAGCATCGGCGGAGATGTTCACCGGTGGGACTGCGGCGCGGACGCGAGGGCAACCCCGACGACCGAGATCCGCGTCAACGGCTCCACGCTGCTGGCGTCTGGACCGGGGCACCGGCCCGATCGGGGTCTTCCTCACCCCCTGAGCACGTGGGCCACGGACCTGGAGAGGGGCCAACCACTGGAGTCATCGGGCGGGTCGTGATGCCCCGGGTGGTTCTGCGGGTTCTCGGGTCGTTCACCCCTGGAGGCGGATGTCTACGCGACGACGAGCCGGACGGGCTCCCCACGCTTCAGGCAGGGGATCGTCATCATGTCGTGCGGGTGCCGAACGACGATCTCCGTGCCGTTTCCGAGGCGCAGCCGGTTTCGGCAGTGCGAGATGCCGACGTCGTCCGGAGCGCAGTCTTCATCTGTCAGCACGGTCGCGTATGCCCCCTCGAGTGCTCCAGAGATGAGCTGGGCGCGGAGCACGATGGGCGTGACCGACGGGCTGGGCTCACCACCTCGGAACACGATGAGCGTTCGCGTCGCCGCCGGACGAGCCGCCGCCGGATGCTCACCGCTCCCGCGACGGGCGAGGAGTGCCAACGCCACCGCCGTGATGACAAGGACGACGAGAAGAGACGAGACAACGACAACGCGGCGGTGGTTGCGCGGCGGAGTCATCGGACGGTCGCAGCTCCTGTCGTATCGCGGCGCTCCGGATCAGGCGCGCCCGCGTGCCGTTCGTCCCGCACGAGGGCGACGATCATCGCGTTCATCAAGATCCAGTCCGCGCCACGCAAGTCGTGCACGCGGAGCGCGAGTCGAGGTCTCACCTTGATGACGTCAGGGTACGGATATGCCGACGACGGCCCATCGGCGCACACGCGGAGGGGTTCCGCGGGAATACCGATGCCCGCTCGAAGAGCCCGATCACGGACACCGTTCGCCTTCCGCGTCTGGGGCCTCCTTCCGGCTGGCGCGCAGGTCGTGTCCCGGGCGGGGCTGTTCCCGATCGTTACCGGCGGTTCACCGGACGACTCATGCTCGCAGTGATGTTCCCTGGCCCGCGTGCGGGGACGCTCACCTGGCGACGACAGCGCGACGGCGGTCAACGCGAGCCTGAGAGAAGGTGAGGGCCGGGAGGGGCATCGACGCCCGATGCCACCCCGCGCCTAACCGGGAGTCGTCACCGAGCAGGGGCCCGGTGCGCTCGTACCACGGTGTCCAGGGCGACCCGCGAGCCGGATTCGGTGGCCACGGGTCGGTCCACGCGCTCCGCACGTTCGACCTCAAGGTCTCGTAGGGCATCGGACACCACCTCGGCGGTCATCAGCAGGGCGGGGTCCTGCGGCCCACCGTACCCGCCCTCCAGATTCGCGAGGTCATGCCCGATGACGAGGATGGTGCCCCGGGGGGCCAGAGACACCGCCGCGCGGGCGAGGACCGCGCGCAGGAGCGGCTCGGGCACCTGGAGGTAGAGGAGGATGACGAGGTCGTAGGCCGCGGGCTCGGGTACGTACTCCGCGAGGTCGGCCCGCACCAGATCGAGCCGGACACCGCGCTCCTCGGCCATTCGCGCCGCGGTGTCAAGGCCCACCTGGGAGAAGTCGGCGGCGGTGACCCGCCAACCCCGCTCGGCGAGCCAGATGGCGTTTCGGCCCTCGCCGGCGCCGAGGTCGAGCGCGCGCCCCGGGGGGAGCGCGTCGACCTCGGCGACGAGGAGGCGGTTCGGCTCGGCCGTCCATACGAGGCCGGGGCCGCCGTAACGCCGGTCCCAGGAGTCTGCACCAGTCGTCGGTATGTCGTCAGTGGCCAAAGCGCACTTCCGGCAGCACCTTGGCGAGCCATTTCGGACTCCACCAGGCCCAGCGGCCGACCAGCCGCAGGGCGACGGGCAGCAGCAGCAGACGAACGAGGAATGCATCCAGGAGGACGGCCACCCCGAGGATGACCCCCATCTCCTTCGGCGGCAGGGGGCCCGACAGGGCGAACGTGAAGAACACGGCCACCATGACCGCAGCCGCGGCGAGGATGACCCGCCCCGAGTGCGCCATTCCACCCGCCGCGGCCTCCCGGGGATCGTGGGAGCGGTCCCAGTGCTCACGTGCGGAGGACAGCAGGAACACCGTGTAGTCCATCGAGATGGCGAAGATCATGGCGAAGAAGAACACGGGCCCCCAGGCGTCGAGGAAGCCCTGCGGCTCGAAGCCGAGGGCACCCGATAGCCAGCCGTCCTGGAAGATCAGCCGTGCCACGCCGAACGCGGCTGCCGTGGCGAGCAGGCTGGTGACCACTCCGATGGCGGCCACGATCGGCGCCTGAAATGCCACGAGCAGGAGCAGGAATCCCAGGATGAGAACGATGCCGATGACGATGGGGGTGTAGGTGGAGAGGGCAGATGCCAGATCGTGGTTCTCGGCAGAGGCTCCACCCACGAGCACGCCGACCGGGAGTTCCGCACGCAGGCGGTCGATCGTGTCACCCGTGGCTGTCGCCGACGGATCGCTTGACGGCACCGCCTGCACCAGGGACAGCCCATTCCCGCCAACCTGAGGGGGAAGCGCCCGGGCGATGCCGGGATCGGCCGCCGCAATCGTCTGAGCGGAGGCCATTACGGCGGTCGATCCGACCAGTTGGAGCGTGCCGGGGGTGCCCGTGCCGAAGGCGGACTGCACCAGGGCGTAGCCCTCCCGCGAGCCATCGTCGGCCGGCACGACCTTGATCGATGGCATGCCGGTCTTGAGCCCGAAGACGGGAATGGCCAGCACGAGCAGGATCAGCAGGGCGGGAAGCCCATAGAGGACCGGCGTGCGCCACAGCCGCTCACCCCAGGCCGCGAAACGGGCCGAGCGGTGGTCGCCACTGTGTGCCCAGGGGAGGGAGCCCTTGTCCACGCGCGGCCCGAGTTTGGCCAGCACCGCCGGCAGCAGGGTGAGCGTGGCGGCCAGGATGAAGATGACCGAGAGCATGATGCCGAGCGCCATGGACCGGAATGCCGGGCTGGGCACCAACATCACCGCGGACAGCGAGATGAGCACCGTTAGGCCCGAGAAGAGGATCGCCTTGCCCGCGGTGTCCATGGTCTCGGCAACAGCGTCCACCGGTGGACGCTTCGATCCGAACAGGGAGCCGCGAAAGCGCACGACGATGAAGAGCGCGTAGTCGATGCCCAGCGCCAGCGCGAACATCAGGGCGAAGTTCATGGCCCAGACCGAGACATCAAAGAACTGGGACATGAGGTAGAGGCCACCGGCGGAGGCCACCAGACCAAGGATCGTGAGAAGCAGGGGAAGGCCCGCCGCCATGAGTGCGCCGAAGGCGAGCACCAGGATGGCCAGGGTCACCGGCCAACTGATGACCTCGGACGTGAGCATCGCCGACTTGTTGGCCTCGTTGAAGTCGGACCACATCCCCGATGCGCCCGTAAGCGATACCGAGATGGTGTCGCCCCCCGCGGAGGCGAGCGGTGCCTTCAGACGGTCTGCGGCGCGGACCATGCCCGTGGCGTTGAGCGCGGCCCCGCCCATGACGATGGCGGTATGGCCATCGCGGCTGATGGTCTGTCCCGGGGTCGGTGGGGTGATCGTGGATACGGCCGAGTCGCCGGCGAGGACCGCCTGCGTGCGCGTGAGCGCCCGGCGGAAGGCGGGGTCAGATGCCGTCAGGTCGGGAGAATGCACCACGACCATCAGCGCCTCGCTGGAGTTGCCACCGAAGTTCTGGCGGATCAACTCACGCGCCTGAACGGATTGTGAGCCGGTGTCCTCCCAGCCCGCTCCGGAGAGGCTCGACTCCACCCGCGGCGCCAGAAAGCCCAGACCCAGGGCGATGACCACCCACACGGCCACCACCCAGCCCACGTGTGTGGCCGACCAGCGCCCAAGGCGCCCGACCGGTCCGAGGGCGGGAGGGGAATCGGTCATCGAGTGCACCCCCGCAGCCCCACCTTTCGGAGAATGAGAGAACTCGGGCAGTCGCCCAGGCTGGCGTACGACCACTGGCTCACTCCCACGAACGCGGTGAGGATGAGGAACCATGGCGACACGAGGACGGCAAGCAGCACGCTCACGAGTGTGACGGTGCCGGCCAGCAGAAAGAGCATTCGCTCGAGGGGCCACCGTGAGCTCATCGGGTCGCCCCCTCTCCCACGAGCGCGGAGAGCTCTTCGAGACGACGCTGGATGCCCCCGCACACGTGCTCGCAGAGGTCGAATACCGTCTGGTCGGCGATCGAGTAGAGGACGGCGTTCCCCGCCCGTTCCCGTGCCACGATTCCGGCGCCATGCAGCATGCCGAGGTGCTTGGAGACATTCTGCTGCGAGGTCCCCAGGGAGTCGGCCAGCGCGCCGACGGCCGTGGGCTCGTCCCGCAGGTGATCGAGTATGCGGATCCTCATTGGCTCGGCAAGTACGCGAAAACGCTCGGCGAGCAACTCCGCGAGTGCGTCGGGTATCGGATGGGGAATTGCCATGTCGAACTCCTCCCGGTGGTGGTGACGAAGCGACCATACTCCACAACCAAACAGTTGTAAACCTGATCCGACCGCGGGACGATGGAACCTCTGGCCGGGGCCCCGCCATGGAGGGAGTCGGCCACGCACGGCGAAACCGCGGACCATGACAACCGCACGCACGCTCACGCTCGCCGACGCCGCAGAGGTCTGCGGCACCACCAAGAAGGCGCTTGAGCGCCGAGCCGAGCGCGGCACGCTGATGGTCACCCGGCGCGGGGGGGTGCGTACCGTTGCCGTCGGGGAGTTGATCCGGGCGGGCCTCCTCGCCCCTGATTCCCAGGTGGCGGTGCCGATCGCCGCGGGAATGGTGCAGCGCCCGCTCGCCGTTCTGGCGTGCCGTGTGGCCGAGGCCGACGCCGACATGGCGGATCTTCACGCCACGCTCGCGGCGACGGAGACCGCTCTTCGGCGTGCCCGTGATGAGGCTCGCCAACTGCGTACCCGTCTGGCGTCGTTGCATGTCGGCGCGCAGCCGGAACTTCTGGCCGAGACGGCGTAACCAGCCCCAGATGCGATGCGGTTTCCACGGGATGCGGTGCGCGGCCATTCACGTCGCCCGCGGGAATGCGCCGATCGCATGCCGTGCACGCCCGTCCTGACGCGTCAGGACGGGGAGATCACCGCGTGCAGAGGACTGCGCGGCGGCCGGCCGGGAGCGGCGCCCGAGGCGCACGGAAGGATGCGACGCCTGGTCATGGACGACGTGTCTGACGCAGGGGTTCATGGCGGTAGGATTCGGTGATGGAACTTGCGTGGTACTGCCCATCCGAGGGTGACGGCCACGCGCTCGGAACCCGTGAGCCCGAGCGGGCCCCGGACTTCGCGTACCTGGCCCGCGTCGCCCGTGCGGCAGAGGCCGCCGGCGTACGGGAGATCCTCATCCCCACGGGTTCGATCAACGATTCGTTTGACCCGGGCAGCGCCTTTGCGGAGTCGTGGACGACGGCCGCGGGTCTGGCGGTTGCCACGCGGCGCATCGGTCTGATCGTCGCGGTGGGGCCGAGGCGCGTGGACCCGGCGCTGCTCGCGCACCAAGCGGAGACCCTTGAGCGCATGTCCGGCGGACGACTCGCGATCAACCTCGTCGCCGGGGGTGGGCCGGACGATGGCTACGGGGGCCCGGGGATTCCGCACGATGAGCGCTACGCGATGTTGTCGGACGTCGCCGATGCATTGCGCGCTCGTTTCGCGGGTCGGCTCTACCTTGGCGGTGCCAGCCCGGCGGCGCTTCGTCTCGCCGCGCGCATGGCCGATGCCTATCTGCTCTGGGGCGAACCGCCCGCCGACGTGGCGCGCCGCGCCGAGGCGATGAGGGTGCTGGCGGGGAGGCCCATGCGCATCGGCCTTCGCCTGCACGTGATCGCGCGGCGTAGCGATGGCGAGGCGGTCGAGGCCGCGCGGGGGCTGCTGAGGGGCGCCCGGGTACGCGGCGATCGCGCTGAGGAGTACGCGGCCTTCGATTCCGTCGGCCAGGCACGAATGAACGCGATCCAGGCAGATGACGAGGGATGGGTCGAGCCGGGCCTCTGGGCGGGCATCCGCGAGGTGCGCGGCGGTGCCGGTACCGCCCTGGTTGGTTCCTATGGTCACGTGGCGGCCACGCTGGATCGCTACCGTGATGCGGGCGTGGACTTCCTGATCGCATCCGGATACCCGCACCTCGAGGAGGTGCGTCGCGTCGCAAGGCGTGTGTGGCCACGCCTTTCGGCGGTGGCTCCCGCATGATTCGCGCGCTCGAGTCCCGCCCACCCGCGGATGCGGACGCGCTCGCGGAGCGCTTTGGGACCCCCCTCTGGGTCTTCGACGGCCATCGGTTGGCCGCCGAGGCCGAGGCCTTCTGCGCCGCGTGGGGCCCGAATGACGTCGTCGCGTACTCGATGAAGGCCAACCCGCTGGTGGGAGTGGTGGAGCGTTTCGCACGCGCAGGCACGTGGACGGAGGTCGCCTCCGGCTTCGAGTACCGGGTGGCGCGCAGGGCCGGCGTGGCCGGTGAGCGCATCGTCTTCAACGGCCCCCTCAAGACCGACGACGACCTTGAGCGCGCGCTTGGTGAGGGCGCCACGGTGATCGCGGATGGGGCCGGGCAGGTGCGTGCGCTGGTGCGCCTCGCGGGCAGCGCGTCCTCGAGCGCCCGGGTGGGGCTCCGGGTGTCCCCGCCGGACACCGCCGATACCGACCGTTTCGGCCTGGCGGCCCGTGCACTGCCGGCCGCCGCACGCATGCTGGCGCGCGCCGGACTCCCGGTGACCGGACTTCACGTGCACCTCGGCGCCTATCAGTTGGGCCCCGTGGCCGACGGGCCGCCCGTGCGCAGCGTGACGGTGCGCTACCCGGTACCCGTCGAGCGCTTTGCGGAGGCCGCTCGCCATGTGCGCCTGTTGGCCCAGCGCATTGGCAGCATCGAATGGCTCGACCTGGGCGGCGGGGGGCCCGCGGCCGCCGCCGTCGGGCCATACCGCGAGGCCGTGGAGGACGCACTGGGACCGGACCGCCCTCCGCTCATCCTCGAGCCAGGACGCGCACTCGTGCGCGATGCCGGGTGGCTGCTGGTGCGCGTGGTGGATCGCCGCGGTCGTGGCAGGGTGGTGGTGGATGCCGGCATCACTCAGGTCCCCTGCGTCCTGTGGAGGCGTTCACCGGTGATGCCGGCGAGCCCGCGCTCCGGCTCGCTGAGACCCACCGATCTTCTTGGACCGCTGTGCCTGCAGCACGACATCATCGCCCGGGAGGTGGATCTGCCACCGCTCCGCCCGGGTGACCTCGTGTGGCTGGGGCAAACCGGGGCGTACGCGGCTGCACAGGCCTCGCCGTTCATCCATCTGCGGCCGGGTGCCGTGATGGTGGAGGGTGGGCGCGCCGCCGTCCTGCGCGTGCGTGAGGGCGACGACGAGGCCCTCGCCGCACAGGCCGACGCCGTGGCGCTTCCCACCGCGCAGACGGTGGGCTCCCGATGATCGCGGCTGTCGTGAGGAATGGGCGCTGGGCGGACTCCGCACGCCTCATGTCCGCCGCGCGGGCGGCGGAGGACGTGCCGGGTGTTGAGGCCGCGGCGTGCTTCATGGGTACACCTGCGAATCTGGAGCAAGCCCGTGATTTGGGCCTGATGACCCCGGAGATCGCGGATGCGGGCCCCGACGATCTGGTGGTGTCGGTGCGCGGCGAGGCCGCCGAGATGGGCCTGATCGCCGCGCAGGCCGCGCTCGACGTACGGCCCGTCGGCGGTGGCACCGGCGAGGGGGAGGCGCTGCCGCGCAGTGTCGCCGGGCTTGACGCGGACCTCGCGCTCATCTCGGTGCCCGGCGAGTACGCGGCACTCGAGGCCCACCGGGCGCTTGGCGCGGGCATGGACGTGATGCTCTTCAGCGACGGGGTCACGCTGGATGACGAGGTGGCGCTGAAGCGCCGCGCGCATTCACTTGGGCGCCTCGTGATGGGCCCCGGCTGCGGCACGGCGATTCTGGGCGGTGTCGGACTGGCCTTCGCCAACGAGGTCGCGCGGGGGCCGGTGGGCGTGGTCGCGGCCGCGGGAACCGGGGCGCAGGAGGCCACCGTGCTTCTTGACCGCTTCGGCGTTGGCGTCAGCGAGTGCTATGGCACGGGCGGGCGCGACCTCACTGCGCGGGTGGGCGCGATCACCGCCCTCGATGCCATCGAGCGCCTCTCGTCGGATGAGGCCACCGAGGTGCTCCTGCTCATCTCCAAGCCCCCGGCACCGGAGGTGGCGTCGCGCGTGCTCGAGGCCATGGCCGCCACCGGACGCCCCGGTGCCGCCTGTCTCGTCGGTGCGGAGGGGATCGAGGGGCCCGACGGGATCGAGGTGCACCCCACCATCGACGCCGCGGTGCTCGCCGCCGCGCGTCTTGCGGGCGCCCGCCCGGTCATCCCGGCACCGGAGCCAACCAGTTGGGTGAGCGCCGGTCATGTGAGGGGGCTCTTCAGTGGCGGCACCCTGTGCAGCGAGGCCGCCGCCATCCTGGCGGCGCGCCTCGGGCGGGTGGTATCCAACGCACCGGCGGGCTCGGCCGTGCGCCTTGAGCCCGGCGAGGTCGTGCGTGGCCATGCGTGCATCGATCTCGGGGAAGAGGAATACACCCGCGGGCGACCGCATCCCATGATCGATCCCGAGGCACGCGCCGAGATGCTCGCGGGGACGATCATGGACCAGACGGTGGCCGTCATCCTGCTGGACGTCGTGCTGGGGTACGGCAGCCACCCCGACCCGGCGGGTGCTCTGGCCCCGGCGCTTGCCCAGGCCCTGCAGGCGCGGCCGTCACTGCAGGTGGTGGCACACGTCTGCGGTACCGAGGCCGATCCCCAGCCCCTCTCCCAGCAGGAGGCAACGCTGCGCGCCCTGGGCGTGCGCCTGGCGCCGACGAGTGCCCAGGCGGCACGCCTCGCCGCTGCTCTCGTGCGCTCCGCCGGGTGAGGATCCGCCTCCTCACGTACTCCGTGAAACCGCGGGGCGGCGTGGTGCATGCGCTCAGGCTGGCCGAGGAACTCGCCGTGCGCGGCCACGACGCGGAGCTCTGGACGCTGTCGGTGGGAGGGGCGGGGCTCTTCCGCGAGTCAGCGGTGACGACGCACCTGGTGCCGGTGGAGAAGCGCACCGATGAGGACCTCGACGTTCGCATCATGCGCTATGCCACGGCGCTGGCGGATGCGCTGCGCACGGCGCCGCCCGCGGACATCCACCACGCCGAGGACTGCCTGTCCGCGCGTTCGCTTCTGACCCTTCGCGCCGAGGGGGTCGTTCCGCACGTGGTGCGCACCGTGCATCACGTGGACGTGTTCACGAGCCGTTTCCTCGAGGAATGCCAGCGCGCGTCGATCCAGGATGTCGATCACCGAATCGCGGTGTCGGCCTTCTGGGCCGACCGCCTTGCGGATGAGTTCGGCGTGGATGCCCGGGTCGTGCCCAACGGCGTGGATGCCGATCGATTCGGCGGCTGTGCGTTGACGCGGTCGGAGGCAGGGGCTCGTATGGGATGGGGCGACCGCGCGGTGGTGCTGTCGGTGGGGGGTGTGGAGCCGCGCAAGGGCAGCCGCACGCTCCTCGAGGCCTTTGCGCGCGCGAAGGGCCGCCTGCCGCAGGGTTCCCTGCTGGTCGTGGCCGGGGGCGCGACGCTGTTCGACTACGCCGACTATCGCTCCGGGTGGCGCGAAGATGCCGCGCGGCTGGGATTGGTCGTTCATGACGGCCCCACGCCGCCTCCGCATGCGGACGTGGCGGTCATCGGTCTGGTGGACGACGATCAGATGCCCACGCTCTACCGGGGCGCCGACGTGCTGGCCTTTCCGTCCACGCGGGAAGGATTTGGACTGGTGGTCCTGGAGGCCATGGCCGCGGGCCTGCCCGTCGTGGCCAGCGACCTGCCCGTATTCGGGGAGTTCCTCACGGATGGCGAGGACTGCCTGATGACGCCGGTGGGCGACTCCGGTCCGCTGGCGCTGGCGCTGGTGCAGGCGATGCGGGACGATGATCTCCGGGCGCGCATCACCACGCACGCGCAGGGCACGGCAGCGCGATACCGATGGTCGGACACCGCGGCCCTTCATGAGCGCGCGTATGAGGAGTTCCTCGTTGGCGGATGAGTACGTGAGATGGACGGCGACATGGCGTGGCGGACTGGCCGTGGACGTGGCGGGGGGCGGGTACGAGTACCGCGTGGACGAGCCCGAGAGCGTGGGGGGAACCGGAACAGGCCCCATGCCCACCGAGATGCTGATGGTCTCGCTGGCGTCGTGCTTCTGCCTGGCGGTGGCGTGGGCAGCCGGGAAGCGGCGCGTCGACCTGGGCGAACTCACCGTGGAGGTGCGCGGCGAGCAGGCGGGTGACGAGCCATGGATTGGGCGCTACGAGATCCTCGTGAGGAGCGACGTGGCGAAGGACATCATGGCGCCGGTGGTCGAACTGGGATCCCGATACTGCTGGGTGAGCAACACGCTCAGGAATCGTCCCGAGATCTCGTACTCCATCGCCTAGGCCGTACGGTGCCCGGTGCGGCTGCGCCGGGCATGGCGGCGGGCGGCCGTAACGCGCCCGCGGGTTCCGTGACTCGGTCGTCGGGCGAGGGGGTAGGCTCACATTCTTTCCCGGCGCGAGGAGAGAACCATGGGTGAGCCGTCCCGCATTGCCGTGATCGGCGGTGGCGCCGCCGGTATCAGTGCCGGTTCCATGGCCAAGCGCACCAATCCCGATGCCATCGTCACGGTGTGCACGGAGTTCGAGGATGTCGCCTACTCGCCGTGCGGCATTCCTTTCGTGCTGGCCAAGGAGATCCCGGACTTCCAGCGCCTGTTCCTCGCGGGCCCGGAGAACTACGCCGAGGCCGGAATCGATCTGCGTCGCGAGACGGCGGTGACGGCGGTCGACATGGCCAATCGCACGATGACCGCGGGTGGGGACGTCGTCCCCTGGGATCGCCTCATCGTGTGCTCCGGGTTCAACTACCTGCTGCCCGACGTGCCCGGTCACGACCTGGAGGGCATCACCTACGTCAAGAACATCCGGCGCGGGATGGAACTGAACGAGACCCTGAACCACGTGAAGAAGGCCGTGGTCCTGGAGAGCACGCCGCTGGGCGTCGAGATGCTGTCCGCCCTGGCTCACCGCGGTATCGAGACGCATCTGGTGGACGAGGGCTCGTGGCTCCTCTCGCAGATCGCGGACCCCGACATCGCGGAGCCCGTGCAGAAGAATCTCGAGGAGCTCGGGTGCCACCTGCACTTCGGCGTCGAACTGGTGCGCTTCGAGGGCACCAATGGCAAGCTGACCCACGTGGTCACGAGCGAGGGCGCGATCGAGGCCGACCTGTGCGTGGTCGCAACGCACAAGGAGCCCAATACCGTCCTGGCCCGCGAGATCGGCCTGGCCCTTGGGTCAACCGGGGGCGTGGCCGTGGACGAACGCATGAGAACCTCGATCGATGGCGTGTACGCCGCGGGAGACGTGGTGGAGGTGCCCCAGGGCCTGACGGGCGTTGCCGTGCAGGGGCTCACCGGCTCGCATGCGATGCAGCAGGGCCGCGTGGCGGGGGCCAACGCCGGTGGCGGCGACCGCGTCTACAACCCCGTGTACATCCCCTGGGGGATGATGGGCGGGCAGATCCAGATCGGCGGCGCCTCGTTCGGGGAGCATCTCGCCACAGCCATGGGCATCCCGTACGTGGTCGGCAAGGCCGCGGGAATCAGCCGCGCCCGCTACTACCCCGGCGTGCAGCAGGTCATCGTGAAGTTGCTCGCCGAGCCCCGCACCGGGCGCCTCATCGGTGCTCAGGTCGTGGGTGGTGAGGGAGTGAAGGAGCGCGCCGACTTCCTGGCGTTCGCGCTCGGCAAGGGGACCACCCTCGACGAGATCGCCTGGATGGAGAACGTGTACTCGCCACCGATCGGCGCTCTCTACGAGCCCATGTCCGTGGCGGCGCAGAACGGGCTGGCCCAGCTGTGAGTGCCACCCCCACCCCGCACCCGGAGTGGTTCGGGCACGACAAGGTGGCTCTGTGGGGGCCCGGCGCCCTTCCCGCCGCGCCGCCCGCCCCCCCGGGTTCGAACGCCCGCAACCAGGGCGACCGCGCCCTGGCGGACGCGCTGTCGAAGGCCGGAACACCCGGGCGGAGGCCCGGTGACAGGCCGGTGACGCGCCCGCCAAAGCCGCAGGCGAAACGTCGCATGCGTATGGACGGGGAATCCGCGCTCGTCACGCGCTCGATGCGCAGGCTCGCGGCCGACGGCGGGGCACCCCCGCCGCGTACCCACGTGAATCCCGTGTGGCGATCCGTGCTGGGGCCGGTGTACGCGGCGCTGCCCTGGGCCGTGAAGCGACGTGTCCTGCGCCTCACGTCCGGCGTGCGGGGCTGGCGCCGGGGGCAGTAGCCACGGCCACCACCATGGGTCATTCCCTGGTGGAGGGCGACCTCCGGGTGGTCGCGCACCGCCCGTGGCCGGGCGGTGCCATCACCGTGTCACCGGATGGCACGTGGGCGGCCATCTCCCTCCCCGGTCGTGTGGTCGTGGCGCGGCTTCCCGGTCTGGATGCCGAACGCGAGATCCACGTGGCCGACGTCAGGTCCCTGGCGGCGCTCGACGCGAACACGCTCGCCCTGGCACCCCATCGGGGCGTCCTCGTCATCCGGGACCCCGCGGGGACTCCGCGCGTGGGCGTGCGCGCCCGAGGGGCCGGTCGTGTGGCGCTGGCAGCCGGACCAGATGGAATCCTGGCGGCCGTCGGGGCGCGCGCGGCCCTGCCTCGTGCCACCATCGTCACGCGTACCGATGGTGGCACGAGGCAGGGCTGGACAGCCGTGGTCACCGGAGCGGTTGTCGCCACGTGGGTGGGGAAGGACGACTTGGTCGTGGCAGCAGGGGAGGACCTCGTGCTCGTGCGTGGTGGCGAGGAGGATGCCCGCGCCGAGGCGCCGCTGGGTGGGCCGATCGGTGCGCTGGCATCCGTTCCCGGTGGCGTCGTCATCGCGGGCCCAGGGCCCCGGGCGATGTTCCACGCCCTGGCGCCGGGTATGCCACACGCGCACATCGATGTGCCGCCTGGCACGAGCCGTACGCTGGCCACGGCGGGCGCACTTCTGGCCGTGGGTACGCGCTCACTCGGTGAGCGGGTTGTGGTGCGGGACCTGCAGGCGGACCGTGAGATCGCGACCGCACGGGGCGTGGCGGCCGTCGCGCTCGCCCCGCCGCTGGTGGTGGTGACCGGTCGCGAGGGCACGCTGGTTCTCGCTCCCTGACCCCGGCCCGTCGGAGGCCGTGAATAGTCTTCCGGGACGTCTCTATCCGACGACCCGGAGGTCGCAGCACCATGAAGATCGGAACCAGGATTCCCCGCCCGAGCGCATCGATGGTGGTTGCCACCGCCGCGCTGGTCATCGCAGCTGCAGGCGGTGGTGCAATCGCAGCCAGCACCATCAATGGATCAGAGCTGACGAACAACTCCGTTGCGGGCGCGAAGCTCAAGAACAGGACCGTGACCAACGGCAAGATCGCCAACAACGCGATCAGCAATCGCAACCTTCAGAGCAACAGCGTTCTGCAGAGCACGCTGGCGCCGGGCGCGATCAGAACCGTGCTGCGCATGGCCACGCTCAACATTCCCATGGGCGAGAACAACAGCGTGCAGGTGAACTGCAACGCCGGTGAGGACGTCGTGGGCGGGGGCTTTGGTGGACTACCCGCCACGGTGACCGCTGCGGGTACCCAGGCCAACATCCTGTACAGCCGTCCGGCCACCGTCACCGGTCAGGCCCCCACTGGTGGCCAGACACCCGTCGGCTGGATCGTGGGCGTGGAGAACCTGAGCACCAACTTGGCCTCCGTGTCGGCATACGTGGTCTGCCTCGACGCATAGCACGGCGTGAGCGGGGGGCATTCCCCGCGCATCGACCGCGCGGGTCCCACCGCAGACGCGATGGGACCCGCGGTTGGGGCACCCGCAGTCCAGCGGAGTGACTGCCGCGGGAACCCGGTGAACATCGGCGGTCACTCCGCTAGGTGCCCTGAAGCTCCCGCGTGACCCGTGCCAGGCCCGCAACCTCCACGGGGTCGTCGTCGAGGGCGGGAATGGTCACAAGCGGTGGGCCACCCAGCGGACCGATGAGGGAGGCGATCTCGTGGCGGTCGGCGAGCGCCCGTGCCCGGGCCTCATCGAGCGCTGTTGTCGCCCGCGCTGCGAGTCCCGCCGGGTCGCCGGCTCCCGCCTGCGTCAGACGTCGTGCGAGATCCAACGGCTGCGCCTCCCCTCCCCCCGGCTGGTCATGCACGCGGTTCACCACGAGCGCGCCCAAGGGGTAGCCGTCCGTCTCGAGCCGCCGCCACAGCGCCGCCGCCTCGGCCGAGGGCTCGGGCCGCGGCCCGGTGACCACCACGAAGCGCGTGGAGTTGGAGGTGAGTAGCGCGTGTACGGATGCCGCCCGGTCGCTGAAACCCTGATACATGCCGTCAAAGGACTGCAGGAACTCCGTGATCTCGCCCAAGAGCTCGGCACCCGTCAGGCGCTCGAGCGCCGACATCACCATTGAGCCCCCCGCGTGGAGGGCCCTCCACCCCAGACGCCCGACCCCGACCCGGGGTCCGAGCAGCAGCCGCAGCCCGCGTCCCTCGATGAAGCGGGTCATGCGCTCGGGGGCATCGAGAAAGTCGAGCGCGTTACGGGCGGGCGGGGTATCGAGCACCACGGCGTCGTACTCCCCAGAGTCCACCAGCTCGTACAGGCGTTCGACGGCCATGAACTCCTGGGCCCCGGCGACGGTGCCCGAGAGATGCCGGTAGATGCGGTTGGCCAGGATGCGCTCACGGGCGGCGTCATCCGGTGCGTGGCGAGCCACCAGGCGGTCGAAGGTGGCGCGCGGGTCGAGTTGCAGCGCATCGAGGCTGCCCACCAGGGCGATTCCCGCGTCGTGAACGCGGGCGGGGTCGACGCGATGCGGTGTGTCGCCGAGGTCGGCGATCCCAAGGGCAGCCGCCAGACGCCGAGCAGGATCAATGGTCACCACGGCCACGCGAGCACCGCGGGCCGCGAGGCCAAGGGCGAGCGCCGCCGACACGGTGGTCTTCCCCACACCGCCCGCTCCGGCCACGACCACCACGCGCCGGCCGGAAAGGGCACCGACGAGATCCAGGCGATCGGTCATGCGGCACCCCGGATGGCGGGGTCGACCACGAGGGCCGCCACCAGAAGCTCGAGGCCTCCCGACCCCGGGCTGAGCTGGGGGACCAAGGGCAGCGTGGCCACGGGGACCCCGGAGCCCCCCGCTAGGGCCATGGTCTCGGCGGCATCGTGTTCGCTGCGCCTGAGCGACGCGAGCGCGGCACCCGCAGCCGCGCGCGACGCGGCATCGGCCGATGCATCGGCGGCCACCGCGGCCAGGGCCGGCTCGTCGCCTGAGGTGAACGCCGAGGGCGCAACGGAATTCATGACCGCCGCGGCCACCGGGAGGTCACGCGACCGCAGGGTGTCGATGGCCTCGAGCGCCTCGCTCACCGCGAGCTCCTCGGGTTGGGCGACCACCACGATGCCCGTCGCGGCGGGGTGGTGGATGACCTGCTCGATCTTCTGGGCCTGATCACGAATAGGGCCTGAACCGGAGAGTTCGCCGATGCGGCCGGCCACGTCGAGCAGAGCGATCCCGTGGCCGGTGGCCGGGCAGTCCACGACAAGGCGATCCCACACGGGGGTATCACCCCGGACCAGGGTGGCGAGATCCCATATCTTGCCGAGGGTCACCAGCTCGGCAAGCCCCGGTGCGGCCTGTGCGACCGCGTGGAATGCGCGGCTTCGCACCATCAGCTCAACGAGCGGTCGCACCTTCAACTGCGCCGCGAGGTACTCCTCGATGGACCTCTCGACGTCGATCGAGAGGGAGAACAGCCCCGGCCGTACCTGGGCCGGTTCGCCGCCCAGTGATGGGGTGGTGGTGAAGAGCGCCGATGAGCGCTGCTCGGAGCCCACCTCGATGAGCAGCGTGCGGTGCCCCGCGTCGGCCAGGCCCAGCGCGAGAGCCGCTGTGACGGTGGTCTTGCCCACGCCGCCCTTGCCGAGCACGAACGCAAGGCGCCGGGCCAGAAGCGGTGGGCTCGCCATGGCATTCACGTTAGCCCGCCGCCGATGCTGCGCAGAGCCTGCCGGACAGGACGGGGACGACCGCCCCGCCCACCTGGACGGACTGCGGATGCCCTCCAGGCGCGTGAACCCTCACCCGTACCTCGCCGGGTCTGCCAAGGCTCGCGCCCTGGCTCACCACGAGGTCGAGCCAACCGTCCTTCGCATGGCCCGTGGCGGCCAGACAGGCACCCAGGGCACCCGCTGCGCTGCCGGTGACGGGATCCTCGGGGATGCCGATGGGCGCCGCGAAGTGGCGCACCTCAACCCGGAGCGCACCGGGAGCGCGATGCCGGATGACATAGGCGCTGACGCCCGCCCACCCGGATGCCTGACCGAGTGCCCGGACCGCCTCGTGGTCGGGGCGGAGGGCTGTCGGATCGGGCACGGGGATCATCACCTGGGGAAGGCCGGTGTGCCACACGGGAACGGTCCCATGGGCGTGTCCGCCAAGCGTGCGCGCCACGGCTGTTGCGTCGACATCACCCAGATGGCGGGGCGCGGACTGCGTCATGCGTGCGGTGTCCCGGTCGGCACACACGGGGATGTCGCCTCCGGGCGTGCTGAGCACGGCCTCGGCCCCCGTCCAACCCTCACGTGCGAGTACCCATGCGGCACCCACGACGGGATGCCCGGCGAGGGGGATCTCGGTGACCGGGGTGAAGATGCGGATTCGCGGTCTCTCGCCGGGCGCGGCGAACACGGTCTCCGAGAGGCCCAGTTCCGCCGCGACCGCCTGCATGCGGCCTTCCGCGGGGTGCTCGTCGCTCATCACCACCACCAGGGGATTCCCCGACAGGGGGCCGGTCGCGAAGACATCGACCCAGTGGACGGTGGGTCCGTCCGCCGTCGGGTGGTGTGCGGTCATCTCCATCGCGGGTAGTGTCCCCTGTCGTGATCGCTTTTGCCGCACGAGCCATGCGCTCGCACATCCTGGTCATGCGGGGGGCGTAGCGCATGGGCTGGGTCGTTGGCGGTGCTGCCATCCTCATGGGTGTTCTCATCCTCGCAGGGCTCGCCATCGTGCTCGTGCGGGGGCTGAGACTGCGCCGACAGGTGACGCGCGCATCCGGTCGCATCACGCCCCTCGCCGAGGGCATCAGCGCAGGGCTCGCTGACATCGAGTCCGGCATCGCCCGCGCAGAGGCCGGGGTCGGGGAGCTCTCACGCGAGGTCGACGAGCTCAGGGTGTCGGTTGCGGAACTCCAGGTGATCGGGCGGCATGTCTCGGTGGTGGCCGCGGACCTTCGCGGGCCGCTCGGGTGGCTGGCCGGTGTCCGCGCCCTCGTGAAGTTCCGCCACCGCTGATCGTGGGCAGTGTCCAGGCCGCCGTCGTCGACGTCGGCTCGAACTCGGTGCGCCTGCTCCTGGCGCGCGGGATGGACGATGACGGCGCGGACGGGGAGCGTGTGGTGACCGTCACCGGTCTGCGTCGGGGATCCCATGCGGACGGCACGGTGTCGTCGGAGGCCCTTGCGCGGCTTGACGCCTGCCTCGCACGCTACGGCGAGATGATCAGGGCCGCCGGGTCCCCCCCGGTTGTGGCGGTGGGCACCGCAGCCGTGCGCGAGGCTCCGAATCAGGACGACATCGTCGCGGTGGTCGCACGGCATCTCGGCGTGCAGCTCGTGGTGGTGGAGGGCGAGCGTGAGGCCGCGCTGGCGTTCGCGGGTGCCCGTCTCGCGTTGCCCGCGGATGCCGGCCCATGCCGCGTCATCGATATCGGCGGTGGCAGTACCGAGATCGTGCAGGGCGACGCGCGGGGGCCTGCCCACGTCGTGAGCCTGCCCCTCGGATCCACGCGGCAGGCCGAGCGCCACGTGCACCATGACCCTCCGGGTCCCGGTGACGTGCGCGCCATCATCGCCGAGGCCGAGGCCCTCGTCGGTGCGCGGACCCGGGGATTCCCCGTCGATGGCCCGGTGGTCGGTGTCGCCGGCACGGTGACGCAGGTGGCGGCGATCCACCTCGGTATCTACGACCCCGCGCGGATCCACCGCATGTACCTCTCCCGTGCGGATGCCGAGGGAGTGCTCGCCCGCGTGTCCGCGCTGACTCGCGAGGAGCGCCGGGGGGTCGCGGGGCTGCATCCGGATCGGGTGGACATGATCGTCGCCGGAGCCGCGATCCTGGTTGGGGTGCTCGCCGGGCTGGGCGCCGTCGGGGTCACGGTGTCCGAGCGCGACATCCTCGACGGCATTGCGCTGGACCCCGGCCTCGCCGGGGGGCTGCTCTCCGAATAGACTCCGCGTCGATGAGCACACAGGCGCCAGACGCCCCCGACGAGGGAGCCATCCATGCGGTCAGGGGCCTCGTTGACGCGCTCGGCACCATTGATGGCGTCGAGGATGAACGGCGGCTCATCTTCTCGAAGGGCGAGAACACCCGGTATATCCGCCACGAGCAGGTACTGCGGCGCTGGCCCATCCTTCCCGAGGACTGGGCGCGCAGGGTGGAGAACACCCGGATCTCGTCCGTCGACCGCACGCCGGGCGCGGCCACATTCGGTCGCTGAGGCCACACGGCGTGCGCTCCGGCCGGAGTGGCGGAACTGGTAGACGCGGGGGACTTAAAATCCCCGGCCCTCACGGGCATGCGGGTTCGAATCCCGCCTCCGGTATTGGCTTGTTTATGGGGTTTCTTGCCCCACACGACTTGGCCGTCCATGGGGCTCAGGGGGTAGGGGTCAACACAGGGGTCAACACGAGCCCCCGGAAAGCCCCCCGCTAGCCACATTGCGGTAGCCATCTCGGTCCGCGAGTGCATAACCCCTCGCTGTGAGGTGGGGGGTGTGAGGTGCGCACGGTGCGGGGGTGGGCGAGCCTCGGCGCGTCGATCGACCACCTGCAGGGGGGCACCCCCACCCCCCCCACCCCGGGGGGGTACCCCTTGGAGGGGCGGCGCGGGTCTGTACATATAGGGCCCCAATGCTCAGGAGACGACCACTTTTCGAAATCGGGCCGGCGGCGCTGCCAGAGTCAGCCCAAGAGGCAGGCAGCAGCCCGCCGCTCGAGCAACCTGAGAAGCTGGCGACGAGTCGCGGCGAGTCGCCTGATCTTTGCGCGCGCCACCCGTCTCTCCCGGAGGTTCGTTGCCGCTCGCTGTGTCTTGTGGGCCCGCGATAGGAGCCCGGCGTTGACCCTCAGCGCGCTTTCGTATCTGGCGCAGGCAGCGGGACGGACTGGTTTCGTGCTCGGTCCCTGAGGTGGTGTGAGCGGGGCGGGGGTCGTGCTCTGCGGGGGGGTGGGCGCTGGCGGTGGCGAAGGAGGTTGCGGTGCCGTGGCCTGCAGGTACCCGATCTCCCCCGAGAGCCAGGGCTGGAGGGCGGCGAGCCGCACGAAGACGTCTGGAGGCGTGCAGTCGGCCCGACCCCAGCTTGTGACCCCGACCTCGGTCCAGATACCGGACGGGCTCTGCTCCACGACAGGCCCCCCGCTGTCTCCGCTGCACGCCCCCTCCGAGAGGGTCGGAAGCGCCCCGCAGAACATGGTCGACGGGTCATAGGGAGATGACGGGAGCGCGTTCGCGCAGTCCGCACCGCTCAGCGCGGCAAGGCCGACCTCGTAGAGCTGCGACGGGGTGGTGGTGCTGGGAGGCGGTGAGAGGAGGCCCCACCCTGCGACCTGGATGGGCGTGCCGCTGGCATAGGCCCAGGGCGCGTCCGCCGCCTGGGCCAGGGCGACCGCGGGCGCCGTCGTCGGAGAGGAAAGCTGAAGCAGCCCGACATCGCCTCGGAGGCGCGACAGCGTGAAGAGTGGGGAGATCGCCACCCCGCTTGCTCCGAGGACCTGGCCCCCGCTCGCGGCCAGGTCCGTCCGGCCCGTGACCACCGTGAAGGCGCTCGGGGGAAGGATCGTGTTCGTGGCCCGATCGACGACGCAGTGGGCCGCGGTGAGCGCCACGCTCGGGCTGACGACGCTCCCGCTGCACGACCCCCACGTCCCGTCGGGGTGGTGGGACAGGACGAAGGCGGCGAAGGGCCAGGTGCCCGGGGCTGCGGGTTGGCCGCCGATGATGGCCGTTGCGGGCCCGGCGGCAAGCACAAGGGCACACGCCGCACCCACCAGAAGCATCCACGTCCGTCTCATTGAACCGAGTCGCACCCTGCCCCCTACGTCCTACCCGTCCATTCTGAGCTGATCGGCTTTCGCTGCGTGGCGCGGCGCTTTCAGGTATGGCGTCAAGACCGGCGGCAGACTGGGCTGCTCTCCCTTGAGGAGCTGCGCCACGGTGATGAGCTGGACGCGCGGGAAGGTGCCGCCGTTGACCGGCCAAGTGTACGAGCCCCCGTGGTTGGCCGCGTCGATCATCCCGGGCGTCGCCTTGTCCATCGTGATGAGGACACCCATCTCGGCCTTGTGGTTCGTGATCGTCCCGCCGAGATCGCGGACCATCGCGGGGTTCACCTGACCGCCGCCCTTTACGGACACGATGCACCGCCCCACTGCGGTCTTCGCGTCCAGCGGAAACCGGATCACGCCGTCGATGCCCTTGTCGCCGACCTGCTTCTCGTTGGGTTGCCCCTGGACCATCGACACGGCCCATCGCTCGAAGTCGAGGGGCGATTCCTTGAACAGCGCCTTTGCTCCGGCCATGTCGCGGGGGATGCCGTGCAGCTCGTAGTCCAGCTTCCCCGGGTACGCGTCCTCCAGCCGTCGCCGCACGAGGTCGATGGCGATGTAGGTCACGTCGATCCCGATCCAACGGCGGCCGAGTGCCTGTGCTGCTGCGATGGTGGTCCCGCACCCGCAGAACGGGTCGAGCACCACGTCGCCCTCGTTGCTGCTCGCGGCGACGATGCGCTCAAGGAGGGCTTGAGGCTTCTGTGTCGGGTAACCCAGCCGCTCGGCCGCGTTCGGGTTGAGGATCGAGACCTCCCACCAGTCGGGCATCGGGGTCTCCGCTGCCTCGCCTTGCGTGCTGCTCGCTTTTCGGACTCCGCCATCGAATACGGCTTGCTGCTTCTGTCCCTTCCAGCGCTTCATCGTCCCTGCGGAGACCGGGATGAAGAGGGGGTTGAATGTATTGCCCTTCTCGGTCTTTGAGTAGAAGAGGATGACGTCGTGGTTGCGCGCGAACTGATGGCCTGCGACCGACCATTTGCGGTAGCACCAGACGACCTCGTTCCGGAACATGCCCGGTCCGAAGATGGCGTCCATGAGCAGCTTCAGATAGTGGCTCGCGGTCGGGTCGCAGTGGAGGTAGATGCTCCCGGTGGGCCTGAGCACGCGGTGCAGCTCGACCAACCGGGCGGCCATCATCACCAGGTAGGCCATGACTTCGCCCTCGTCGAGCAGCCCGTGCATGGCCTGGATCGCGTCGGCTACACGGGCGGGCGCTCCCCCGGAGAGCATCGCCAGATAGAGCTGCTCGGTCTCGGGCGTCCACGTCCAGGTGTCGTCGAACGCCTCGATCTGGGCACGGGCGTCGTCGCCGTGGGAGCGGCCGAACAGGACGTTGTAGGACCGGTTCGAGTTGAAGGGCGGGTCGAGGTAGATCAGATCCACGCTCTCCGGGGCGATGCGCTCACGGAGAATGTCCAGGTTGTCGCCATACCAGAGCGCGTTTGCAGCCACGGACGGCACAATACCCGCGCTTGCCGACAGCGCCCAGCAACAAGCGCCCCGTGCGGTCCCGGGGACGCTCCCTCACCGAAACCGGCGCCTGGACCAGTGGAGCGGGAGAGGGTAGAGACCCCGCCCGCGCGGCGCTGAAGCAGGCCCATATCCGGCCCTCCTGAGGCGTGCAGAACTTGTATGCCCAATCAACGTGTCAGACCCTTCAAACCCGAACCGTTGAGGCATGACGCTACCGGCGTGGCAACTCACACTAGAGTCTGACCATGCGCGGCACTTACGAGTCGAACGGGGCGAGGGCAAACCTTCGACTTGGGGGCAATGAGTGAGCGGGAGGCTTGGAGGCAGCCGGGCGGGCCCCGGAGAGGAGGCCTTCGTTTGGAATGGAATTCGACGGACGAGGTCTGACCCACCAGGCGCGGCGGGGTCGAACCGACGCCGCAGAGGGACCTACGGTGCGGCATTGGAGCAGTTCGAGGAGTTAGTTCTAGCCGCGTCTCGAGTCGGTCCGGCGGCACGGCCCTTGCTGCTCTTCTACGCCATCGAGCAAGCGGCGCGGGCGCTTATCAGCGCGTTGGGGGCGGCGGACGCGTCAACCGGGAGTCACGGCCTCGAGTTCAAGGGAGCCGGAAGGCTGGATCCTTTCCGTGCAAAGGTCGTGGTCAAGAAGGAAGGGGTCTTTCCGTCCCTGCTTACCACCCTCGGCGCGCCTGGGTGGCCTGATGCGGTCGAGATCGGTGCGCTTTGGAGCGCACTTCCGGATCTCGTCGGGACCCCGTTTGTCGAGGGACCGTGGGCGAGGCCACTCCCGATCATGCCGCGGCCACCGCCTCCAGGTGTCCATCTCGTCACGGACATCCACATTGATGCCGTGATCGTGCTTCGCGTGGAAAGCCCGAACGATGAGACCCAGGTGAAGGAGGCCCTATCCCGATACTCATCTGCCAACGGATTCGAGATCATTACTGTGCCCGCTGATCCCGCCGACCAGGCTGCGCCCCGGATCCCGTTCTGGCCCGAAACGCCGCGGGGAGAGGGGGTGCTTGTCCGCTGGCGCATCGCTGACTTGCCGGTCGAGCCCAACCCGAACGTGAACGAGATGCGCGAGGCCAAGTGGTCAGAGGTCAGCTGGTGCGATCGATATAGCCAACCAGCCTGGCTGCTGCCCGACTTGGCACCGGGGCACCAGCCCCAGCGCCCTCTATGTGTCTGGTACGCCCTGTTATACGGGCTGTCTGTGCTGGCGCGCTACCACCCCTCAGACTGGATCGCCGCGCTCAGGGTGGATTCGTCTCGAACGGCCGTCGCCCTTGAAGATGCGCTCGATCAAGCTCTCACCGCGGTGCCTCACCTGATACTTGACGCCCTTGACCGGCCGGTTTTCTTTCGGCGTGACTTCTGACGGCGCGCCTCTGGCCAGCCGACGGACGTAAGCCTGCTTTGCGCCCGATGACGGCTCCCCGCAATGAAGGGCTCCTTGTTCTCGCAGCCAGTTGAAGATTGGCAGACTGAACCGCCCCGGGTTCCATGCAGGCTCCACCCCTTGAGAGGATGGAGTCATGTCAGAACGATCGAAGCGGTATCCGGTCGAGATCCGTGATCGCGCCGTTCGGATGGTGCTCGAGCATCAGCACGAGTATTCGTCGCAGTGGGCGGCGATCACGTCGATCTCGGCGAAGCGGCGATGCCCTCCATCGGTGCGACTGGCAAAGAAGCTCGCCAACCTCGGCCAGGTTGCTGACAGTGCCCCTCGAGAGTCCGAGGAAGGCTGCTGCTCCAGTGATACGGAGATCACCCACGGAGCCAATCTTGACATCGAGATCATTGCGCGTGAGCACACAGACCTTCGGGGCCGCAGCGCACGGGGCCGCCGCGCACGAGGCATGCGATCCGGCCTGGCCGGAGGGGGACTCGTGCCTCGGTTCGAAGCCGGCCACCGGGCGAATTTCTCTGGCTCGTCCGCTGACCCGGCTAGGCTTTAGCCTAGCCGGGCTTACCCCGTGCTCATTTTGCCCGTTCCAAGGTGAGACATCCGACGCGTGGAGGGTTCATGGTGAACGTTCACGACGTAGCTGCATACATCCTCGAGCATCGTGGGTCGATGTCCGCGATGAAGCTCCAGAAGCTCGTCTTCTACTCGCAGGCGTGGCATCTGGTGTGGGATGACGAACCCCTTTTCCCCGAGCAGATCCAGGCATGGGCCAACGGACCCGTTGCACCGGCGCTCTACGCGCAACACCGCGGGAGGTTCGTGGTCGATCGTTGGGCCCTGGGCAAGTCCACGTCGCTGACAGACGCTCAGCGCGAAACGATTGATGCGGTCCTCGACTACTACGGGGAGCGCGAAGCTTTCTGGCTGAGCGAGCTCACCCACCGCGAACAGCCTTGGCTCGGGGCGCGCGGAGGGCTCAGCCCCGGCGCGCGGAGCGACCGGGAGATCACTCAGGCGGCGATGGCCGAGTACTACGGAGGGCTCAACGCCTCCGACGATTAGTGACGGCTTCAGGCAATAAGCGCCCTTCTCGGCGGGACGACCCGCCCGGGCGCAAGAAGCCCGCCTCCGCCCCGGAGCCCACTCCAACGGCGGAGGCGACTCGCATTGCATGGCGCTTCTCGCGAATCGACATGGAGGGCGAATGGGGCTGGGGAAAACTGGACTCCGCTGCACTCGGTGCGGTCCACGAGAAGTTCTGCTCCTTTGAGACTATGAAGGAGAACGAACTCTTCGGCAGCGGGGGACGCAAGCACATCCCGGTGATCAAGTGTTGCGTCAATGCCCGGAAGCGGCTGGTCGAGATACAACAGGACGATCTTGACCACCTCTGGGAGCTGCGTCTCAGCGGCAAAGAAAGAGTCTGGGGCACCCGCCAAGGACACGTATTCTTCCCCATCTGGTGGGATCCAGGGCACACGGTGTGCCCTTCGGAGAAGAAGCACACCTGATATGGAAGGGCAGTTGTCAAGTCTGCACCCACAAATGGCCCGCGCAAGCGGGCCATTTCATCGGGAGAGGAGGACGTGCCGGGAGGCGGTGTCTCGCGGCATCGCGTGATCAGTCTGATATTCGCGGGTTGGCTACCGCATGACCGTTCTGCGTCGGAGGCGGGCCGCTTCTCTCGGGTCGAGCGTGGCCGTTGCGGGCTGCTCATAGCTGTCTCGCGGGTCACCTCTTCGCAATCTCCTTCCCGGTCACGCCCACCTCGCGCAAGCGAGGTGTCGGATGAGGGGCTTATGTCGACATCGTCGCGATGCTCCAGCACCAGCCCGAGAGTAGTTCCCTGGCCACGGCAACGGCCACGAGCGTCGAGCGCTTGCCGCGCTGGGTCTCGAGCCTGTGCCAGCGCCGGTGGAGCCGTGTCTGGCAGCGCTCGGCGCGTGACTTCGAGTACCGCAGCGACAGCGCCGAGCGCGAGACCGACGACGCACTCGCCGCCGTCGGGCCCCGGGGCCTCCGCCAGTAACCGCTGCCCGAGCGACTCGCCCACCTACCTCAACGAGGACGACGAGGACTGACCCGGGGCGCTGGCGAACGTTGTCAGCATGACCCCCCTCACGGACCAGCGCTCATGACGGATGAGGAAGCCGCGCGCTATCTGTCTGATCGGAAGGCTGGCAGCGCCGGGACATGCCGGTGGCTTACGAAGCATGATTGGGAGCGTGATGCCAACCACATGATGATGGGCGTTGAGCGGTCTGGCTTCCGCGACGGAGATCTCCTGATCACTAGGAATCCACGGATTCCTGATCGCTGGTCATTCATCCTGCTTGTCAAGCGCGTGAATGTTATCCGTTGGGACTTCGGGACAAGGCCTCACGGCAACCGCGATGACTGCGCTTTCCGCCCCAACGGTCAGATCGAAGCGCCTCACGAGCACTTGTGGAACGGAGTGCATGACGGATGTGCGACACCGCTGAGCGTGCCCGCACTCGATGGGTTCGAGCCGATGCTCATCGCATTCGCTAAGCGGGTGAACCTAGACTTGCCGGGAGCGGTTCCACCGCCGCCGCCGATGCAACTGGAGATGGAGACGGGACCATGACGACTTGGAGCGGGCGGCTGACCGACTCAATCCGCGGTGAGCTCGCGGCGTCCCTCTGGACGAAGGAATACGACAACGACATGCTCGCCGTTTCCGCTGTCTCTCAGTACCCGGATGGCGAGCCTGTCGAGGTCTTCGTCCGTCGGCGCGCGGACGGAACTGTTGATGTCACCGACATGGCCGAGATGGCGCGATGGGCTCTCGGGCGGGGGTTCTCCGACGAGCGTGCACACAAGGTGATCGTCGACGTTTCCGAGCGGGCAGGAATCGTGTGTCAGGGGCTGACGATGCTGCGCCAGTCCGTTATGCCGAAGGACGTTCCGCGCGCTGTCTTCGATGTCGTCAACGCGGCAAGCCGTGCTGCTGACGCGCTCGTGTTCTCTACCCGTGCTCCGTACACGCGCGGTGAGTTCCGTCACACCGTGGCGGACACGATCGTCTCGCAGTTCCCGGCGTTCGTCACGGAGCGCGAGCTCCAGGGGGCGAGCGGCCGAAGGTTCAAGGTGGCGGCATATGAGCCGGGAACCCACACTGTCGTGCAGACCGTGGCGAGTCCGCGCGTAGGGCTGATCGGTGTTGCCTATGCAGAGATGGCCGATATCCGCCAGGTCAACGGCTACAAGACGGTCTTGGTGATCGACGATACAGAGGAGGAGTGGTCGAACGCGGATGAAGGTCTGCTGGCCCAGGTCGCTCGCGTGGCTCAGTGGAAGCAGAGAAACATCTGGCTCCCTGAGCTCGTCGCCGCCTAATCCAGTCAGATCATGTACTCGCCGGTGACGGTGCCCTTCTCCGGGTGGATCCGGGATTCGCCCATGTGCTTCGATCTCAGCCCCGCGCGCACCCATCGTGGAGCCGACCGCCCTCCTGGCTAGCGTCGCCTGGAGACTCCGAGTCCGATCGCGCCGCCCACCAGCAGCACGACCGCCAAGACGCTGCCGTGGGGAACGGAGACCGTGCGCGTCCGAGCGCTTGGGACAACCCGTGCCGTCTGCGGCTCCCGTTACGGTCCGAAGAATGAGGAAGGCCCCGCGCTAACGGGGCCTGCCCTACAACCGCTCAACACGGGAGGCCCCGTGGAGCAGCAGGTGGTTTCCAGTCTGACAACTTCACCGGACGGCGCAAGGCCCCTGGCCCCGCGTTCCGCTGCTGGTGCGTGGCGGACACTCTCCGGGTCGATCCCCTTCGCCCGGTTGAAAGCCGAGGCGCTCACCCGCGGCGGCCCCTTCCTCACGAACGGTCGCGCTCCGCGTGCTCCGCGGGGCTCAGGAGCATCCCAGCCGGGCACCGTCTCTTTGAAGGAACTCCAACGCGAGGGACTGTTCCCGGCCCCGACGAACACGAAGCCGGGCTTGTACCACGCACGCGCGGTCGAGCTGGTGCTGTTCCTGAACGCGACCCTCGGCCTTGTCCATGAGCATCGCGACCCTCGGCATGTTGCGCGGGGTCGGCCCGAGCGAGCCCTTCTGGCGGGTGAGCTGCGCGAGGATTTCCTCTGCTTGCGACATCGTTATTGCGCTCGCCTCGACTCCCGGATCGAGGCTCTCGAGGGCGCGGCGGAGCGCGCTGACTCCGCAGGCCGTGCCTCTGTGCTGCTCGACTGCAGCGGGTCGGCGCGCGAAGATCTTCGAGACGTCGAAGGCGAGGCCGAGGACGCTTTCTATCGCTCCCTCGCCCTGCGCACTCCGCAGGCCAGGCACAGAAACGAAGCTCACGTTCGAGACGTCTCGGACATCGCCGCGGAAGAAGTTGTGACCCGCGCCAAGTCCGCCCTCTGGCTGCAGCGCAGCGTTGACCTGGAGTCGCATACCCGGGCCGGCGGCAGCGCGAAGATCGTCTACCGCGTGGAGATCGGACCCGACGGTCGTCCTACCGTCGATCTCGAGGCGGCCGAGGTTCGCACGGAGTCTGAGGTGGCCGAGAAGATGTAAAGCCCTACGGGGTTTCCTACCACCCCATTACGCGTGGACCGAGAATCCCGCGCATGGAGACAAACACTCAGGCCGGGACCACTGTGCCGGCGCCACTGCTCACCGTCGATGACGTTGCCAGAATCCTCGGCAAGCCTCGGTCGTGGATCTATTTTGCCGCCCGAAGCGGGGCCCTACCCTCGATCAAAATCGGCCAGGCCAGACGCTTCGACGCCGCCGAACTGGCACAGTGGATTGCCTCTCGGCGAAGCGGCGCTCAGTGACGCCCGGCCGTACCCTGCGCGCCATTCACGGCAGTGGGGCCGCCTCCGGCCGCTGTCAGGTCGCCTGAGCGTGCCGGCGTTCAATCCAGACGGCAAGCCGGTCGGGTGGGAAGGGGCCGAGCTACCGACGCTTCCCTTCGGCTCACCAGATGATCTGCTCGACGCGACGCCGGAGAACCCCGAGTGGGTGCTGGACGGCTACGTCGGCGCCGGCATGATCACTCTGCTCGCCGGGCCGCCGAAGCGCGCAGGCGGCAAATCCACCTTCGTCTGGGCTCTCGTGCGGGACATGCTCGAGGGCCGAGACAGCTTCGTCGGCCGGTGGCTCACGCCGGGCCCGGTCGTGTACCTCTCAGAAGAGCCTGCGATCATGCTCCGGCCGAAGGTGGAGGCGCTGCGCGGGCGGCCCCTGCGGATCGTCTGGCGGGAGACGACCCCGCGGCCGAAGCCGGCCTGGGACGCGTCGATCGCGCAGGCGGCCGAAGAGTGCGCGCGGACCGAGGCGCGCCTTCTCGTGGTCGATTCCCTCGCCGAGTGGGCCGCGATGAAGTCTGACGCCGAGAAGGACGCCGGCTCCATGCAGGCGGCGATGGGCGCTCTCGCCGAGGCCGCCGCGCACGGGCTGGCGATCGTCTTGGTGCACCACCATCGCAAGGGTGGTGGCGAGGACGGGCTGGCGGTGCGTGGTTCCACGGCGCTACTCGCCGCGGTGGATATCGCGATCGACCTCACGCGCGTCCCGGGCGACGAGGACGCGGCGAGCACCAACCGCCAACGCATCCTCAACGCCTCCTCGCGCTGGCCCGAGACGCCGGAGTCGATGATCGTCGAGCTCCGGGCGGACGGCTCGGGCTACACGCTGGTGTCCGCCGGCGAGCGGTACGAGGTAAAGCAGGCTGCGGCTGCGGCGCGGTTCACCTCGGTGCTTCCAACCGAGGGTGAGGGGATGACCTACGACGAGATCGCGGAGGCTCTCGGAGTCACCCGTGGCCGCGTCAGTCAGGAGATTCCGGCGCTGGTTCGTGCCGGTCGTGTGCTCCGCAAGGGCCTTGGGAAGAGAGGGGACTCGTACCGGTTTCTGCTAGCTAACAGAAACCTAGAGGCTGCTAGCACCTCTACCCCGATTGCTGCTAGTTATTCCCCCCGTAGGGGGGGACTAGCACCAAGAGGAGAAAGCGTTAGTGATAGTTCTGCTAGCGGCTTTCCGATCAGTGAGGACGATGAGGAGCGGTGGAAGCAGCTGGCCGCCGGCTCAGACGGAACCGGGCCCGTAGATGAGCCGGGCATGGCGCCCGAGCACCGGACGGCGATCGAGCTACTTGAGCAGCGATACGCCGTCGAAGACGCTGCCGCGACCGATCCCCTCGCGACCAGCGGCGCGAAGTGAGCGGGAGGGGCAAGGCTCCGACCTCGCCGGCGCGCATGCGTTCGAAGGTGCGCCAGGACCGCGCCCTCGAGCTGCGTATCGCCGGCGCCTCGTCGCCGCGCATCGCCGCGGTCCTCGGGATCAGCCGTAGCCAAGTCTGGCGTCTTCTGAGTGGCGCGCTCGCGGACCGCCAGGACGAGATCGGTGAAAAGACCGAACTTCTGCGCGCCATCGAGGCCGAGCGCATCGAGGGATACATTGCTCAGCTGCGGCCGCTGGCCCTGGCCGGTGATTTAGCGGCACACCGCGCGCTGCTGCGCTGGCATGAAAGGCTCGCGCGCCTGCTTGCACTTGACCTCGACCGCGAGGTCGAAGAAGGCCAGGAGCCGGTGGTCATCCGCATTGAAATGCGTCTCCCAGGGGATCGGGGCGAGCCGCCCGAACCGCCCGACGTGATCGAGGACGCCCAATTCGAGGAGATCACGCCGGCAGAGATCGAGGCCGGCGAGGCGGATGCGCTCCCCGATGACGGCTCCGGCGATGACGGCCGCGACGCCGAGGGGGACTCGTGACCGGGCTCGTCGGCGCCCTGGTGGCGGAGCTGGCGGGCCTCTCGGACGCAGAGCTGGCGCCGCTCGCGGAGCGCCTGGCCCCGCTCGTCGGCGCCCAGGCGGCGTCGCGACCGGCGCTCTCGCCGTTCCTCACGGCCGACGAGGCGGCCGATCTCCTGCGCTGCCGCAGGCGGCGCGTGTACGAGCTGGTGGGCGATGGGCGGCTCACCCGCCACGGTGACGGGCGGCGCCTGCTCCTGCGCCGCGAGGAGGTTGAGCGCCTCGCCTCCGGTGAGTTGACCTCGCGTTGACCCCCCGACCGGAATCGCTGCTGGCAAGCGGTATCGCGGCATGGTCCGAGAACGATGAATCCTCGGCGCATAGTATGATCGCGGGACACGAAAGAGCCCCCGCGCCGCTGCACGCGGCCGAGGGCATGGTCCACCAGGAGGAAAGCCTGATGAGCACGATCGAGACTACCGCGCCCACCGGGCGGCCCCTGGTCCGCACCCGTCACCCGGGGATCTTCAAGCGGGGCGAGGGCTACGTCGTGCGCTTCCGCGACCTGGCCGGCAAGCAGCGCCAGCGGGCGGCGCGCACCTTGGCCGAGGCCAGGCGCCTGCGCTCGGAACTCGGCGCCGACGTGTCGCGCGGCGAGTATCGGCCCGACACGCGGATCACCTTCGCCGCCTACGTCGAGACCTGGGGCGCCGCCTACACCGGGCGCACCTCGCGTGGGCTGCGGCACGAGACCCTCGCGGAGTATGTCCGCGACCTCGCCCCCGCGGTCGTGCACTTCGGCCGCCGTCGTCTCTCGGAGATCGGGCCGGCGGACGTCCGGGCATATGCGCGAACGCTGGCCGAGGAGGGACACAAGCCCGCGACGGTCCGCCGCAAGCTCGCCCCACTGAAGGCGCTGCTTTCGACGGCCGTCGAGGATGGCCTCATCCGGTCCAATCCGACGGCGGGCGTCAAGTTGGCCCCTCGTCCCGTGGCCAATATTGAGGATGAAGACGAGGCCGCGACGAAGGCGCTCACCACTGATGAACTGGCCCGGCTAATCGCCCAGGTCCCGGACGACTGGCGGCGGCTCCTCGTGACCATGCTCGCCCAGACGGGCCTTCGTATCTCGGAGGGCCTCGGCCTTCGCTGGGGCGATCTCGACCTGACCAATCGGCGCCTGCACGTCCGGCGGCGCGTGCGCGACGGGAACATCGGGCCTCCTAAGAGTGGGCGGGGCCGGCGGGAGGTCCCGATCTCCGCCGTGCTCGGCGGTGAGCTGGCGGCCCACCGGCTCGCGTCGCCGTGGTCAAGCGACTCGGACTACATCTTCGCGGACGAGGTCGGTGGGACGCTTGAGGCGAGGAACCTCTACCGGTGGTTCAAGCCCGCCGCCACGCGCGCGGGCGTCGCGTGGGCGGCCTTTCACGCCCTCCGCCACACCGCGGCGAGCCAGTGGCTCCTGTCGGGCGTCAGCATCGCCCAGGTGTCGCGCCTCCTCGGTCACAGCGACCCCGCCTTCACGCTCCGGGTCTACGTCAGCGTGCTCCCGGCGGATCTGCCGGATGGCGAGGTGCTCGCGGCAGCGGTGGGGATGGCGTGACTACGGCAGGGCGCTACGAGGTGGCCGTCCGAACGCCCCTGATTTTCGGCACCTGGAGTTTTGGTGAGGACGCGGGGGCGTATCCGGAGCAGGTGACCTTCAGATTCGACGGGCGAGAGTTCACCTGGCACGCCAACTCGGAGCCGAGCGAGCACACGGGCATGAAGGACTGCCCGAACCTGACCGTGATGCTCGGGGGCAGCAGCGGGGCCGCGCCCGAGGCCTTGGCGGCGAACCAGGCGATGTCGGCGCTCTCCTGGCTTTACCGAGTGCCGATCGAGCCCGTCTACGGCGGTGTTGTCGGCTTCAGGCAGCCGTCTGAGCGACCCCTCATCCGCGACTCCGGCGTCTACGGAGGCGCGGGGAGGCTCGTGTCGCCCCTCAAGGAACTTCTCGTGACTGACGATGACCGCCTGCGGCTCGTCCTCGGTCTCGCGCGGGAAGCGCGAGCAGCGGGGAGTCCGTTCTACCGGTTCCTCCAGTTCTGGAACGCTGCTGGTGCAGCCCTGAAGAAATCCGCGAGCCTGAAGTCTGAGCTCGAAGGCGTTGCCGAGGAGCGCGCGAAGGCGCTGGGCTGGCCAACGCCAGCGGGCGGCTGGTGGAAGCACCTGAAGGATTCCAACCGCGACGCGATCGCTCACGCGGTCCGTAACAACCCGAGTCTGCCGGCGCTCGACCCCGACGATCCCGTCGATCGTGGCCGCCTTGCACGCGACGCCCAGATCCTGGAGGCGCTGCTGGAGGCCAAGGTGGACGAGGGGTGGCCGTATGCGGTCATGGCCCAATAGCCCTCCAGGGGTCAACGTGAGGTCAACAGGCCCCTCCGCACTCAGCCGTGCCGGAGCGCGCAGCGAAGGCACGGAATCACCGTCATGAAGCCGTTTCCAGGACTCAGCCGCACTCAGCCGCACTCAGCCGATGGCACTTAAAATCCCCGGCCCTCACGGGCATGCGGGTTCGAATCCCGCCTCCGGCTCATGCCCGCGATCGACGCCGCGCATCGCGGAGTAGGGTGGCGCGATGGGCCTCACGACAGGAGAGAGCATGACCACGGCACGCGTGACACGCGGAATCGTCCTCGGATTGGCTGCGGCTTCGCTGTGCGCCTCACCGATCGCCCTGGGCGCGGGGAAGGCCACCGTCAAGTGCGTGGGAACCACCTCGTCCTCATGCACGGCGAAGGTGAGCCTGGCCGGTGGGGCCTCGAACAAGGCCATCACCATTCAGCTGAGCGGCACGAACCAGAAGCTCGCCTCGGTCTCCGTACCCAAGGCCTACAAGGGCGCGTACAGGTTCAGCAAGGGCGCCTATTCGATGGGTGGCTCCGTGTACAAGGTCACCCTGAACGCGGTCCAGTCAATCCCCAGGGGCGTGTACGCGACCCTCACGTTCCGCGCCAGGTAGGGGCGGCGGGACCGTCGTAACCGGCGCGGCGTCATAGCGATGGCGAGCGGACGTGGTCCCCGGGCACGACGGATCCGGGGAGATGAACCACACTGCACACACCCCGTGGCCATTGCGGCCGGCGGGGTGTGTGCGATTGCCGTGGGGTGCTACCCGGCGACCGAGCGCTTCAGCTGGGCGCCGGCGGAGAAGCGTGGCACCGTACGCGCGGAGATCTGGATCTTGCTGCCGGGGTTACGCGGGTCGACGCCCTCACGGGCTGCCCGGTGTGAGACTGAGAACTTGCCGAAACCGGAGAACTGTACCTCGTCTCCAGCCTTCAGTGCAAGCTCGATCTCGTCGAGAACGCCCTGCACTGCGCGGGACGCCTGGTCATTGGTGAGATCGGCTGCGCGCGCGACGCGCTTGACGAAGTCGGCCTTGGTCATGGGTCTCCTCGCTTCGGGGACCTCCGGACGGAGGCTGCAGCACTCGCTGCGGAGCGATGGGAACGCTATCAAGGGCCTCGGACGCCCCCGCACGGTGGGGGTTCGGCCGTGATTCCACGCAAGCCCTACGCCCGTATGGAGGTTGCGCTTCCCGCACCCGGCGAGGCCGCCGTGCGCATCGATGCCACGACTCCCGGCTCGGGGCGAGGTCTCGCCGCGGACCGCCTGGACCTCACCCTCGGGCTCATGGCCTGGACAGTGCACGGGATGCACGAGGATCACGGGCCGGCGTTTGGCGAAGCCATTCGTCGCCTGGCCGCCGAGATCGCCGACAGCCCCGACGGCACGGTGGCCGCCGGCTCCGTACGGGCCTCGGTCCGTGGAGGGCGCTCGGTCGACGTGCAGTTCACCGAGTGGCCCCGCGGCCGTGGCGGCACGCGCGTTCGAATCGATCTCGTGCGGTCCGCGGTGGGGCCGGTCACGGTCCTTCGCGACAAGGGCGCATCCCCGCAGGTTCTGGGGTTGGTCGCGCTGGTGGCCGCTGCGTGGGCGTGCTCGGAGGAGGATGCCCACGGCCGCCTCGCCCTGGCCCTGGCCATGGAGGGTCTTCTCGTCTGGTACCGCGAGGCGCACCACATGACACCGCCGCGTCAGGCCGTCGAGGCGGCACGCATACATGCGGTGGACCGCCTGCATGAAGCCGGCAGGGCCGTGCCCCCGGCGCTCGCGGGTACCCCGGGCGCCTGAACCACCTGAACCACCCCTGCGCCGTCAGTCCTCGTTCGCTCGCGCGCTGCCTGCCAGGCGGGAGATCTCGGCCACGACCTCCTCATTCGCGAGGGTGGTCACATCCCCCAGTCCCCGCTGCTCCGACACATCCCGGAGCAGGCGCCGCATAATCTTTCCGGATCGCGTCTTCGGCAGGTCGTCGGTGAGCACGATCGAGGCCGGCTTGGCGATGGCGCCGATGCGCATGGCCACGTGGTTGCGCAGTTCATTGATGAGATCGTCATCACCGGACACGCCGGATCGCAGGGTCACGAAGGCCGCGATGGCCACACCGGTGACGGCGTCGGCGCGCCCCACCACCGCCGCCTCGGCGACCGCGGGGTGGTCCACCAGCGCGCTCTCGATCTCGATCGTCGAGAGTCGGTGGCCCGATACGTTCATCACATCATCGATGCGGCCGAGCAGCCAGAGGTCGCCATCCTCATCGGCGCGGCAGGCATCCCCGGCCAGGTAGCACCCGGGGAAACGGCTCCAGTAGGTGTCGATGTAGCGCTCGTCATCATCCAACAGGGTGCGAAGCATCGACGGCCATGGCCGGGTGAGCACCAGGTATCCGCCTTCGCCGATGGGCACGTCCTCGCCGTCCTCACCGACGATGCGGGCTCCGATTCCAGGGAGGGGTCGGGACGCGGATCCGGGCTTCAGGGTGCTGAGCCCCGGCAGGGGGCTGATCATGATGCTGCCGGTCTCGGTCTGCCACCAGGTGTCCACGATCGGGCATCGGCTGCCACCGATGTGCTGGTGATACCAGGACCATGCCTCGGGGTTGATCGGCTCGCCGACGCTCCCCAGGATGCGCAGCGACGAGAGGTCGTGCCGGGCGGGGAACTCGTCACCCCACTTCATGAACGTGCGGATGGCGGTCGGGGCCGTGTAGAAGATCGTCACCCGGTAGCGGGCGATCATCTCCCACAGGCGGTCCTTCGCGGGGTGGCCGGGGCCACCCTCGTAGATCACGCTCGTGGCGCCGTTGGCGAGCGGTCCGTAGACGATGTACGAGTGGCCGGTCACCCAGCCGATGTCGGCCGCGCACCAGTAGACGTCGTCATCCTTCAGATCGAACACCATGCGGTGCGTGGCCGCGACGCCGGTCAGGTACCCGCCGCTCGTGTGGACGACGCCCTTGGGCTTGCCCGTGGTGCCCGACGTGTAGAGCGCGTACAGCATGTTCTCGGCGTCGAATGGCGGGGCGGGGCAGTCCGGGTGCGCCGCCGCCTCCACCTCGTGAAACCACAGGTCACGTGGGGTGCTCCACTGGACATCGCCTCCCGTGCGGCGCACCACCACCGAGTGGCGCACGCCCGGTGCACCCGCGAGTGCGGCATCGGCGTTCGCCTTGAGCGGGATCCGCTTGCCGGCGCGCCAGCCCTCGTCCTGGGTGACCAGCACCGTTGCGCCGAAGTCGTTCATGCGGTCGCGGAGGGAGTCGGCGGAGAAGCCCCCGAACACCACGGTGTGCGCTGCTCCCAGGCGGGCGCAGGCGAGCATGGCGATGGGCAGCTCGGGCACCATGCCCATGTAGATCGCCACCCGCCCGCCCTGCTCGACGCCGAGGGCCCGCAGGGCGTTGGCGAACCGCGAGACCCGTGCGTGCAGGTCGCGGTAGGTGATGTCCTGCCGGTCGCCGGGCTCACCCTCCCAGTGGAAGGCCACGCGCTCACCGCGGTCCGCGAGGTGACGGTCCAGGCAGTTGGCCGCCACGTTCAGCGTTCCGCCGGTGAACCAGCGGTAGAACGGGGGCGAGTCGTCGTCGAGGGCGCGGGTCCAGGGCGTGGCCCAATCCAAGTGCCGGGCCTGCTCCTCCCACCATCCCACGGGATCGGCATCGGCGGCGGCCCACACGCCCGGGTCGTGCACGACGGCGGTCGCCGCGAGCTCGGCGGGGGGTGGATAGCGCTCACCGTCGGACTGGAGTGCACTGATTGCCGGGCCGGGATCGCTCATGGTGCCTTCCTTTGCGTGCGGTGCCGAACACCGCCGTTAGTGTACCCGGGGCGCCCTGTCCGCTCGGGTGCGGTCGATACCACGTCGGGGTCGGGGGCTGGCTGTGGAGATGATGGCGGGCGAGCAGGTCATCTGGGCTGGTCACCCCACCTGGAAGGGTGCCCTCGGGTGGTACCTGAGGGCCATCCCCGTGGTTCTCATCCCGATCGTCGCCGTCTATGTGCTGCGTGCGCTCGACCTCGGCAGCGGCATCTCCATCGGGAAGTGGTGGCTCATCACCATCGGGTTGCTGCTCGTCGTGCTGCTGATCGACGTGCTGCGCCGCTGGGCCACCGTCTACACCGTCACGAGCCAGCGCCTGCACATCCGGCGCGGAATCCTGTCGCGCAGCGAGCAGTCGACGCGCGTGGACAGGGTGCAGAACCTCAACACCTACCAGACGTTCATCGAGCGTCTCCTGAACGTGGGCTCGCTCGACTTCGACACGGCCGGGACAGGCGAGCATGAGGCCAACTTCGAGTTTCGCGGTGTGTCCGACCCACATGCAATCGCCAGTCGCATCCAGCCCCATCTCTCGGGTATCCGGGTGGGCAGCGTGTAGCCATGGCCGAGTACACACCCGGATCCATGGGTGGGGGCGTCACCCGCGCGCGTGGTGCTCGGCACCACGAAGTGCTGGCCCGGTGGCCGGTTCTCAGTGAACCGTGGGCTCGCGGCATCGAGACGCGTCGTCTCGGGGGCGACCCGGAGCCGCCTCCCGCCGCGCGGACTGGTGCCCGGGCCACCGATCGGGGAATCGGCCCACTCGAGGCCATCAACCGCGCATTCGGGCTTCCCGCCGAGCACGGAATGGACGAGATCGAGCGCCGCCGGGGATCCTGAGGGCCCGTGCAGGAACTACCACACCGTGTGACGGCTGCACACCGTCGCCATACAGAGCCGGCGAGACCGCTGCTACCACCAGTAGCAGCGATGCTCGCCACCACCGTCTGGCTCGGTCTTCGCTCGTCCTCCGGTGCGGCAGTTATTCCTGCACGGGCCCTGACATGCACTCGGGGTGCGGCGGTCAGCCCTCCGGCTGAGGCGCCGGCTCCGCACCGGGGGTACCGGGGGCCACGGCGATGACCTTCGGTGGGGCCAGGTAGACGGTCGTGAAGGACTCGTCGCTCTTCAGGCTCGACCCCTCGTAGACCTTACGGGTCACGTCGATGCTGAAACCGGTGCCCCCGGAGGACACCTCCGACTCCTGTCCGGGCGGGATGCCCGGGGTCTCGATACGGCGCACGGCGGGCTTGGTGGGGTCGCGCGTGGCGCTGGTCTCCGTTTCCACACGCCGGTCGAACGGCGTTGAGTACAGCGCGATCGTGATGCCGTCCGACGAGTTCCATACGCGCAGGAGGGCGGCGGCATCCCAGTCGTTGGTGACCACCAGGTCGGGCGTCGGCCAGGAGACCGTGGCCTCACGGCCGGGCGGGTAGCGGTCGATGTACAACTGATGCGCGGTGTGCACATCAAGCTTGAAGCCGGCGAAGAACGCGGCATTGAAGAGGGTCGTGGCCACCTGGGACACGCCTCCGCCCACGGCATCCACGTGCAGGCCGTCGGCCAGCATGGGAGCGGACACGAAGCCGCGTTCCCTGGTGCGCCGGCCCAGTGCCTGGTTCAGCGACAGGCGACCGCCCGCAGGGATGATGGTGCCATTCAGGATGCGCGAGGCCTGTCGGATGTTGGTGACACGCGGCTCGCCCGGGGAGTACGGCGTGGTGAATGACCCGACCTCGCTCTGGATGCCCAGGCCCTTCGCCTTGTCCGTGGTGAACACGGGCGTGATCGTGGTGAACGACGCCTCCACCGGTCGGTCCTCACCCAGGAGGCCGTCGGCAACCGCTCGGGCATCGACAAGATGTCCCTCACGCGACGGCACGAGCACCGCGCGCTTGCCCCGGATGTCGAAGTGTGCCGGGCTCGGGACGATCGAGTCGCGCGGGTATGCCTTGGCCAGGGGCAGGCGCAGATCCTGTGGGGCGATGCGAACGCCATCGGTGGTGAAGCGCATCGCCTGCCCGATCGTCTCGGCGGGAAGGGTGGCCACGACGTCGTCGACCGACACCGTGGCGGGCCGCCCGAGGATGTCGCGGGCCTGCTGCACCTCGCGCTGGGCCACCGCGGTGGTGAGGCGGGGGGTCGTGGCGTGGATCGGCAGTTCGAGATTCGCGGGTATCGCGGAGAGGTCGCGCGTCATCAGCGCAGTCAGCGCCTGGCGGTCGAGAGCGCGGCCATCGGAGGAATCCTGGACGGAGATCTCGGTACCGCGTACGCGCACCCTGGCGTTCTGCTCCGGACGGTCCACCTGCGTCGCGATGTCGGCGACCCAGGTCGTGAGTGCGCCATCGCGGTAGGAGGCGGGGAGGGGGGCAGTGATGTCCCCGCCACCCGTGAGCGCCCGCCAGCCGCGGGACAGGCGCCCGGGGGATGCGTCCTCGGCACCGCGGATTGCATCGGCGATCCGCGGCCGCGCGCCGAAGTCCGATGGCCTCATGGCGCCGATCACGCCTCCATCCACCCTCAGCGTGACGAGTTGCCGCGCCAGGCTTCCCCCGCGCTGCTCAAGGGCACGCGTCACCTCTGCCTGATCTCCGCCCATGTCGACCCCGGCCACGGTCACCTGGCGTGCCACGCCACCGCCGCCGCCGGCGATGAGGAACACGATCAGGATGAGGGCGATCACCCCACCGGCGATGACCGCGAAGCGGCTGCGGCGGCCCGGCGGGCGCCGTGCCGGGCGCGACGACGCCCGAGTGCCGCTAGGGTCGCGGGATGTCGTATCGCGTGCGCTGGATCGGGAGCCTCCGCGTGCCCGTCGATCCCCGGACCGCGTGGGGCCTCTTCTCTCGGGTCGAGGACTGGTCACGCTGGGATTGGCTGGGGTCGGCCGACGCGCGGTGGGTCGGTGAGCCGGCATGGCAGCCCGGTGGCATCGTGCGGATGGGTCACCGCCCGTTCACCTTCGACTGCGAGATCATTCGCGTGGATGCGCCGCACTCGGTCACCTGGAGCGGCGGCGGCGCCGGGGTGTCGGGCGTGCACACCTTCCGGTTCCTGCCCGATCCCGGGGGCTGCATCGTGCGGTCCGACGAGGTATTCCAGGGGCTGCTGGTGCCGTTCATGCGCCCGCTGGTGCGTTGGTATTGGCACCGGCACCTGCGTTCCTTCCGGGGCTGGTGTCTGACCCACGGCTGATCCATCGTGCGATCAGCGCCGCCGGAATGACAACTGCCACACCCCCCGCGATATCGGCGAGGAAGTGGTTGCCGGTGACGACGACGGTGGTGGCCACGGCGAGAGGATAGGCGAGGGCCGCGGCGCGCAGAACCGGCGTGTCCGTCGCCGACCACAGCGCCCAGGTCACCACCGGTGACATTCCCACGTGCAGCGACGGCATTGCGGCGACCGGGTGGTACAGCAGCCGAACGATGGGATGGTCCATGGGAATCACCCCGTTGGTGACGGAGTCGGCGATACCGATGCCCGGTACGAGACGCGGCGGCGCAACGGGCTGGCAGGCGTACCACGCGACCCCACTGCCCCACGCGAGGATCGCCATCGTGCGCAGCGTGGGGTACAGATCCGGTTGCCGTCGGTAGACCGTGCGCAGCGTGGCCGGCAGCACGACCAGTTGGCTCATCAGGTAGGCGGCACCCCATGCCCGCTCGGCCAAGCGGCTGCGCATCACCCGGCGTTGCACCGCCGGCTCGATGAATATGCCGAGGCGGCGCTCGAGGGCGATGATCCTGCGTGCGTTGGCGAGTCCCGTCTCCAGATCTCCACCGGTGCGCGCCTTCGCCAGGTTGTACGCGAGGAGGGCACCCACCGCGATACCGGCCTCAACCACGGGCCCGTGTGTGCGCGCTGCGCTCGCACGGACCCGCCTCGCGATTCCGCCCAGGGAGCGGGCCGTCCTCACGCGGGCGCTCCGATCCCTCTGGCCACTTCGTCCACTGCCGTGAGGCCACTCCTCACGGCCCCCTCCATCGTCGCCGGCCAGCCCGTGGCCGTCCACGTCCCCGCCAGCACAACGCCCTCGACCGGCGTGCGTGCGCCGGGCCGACGCGATGCCTGCCCGGGACCAGGGGCGAAGGTCGCCCGGGGCTCCTTGACCACCACCCATGACGAGAGCCGCGCGCGGCGGGCCGCGGGCAGCACCGCGCGCACCTCGCGGTCCATGGCATCCGCGAGTTCGGCGCGCGGCACCCCCAGTTCTTCGTGTGCTCCCGAGATAGACAGCGCCACATGCTGGCCGGGTGCGCCCTCGCCTGTGATGGCCGTGCGGTTGAACATCCATTGGACGGGGCTGTCCACCACGGCGAGGATGGGCCGGTCGAGCACCGGGCGGTCGTACCAGAGGTGCACGTTGACGATCGGGCTCGTGCCGAGCGCCGGGTCCTGGGGCAGGGCACCGGGGCATGCGGCACGCGCGCGCCCGGGGGGCAGGGCCAGCACCACCGCGTCGGCCGGGATCTCCTCACCATCATCCATGGTCACCCCGCCCGGCCCCGCGGCCACAACGCCGCGGCCGGTCACCGTGGTGCCGCCTCTGCGGATGAGGTGCCACCGGGCGGGCGCATCAACCAGATGGGACAGGCCCACGAGCGACCAGCCGAGCGCCGACCCACCCTTGGTGCGCATCAGGCCCTCGGTGAGCACGAAGGCCGCAAGGGCCGCCGACACGCGGTCGCTGCGGTCATTGCAGGTGGGCAGTACGATGAGGTCCCAGAAGCGCTCGATCGCCGAGTCGCGCTGCCCGTGGGCCCGTAGCCATTCGCCGAAGGTCACGTCGTCGAGCGCCTCCCGGCCACGCGGACCCAGCGCCGCAAGGGCCAGGAGTGCCCGGAGCGCTCGCACACGCTCGGCGCGCGACAGTAGCCCGTAGCGCGTGAACGACGGCCCGATGTGGAGCGGAGGGGGGAGGCGTGCCGATGTGAGCACCCCGTGCGTTCCCGCACGGTCGCGCACGTCCACGCGCAGCGCGGGCTGCATCGTGGTGAGCCCGAGCGACCCAAGGCGATCGAGCAGGGCCATGTACGCCGTGCAGCACCCGAGGTGCACATGCTGGCCGTTGTCGAGCTCGATGCCGGTGCGCGGGTCGGTGAAGCTGAAGGCCTTCCCCCCGAGGAACGGACGGCGCTCCGCCAGCGTCACGTGCGCACCGCGCGACGATGCCTCGACAGCCGCCGAGATGCCCGCGAGGCCGCCGCCCACCACCACCACCCGTGCGCCCCGGAGCGTCATGGGCGTGTCCCGATCGCGCGCGCGATCGACGTGCCCATCAGCGCGATCTTCCGCGCTCCCGAGAGCGACACGCGCGGTGAGGTGATGTCGTACCCAGTCGCACCGAGCCGAAGGAGGATGTCCCCATAGAGCGCGGCCAGCATCTGCACGCACATCCGGGCCCTCAGATCGAGAAGGGGCAGCAGGCGCTCGCCGTTCGCGAAGTACTCCCCCGCTCGCACTCCCTGACGCTGCATCAGCGCCTGCACTCCCGCGGTCATCCTGGGTGCGAGGAGATCATCCTCGGTCACGCCGCAGGTGGCCATCTCATCGGCGGGGAGGTAGATGCGGTCGCGCGCGGCGTCCTCGGCCACGTCACGCATGATGTTCACGATCTGCATGGCCACGCCAAGATCCTCGGCGAAGGCCGGGGCCCGGGAATCGCTGAACCCGAACACGTAGAGCGATAGCACCCCCACGGCACCCGCCACGCGATCGCAGTAGTTCTTGAGGGATGGCCAGTCCCCGTAGCGGGTGGTGGCGAGGTCCATCTCCACACCGTCCACCAGGGCGTCGAGCGGTGCGCGCGGTATCGCGAAGCGCCGCACGGCGTCGGCGAGCGCCACCAGAACGGGGTCGTCGGAGTGGACATCCCCGCGATAGGCACGGTCGACCTCATCGCGTCGGGCGCGCACCGCGGCCATCTTGGCGTCGATGCCATCCTCGCCGTCCACGGAGTCGTCGCACCGACGGCTGAACGCGTACAGGGCATGAATGCCCCGGCGTCGCTCGCGGGGCAGCAGCACGAACCCGTAGTAGAAGTTTCGCGCCTCGGCGCGCGTGATCTCCGTGCAGCGGGCGTAGGCCTCGCGGGTGGTCACGTGTGCCTCCCGCCGATCAGCGTACCCAGCACCCCGGCAGCCATACGCGCCCGCCCCCGCTTCCCGGGTGCGGGTCGCGATGACACGGTGTCGTAATCACGGGCGGCGATGGCGTCGCACACCCACAGACCCCCCGCGGTGAACATGGCGATGTCGAGGGACACCTTCCGGGGCACCATCCTGCGAAGCGGCGCGCCCTCCACGATGAGCGCCCGCGCTCGCCCGACCTCCATGCGGATCAGGTCACGGACGGCGGGGGATGCTGCCGGTGCGCGCAGATCGTCCACCGTCACCCCGAAGGCGTCCATGTCCTCGCGGGGCAGATACACGCGGTTTCGCTCGTCAAGATCGCGGCGCACGTCCTGCCACAGGTTGATCAGCTGTAGACCCGCACAGGTGGCATCGGACAGCCGCACTCGTCGGGCATCGGTGATCCCGAGCACACCCAGCACCATGCGTCCGACCGGGGTCGCGGAGTGGTGGCAGTAGTCCATCAGGGCGTCGTGGGTGTCCCAGCGGGACGTCCGCTGGTCCATCCGGTTGGCCTCGATGAGCGCGAGGAAGGGCTCGGGGCCGATCCCGCGGCGGCGCACGACATCGGTGAGGGCCACGAGTACCGGGTCGTCCGCACGGCCGTCCCACGCCCTGAGGGTCTGCTCCCGCCATGCATCCAGAAGCAGCAGCCGCTCGGTCGCGGTGGCGTCGCCGGCATCGCCGATGTCGTCGGTGACACGGCAGAAGGCGTAGATCGCCCGCATGTCGGCGCGAACCTCGCGCGGCGCGAGCAGGAATGCCACGGGGAAGTTCTCGTCGTGCCCCTTCGCGATCGCGGCGGCGCGTTTCCGCGCGCGGTCCATCTCGTCCCTGCCGGATCGAGCCGCCCCGGCGGCCGGGGCGCTCACGCCGCGTACCGCCCCAGAGCGATCACCGGGAAGTACAGACGGTAGTAGTGGTACTTGATCATGAAGTCGCCGGGGAATCCGGTGCCGGTGAAGGCATCCTCATCCCACCCACCATCGTCCCGCTGGCGGTCCACCAGCCATGCGACGCCCCCCCGCGTCGCCGGGTGGTCCGCAAGAGCGGCGACGAGGCCCAGCAGCGCCCAGGCGGTCTGCGACGCCGTGGATGGACCACGGCCGACGTACGCGGGGTCGGAGTAACTCAGGATGTCCTCTCCCCATCCTCCATCCGGGTTCTGGTGGTCGGCGAGCCAGGCCACCGCCCGCCGCACCCAGCCTTCGTTCATGTTCACACCGCATGCCGCGAGGGCCGGCAGTACCGCACCGGTTCCGTACACATGGTTCACGCCCCATCGGCCCCACCACGACCCGTCCTCACGCTGGGTGCTCTTCAGATATGCCAGCCCGCGGCGTACGGCGGGGTGGCCGAGGGGAAGGCCGCACTCTGCCAGGGCTTCCAGCACATGGGCGGTCACGTCCTCCGTTGGCGGGTCGATGACCTCGCCGAAGTCGCACACCGGGAACTGTCCGACCAGTGGGCTGGTGTTGTCCACGTCGAAGGCGCCCCAGCCGCCATTGCGGCACTGCATGGACAGGAGCCAGCGCACGCCCCGTCGGATCGCACCGTCGTCGCGTCGCACACCGGCCCGCAGGAGGGCCAGAAGGACCTCGGCCGTGTCGTCGGTGTCCGGGTACCACTCGTTGTGGAACTCAAAGCTCCACCCACCCGCGGCACCCCGGCGGGTCATGCGGCGCCAGTCGCCCTCTCGTGTGACCTCCCGGGACATGAGCCAGTCACGGGCCCGCGACACCGCGTCGTCGTCATCAGTGGTCCCCGCCTCGACCAGGGCGATGGCGCCGAGCGCGGTATCCCAGACCGGTGACAGGCACGACTGCATCCGCAGCCGTCCATCGCGGTGCAGCATGAACGTGGAGAAGCCGTCCAGGGCGCGAGTGATGACCGGGTGGTCGAGGGGCATCCCGAGCGTGTGCAGCGCGATGATCGAGTAGACCCAGGGGGGCTGGATGCCGGCCCACGCCCCGTCGGTCTCCTGGCGGTCCAGGATCCATTCCCGGATGCGCCGTTCGGCCGAGCGGCGCAGGGGCAGAAACGGGCGTCGGTTGTACGCGCGCGCCATGGGCATGAGGTGCTGCGTCAGCCTCGTCAGCGGTCCCGGCGCGCCCGGAACCGGCCCGGCGGTGCTTCCCGGTGCCTCCGCGAACACCTCGTCCACCGATGGATGCTGTGGGAAGGTGGGGTTACGCGAGAGCACCACGAGCAGCGGCACGAACGTGCCGCGGGCCCACGATGCGAAGCGGTAGACCGACAGCGGTGCCCGTGGCGGAAGCAGCATGAACTCGGGGGGCGCGGCCGGGAGGGCGGCCCACGGGTACTTGCCGAGCACGGCGAGCCACAGGCGGGGGTAGAAGCGGGCCTGATTCCCCCCCCCCTGCGACAACACCAGCGGCTGTGCACGCACGAGTGGGTCGGTGTTCGCG
>Ga0082335_1001064_pt1 | contig 62881 bp, 45 predicted proteins | sample Subgrocontami58m_FD_72375 | JGI IMG/M metagenome (GOLD analysis project Ga0082335, IMG submission 72375) | Subsurface groundwater microbial communities from S. Glens Falls, New York, USA - GMW37 contaminated, 5.8 m (SPADES assembly) (version 2) ... | reverse complement strand
GGCCGGCGTGCGCGCGAAGGGGAAAAGCCCTCCCTGCACTTGCCTTCACAAGAACTTGTCGCTGGCCGGCTTGCGATGCGGGCTTCAGAGCCTCGAAAAGATCTGGGTAAAGATAAGGGCGAAGCCCTGGGAATCGTCGGTGCCTGCCCGGTCAGAGCCCCGAAGGGGCGCCATACACCGCGGCGTCCAGGTATGTCGCCCCTTCGGGGCTGGAGCCAGCAGCAACACCGTGCGATTCCGGCGAAAAGCCAACATCGCGACGAGCCCCTCCGTATCACCCGGCGCAATTCGCGAGGGAGGGCCTCTCCGGGGGCCGACAGGAGGAGTCGTCATGACGTCGCTGGTTCGTCTGGGGTTCGCGGCTGCGGGCCTCGCCATCCTCATGTTCACGTCGTCGGCCTACGCGGACGGCGGGCACAAGTCCAAGAAGTCGCAAGACGGCGGCTGCCCGGGCTGCGGCTGCGACCACGGCAAGGGGTGCGACAAGAACGCCTCGAAGGGCGAGGACGACGACGAGGACAGCGACCGCGGGAATGAGCGGCACGCGCGGCGTGGCGGCGACGACGATGACGAGCGCGGCGGCAACGAGCGGCACGCTCGCCGCGGCGGCGATGACGAGCAGTTCGACATCCAGAGCCACATCCAGGAGATGATGAAGCTGTTCCGCGGCGGTCGCGGGCAGGGCGGAAACGGCCTGCAGGACCTCGAGAAGCTGTTCCAGGGCGGGAAGAACGGCCGGGGCGGCGAAATCCTCGACCACATCCGCAAGATGATGGAGCAGCGCGGCGCTCGCCGCGGCGACGAGGACGACGAGGCGAAGAATGGCGGCGACGAGGACGAGGACGCCGAGAACGGCGACGATGAAAAGGACGAGGACGCCGAGAAGGGCGACGACGAGGGAAACGACTGGCAGAGCCAGGCCCGCGAGCTGTTCGACTCGTTCCAGAAGGGCGGCCGCGGCGGCAACAAGGGCTTCGAGGACATGGCGCGCCGCGGGATGGAGGAGTTCCAGAAGCTCCCGCCCGATGCGCGGAAGCAGATCGAGAAGCTCCTCAGCGGTCAGGGCGGAAAGGGCGCCCAGGGGATGATCGAGCAGTTCCGCAAGATGATGGAGCAGCGCGGCGGCCGCAAGGGGAACCACAAGGGCGACGAAGGAGATGAGGACCAGGACGAGGACGGCGACGGCGACCTGATGTAGTCGCGCCTCCACTCACGCACACGGAAGGCCCCGGGGACGGCTCCCCCGGGGCCTTCGCACATTCCTGGCGAGGGGACGGATGTCCTCTCCTCGCCCGGCGCGCGGTAGACGCGGGTGGATCGCATCCGATAGAATGCCTGCAGACCGCTCCTCCCTGACACGGGTGACGACATGGCCTCTCGATCGACGCCCACTTTCACATGGGATGGCGCCGCGGCCGCGTTGCGCCGCATGGCCGAGGCCAACCGGAAGGCACACCTCGCGTGGCTCGACTCGCTGACCGACGTCGAGTCCGCGGCCGTTCTTGAGGACCTCTGCCAGGGCTTCCCGGAGCTGGAGGAGACGCGCCCACCGAAGGAACCGCCCATCGTCCTCTTCCGCATCTGGAGGAGCTAGTGCCGCGCGTCCCGTTCCGCGAGCTCTTTCAGCGCTTCTACGGCCTTCTGGAGGATTGCGGAATCGAGTACGCCGCCTATGGAGGGGTGACCGTCGCGGTCTGGGGGGACCCTCGTGAGACCCAGGATGTCGACGCCGTGATCGCGGTGGAGCCGGGCAGCGAGGCAGCCGTCCTGACTGCGATCACCTCCGCCGGATTCTCCCTTCCGGAGGACGCAGCGATCACATTTCCCATCGACGGTTGGCTCCGGGCGAGCCTGCATGGACGCTATGCCGATCTGGCGGTCGGCCGGACCCCGTTCGACGAATCGGCCATGCGGAGACGCCAGCGACGGACCCTGTTCGGTCGCGAAATCTGGGTCGTCACCGCCGAGGACCTGCTCCTCTATAAGTTGATCGCCTACCGACGCAAGGACCTGGCGGACGCCGAGTCGGTGGTGCGGCGGCAACGGCGGGTGCTGGACCTTGTCTACCTTCGCCATTGGGCTGGCGAGATCGCGAGCCACACGCTGAAGTTCGAGATCCCCTCAAAGCTCGAGGAACTGATCGAAGAGGCGAGGGGATTGTAGCAACACCCCCGGGGCCTTCGCTCATTCCACCTACCTCTTCGCCGCGGCCTGGCCGCCGAAGACGTTCGTGTAGCGGCAGTAGACCTCCATCGTCAGGGCGTTGATCGCGGTCGCGTAGACCCGCCCGCCCTCGAATCCCCAGCGGTCGTCGGCGTCCCACGACCCCTCCGCGCAGCCGTCGCTGCGTTTGTGTTGGTTGTCGGCGATGGCGTGCTTGATCGCCTGGTTCCACGGCTTCCACATCTTCCCCGCCCCGCCGCTGTCGGGGCCGTCGTATTGGTAGAGCGCGAGGGTCGCGTAGTACCAGTAGTAGTAGTCGTTCGTCTTCTTCGCCTTGTCCCAGACGGGCAGGTCCGCGATCAGGAGGCCCGCCGTCTTCGCAAGCACCGGGTCGTTGCGGTTCCGGTCGACGAAGATCCGCGAGATCATGCCCACCGCGGCCAGCGCGTCGTGGTTCTTGTACTCCTCGTTCTTTCCCGGGATGGAGACCGGTGTGCCCACGTCTTCGAGCGACTGGTAGCCGACCTTGCCGTATTCCTTGTCGGTGACTGAGTCGATCCACGCGAGCGCCTCGTGCATCGCGCTGGCGGGGACCTTGAGATTCGACGCGGACGCCGACTTCAGCGCCATGAGGCACCAGCCGGTCACCGAGGTGTCGTTTTCGCCGGACTGGGGCGAGTAGCGCCACGCGCGGTAGGGGTTCTTTGCCGCGACGAGGAAGTCGACGGCCTTCTGCGCGGGCTCCTTGAGGATCTGCGACTCGGTCATACCGTACGCCTCGCAGAGGGCGAGGGTCGCGATCGCGTGGTTGTACATCATCTTCGGGACCTTCGGTCCGATGCAGCCGTCGGCGTCCTGGTTCAGGACAAGCCACTTGATTGCCTTCTTCACAACCTCCTTGAACCGGATCACCTTGCACTTGTTCCGCGGGTCGGGCGTTTCCCCGGTCATTTCGAGGTGCGTGTACCCCGCGCCGAGGTAAGCGAGGAGCGCGAGGCCGGTCACGCCGGTGTCGTAGTCGCTCGACCCCGCGCCGACGCACTTCGCGCCGATGCATTGGTCCGTGAATCCCGCCGCCTTCCAGCTCCCGTCCGGGCTCTGGTGCCGCGCGAGCCACGCCAAGCCACCGCAGCCGGGTGTTGCAAGATCGCCGCAGCACGAGGACAGTAGCCCGCAGTGGCGGCCTGCGTAGAGGTCTCCTCCATAGAAACCGCCTCCAACGCCGATGCGCGGGGACGCAGGGCGCAACGCACGCTCGCAACCCAGATCGCCGGGAAAGGGGCAGTCAATCCACCCCCGTACTCCCATTCTCTCCGAGCTGTCGCCTCGGAGGATTTCCACGGGCTCGCGCCCATTCGGGCCGGCGTCTGGGCAACCCGCTTCTTCCCTGGCGCGTAGCGTCGCCCAGATGCTCCTCAGGAAGTCGAGATCCTCCGTAGGCGTCGCGGTGCCCGTGCGTCCCGGGATGTCCCGGCCGTAGCTGTTGCCGCAGACCGTCACGCGGGGCGGGGTCACCTGGATCGTGATCTGCGTCTCATCGATCGACGCGCACCTCTCGATGTACACGAGCGTGGCGACCAGCAGCAGGATCACGTGGATTCCCGCGGAGATCAGCCACCACGGCGCGGTGGAGAGGAGGTCCCATCGGTTCCGGACGGGCGATACGTCGACCTCGTGCGTGCTCATCTCTCGCCTCCCGTCTCCCTGACGGCGGAATCAACGAGGTCCCCTCAGCGCGGTTCGCGGGGGAATCCATGAAAACAAGAGACCCCGGGGAGCGATCCCCGGGGTCTTCATGTTCTCGTGCGATTCGCCGACTACTGCTGCTTCTTCGCCTTGTTCAGGCTGCCGAACACGTTCTCGTAGCGGCAGTAGACTTCCATCGTCAGCGCGTTGATCGCCACCGCGTACACCCGCCCGCCCTCGTGCCCCCAGCGGTCGTCGGAGTCCCACGACCCCTCCGCGCAGCCGTCCGCGTGCTTGTGCTGGTGCGTCGGAAGGACGTTCTTGATCGCCTCGTTCCACGGCTTCCACATCTTCCCCGCCCCGCCGCTGTCCGGGCCGTCGTACTGGTAGAGCGCGAGCGTCGCGTAGTACCAGTAGTAGTAGTCGTTCGTCTTCTGCGCCTGGTTCCACACCGGCAGGTCGCCCGCGAGGACCTTCGCCGTCATCTCGAGGACCGGGTCCTTGCGGTTCTTGTCGATGAAAATGCGCGACATCATCCCCACCGCGCCCATCGCCTCGTGGTTCTGGTAGCCCGCGTTCTTCCCGTCCTGCACCTGCACGCCGGCCTCCTCGAGCGAGGTATAGCCGACCTTGCCGTAGTTCTTCTCGGTCACCGAGTCGATCCACGCGTTCGCCTCGTGCATCGCGGTGTCGGACACGTGGAGGCCCGACGCTGCGGCCGACTTGAGCGCCATGATGCACCAGCCCGTGACGGAGACGTCGTTGTTCTCGTACTGCGGGGTGTACCGCCACGCGCCGTACGGCTTCTTCGCGGCGATGAGGAAGTCGACGGCCTTCTGCGCCGGGTCCTTCAGGATCTGCGACTCCGTCATGGCGTACGCCTCGCAGAGGGCGAGGGCCGCGATGGCGTGGTTGTACATCATCTTGGAGACCTTCGGCCCGACGCTGCCGTCGGCATCCTGGTTCGTGACGAGCCAGCGGATCGCCTTCTTCACGACGTCCTTGAACCGGATCGTTTTCCCCGGGTTCCGCGGGTCGGACGTCTCGCCGTTCTGGGCGAGGTGGGTGTATCCCGCGCCGAGGTACGCGAGGAGCGCGAGTCCCGTCACGCCGGTGTCGTAGTCGTTCGAGCCCACGCCGGCGCACTTCGCGCCGACGCACATGTCGGTGAATCCCGCCGCCTTCCAGCTCCCGTCCGGGCTCTGGTGCCGCGCGAGCCAGCCGAGGGCGCCTTGGGTCGTCGTGATCGTCTTGACGTCCCCGCCGTGGCCGACGATCCGCAAGTCGCGGTTTCCGCCCACGCGGCCGCCGTAGAGGCTCCCCTCGCCCGCGCCTGCTCCTGGGCCGAGCACGTCGATGCCGTTGCCGGGCGTCCCCGAGCGCCCCCCGAGGCCCTTCGTCCCGCCGCCGGCCACGTGGCCCCAGGCGATGTCCGTCACCCCCTTGACCTTGTGGTGCTCGGGGTCCCCGTTGTTCGATTCGATGTGGTCGCCGATCTCGGCCTTCGGGAAGAAGAGGATCGGCTCCTTGATCTCCTCCTGTTCCGACGACTCGTTGTCCACGACGCCAGGGGTCGTCGAGGGGTTGACCTGCGGGTCCAGGTAGCTGTCGATCTTCGGGGGAGGCGGCGTCATGTGGATGGTGATCGCGGTCTCGTCGACCTGCGCGAACTTCTCGATGTACACGAGCGTCGCGACGAGCATGAGGGCGACGTGGATCCCCGCGGAGATGAGCCACCACGGCGCGGTGGCGAGGATGTCGATGCGGCCATCGAGGGGCGTGGCGTTCGCGTCGTGCGTGCTCATTTCGACCTCCTGATTTCCCTGACGGCGGAATGAACGGGAGGGCGGTGGAGCAGGTTCGGAACGATCCACGAAGACACACGAAGACACACGGAGAGTGTTGCCGGCGTGAAAGATGCGTCGCGTGCCTGGGGTCCGATGGGCGTTGTGGCGCATGTGGCTATCTGCCACACTCGAGGTGCACACAACGGCCGCCGACCGCTTCGCCAACGACATGCAACCCATTCAACGTGCGAACGAGTCGCACGCGTCGAGCGCCATCGACATGAATCGATCGTCGCTGTGATCCCACCCGGCCGAAGGCAGCCAGTCAAACTCACATGCGACCTCAGTGGGAATCTCGGCTCGCACCAGGAGACCCACCACATCTCGCGCGTACACAAGGGCGCCGAGGCGCCAGTTCGTGCGCCAGGACTTGTCGCTGTCGCCCTGGGGGAGGCAATCGATCGCCCTCTGCGCGGGGAGCCTCAGTGCTTGTGCCCCCGTCATCTGACACGCTACGCACAGGGCCAGGGCCGCGATCGCCTGCGACGTCGCTGCTCCGTGCGGGGCGATCCAACCATCTGCGTCCTGCTGATTGAGGAGCCGACGCAGCGCCCGGGTAGCCGCGAGATGCCAGGCGACCCGCCAGGAGGCGCCCTCCCCGGCGCTCGGCTGGATGGTGGACCAGTTGTCCTCGACGTCGGATGCACCATTTTTCATGAAGGCCAGTAGCGCAATTCCCGTCACCGCCGGGTCGCCGCCCCCCCAACTCCCATCCTCGTTCTGGTGCTCCACAAGGTGCCCGAGTGCGTCATCGACGGACGCGGCCTTCTTTCGCCCGCGGACGCCGGGACAGTACACAGACTCGCAACGCGTACCGAGGCGGGCATAGCGCAGAGGGTTGCGTGTCCGGACCAGCGGCTCCATCACCGCACCAACGCTGCCAACGGTGGTCCGCGAACCGTAGGTGTAGGAGGTTATGTAGAGGCTGCGGGATCCCTTGCTTGAGATGGAGGGCCTCCCGCTGCCCTTGCTGCGCGTGGGCTGACCCGGAGGAGTTTCCCTGGCGCACCAGACGTCCTCAGCGACTCCGACGTCCACTACGTCGTAGTCACCGCCCATGCGCGCGTGTGCCGACCATGAACTGGGAGACGATGCGTTGCGGCTCCCCCGCCAGTCATCGACTTGCAGCCGGGGCGTACATGGCACGACCTTGATTCCTGTTCCCGGTGGATCGAGAGAGATCTCCGTCTCGACGACCAGGAGCATGGCCACGAGCAGGAGCACGAGGTGGACGCTTGCCGCGAGACACCAAGCCAACAGGTCATTCCTGCGCATCTTCGTCTCCATGGGCTGGACGGCGAGACGAACGTCCCCTCCGACCCACCGGTTCGTCGGAATCACCTCCCCCCCTTCGTGTGTCTTGGTGTGTCTTCGTGGATCGTCCCCCTGCGCGTCAGGTACCATGCGCCCCATGGAGACCGCCGACTACAAGGTCCGCCTCGAGAACTTCTACGGCCCCCTCGACCTCCTCCTCCACCTCGTGAAAGAGAGCGAGGTCGAGATCGCCGAGATCCCCATCGCCCTCGTCGCCCACCAGTACGTCCACTACATCGAGATGCTGCAGAAGCTCGACATCAACCTCGCGGGCGAGTTCCTGGTGATGGTGAGCACGCTCATGGAGATCAAGGCGCGGATGCTCCTCCCGCGCCCCGAGGACGCCGAGGAGGAGGAGCTCGACCCGCGCATGGACCTCGTCCGGAGGCTCCTCGAGTACAAGCGCTTCAAGGACCTCGCGTCCCGGTTCATCCCCCTCGCAGAGCGCCAGTCGAGGCGCTGGGCGAGGCCTCCCCTCCCGCCCCCTCCGACGGAGAACCCCGAGGAGGCGGAGGTCGAGCTCGCGCTGTACGACCTCGCCGCCGCCTTCGGGCGGATCTCGCAGCAGACCCTCCTCGACGTGCCGGCCTCGATCTACTACGACGACATCCCGATCGAGGAGATCATGGCCGCGCTCCTGGAGCGCCTCGCCACGTTGGGCCCCGGCCGGTTCACGGAGCTGGTCGGCGACCCGGCGAACCGGATGCGCGTCGTGGCGGGGTTCCTCGCCGTCCTCGAGCTGGCGCGCCAGCGGCGGATCAAGGTCGATCAGGACTTCGAATTCGGGGAGATCCGGATCTCGCTCTCGGACGTCCCGCCCGAGGAGGCCACCCCCGGAAATTCGCTTCGGAATTCCGGTTGATCTTGGCTCACAGAAGTGATAGCCTCGACTCCCTTCAGGTGAGGGGTCCGACTCCGTGTAGGGGGTGCCCATGGACGATGCTCGTCTTGGCGCGGGCCTGAGACCGGCCCGTTCGCGAGCCGTCACCCTCTTCCTCGTCGTCGCCATGCTGGCGCTGCTCTCGATGCTGTCCCTCACCTTCGTGGCTATCGCGAAGGTCGAGAGGAATGCGTCCAGGAACTACGCCGACCTTGCGCGCGCCAAGATGCTCGCGACCTCGGGACTCGAGGCCGCCATCGCCCACCTCCGCGACGTCACGCTGAACAAGTCGTACGACGACCCGCGCGACTCCTGGGTCTACAAGAACCAGGCCGGGAACGGCGTCGGCGCCGGCATCGACCTCGCCTCGTCGCGGTCCCCCTCCTACATGGCGGGGGTCACCTACACCCTCCCCTACTCGGGGTCGATGGCCTCCACCTACGTGCCGCTCGGCGACACCTACCTGCTCAAGATCCTCGACGGGGCGAGCCAGATCTACCTCAACAACCCGCAGACGACGCTGGCCCGGATGCTCGACACGCTGGGCCTCGCGATCGCCGACGACCTGCGCCGCCGCGGCGAGCCCGTCGTCGACCCGGTCCGCGGGCGCGGGAACCAGATCGTCGCCCTCCGCCAGCAGCTCGGAGGCGCCTTCCGGGGGAAGGAGGAGCTTGTCGACCTCCTCGGCCGGGACGACTTCGAGAGGCTCCGCGACTATGTGACGGTCCGGACCTGGGTCGACCCGAGCACGATCGCGCCCGACCCGGCCGTCCCGAGCGTCGAGGGGGTCCCCGGCTGGAAGCACGAGCCGCGCGCGCCGGTGAACGTGAACACCTCGGCGCGCCCCGTCCTCGTCGCCTGCCTCACCGACGTCGACGGGCCGAACGACCCGCCGATCGACTACGACCAGGCGGGACGCATCGCCGACGAGATCATCCGCTTCCGGGCGAGCAGCTCCGTGGGAGAGGGACCCTTCAAAGGCTGGAACCAGTACTACGACTTCGTGGATGGCCTCGTGATGCGCCTCGCGCTCCTGACGCAGGGGCAGGGCGACTGCCTGAAGGCGAACGCCAACCCGAACCCGATGCTGAACGATTTCAACGCCGAGCGGGTCGTGAGCCCCCGCGTGGACAAGCTCGAGCTCACCTTCCTCTCGACCGAGTTCGTCTTCCGCTCCATGGGGACCTACGAGGTCACCTCGATGGGGCGTGTGGTTGGGAGCACCTTCGGCGACGTGGTCGCGGAGAGCGCCATCCGAGCGACGATGCAGATCTACGACGTCTTCTACCACACCACGCAGGAGGACTTCGAGGGCGGCCGGGTCAGCCTGAGCGCCGACAACACGGAGACCTTCCCCGAGAACCTCATCGACACGACCGACCGCTGGCCGGCGCCGTACGAGGGGTACATCCAGCTCCACACCGACACCCGCCGCGACGTCGCGCCGCGGTCGCTCATCACCTTCCAGGCCGACTACGCCGACACGTTCGAGCCGGAGATCCAGACGAGCCCCGTCACACCGCCGACCGCGCTCGGGCTCCGGGACCACGCCCGCCCGCTCACCGCGGGGAGCGACCTGTTCGTCGACGGGGCCTACGGAAACGACACGCGTCACGAGTGGACCTCCTACCCCTCGGCGCAGAACCTGCCGCTCGACTGGGGGACGATGGAGTTCTGGATGAAGTTCGACCGCAACGCCAACATGGCGATGGAGCCGATCTTCTTCGGGACGAACCGGATCACGAGCGAGGCGGGGATTCAGACGATTGTCCAGGGGAGCATCTATCGGGGCGACCTGACGCTCGAGTCGTCGAGGACGTTCTATACCTACAACCAGTACGACCCGAACAACCCGCCGCCGTATCCGGTTCCGTACGCGAACCGGAGGACGGTGGTCATGGCGCGGATCCAGGGGTATGGCCAGGAGAACGAGTGGCACCACGTCGTGGTCGAGTGGTTCGACGGGACGGACCAGCGGCTGTTCGTCGACGGACGGCTCTATGCCGTCACCTCGTCGACCCTCTCGACCGACCCGTTGATCACGTCGTTCCCGGGGCTCTCGCCGCGCGACGACCGCATGTACGTCGGCGGGAGGCCGGACGCAGGAAACGTCTACCTGAAGAACATCACGGTCGACGACCTGCGGGTCTACAACTCTCCGACGATCTACCCCGCGCCGGGCTTCCTGCCGCGGGACCGGTTCGAGAGGACGGACCCGATCTACGTCGGGCATTACGAGGGGGCCTTCAACCCCCTCCCCTACCCGATCCGCATCGGGCCCATCATCTGGACCGAGTGGATCCCAAAGGAATACAACGGGCGGTCGCTTGTCGACTACGGCTCCGGCGTCGACTTCGGCCTGGGGGTCGGCAAGAACAAGAAGAAGAAGAAGGACGACGACGACCTGGGCCGCGATGAGGACTACCATGGTCGCGGCGGCGGAGGAGGAGGCGGCGGGGGCGGTGGCGGCGGGGGCGGTGGCGGCGGTGGCGGCGGTGGCGGCGGCGGGGACGAAGGTGGCGGAACCACCATCCCCGTCGACGGGAACGGCGATGGGAACAACAGCCTCGTCCCCTTCGGCCTCCCCGAAGTGGTCGTGGCAAACACCGAGATCTCGTACGCGATCGACTTCGTCATCCCGCTGACGCTCGTTCCGCTGAACGTGACGCCGGTGATCGACGACGTGATGATCATGTACCAGGGCCCGCTGCGGTTCCTGTCGTACGAGATCATCATCGGCCGCTAGCCGTCTCCAGGGATGCAATCGGACATCGGCGCCCGCGCCGCGAGCGGGCTCCTCTTGCTGCTCCTCGCCACCTCCGTCCTCCCCCAGGACGGCCCCGTCGCGATCCGTGCCGGCGCCGAGTTCCAGTCCGACGCGCGCCGCTTCGCGGTCACCGGCGACTGCGACCTCCCCGACCACACCCTCCTCGGCCTCATGGTCTTTTTCTGCGGCGAGGCCGCCCCGGGCGCCGTCGCCCGCGGCGAGGTCCGCCAGGGGGCCTTTACCCTCACCTGCGCGCCGCCCGACCGCACCATCCTCGCCGGGGTCTACGAGCTCGAGGTCCGCTACTCCGCCTTCGAACAGGTCCCCGAGGTGAGGTCACGCCTCGCCGACCGCCCCGACGAGAAGACCATCCGCGTCTCCCTCTACGTCGGCACGCGCGACCAGGAGGCCCAGGAGACGCTCCAGTACCAGCAGCGCCTGAAGGAGGGGCTCGGCCGGACCCGCAGTCTCTACGGCGACCTGCGGACGAAGGCGAGGGACTATCTCGAGAAGGGGAAGGAGTTCCGCCAGGCGGAGTTCGTCGCCTGGATGAAGGAGTGGCGCTCGAGGCTCGCGGGGCTCCAGGAGCTCGTGGACACGATCGGCCCGGTCCGCGTCTTCGCGCCGCGCTTCCCGGAGTCGGTGCGCGACCTCACGGTGATCTCGAGCTTCCTCGACCTCCTCTTCCTCCACTACTTCGAGAAGATCTGCCAGAAGAACGGGCTCGATCCCTCCCGCGCGGAGGCCCTCGAGCAGCGGCCGGTCTTCTCGCTCATGGTCGACGAGTACATCCGCGAGATCGAGCGCCGCATGACCGAGGTCGAGACCCGCGAGGACGAGAAGCGGGAGCCGACCTCGTTCGACCTCTACCGCGACCTCCTCGACTACCAGGGGCTCTTCTCGAGTCTCCTGGAGGCGTACGATCGCGCGCGGAGGACCGCCGACCCCGCGGCGGCCTGGGCGAAGCGGCGCGAGCCGTTCGTCTGCGTCGTCGCCGGGTTTTCGGCCCGCGTCGCGCGGTACAAGGGGAGCCCGATCGAGAAGGCCCACCCGGAGGTGGAGGGCGGCCTCGCCGCCGAGCTGGGCTCCTTCGGGAAGGGGCTCCTCGACCTGGACGCCGGCTTCGGCGGCGAGCTCGCCGCCGGCACGGCCCCCGCGGGCGACCACGTCCTCACCGCGGAGATGAAGGCGCCGGTCGACGGGATCGCCTCCCGCTTCCAGAAGCTCTACGACATCGTCCTCAAGGAGCGCGCACGCATGGTCGCGGAGGTCCAGGGGAGGCTCGACGTCCTCGCGAAGACCTCCGACGAGCTGGAGGCCGCGCACGACAAGGTCGAGAAGGGGGAGACGAAGAAGGACGCCTGGGCCCGGTGGATCCCCGGGTGGCGCGACCGCCTGCGCGAGGAGCGGAGCGGCCTCGAGCGATGGAAGAAGGAGACGCAGGCGACCTTCCACCTCCCCGAGTCGCCACGCCTCCTCGACACGATGGGGCAGTGCCTGGACCAGCTCGGCGGCCTCTACGACGACGTCATCGGCGGGAAGACCACGGAGCAGACCGAGGAGCGGATCAAGTACAACCGCGACACGCGGGACAAGGTCGTGAAGCAGGTGCGCGGGGAGGTGGAGCAGGCGGGCAAGGGGAGATAGAATACGGAAGTTTCAATTTGCAATTCGCAATTCGCAAGAACAGATGAACGCAGTCATCAAGATCGTGAAGGGGAAGAACCCCGGCGCCTCCTACTACCTCGTGAAGGGGAAGCGCACCATCTTCGGGCGGGAGGAGTCGTGCGACGTCCACCTCCCCGACGTCGGAGTGTCGCGTCAGCACTTCGCGATCGACTGGAACGGCCGTGACTTCGTGATCGCGGACCTGGGCAGCTCGAACGGCACCTACGTCAACTCCGAGCGGGTGAAGAGCGCGCCGCTCAAGCCCGACGACCTCGTCGTCGCCGGCGAGGCCGTGCTGCAATTCCTCTCGCAGGACCCGATCCAGAAGGCGGGGAAGGCGAGCACGATCACCTTCGTCGCCAACGACTGGAAGGAGCAGGGGGGCGACCGCCTCAAGAAGCTCCGCGCGAGCGAGACGAACTTCATCGAGACGATCCTGGAGGCGTACGCCGGCGAGAAGCTGGAGCGCCTGCAGCGGGCGCTCGCGACCGTCTACAAGGTCGGGAACATCCTCTCCGCGGAGGAGGACCTGGAGGTCGCGCTCGGGCAGGTGATGGAGGCGATCGCGGAGACGTTCGGCCCGGACCACGGAGTGATCCTCCTCTGCGAGGAGGACCAGTCGACGATCGCCTCGAAGGTCGTCTGGAGCCGCGAGCCGGAGCAGGCGCGCGCGATCGTCCTGTCGCGCACGATCGTCGACCAGGCGCTCAAGAAGGGGCTGTCGATCCTGACGGACGATCCACTCTCCGACAAGCGGTTCGCGGGGGCGCAGAGCATCGTGACGCACGGGATCCGCTCCGCGCTCTGCGTCCCGATGGAGGCGCACAAGCGGATCATCGGCGCGCTCTACCTCGACATCGTCCGCACGCAGGCCCGCTTCTCGGAGCGGGACATGGAGCTGCTCGCGGCGATCGCGAAGATGGTCGGGATCGCGGTCGAGCGGATGCAGCTCGTCCGCGACATGAAGGGGCTCTTCTTTAACTCGATCCGCGCCCTCGTCGCGGCGATCGAGGCGAAGGACGCCTACACCCGCGGGCACTCGGAGCGGGTCTCCGCGTTCGCCACGATCCTCGCGCGGGAGCTGGCGCTGCCGGACGTCGACGTCGACTTCATCGAGATCGCGGGGATCCTGCACGACGTGGGGAAGATCGGCGTGCCCGAGGAGATCTTGAAGAAGCAGGGGCGCCTGACGCCCGAAGAGTACGCCATCATGAAGCGGCACCCCGTGACGAGCGAGGCGATCCTGAAGAGCTTCAAGAACACGGAGGTGATCCTCGCGGGGATCCGCCACCACCACGAGCGGTACGACGGCACGGGGTATCCCGACTCGCTCGCGGGGGACAAGATCCCCTTCCCTGCGCGGATCCTCGCCGTCGCGGACGCCTACGACGCGATGGTCACGCGGAGGCCGTACAAGGCGAGCATGACGGTCGAGCAGGCGGCGGCCGAGATCCGCCGCTGCACGGGGACGCAGTTCGACCCGAAGATCGTGGAGGCCTTCTTCCGCCTGTTCGCCCGAGGCGCCCTCCCCCGCGCCGAGGAGCGCCTGGACGCCGACCCGAACGCGCCGACGAGCCAGGTTTGATGGAGTCGCGCCCGCGGGCCTGGAGTCGCGCCCGCGGGCCTGGAGTCGCGCCCGCAAGGGCGCGTTGGACTGACAGCCGCAAGGCTGTCCGTTATCGGCCGGATTCGATCCGGTCCATGAGGAGCCGCGTGTCCCCGGGCTTCGTCAGCACGAGTCGGTGCAGGTCGAAGAGCGACTCCAGCCCCCGCAGCGTCGCCTGGAAGCTCGACTCGTGGGCCTTCATCCCGTCGATCGCCTCGCGCACCCCCGGCGCGCGCATGACAAGGCTCGTGATGACGACGTCTCCTCCGCGGCTCTGGTCCTGCGTCCTCGCGGCGATGTTCACCGTCGATCCGAAGTAGTCGAGGTAGTCGGATCCGGAGACCGCGATGCAGGGCCCCGTGTGGATCCCGAGCTTGATGAGCAGCTCGGACCCTGCGGCATCCTTCTGGATCGCGAGCGCGCAGCGGACGGCCGCCTCCGCCTTCCGGAAGACCGCCATCACGGCGTCGCCGATCGTCTTGACGATCGCCCCCTGGTGCGCGCGGATCCGCTCCGTCATGAACTCGAAGTGCTGCCGCACGAGCGCGTACGCGGGGGCGTCTCCGATCTGCTCGTACATCGCCGTCGAGCCCTTCAGGTCGCTGAACATGATCGCGAGGGTCCCGATCGACATCTCGATCCCCGGCGAGAGCGCCTCCGTCGCGAAGAGGTCGCGGAACTCCTGCAGCGAGGTGACCATCGCGGCGGTGGCATGCGTCTCTCCCCGCGCGATCCGCTCGAGCGAGACCTTCAGCGGCGCGCCGAGGGCGTTCCGCAGGGTGAGCTTCCCGCCCTGGCCGACGCGCACTGGTAGGGCCCCCTCTCCGCCGACGGTGACCTCCGCCTCTGCATCACCCGGAGCGACCTGAAGGGGGATGGGGTCCATCGCCCCTGCGAAGCGGAGTCCGTAGGCCCCCTCGGGGATCGCCACGGGGAGCGGCCGCGCCTCGCCCGCGCCGAGGACGACCTGCGCGTAGACGTGCGGCGTGTTCATCGGCCCGCCCATGCACCACTTCCCCGCGGAGGCGGCCCGCACGGCGCGGTTTGGCGTGAAGCGCGCCTCCACGCTGTTCTCGAGGTCGACCCGGAACTTCACGTTGCACGAGGTACACTCGTGCCGAGGGGAGAGGCGACGCATGGAGTCGTGCTCCCCCTTCGAGCCTCGTCAGGAGGGGCAGATGACGTGCCAGCGGAGGTCGAGGATGCCGACGCGGGTCGCGTAGAGGCAGGTCTTGAGGACGGCGACGCGGTCGGCGCCCCAGTCGTCGGCCAGATCGAACGGGCGGAGGTCGCAGACGCGCTCGTCGACCTCCTCGGCCACGAACTTCCCGATCCTGTAGGCGAGGCCCTGATCGAGCGGCAGGGCAATGAGCTGGCGGAGTCGTCCCGACAGCTCCGCCTGATCGACGGCGCCTCGGCCGAAGCGGTTCGGATAGGGAGAGGGGATCTCGCCGAGGATGTAGCGCTCGAAGTTGCGGACGGCCTGGAGGGTCTGGGCGACGCTGCGCTTTGCGAAAGTAGGTCCGAGGAGCTTCCCGACGAGGCCCGCGGGCTCGAGATCGACGGTGACGGTGACGCGGCAGCCGTCCCCATCGGGGTCGAAGCGGAAGGCGGCGTGGAATTCCTTCATGGGGCCGCGGTGGAAGACGCGGCGGACGGCGTACTGCCGCGGCCAGATCCACTCGAAGGGGTGCTCGTCCCACTCCATGAGGACGCCGCCCATGCGCGCCTTCGCGCGGACGGCGCTTCCTCCCTGTGGGAGGGGGGTGAAGGCATACTCGACGTGAGGGAGGCCGAGCTCGCGGTTGAGGGAGTCGGTATTTGCGAGGAGCGGCCAGAGCCGTTCGGCGGGGACTCGGAACCGTTCGGCGACCTCGATATGCATTGGCGGCGATCCTATCCGCGTGGCGTGGTTGCGTCTAGCGGCCGGATCTCATGTCTCGCGCCCCGCGCCTTCATCCCAGATTCCCTCCCCGCCTCCTCGAACGGTTCGTGTCCGGGATGGGCCATGTCCGCCCACCAGCGCGTTTCTGGAGTAGCGCGCGCAAGCGCGCTGTGGACTGACGCCCGCGAGGGCGTCAGGACATGGTCTGACAGCCTTGCGGCTGTCAGTCCACCGCGCCCTTGCGGGCGCGACTCCAACACCCGCCCGATTCGCATCCAGGAAAACTCAGTGCGACCTGCTTAGCGATGTTTTTGGACTCCCACGCGGGCGCAGCACCTCGCCAGCGGGCACCTCGAGCAGAACGGCGACAGCGGCGTGCACAGGTTCTGCCCGTACGGCACGAGGAGGTCGTTGAACGTGATCCAATATCTCCTCGGCAGGAGTTTCCGCAACGTCCTCTCGGTCTCCTCGGGCGACTTCGTCTTCACGTACCCCCATCGGTTGGGGATCCGGTGGACATGCGTATCGACACAGATTCCCGGCTTGCGGTATGCGACCGTCACGACGAGGTTCGCGGTCTTCCTCCCGACCCCTGGGAGCGTGAGGAGGTCGTCGATCCGGTCCGGCACGCGCCCGCCGAAGCGATCGAGGACTCCCCGGCAGATCCCTCGGATCGCCTTTGCCTTGTTGCGATAGAACGAGACGGGGTAGATCGCCTTCTCGAGCCGCGCGGCGGACAGCCTCGCCATCCGCTCCGGCGCGTCCGCGATCGCGAACAGCCTCCGTGACGCGGCTTCGGTCGTCTTGTCCCTCGTCCTCAGCGACAGGACGCAGGAGATGAGCACCTGGAACGGGTCTCTCGACTCCTCGGCGATGACGCCGACGACCGGCGCCTTCCACCTCCGCACCTCCCGCCTGAGGATGCGGATCACCTCGTCGATGTCGCCGGCGTGCATCTCTGCCAGCATACACGGTTCAGGTCTCCCGCGCGCCCTCCTCGATCGCCTGCGCGTCTGTCTCCGTTCGTGTCGACGACCGCACTTGCGCCACCTCATGGGGGGCGCTAGGATTCGCGCACACTTCGAAGGGCTCTCGAGAGCGTTCGGATCTCGTTGCATGATCCCCACAAAGGGTCAGATCGCTCGGGTTCGTTCCCGCAAGTATCTGGTCGAGGAGGTAACCCCCGCCCCGGTCCCCGGGCAGCAGACGCTCGTCCGCCTCTCCTGCGTCGAAGATGATGCCCAAGGGACCGAGCTCGAGGTCCTTTGGGAGAAGGAAATCGACGCAGAGGTCTTGGGCGGCACGCGTTGGAACGGGCTCTCGCGCCGTGGATTCGATCCACCGCGCCTCTTCTCGGCCTACCTCCATACCCTTCGCTGGAACTGCGTCACGGCCACCGACCCGAGGCTCTTTCAGGCCCCCTACCGCGCCGGCATCCAGGTGCATGAATACCAGCTCGAGCCGCTTCGGAAGGCGCTCCTCCTTCCTCGCGTGAACCTCTTCATCGCCGATGACGTGAGTCTCGGCAAGACGATCGAGGCCGGCCTCATCCTGCGCGAGCTCCTCCTGCGCCAGAAGGTCCAGCGGATCGTCGTCTCGTGCCCCACCTCGGTCGTCCTCCAATGGCGGGACGAGCTGGAGAACCGCTTTGGCCTCACCTTCGTTGTCCTTGACCGGGAGTTCGTTCTCGCCCGATGGCGCGAACGAGGGATCGGCGTCAATCCCTGGAGCACCCATTCGCGCTTCATCATCTCTCACTCCCTGCTGCGAGACGAGGCGTACGCCGGACCGCTGCGGAACTGGCTGGGTGGTCACCCGGCCGGCAGCCTCTTCGTCCTCGACGAGGCGCACAACGCAGCTCCGGCGAGCGACTCCAAGTACGCCATCGGCTCCCATTTTACCCGCGTGGTCCGCGACATCGCGGCGCCCGGTCCGGACGACGACCGCGGCGACCTCTCGGAAGACGCCGTAGAGGCGGAGGAGGAGGCCCAGGTCGCCGCAGCCACCCTGGCAGGGCCAGCTTGCTGGGACGCGACCGTGCGGCATGGCGGGAAGTAGGAGCTTCAGGCGAAGGAGCGCGAGCTGCTCGAGGAGATGATCGCCATCGCGGGTTCGTCGCGCGCGGCCCCCGATCCGCGTATCCGGTGGCTCGTTCGGTGGATTCGAGAGAACCTCCACTCCGCCGGGGACTGGAACCAGCGCAGGCTCCTGATCTTCACCGAGTACACCGACACGAAGCGCTACCTCGAACAGCAGCTCAAGGCCGAATTCGTGCGGACCGCGGACGACGAGCTGCGCTTCGCGACCTTCCACGGCGGCATCGGCGAGGAGCGGCGCGAGGAAATCAAGCGCGCCTTCAACGCGGACCCTGCCGATCACCCCCTCCGCATCATGATCGCCACCGATGCGGCGCGCGAGGGCGTGAACCTCCAAAACCATTGTGCCGACCTCGTTCACTTCGACCTCCCCTGGAACCCCTGCCGCCTGGAGCAGCGGAACGGGAGGATCGATCGCAAGCTTCAACGGGCATCGGAAGTCCGCTGCCACTACTTCGTCTACGCCCAGCGGCCCGAGGACCGCGTCCTGCAGGCGCTTGTCGAGAAGACGAAGACCATCGCCAAGGAGCTTGGCAGCCTCTCTCCCGTCGTCGAACGGCGTCTCGCGGGAATGCTCTCGGGCGGCATCCGACGCCGGGACGCGGACACGTTGGCGCGGAAGATCCGGGCGCACGAGGTCGTGCCCGAGAACGACGAGACGGTGAAGGAGGAGTTGGAAGTCGCACGCGAGCGCAAGGACAAGCTCCTGCGCCAGCTCGACGAGCTGAAGGACATGCTTGAGGACTCGCAACTCCACCTTGCCTTGGCGGAGGCCCCCTTTCGCGACGCCCTCAGCCAAGCGCTCGAGTTGGAGAAGGCGGAGCCGCTGCGTTCGCTGGACGGGGGCGCGCGCTGGGAATTCCCTGCCATTGCCGACCCGAGCTGGGCCGAGACCCTCGACACGCTCCGGGTCCCTCGGCGGAAGGACCAGAAGCCGTGGGAGTGGCGGAAGGAGGCGCCGCTGCGCCCGGTGGTGTTCCGGGACACCGGCACGCTTGACGAGCGCGTCGTCCATCTCCACCTCGAGCACCGCGTCGCCCAGCGCCTCCTGGGGAGGTTCCTCTCGCAGGGCTTCGTCCATGACGACCTCGCGCGCGCCTGCGTCTGCATGACCAAGGATGCGCTCCCACGGGTCGTCCTCCTTGGACGGCTCTCCCTCTACGGCGGACGCGCGGCCCGCCTCCACGACGAGGTCATCACCGTCGCCGCCCGCTGGATCGACCCGGCGATCCGCAAGGAGTCCCTCCGCCCGTATGCAGAGGATGCGAAGGGGAAGACGCTCGACCTGGTGGAGGAGGCCCTCTCCGACAAGCGCCTCCACGACGTGTCGGAGGTCGTCCGCTCCCGCCTGCTCGGCGCCGCGGAGCGCGACGTCTCCGAGCTGCTCGCGCCCCTGGAGGCTCAGGCCGAGGTCGTCGCGAAGCGGGCCGTCGAGAAGCTCGCCGCCCGCGCGGAGAAGGAGGCCAGGGACATGGCCGGAATCCTGGAGCGCCAGCGCGCGCGGATCGAGAAGGCCCTCCAGCAGCTCGAGATCCCCTTCGAAGAGGACGAGAAGCGGCAATACGAGGCGGACCGGAAGCACTGCGAGAAGCGTCGGAAGGAAATCGCCGAGGAGATGCGGCAGGAGCCCGAGCGGATCCGCGAGGTCTATGCCGTGAAGGCCCGGCGGGTGGAGCCGGTCGGAATCGTCTACCTGTGGCCCGTATCGAGCTAGCGCCATGGCAACGCCGTTCACCTACACGAACCGGAAGGGACGGACCTACTACCTCCGCGAGGTGAAGACGAAGACGGGCAAGACGCGCTACGTCTTCAGCAAGTCTCCAGGCAAGGGGACCCTCGACGCCATCCCCGACGGCTATGAGGTCGCCGAGACCCTGAACAGCGTCCTGTCCCTCGTGAAGGCCGGGACGTCGCCAATTCGCTCGGACGAGCTCCAGACCGTGGTCGCGGAGCTGCGGCGGCACAAGCGGCTGGAACGCTACGCCGCGGAGATCCGCGGCGACGCCATCCTCGTCTGCGAGCCGATCGGGGGGATGGACGTGCTGGAGGGCAGGGCGCTGGGGTTGACGCGCGCCTTCGTCCAAAAGCTGTGGGCGAAGGCCCAATACTCCGCCCTCCTCCGCTTTCGCCTCGAGGATGCAGAGCAGCGGCTGTTCACGGTCGACCGGATGTGCTTCCGAGGTGGAATGGAGGGATGGACGGAGCTCCATGGCTGCGACGCCCTGCGCGAGCTCGCCCGCGAGTACGTTCTCCACCTGGGCAAGCCGACCTTCTTCGAACTGATGTGATCGATGGCCTCCGACCCCGAGCTGCGCGCGCACCAGGACTGGATCGGCATGGTCCAGCCGATCGGCCTCGTCGTCTCCGCAACGGCCCTTGTGGAGGCGGGGGTCTTCGTTAACCAGAATGTCATCGGCGAGCAGCAGGCCCTCCTCCGCCTCGTTCGCAAGGAGACCGTCCGGGGGAATGGCGCGGCGGTACCCGAAGAACGCGAGTACGTCGCCGACCTCTCCGCCCTGTGCACGGAGGTCCTTCGCTGGCGACCCGAGGACCTGGCGCCCGCACCGCCAGGGCTCGAGGTCCCCCTGCCCAACTACGGCGAGACCCTGACCCCGACGTTCGCCGTCCCGAACGACTGGCAGGGCCAGCCTGCTGGGGCCACTCCTTCCACGTGGCGACTCCTCGTCCAGGTCCTCCCCCGCGGGACGGACTTCGACCACCCGGGGAAGCTCGACGAGCGTCAATGGCAGGCGGGGCCGCAGGCGCGGCTCGAACGCCTGCTGCGCGAGACGAAGGTCCCGATCGGCATCCTGTTCAACGAGACCGCCCTTCGCCTCGTCTACGCGCCGAGCGGCGAGTCCTCCGGGCACGCGACCTTTCGCGTCCACGACATGGCCGGGGTCATGGGGCGGCCCATCCTCTCCGCGCTCGTCATGCTGCTCGGCACCGACACACTGTTCTCGCAGGTCCCCGGCAAGACCCTCGCCGCCCTCCTCCATGCGAGTCGCAAGTACCAGAACACCGTCTCCACTGCGCTCGCCGGTCAGGTCCTCGCCGCGCTCAACCACCTCCTGCGCGGTCTCCAGGCGGCCAACGACGCGCGCGAAGGGCGCCTCCTCCAGGACCTCCTTCGCGAAGCCCCCGAGGAGGTGTACGGAGGGCTCCTCACCACGCTGCTTCGGCTCGTCTTCCTGCTCTACGCCGAGGACCGCGGGCTGATGCCGTCCGACCCGGTGTACGGACAGCACTACTCCGTCACGGGACTCTTCGGGCAGCTCCGCGACGATGCCTCGCGCCACCCCGACACGATGGACAAGCGCTACGGGGCGTGGGCGCGGCTCCTCGCGCTCTTCCGCATCGTCCACGACGGAGGGGGACACGGCGAGATGCGCTTCCCGCCGCGCTACGGTCGCCTGTTCGACCCCGATGCGTATCCCTTCCTCGAAGGGCGGCCGCATGGCGACCGCAGGGTCATGGGCGACCGCGTCGACCCGCCCGCCATCGCCGACGGGGCGATCTGGCGTGTCTTGGAGAACCTGCTCCTCCTCGACGGGGACCGGATCTCGTACCGCACGCTCGATGTGGAGCAGATTGGCTCCGTCTACGAGGCCCTGATGGGGTTCTCCCTGGAGGTCGCCAAGGGCCCCTCGATCGCCCTCAGGCCCGATCACGTCGTTGTAGACTTGAAGAAGCTTGTCGCCCTCCCCCCCGCCGAGCGTGCGCGATCGTTGAAGAAGGATGCGGCGTGCGAGGTCACCGGCAAGGCGCTCGAGGCGCTGAAAAAGGCGAAGACGGTCGATGAGGCGGCGGAGGCCCTCGCCGCGAGGGTTTCCACGCGCGTGAAGTACCGCATCCCGACCGAAGGGATGTACCTGCAGCCGACGGAGGAGCGGCGGCGGTCCGGATCGCACTACACGCCTCGGAGTCTCACGAAGCCGATCGTGGAGAGGACGCTCGTCCCGGTGCTGGAGGCGCTGGGACCGAAGCCGACGCCCGAGCAGATCCTCGACGTCAAGGTCTGCGACCCGGCGATGGGATCGGGCGCCTTCCTGGTCGAGGCGTGCCGCCTTCTCGGGCTGCGGCTCGTGGAGGCGTGGAGGGCGCATAGGTGCACCAGCAAGCTGGCTCCGCCAGAGCCCGCGATCCCTCTCGATCAGGACCCGGAGCTCTACGCCCGCCGCCTGGTCGCACAGCGGTGCCTCTACGGCGTGGACAAGAACCCGTTCGCCGTGGACCTGGCGCGGCTGTCGCTGTGGCTGGTGACCCTCGCGAAGGAGCACGCCTTCACGTTCCTCGATCACGCGCTCCGCGAGGGGGACTCGCTCGTAGGCCTGACACGAAGGCAGATCGTGAACTTCCATTGGGAGGAGACATCGAAGGGCGTCCTGGCGCAAGGGGTGATCGATCGCGCGGTGAAGAAGGCGGACGAGCTGAGGGCGCAGATCCACGGGATGGCGGACTCGGACGATACAGCCAGGAAGCGGGAGCTGCTCGGCGAGGCGGACGCGGCGCTCGAGCAGGTGAGGCTGGCGGGGAACCTGGTCGTGGCGGCGTTCTTGGGCGCGGAGGGCAAGGCGAAGCGGAACGCTCTGAGGCTCTCCTACGCGGAGGAGGTCCACCGCGCGATGGAGGGGGTGAAGGGGAATCGCGAGGTCAAGGGGATCTGGGACGAGTTCGACGCGGTGGGCGCGCGAATCCACCCGTTCCACTGGGAGATCGAGTTCCCCGAGGTGTTCTTGCGCGAGAACCCCGGATTCGACGCGATCGTCGGCAACCCGCCGTTCGCGGGGAAGAACACGATCAGCGCGGGGCACCGGGAGCAGTACCTGCCATACTTGCTCGTGATCCACGCGGAGAGCCACGGCAACGCCGACCTCGTTGCGCACTTCTTCCGCAGGGCGTTCGGCCTGTTGCGGAAGGACGGGACGTTTGGACTCATCGCGACGAAGACCATCGCGCAGGGGGACACGAGGGCGACGGGGCTGCGCTGGATCCGCAAGCACGGCGGGGTGATCTACGCAGCGCGCAAGCGGATCAAGTGGCCGGGCGGAGAGGCCGCCGTCGTCGTCAGCGTCGTGCACGTGAAGAAGGGCGAGGCGAACGGGCCCTTCGACCTGGACGGCCGCGATGTCGAGCGGATCACGGCCTTCCTGTTCCACGCGGGCGGAGACGACGACCCCATGCCCCTGCGCGAGAACGCGGGGAAGAGCTTCATCGGCAGCTACGTGCTGGGCATGGGATTCACCTTCGACGACGACAACCCGGAGGCGACCCCCATCGAGCAGATGAAGCGGCTCATCGCGAAGGACCCTCGGAATCAGGAGCGGATCTTCCCCTACATTGGCGGGGAGGAGGTGAACGACAGCCCGACGCACGCGCATCGGCGCTACGTGATCAACTATGGTGAGATGACGGAAGCGGAGGCCCGGAAGTGGCCGGACCTGATGCGGATCGTCGAGGAGAAGGTGAAGCCGAGCCGACTGGAGGACAATCGCGCAGGGTACCGACGCTACTGGTGGCAGTTTGCCGAGAAGCGCGTCGAACTCTACGCCGCCATCCGCGGTCTGTCGCGAGTGCTCGGAATCGCGCGCATCAGCAATTCGTATGCTCTGACCATGTTGCCCGCGGGAACGGTCCTCAATGAGAAGATCGTCGTCTTCGCGTCAGGGGCCTTCGGCTTGCTCTCTATGCTCCAAGCGCGACCACATGAAACCTGGGCCCGGATGTTCAGCACGACTCTCAAGGACGACCTGCAGTACACCCCCACCGACTGCTTCGAGACGTTCCCCTTCCCGCGCGGCTGGGAGTCGAGCAAGGCGCTGGAGGCGGCTGGGCGCGCCTACTACGAACACCGCGCGGCGCTGATGGTGAAGAACAACCAGGGGTTGACGACGACGTACAACCGCTTCCACGACCGCAACGAAGACGACGCGGGCATCGTACGCCTGCGCGAGCTGCACGACGCGATGGACCGCGCGGTGCTGGACGCCTACGGCTGGAAGGACCTCCATCCGCGCTGCGACTACTACCTCGACTACGAGGAGGAGGAGGACGCGGAGGCCCCCTCGAAGAAGCGGAAGCCCTGGCGCTACCGGTGGCCCGACGAAACCCGCGACGACGTCCTCGCGCGCCTCCTCGCGCTGAACGCCGAGCGCGCCGACGAGGAGCGTCGCCAGGACCCCCCGCTCCCGAAGAAGCCCCGCGGCCCGACGCTCTTCCAAACGAGGGGTACTTCTGGAGGTCGCAGGACGATGTCCTCGCTCGCGCGCTCTCGTTGCACTTCCTTCGAGCCCTTCTCGTCGCGCCGGTATTCCCCGTATGCGAGCTGTGGGATCACGTAGTGCCCGGGCAGGTGATCTACCTCATCCTCCTCCTGCCGGAGTGTGAGACGGAGGTCCTTCAACACCTGCACCGAGAGCCGCGCGACGTGGTAGAGGCGCGGGTCCTTCTTAACGAGCATCTCGGCGGAGACGAGTTTCTCCGCATAGACGCTGATCCCCGTGGTGTCCTGCGGGTTCGGGCAGAAGGCGAGTCGCTCGATCGGTGTGGGGAGGTGGGGCTTGAAGTGGTTGCGGTGGACGCGCCTGAGGACGAAGTCCTGCGGCGCGAGATCAGTCGACGCTTCCGCCTCCTCCATGCGTCATCGGTCCTGCCGAGTCATCACCGGATCGGTTCGTAGGCAACGTGGCAATTCAGCCAGTCCCGCGCCTCGCCGTGCTCCGTCAGCGATCCGACCTGTCGCATCCAGCGAGCTGGGCCGGAGGGTCCGACCTCGATCTCGACGTAGTAGCCCTGCTCCTCCCAGACGAGCAGGATGTCCCCGTTCACGCCAGGCGACACGGCAGACGGCGGAATCGCGCCGTTGGTGTCTTGCATGGTCGCGAGCATGCGAAGAACCCTGGCGATGCTCTCGCGGTGGGGCGGGAGCGCTCCCGCGCCGTCCCAGTCCTCTCGGAGGCTCCTGAATCCCTCCACCTCCGCGATTGCCCGGTCCCACACCGTCTCCTGATCGGGCTGAAAGGCCTCGGGGCGCAGATCCCTGGAGCTGAGCCTCACGTTGCGCTCCACCCCGGTCGATTCGAACAGCGGGGTCCGAACGGTCATCGAGTCCTCCCCCACAGGGCATGAAGCGCAGGAGGCGTCATTTCGGCGAAAGCGGTCCGGCATGCTCGGTGGCCTCGATCGATGCCGTCCTGCAACCCCCAGCCAGGCTCTTCACGGATGGGCCCCCGCGCGGTCAATTGCAAGACGAGAACCTCGGGACCCTCCGCTGTCAGCAGCCGGCCGTGCTGAACGGCCACGTGGAGACGAGCTGCGCGGGGCTCGATCTCAAAGTGCCATTCTCCCGAGAAGCTTTCAATCTGCAAATCACCCCCGACTTGCCCTGGGCCAAGTAGCTTCGGGAGCACCTTCGCCCAGTCCGCGGGGGACTCCCACCCCTCGCCGCGCGGGAGGTGATTGACGTAGGTGACCTCCCATTGGTTCAAGCGGAGAGGGCCGACCCCGGATTCATCGACGAACTTCCGGAGGCCCTGCAGGTGCTCTTGGAATTCCTGAAGCAGGGCATCGTGCTTCGGATAGCTGCCTTGCCGTCTCCTCCAGTTGTACAGGAACCGGGTGGGTTGGAGCTGGAGAACCCGGTCATCATTCTCATGGGTCACCTGCAGGCGGACCGGGTCCTCCCCGAGACGTACGCTAAGCGTGACGCCTGGCCGCTGCCAGTGCGCATCCGCCTCGAAGACCTCGCGTTGGTCTGGAAGCAACGCTGCGGTCGTGGCCTTCACCCACTGGGGGCTCAGGAATCCCTTCCAGAACCAGCCCAGGTGGGCGTTCGTGAGTCCCTTCAGCGGATCGAATTGGACCGCGAGGACACGTTCCACCAGCGGCGCCCGGTCGAAATGAAGATCAGCGTCTTTGGGAGCGCGATCCGGGGCGGTCATCATGTTCCCCAAGGGCGGCGGCAACGCCATCGCGAGCACGACTGCTTATCCTAGTTCGACCCGGCAGCCCCTACAAGTTGAATCCGCCGCGGCATGCCTCCTCGCGCTCGATCGCGCCGCCGACGTGCGGCTCCAGGCCCTCCCCCCCTCACGTGTGAGAGGGCGGAGCACGATGTCCGCGACGCCGCCCTCGAAGAAGCGGAAGCCCTGGCGCTACCGCTGGCCCGACGACACTCGCGACGACGTCCTCGCGCGCCGACGAGGAGCGTCGCCAGGCCCCTCCGCCTCCGAAGAAGCCCCGCGGCCCGACGCTGTTTTGAGAGACGATGCCCGAATGCTCGCTACCCCGGGCCTCGCCCAGTGTGGCCTCGAGAACGGGCAATCCTGGCGCGAGATGGCCATCGCAGGGTATGCGTCCCTGGGCTGAGGATCCGTGCCTGCCGACGGCTCCGCCGCCGGGGCTTCAAAGTTCTCTCCGGTTCGCATACGATAAGAGTGTATGGGCGCATTCCTGCCCCTTCTGCGGAGCCGGTCGTGACCTATCCACGCGAGCAACTCGCCAAGCCGCCGCTCATCGAGGCGATCTTCGAGGTTCGGGCGGCCTATCGGACTTCGCAAGCGCTCGTCCCCGGCGCGCTCTACGAGCGGCTCAAGACCCAGTTTCCCAAGGCGGACAGCGGTACGGCACTCGAGTTGGGCCCTTCGATGATGTCCCAGTACGCGGTGCATCGCTTCCTCGCGGCCGACGGGACGAAGCTGGTTCAATGCGGACCCGACCTGTTCACCGTGAACGTGCTCGGGGACTACGGAGAGTTCCCATCCTTCGCTCGATTGATCGGGGACGCGCTCTCCGGTTTCTATGCGGTGGCGGAACCCACGAAGCTCCGCAGACTGGCGATCCGGTACATCAACTTCCTTCCTGCCGACGCGATCAAGGCAGCCGGAGGCCATCCCCTGACGCTCACGGCGACCTTCCCGAGGGGGGTGCTGCCGGAAGGCGAAGAGACCGCGATGCGGGGGGTATTCCGATTCCCGAAGGAGAACGGCGTGCTCGGTCTCGCGGGGGCCCACCCACATCGACTGGCAGATGGTCGGACCGGCTGCCTCCTCGACCTCGACTTTTTCATCGAGGACCCGCCGTTCCTGGCGCCGGAAGACTGCCTTTCGTGGGCTTCCGTCGCGCACGATCTCATCTACCAGGTGTTCCGGTCGTCCTTGACGACGGAAATGTACGAGCAACTGGGACCGATCCGATCGAAGGGAAGGGGATAGGCCATGTCGAGTCTCGCGCTTGGAAGCCGTCCCTATCAGAATCCCTCCGAGGGCAGCTACGTCCTCGAGGATCCCCTGCCGGAGTCCAGCTACGTCCTGGGCAACGCAGTGTTCGCCGTGTCGAGTGCCGTCGGCTCCATGGTGGCTCCTGTCCGCGAACGAATCCGCACCCTTCGCGATCCGCGGATGAAGACCGAGGCTGCGAGCATCATCGAGCAATTCCGAGTCGCGGCCGAGGATGCGTGCCTTGATTCGAGTACCGCGCCGCCACTGCACGTCCTGGAGCCCGAGGATGGTTCCTTCCTCATCGAGTGGCAGATGCGGGACCGCACTCTGGGATTCTGCATCGAACCGACAGAGGGACAGTCGGGGTGGTACTACGCATCCTCAAAGGAATCTGGCGGGCAGTGCGGCGCTGGTTTGCTCCCGAGCCTCGACATGAAGGCGCTCCTCAGTCTGATGCAAGGCAAAGTGAACCGCTGACGGCCGGCGACTACCCCTCGAACTGTCTTCGAGGTCTTCGGACGAAGGACTGCGTGAACACAGGCAAGGTCACCACAGCCGCCTTCCTCTCGGACGAGCGTACGGCGTCGAAACGCGAAGACGGTGGGCGGGAGGTGTCCATCAACTGGGAAGACGATGCGACGGTGCTGCGCTTCACGCTGGATCGTCGAGAGAGCAGCGGACATGGGGTGGCGCGGCTTCCTCGTGAGCAGGTCGACTGCGTTTGCCGGCTGCAGAACTGTCGTCTCGAGCTTCGCTACGAGCGACGGAGACTCGAGGGGAATCCCTACCACGGGAATCTCTTGTACCGCAAGGAGTGCCTCAAGCCCGTGGAGAAGATGATCGCCTCGGCGCTCGCGCTTGGTTGCGAGTACATTCCTCGCGAGTCCCCGACCGCTCCGACCCGCTGAAATCGCCGCGGGGGGCACTTCGTGGGCACCATGCAAGCGCTCGAGATCGGGGCTGGAGTTCGGCGCTGTGCGATCAGCGCGGTCGCTTTACGCCACCCTTGCGCAGAATATCAAACCCGTAGCGGTAAATGTCCGGCACGTCGATGCGATCCTCGCCACGCTCGCTCAACACGCCCAGCTCGATGAGCGTGCGGAGGACCCTCTCGCCATCATCGCCGTGCTCGTCGCCGACTTTCGTCGTGCGGCTCAGGGCCTCGACGGCCACTTTCCGGGCGAGCATTACCGTCTGGCCACGCAGGTTCTCGAGTCTCGCGACGACGGGAAACTCCTCCCTGAGCTCGTTGACGCGGCGCTTCGAAGTGCGCTCCAGGGCCCCCTGGAGTTCGGGCGGCGCCAGCAGCCGGAGGCTCTGCGCTTTTGGCCCGTGAGCGAGCGCATAGTCTGCGGCGTATCGCACAAGACTGAGGATCGAGCGGGGTACGACACGCGCGTGAGCGTCCTGCAGTCGATTGGGGATCCAACGGTATGTAAGCCCCTTATTCGCACCGCTGCCCATCAACTCGCCGACAAGGTGATCGACGAAGTCCTTCTGCGAGCCCTTCCCGGTCTCGGGGAGAGCGGCAGGAGGCATCCATCCCAGCGCGCCCTCGTGGGTGAGGGGGATGCCTCTCCGGCTCGCCTCCACCCAGATCTTCAGCTCCTCGGAAGTGTTCGCCATGTGCTTGATGAGCACCCGGTAGAGATCCTCGACGCGCCACTCGATTGAGACAGAGCGCGCGTCGAGCTTGCTCGCGTCCGGGAAGGCCGACAAGGACGCCTGGAAGAGGTCCTCGCGCACGAACACCTTCGGGCGGATGCGCCGGTAACGGTCGGCGAGGGAGAGCCACATTGCGAGCAGGCTTGCCGTCATCCGATTGCGCGTGCTCGCGATGCTGCCGATTCGGTCGAGGCCGTCGTAGCTGACGACGATCGGACAGGTCGTGTTTCGCTCAAGCGCGTCCATCCAGGCGCTTAGCGCCCCCAATTGGCCCTCTGCAGCTTCGGCCAACGGACCGGGATCGTGGCCTTGCCTGAGCGCGGTGGCTAACCGCCCTGACGGAAGTGGGACGCCGGTTTTCGACGAGAGTCGGGCGCAGAGCCATGCGAACCAGAAGAAGCGGAGTCGATCGTCCTCCGCACTCTTGCCGAAAGTTCCGACGAGTTCGAGCGACGGGTGTTCGGCAGAGCTACTGAAGCCTTCGATCCAGACCGTTGCGGCACCCATAGGCGCGCTCAGCCCCGGCCGGTTCGGCACATGACCGAGGTGGTGGAAGAGCGATGACTTCCCCGTGCCGCGGCCGCCGCGCACGACGAGCGTCTCGGGACGTAGTGCGTGCACGTGCGCGTCGAGGGGCAAGAACCACTTCGGGTCCCGCGCGACAGCGTCGTCGTCATCGGTCTTGAGCGTCGTTAAAGCGCTCAGGAGATTGCTGCGTTCAGAATCGGTTAGCGACTTCGTTGGCGTCATTCGTCGTCCTTGTCGTCTCCCGCGTCCGCGTCCGCGTCCACGGCGTCGAGCGCGCACTCCTCGTCGATGCGTCGAGCTACCTCCGTCAGATCGTTTTCGCTCAAGACCGCTGCGATATGATCGCTCAATGAGTCTAACCCGTCGAGCCAGTCCCTGCGATGCACGGGAACGACATCGTGCGGCTCTCCGAGGTCGCTGATCTGTGGCGGTTCGTCGTCCGTGTAGACATGCTCGCAAAGCAAGCCGTAAACCCGCTCGCGCGTACGTTGCCGACGAGACTTGAACAGCTCCTCGTCGGCGGGCAGCAACGTCTCTACAAGCACGAGCTGCATGACCTCGCGTGACCCCAACGTGCGCAGCGTTTGCCCAAGGCCCGTGAAGTTCTGCTCCGTCCCGCGGAAGACGAGAACGTCGACATGCGCGAGGCCGTGCAGCGACATCCCCGCGAGGTCGTGGAGACCGGCGCGCGAATCCAGGAGAATGGCGTCGAAGTCAGGCTTTATCTTCCCCAGCATCGCCTCAAGCGCTTCGCCGACTGGGTTCTTCTTTCCAGGCTCGGTCGACGAGAAGTCGAGCCGCGCGAGCTTCTGCACGTACGCGTCGTCCACGTTGCCCGACGGGAAGACACTGATGTTCTGTCCGACATCGCCCTCGATCTGCGCGGGCGCAGATGCGCCGTCGAGATCGATGTGGCCGGTCGCGATGTGGTCAACGAGCATATCGAGCACGCCGCGTTCTGTCGTTACCCCGAGCAGCAGGCCAATGCCAGGGGCTTCGAGATCGAGGTCGACGACCGCCACACGGCGCGGAGGCGTCCTGCTTGCAAGCCAAATCGCGTAGGCGGCGACGAGCGTCGTGCGACCAACGCCCCCCTTAAACGAGTGAAACGTCACGATCGGTGGCGTCTTCCCCTTCACGAGCGGCCATGGCGGCTTGGGCGGAGTGGTCGTAAGCCACGCCTCCTTGCCGATGGTGCGCTCGATCCCGGTCCACCGGCCACCTGCCTCGATCGGCGTGTCGCCCCCGCCGAGCACGTTGCGATAGGAGCGGGGCCATCCGCTCGGCCACTTTCCCTCGGCGAGGGAGAGAAGCTGATTCGCAAGGCGCTGGACCTCACCACCACTCGCTGCGGACAGAATGGGTCCAACGAAATAGTCGCCGAGTGTCGTGCAGAGCGTCGCCTGGAGTCCGTCCAGCGCAACCGTGGAGTCACGCTTCCCCTCGACGACCAGCCGCACGCGGCCGCGGACATCTCGTACGATGCAGTATCGGGCGATCAGGTCGCGCGAACCCGCGTCCTCCTGGCAGACGCGGATCAACTCCGGCAGTACTCGATCAAACGTCATCATCGGACCGATTCCAGTGCGAGGGATCCATCGAGGAATAGCGCAAGGATGCACACGCCCACCGCATCGCGTCCCTGCGTCACGAGGTCTTCGATGTGGCGGTCTCCATGGTCATCGGACGCACCTGTTCGCTCGTACCGATGATCCGCACGCCAAACGGAGATGGCGGGATAGCGGGTCGCCCAGCGGCGGACTGGAAAACGGCCCGCCCGCGGGTCTAGCGCAATCGCGATATCGACGACCTGTTCGTCTGCGTTGGTGAACCCGTGGCCGAGCAGCTTCGGCACCCAACCCGCGTCGATGCACGCCTTGCGCGCGCATTCGTGGGCGAAGCCGGCCAAGTGCCACGCTTGGTCACGCGAAGCACTCGGCCCGCGCGCGATGAGATGTTCGGCATCCCGGACGTGGCGGAGGGCGGCGGAGGCGAAGTCGAAATCCGCATCATTCATGGCGCGACAAGTCTACAGCCGTACCGCAGAAGTGAACGATGGAAACTGGATAGGTCTCCGATGCAGGTGGACTGCTTTCCGCCGTGTTCCGCGAAGCAGGCGACGTCCCGTGGCCTCTCACCCCCTGGCGGTCGCCAGGATCCGCCCAGCTCGACAGCGCGGTAGGCTATCGACCGCCCGGCGGGCCGTCAAGAACGCGCTGCGTCGGCTTGACTTCCTACATCGGCAGGACTACCCTCCGTCCTCGTGGACGGAAGAGAGGGGCCCCTCGATGGACTCGGCGCAGGTGCGGGAGGAACTCGTCGACGCCCTGCGCCTCGACATCGTCGGGCCCGAGGCGGGCAGTCCGCTTGAGTCCGAGATCCTCGTCCAGCCCCCTTCGCGGTGGTACCTGACGGGGTTCCTCGTCCCCTACGAGGCCAAGGAAGAACAGCGCACGGACCCGGCCGCGAGCGAACAGCTCGACATGTTCGGGTCCGGCGGCGGCACGGATGACGACGGTTCGCCGGAGAAGGCCTCGGCACGGAAGGCCTTCTTCCCGTCGTCGATCGGCGCGAGCGTGCTGGTCCCTGGCAACGCCAGGACGCTTCGCGTCCAGGTCGCCTGGGGCGACTACGGGGCCATCGGCTCCGGGGAGACTGCCTCCACTCCAACTCAATGGAGACGCACGCAGCGCTCTCCCGAGATGAAGCTCGACATCTCCGCAGGGAAGATGCAGCGCTCCCACCCGGTCCCCGAGAGCGGCGGGCTGCGGCTGGTCCTGACGGAGCGTCCGGTCTCCCCGAGGCTCATCGGGAGGGCCGACGGCCTCGTTCGGAAGGGAACGCGTTCCCTCTCGGTGTTCCTCGTCAACAACCGACGCCCGCAAGAAGGCGAGTTGAAGGACCAGGCGTCAGCCTTTCAGGCCGGACTGACCCTTCGCATCGATCAGCCCTTCGAGCCCCGTCCCAACCTGCGGGGACTGGATACCGAAGACACGGACGAGCGAACGGCGGACCTCCAGTATCGCGACGATTACGAATTCGCGGTCGGGCACGGCGTGTCGACCCGCGCCGTGGTCGCAGACGGCCGTTGTACAGAGGTCGCAACGACGTGGGTTCCGACCGCCGAGGTCGAGCGGGTGGAACCTCGCGAGGTCGAAGGGGTCGAGTTGTCCATGGAGACCCTGGGAGAACTTGCGTCGGCCGAGGAGGCGCGGACCAGGCTGGGCGCCCTCCCTCGCGCCTACCAGACATGGCTGGAGGGACAACGGGGCACGGCGCCGAAGGACGGTCGCCGCGGAGAGGTCGCCACGGGCCTCCTCCAGCGCGCCGAGGCGGTCCGGAGGCGGATGGAGGACGGGCTGGGCGCCCTTGCCGACCCCATGGTTCTCGATGCCTTTCGCACGGCGAATCGCGCGATGGCGGCCGCCGCGCGGCAGCGGTTCGCCCTCGCGGAGGGCAAGGACCCGAAGGACGTCGCCGCTCCACGCTGGCACCCGTTCCAGATCGCCTTCCTCTTGATGAACCTGCGAGGCCTTGCCGAACCAACGCATCCCGACCGTGAGATGGTGGACCTCCTGTTCTTCCCCACGGGCGGCGGAAAGACAGAGGCGTACCTCGGCCTTGCGGCGTTCACGCTGGTTCTGCGTCGCCTCCGGAACCCCGGAATCTCCTCGTCGGGCGTGAGCGTGCTGATGCGGTACACCCTCCGCCTCCTGACGCTCGACCAGCTCAGTCGCGCGGCGACGCTGATATGCGCCCTCGAGCTGGAGCGGCGGAAGACCCCGTCGCGGCTGGGCGAGTGGCCCTTCGAGATCGGCCTGTGGGTCGGAAAGGGAGCGACGCCGAATCGGATGGGGGAACTTGGTGACGGCGACGACGAGTCCGCCCGAGCGAAGACCATCCGCTATCAGAACAACTCACGCAAGTCTGCGCCGATCCCGCTGGAGAACTGCCCCTGGTGCGGGGAGAGGTTCACGCCGGCGTCCTTCCATTTGCAGAAGGACCCGAAGCACCCCACAGACCTCCGCATCGGGTGCAAGGACAGGAGCCGGAGATGCCCGTTTCGCGGCAACCCGATGCTGCCTATCCTGGCGGTGGACGAGCCGATCTACCGCCGCCTTCCGTGTTTCCTCATCGCCACGGTCGACAAGTTCGCGGGCCTCCCCTGGTTCGGTCGCGTCGGGGCGCTGTTCGGGAAGGTGGAGCGGTTCGACAAGGAGGGCTTCTACGGCCCCTGCGATCCGGAAATCGGCGGGAAGCTGGACCATCCCCTCCTCCCTCCGGACCTCGTCATCCAGGACGAGCTGCACCTCATCTCCGGCCCGCTGGGGACGCTGGTGGGGCTGTACGAGACGGCGATCGATGCGCTCTGCACGCGCCGGGAGGGCGACCGCAGGATCCGACCGAAAGTGATCGCCTCCACGGCCACGGTCCGTCGCGCGGATGCCCAGGTCCGTGCGCTGTTCGCGCGACAGGGAGTGGAGGTCTTCCCGCCGCCCGGCCCCGATCGGCGCGACTCGTTCTTCGCGGTCACCGTCCCGCGGGGGGAGAAGAAGGGCCGCCTGTACGTCGGTGTCGCCGCGCAGGGGCGTAGCCTTAAGGTTCTGCTGAAGCGCAGCTACCTCGTGCTCCTCGCCGCGGCGCAGCGGGCCTACACGCGTGAAGGGGGCGACAAGAAGGTCGACAACCCGGCGGACCCCTACATGACGCTGCTCGGGTACTTCAACAGCCTGCGCGAGCTGGGCGGCAGCCGGCGCATCGTGGAGGATGAGGTGCACTCGGGCCTCCGCGGGTACGCGGACAGGCGCAGGGTGGGGGAAGCGCAGGGGACGTTCGTCAACCGGGAGATCGACTACGAGGTCGTGGAGCTGACCTCGCGGGAGTCGACGGGAAAGGTGGCCATCGCGAAGCGGCGGCTGGCCAGGAGCTTCCGAGAGGATGACGCCGTCGACGTGGCGCTGGCGACCAACATGATCTCCGTCGGGCTGGACATCCTCCGACTTGGCCTGATGGTCGTCCTCGGTCAGCCGATGAAGACGGCGGAGTACATCCAGGCGACGAGCCGGGTCGGGCGGAAGGACGGCAAGCCGGGACTCGTCCTGACCCTGCTAAACGTTCATCGCCCGCGGGATCGCTCCCACTACGAGCGATTCGAGGCCTACCACGCGTCGTTCTATCGCGGCGTGGAGGCGTCGAGCGTCACCCCCTTCTCTCCGCGCGCGGTGGACCGCGGACTTGCCGCCATCGTTGTCGGGCTCGCGCGGCACGGACTGACCTCGCTCACGCCCTCGCGCAGGGCGGTGGAGATGGGGGCCAGGCGTTCCGAGGCGGACTTCGTCGCGGAGGCGATCGCCCTGCGCTCCCAGCTCGCCACGGCGGAGGGGGACGAGACGCGGCAGAAGCTCCTCGCGCGCGTTGGGGACCTGCTCGACGGCTGGGGCAAGATCGCAGGCAAGAACCAGGAGGTCGGAGCGGACCTCCGCTACAACCGCAGCGAGGAGGGGAGCGGACAGTCGCTCCTCGTGGACCCGCTCGATCCGGCCTTGCCGACGCTGCCGCCCGCGGTGCGGGTCTTCAAGGCGCATCGGTCGCTGCGCGACGTGGAGCCGAGCGTGAACCTCTGGATGGACCGCATCGGCGAGGGAGTGGAGGAGCGGGAGGAATGACGGGCGAGTCCAGGAAGCGACCCCACGGCCAGATCCGCCAGAGCCAGATCGTGACCACCTTCGGGCCGGGATCGATGGTCGATCTCAAGGACTATGCCGCACTGATCGGCGGCCTCGACGTCTGGTCGCGCCCGACCGTGCTGATCGACGAGGAGCGGCTCACCGCGAAGGTGCGCGAGATCCTGGGGAATCCGACCCTCCGTCTGTACGCTCCGCCCATCGATTCCTCCGATCCGAAGTCCCCCCCGACAGGGGTGACGTGCTGGCAGTTCCCTCGTTGGTTCATCGTGCAGCACGAGGAGGAGGCCAGTCCGTTCCGTGCGCGTCGACTCGTCCATCTCCGCCACCTCGACCGGGGGAAGTTCGAGAAGCGTCCCGTGGTGCCGGTCCGTTTCGTTCGAGCCTGTCCGAACGGGCACATCGAGGACATCGATTGGCGTGGATTCGCTCACGGGTACAAGCGCAACGACTGTCGCCAGCAGCTTTGGATCGAGGAGCGGGGAACGAGCGGCGACCTCGCTGAGATCTACGTGAAGTGCGAGTGTGGGGAGTCGAACTCCCTCGCGCGTGCGACCCACGTCGGAGAGCGCCAGCTTGGCGACTGTGACGGGGCGCGACCGTGGCTCGGCCCGAACGGCGGCGAGAGGTGCGGAGGAACTGGCGGCGCCCAGCCGAATCGACTCCTCATCCGAACTGCAAGCAACGCGTACTTCCCCCAGACCCTGAGCGTCATCTCGATTCCAGACAAGGAAGCAGCCCTCCGCAGGGCTGTAGATTCGGTGTGGGAGGACTTCCTTCAGACCGCGGAGGACGCTCAGGACGTCAAACGCGATCGAAGGAAGCCGAAGGTCGCCGCGGCGCTCGAAGGATTCTCCGATGATGAGGTCTTCGCGGAGATCCAGCGGCGCCGGGGGGTGGCGCCCGATTCGAAGAAGAAGATCAAACAAGCGGAGATGGAGACGCTTCTCTCCGCGCGTGAGGAGACGGGCGAGGACGTGCCCGAGGGCGATTGGTATGCAAAGGCCTTCCCCCTCCCCAAGACCCGTCCGCCCCTCCTGCGAAGCCTGGAACGGGTGGTTCTGGTGCATCGTCTTCGCGAGGTCACGGCCCAGGTGGGGTTCACCCGATTCGAGGCGAGCTCCACGGACGTGGACGGCGAGTTGCGCCTCGGGGTCCAACGGGCGCATCTGGCCCTCGAGACGAGGTGGGTCCCGGCGGTGGAGAACCGGGGAGAAGGGGTCTTTCTGGCGTTCTCGGCGGATGCAATCGCTGCGTGGTCGAAGCGCGAGCCGGTGGAGGCCCGCGGCCGGCAACTGCGGAGCGGATTCGCCGCGTGGCAGAAGGCGCACACCCCGGGACGGATGGAGTTCCCGGGCCTCCCGTTCGTCTTCCTCCATTCCCTTTCGCACCTGCTCATCACGGCCGTGTCGCTCGAGTGCGGCTACTCGGCAAGCTCAATCCGGGAGCGGATCTACGCAGGCGAATCGGGGCACGGAATACTTCTCTTCACTGGGACGCCGGATTCCGAGGGCACGCTGGGCGGCCTGGTCCAGGTGGGGCAGCGGATGGAGCAGTTCCTTCGCACCGCCCTCGATCTGGGTCGATTGTGCTCGAACGACCCGGTCTGCGCCGAGCACGTCCCCGCAAACCGTCAGGAAGAACGATTCCTGCACGGAGCGGCATGCCACGGATGCCTGCTCATCGCCGAAACCTGCTGCGAGAAACGGAACGACTTCCTGGACCGGGCACTCGTCGTTCCGACCGTGGGGGAGGTCGACGCGTCCTTCTTCTCCGAGGACGACCTGTGAGCAGCACGCTCGGAGACCTCTCCCACAGGGACATGCGGGTGCTTGCCGACGCGCTCGACGCCGAGCGGGTGATACCGCCTCTCTCGAAGTTCTCGCTGGGTCAGCTTGGGCTAAACGTCCAGGACGAACGAATCACCGAGGAGCTGAATCGAGTTTCCCGCGAGGGCATGAAGCCGCCGCTCCTCGCGTTTCTACTGCGTGCGCTCGCAAACGAACGGGAAGAGGCGCAACGTCTGCGCGACGGGATCGAGCTTGTCTGGACGGGGCCCGATGTGCCCGGGGTGCACAGCAGGGACACACACGTGGTGGTGCGGGAGCTCTTTGGGTCTGCCGAGACCTCCGTCCTCATCTCCGGCTACGCCCTCTACCAGGGTCACACCATCTTCAAGTCGCTTTCAGATCGAATGGAAGCAAGACCGTGCTTGGAGGTGCGGCTCTTCCTGAACGTCGGAAGGCCTACCGGCGATCCGCGAGGGGCTGAGGATCTCGTTCGAGAGTTCGCCCAGGCGTTTCGCACCCGGCACTGGCCGGGCAAGGTAGCGCCGTCGCTCTTCTACGACCCACGATCGTTGGACGGCGTCGAAGGCCAGCCGGCCTGCTTGCACGCCAAGTGTATCGTCATAGACGACGCGATTGCCCTGATCACCTCCGCGAATCTCACGCAGGCGGCGCAGGAGCGGAACATCGAGGCAGGTGTATTGGTGAACGACGCGCGCTTTGCGCGAAATCTCCGGGTGCAGTTCGACACGCTCCTGGAGCAGAAAGCGCTTCGACCCATCCCGTGGTCGCGTCAGGGGTAGTTGACGGAAACCCCTGGCTATGCGGACCCGGAACATCGTGTAGGCGAATTCGACCTCTGAGGAACGGCCCCCCTACGCCTTCCCGCCCTTCGCGGGCTGCCCCTTCTGGGATTTCGCCCAGGCGTCCTTGAGCGTCACCGTCCGGTTGAACACCAGCTTCCCCGGCGCGGAGTCCGCATCGACGCAGAAGTACCCGAGCCGCTCGAACTGGCACCTCTCCCCCGCCTTGGCCGCGGCGAGCGACGGCTCCACCTGCGCCGTGACGACCTCCATCGACTTCGGGTTCAGGTTCGATCGCCAGTCCGCCCCCGGCAGGACATCCTCCGGGTTCTCCTTCGTGAAGAGGATGTCGTACAGCCGCGCCTCCGCGGGGACCGCGTGCTCCGCCGACACCCAGTGGAGCGTCGCCTGCGGCTTCCTGCCGTCCGGCGCGTCCCCTCCGCGCGTCGCGGGGTCGTACGTGCAGCGCAGCTCCGTCACGCGGCCGCCCGCATCCTTCACGACCCCCGTGCACTTCACGAAGTAGGCGTATCGCAGCCGCACCTCCCGCCCGGGCGACAGGCGGAAGAACCCCTTCGGCGGCTCCTCGAGGAAGTCCTCCTGCTCGAGGTAGAACGTCCCCGAGAAGGGGACCTTCCGCGTGCCCGCCGCCGGGTCCTCGGGGTTGTTGACCGCCTCCAGCTCGTCGACCTGCCCCGCGGGCCAGTTCTCGAGGACGACCTTGAGCGGGCGGAGCACGGCCATCCGGCGCGTCGACTGGCGGTTCAGCACCTCGCGGACGCAGTGCTCGAGGAGCTGGAGGTCCACGACGCTGTCGACCTTCGAGACGCCAATCTTCCGACAAAAGGCGCGGAGCCCCTCGGGCGGGTACCCGCGGCGGCGCAGACCCGACAGGGTGGGCATGCGCGGGTCGTCCCATCCGCGGACGAGCTTCTCCTGCACGAGCGTCAGCAGCTTCCGCTTGCTCATCATCGTGTAGGTGAGATTCAGGCGCGCGAACTCGATCTGCTGCGGGCGGTAGATCCCCAGCCCGACGAGGCACCAGTCGTACAGCGGGCGATGGTTCTCGAACTCGAGCGTGCAGATCGAGTGCGTGATCCGCTCGATCGAGTCGCACTGCCCGTGCGCCCAGTCGTACATCGGGTAGATGCACCACTTCGTCCCGGTGCGGTGGTGCTCCGCGCGCAGGATGCGGTACATCACCGGGTCGCGCAGGTTGATGTTCGGCGATGCCATGTCGATCTTCGACCGGAGCGTCCGGCTCCCGTCGGGGAACTCCCCGGCCCGCATGCGCCGGAGGAGATCGAGGTTCTCCTCGGGGGAACGCCCGCGGTACGGGCTCTCCTTCCCCGGCGAGGTGAGCGTCCCGCGGTAATGCGTCATCTGCTCCGAGGTGAGGTCGCAGACGAACGCCTTTCCCGCCTTCGCGAGCTGCTCCGCCCACTGGTAGAGCTGCTCGAAATAGTCGGAGGCGTAGAATTCGCGGTCGCTCCAGTCGAACCCGAGCCACCTCACGTCACGCTTGATCGACTCGACGTACTCCACCTCTTCCTTCGCCGGGTTCGTGTCGTCGAAGCGGAGGTTGCACTTGCCGCCGAATTCCTCGGCGATGCCGAAATTCAGGCAGATCGACTTCGCATGGCCGATGTGGAGGTAGCCGTTCGGCTCCGGAGGGAACCTCGTGTGGACGCGTCCCTCGTACTTTCCCTCGGTCTTGTCGCGCGCGACGATGTCGCGGATGAAGTCGCTCGGCGCGGGCTGCGGAATTTCCATCGACGATCTCCCCGGAAGGCCGCACATCCTATGGAAAGCGCGGTGGGAGTGCAAACTCCCGTGTCGGGTCGTGTGCATGTCCGCTCTTCCGAGGCGACTTCGGGGCGCTCTGTCGCCCGCTCCGCGGGCTCCGTCCACGTCCTGGACGCCGGAATCCTGCGGCTGGCGCCGCAGGCTAATGCCTGTCGCCCGCTTCGCGGGCTAGGTCCCAGCCCTTGAACCGGACTGCAGGCATCTGCCATACGCTTCGCGGGCTAGGTCCCAGCCCGTGAACCGGACTGCAGGCATCTGTCAGACGCTTCGCGGGCTAGGTCCCAGCCCGTGAACCGGACTGCAGGCATCTGCCATACGCTTCGCGCCCTGCGACCCAGCCCGCGGAGCGGGCGGCAGGCAGTAGCCTGCGGCGTCAGCCGCAGGATCCCGTCGTCCATAGAAGGGACCCAGCCCGCGGAGCGGGCGACAGGGCGATGCGTGAGCGCTCATGCCCCGAGTCGCGTTTGACATGCCGCCGGCGCCGGCGCAGAATGCCCGCATGTCCACCCTGCTCGACGAGCCCTCCGTCCGCCGCCTGCGCGCCTGCACGCTGACCTGCCGCGGAGGCACCCTTTCGGGAGCCGCAGGCGACCTCGCGGGCCACGGTCGCGGGGGGAACGTCGAGTTCCGCGAGCACCGCCCCTACGCCCCCGGCGACGAGCTGCGCTACGTCGACTGGAACGCCTACGCCCGCACCGGGCAACTCCACGTGAAGGAGTTCTCGCGCGACCAGGAGCGCCGCGTCCTCCTCCGCGTCGACGCGAGCGCCTCCATGGCCTCGGGCAACCCGCCGAAGGGGCAGGTCGCCCTCGCCATCGCCGCCGCGATCGGCGTCGCCGGCCTCGCCTCCGGCTGCCGCGTCCGCGCCGCCCCCTTCGCCGCCGGCGTCGCCCGCGAGGGAGGGGAGCACACCGGCGCCCGCGGCGAGTCCGACCTCCTCCGCGAGCTCTCCTCCGCCCCCGCGCCCGCCGGCGCCACTGGGCTCGGCGCCTCGCTCCGCCCCCTCCTGGAGCCCGGCGCGCCGCGCGGCGAGGTCTACCTCGTCACCGACCTGCTCGACCCCGTCGACCCGCGCCGCGAGATCGTCGGCCTCTGCGAACGCGGGAACGAGGTCACCGTCGTCGCGACCTGGTGCGAGGCGGACCTCCACCCGCCGCTCGGCGGCGTCGTGCGCCTCCGCGACGCGGAGAGCGGCGAGGAGCGCCTCGTCGCGATCGGCCCGGCGGAACGGGAGGCGTACGAGGCGGCCTGGCGCACCTTCGAGGAGGACTGGTCCACGAGCCTCGCAAGGCACGGGGCGCGGCTGGTCGCGGTGCGGACGGAGGCGCCGCTCGCGACCGTCCTCTTCGATGAGCTGCGCCGGCACGGGGTCCTCGCGTGAAGCGCGGCAACCCTGCGCCCACGCGCAGGAGCGCCTACTTCCTTCCGAGGGCGCGCATGAGCGAGGCCAGCTCTTCCTTCGCCTCCTCGTCGGTCGCCGTCTCCGCGCGGACCTCGTCGAGCATCGCGGCCTGCAGTCGCTTGCGGAACTCGTGGAGCAGGTGCCGCACCTTGTTTTTCGAGAGGCCCGACTTCGCGGCGAGCTCGTCGTATCCGGGCCGCGCGAGGTTGTCGGAGGCGAGGTACCCCTCCAGCACGACGAGGGCCTGGTCCTTCTGCTTCGACTTCAGCTCCTCGCGGACGCGCGCGACGGCGCGGTCGAGCATGGAGAGGGCCCACGCGCGGTCGTAGAGCGCCTCCGGCGTCTCCCCCTTCGCCGGCGGGTGGAAGGCGTCCTTCTCCGCGAGGTCGCCTCCGAGCGCCACCTGGGCCAGGAGGAGGTGATGCACCTCGTCTTCGGCACGCAAGACGTCGGCCGCTACGTGCTCCTGTCCGAGCTGGGGCGCGGGGGGATGGGGGTCGTCTACCGCGCCCGCGACAAGTCGCTCGGCCGCGAGATCGCGCTGAAGGTCCTCTCCGCGGTCGGCGTCACGGACGAGATGCTCGACCGCTTCCAGCGGGAGGCGCGGGCGGCCGCCCTCCTCGACCACGATGGCATCGTGCAGGTCCTCGACGTCGGCGTGCTGCCGCCCCAGCCAGGCGACGACCGCGGGCGGCCGTTCTACGCGATGGAGATGCTCCAGGGAGAGGACCTCGCTCACGCGATCGGCGCGAACCGCGTCGAGCCCAGGATGGTCGTCGAGGTCGTCCGGCAGGTCGCCCTCGCGCTCGCGTACGCCCACGGCAAGGGGATCCTCCACCGCGACGTGAAGCCGGCGAACATCTGGCTCCGCCGCGGCGGGGCCGGCGACTCGCCGACGGTCCCCGGCGAGACGCGGCGCGAGTCGAAGCCGGCGCCGGTGTACGCCCTCCTCCTCGACTTCGGCCTCGCGAAGCTCCTCGACAAGGGGGTCTCCGACACGACCGTGACGAAGGACCTGGGCGGATGGATGACGCTCACGGAGAGCGGGCAGCTCCTCGGGACGCCCGTCTACATGGCGCCCGAGCAGGTCGGCGGGGCGCGCGATGTCGATGGCCGGGCGGACGTCTACTCCCTCGGCGCGACGCTCTACCACGCGATCACCGGGAGGCCGCCGTTCACGGGGCTCTCGCTTACCTGCCTGCTCGACGCCGTGCGGAAGGACGACCCCACGCCGCCGCGCCGGATGAACCGCACCGTGTCGCGGGACCTCGAGACGATCTGCCTCAAGTGCCTGGAGAAGGAGCCCGCGCGCCGCTACGCGACGGCGGCCGCCCTCGCTGAGGATTGCCGCAGGTACCTCGCGGGGCTGCCGCTCCTCGCGAAGCCCGCCGGGCCGACGGAGCGAGGAATGCGCTGGGCGCGACGGAACCCGCTCCTCGCCGCGTTCTTCGCGGTGGCGATCATGTTCGTGGCCCTGATGTCGTATCGGTACGTCGGGCCCGCGAGGATCTCCCTGACGACCGACCCGCCGAACGCGACGGCCACCGTGAACGGGCGTCCGCTCGGAAGCGGGCACTGGGTGTGGCCGATCGGATCGCTCCTCGTTCGGGTCGAGGCGGACGGCTACGAACCGAAGGAGATGATCGTCGAGCTGCCGGTCGGCGCAACGGTCGAGCTCGGGAGAATCACCCTCGCGCCCGACCACGGCTTCCTGACGATCGCCTCGCCGCCGGGCGCCGAGGTCTGGATCGACGGCCTCTCGACAGGGCGCCAGACGCCGCTCGAGGGGCTGCGGGTGCGGAACGGGCTCCATCGCCTCGAGCTGCGCGCGCCCGATCGGCCGACCGAGCGGGACGTGTTCGAGATCTCGCCGGGGAAGATCACCGAGGCCCGGCGCTGAGGCGAACTCCAATTCCAACAGCCAACTCCAAGAAACCCCAACTCAAATTCCAACTCAAAGGCCCTTTGAGTTGGAATTTGAGTTGGGGTTTCTTGGAGTTGGCTGTTGGAATTGGAGTTCGGGCGCCCTAGCGCCCGATGCGGGCCCGCTCCCACCACTTCCGGATCGCCTCGACCTGCGTCGTCCGTTGCTCCGCCGATCCCTTCGGCGAGAAGGCGGGCATTGGGGTCTTCGCGATCGCCGCGATCGCCCCGTACGCCGCCTCCCGCACCGTCACGTCGCGATCGCCGAGGGGGCTCGCTGAGGGTGAACTCGCCTCGGTTACACGCCCATTTCAGCGACGGAAGCCGCGGTGAGGATGCGGGAGAGGAGTTCATCAAGGCGGGCGGCGTCCTCGATCGCCGCGATCCGCGCCTCGACGTCCGGAGCAAGCACACCGAGCTTCTGTCGCATCAGGCGCAGGAGCGTCTTGCGCCGTGCGGCTACCTCGCCGCGCTTCTCCCCCTCCTGGCGCCCCTCCTGGCGCCCCTGCTCGAGGCCCTGCTTGAACACGATCTGACCGATGTCCGTCTTGGCCATCTCCGTGGCTCCGCCAAAGATCGACTCTACCAACTCCAGGTCGAACCTCTTCGCGGCGATGTACGAAGCCGCCGCCCGCAGTTCCTCCCGCTCCTTCTCGGTTCGCGCATCCTGCATGATACGCTCGCGCAGCTCGGCAAGCAACACGCTCCCGGGGCGCTGGTCCTGCATCACCGGGACGAACGGGTACAGGGCGACCTGGCGTCGCTCCAGCACGCTCTTCGCACGCCACCGCCAGAGGTGCACAGCCTCCAGCGGAATGCGCGTCGGTGGCCTCCCTTGGACCCGAAAGACGTACGCCCTCGGAACGGCGTGCGCGAGACGCGGCGAGGTCGTCACGATCACAGTCCTCACCGCGAGCCCGGTCGCGTCGTGGTACCACATGTGATAGAGCCCCGTCCTGGACAGGCGTCCCCGCGCGCTCCAGTGCTCGATGTGAAGGACGTGGGACGGATAGGGACGGACGACCTTCACGCCGAAGTCGGACCCGACCTCACGCACCATCGGCAAATTGACGGGAAGGACGCGAATCGAACGGCTCCCAATGCCGCCCAGCAGCGTCGCGAGGGGCCCCGGGAAATACGTGCGGAGATGGCTGAAGACGACGTCTTCGATTTTCACGACACCCCCTTGCGGACACGTACACGAAGCCTACAGGATAGGTGCTCGGGAGGCCAGGACTCTGTTTCGCCACGGCTCGGCGCAAGGGAGCCGCAGTTCACAGGGGTTTCCCCTTGCGCTCTCTCTCTCTCTCTGCAAGAATCTGGCCACGGTGCGGCGCGCGGAACTCCAGTCGGCGCGGGCGCCTGGCAAGGGGCCGGGGGGTTGAATGGACGCATCGCCGGAGTTGCTGTTCGGCCGGCTCGCGATCGATGCAGGCTACCTTGCGGAGACGCAGGTCAACGAGATCCTTGGGGAACAGGCGCGTCGGGCGAAGCAGGGCAATGCGACCACACTCGGGGCGATCTGCTTGAGCCGAGGGCTCCTCAACGAGCGTCAAATCGAGTCCATCCTGTTGGCCCAGCATTTCGCGGAGATCCGGACCGAGGACCGCCGGTTTGGCGCCCTTGCGGTCCGAAATGGCTTCGTGACCGCCGAGCGGGTCGAGGAGGCGCTCCGGAGACAGAAGAAGGAGTACAGCGCCAGCAGAGAGCTTCCCCGCCGACTTGGGGAGTTCCTGATGGAGATGGGCGTGCTCACTCCGCAGCAGGTCTCTGCGCTCCTGAAGGCGCAGGAGCGACTCCAGACCACCAGCCGCGTGCCACGTCCGAACGAGGGAGCGAGAGTCCGACCGTCGACGAGGGTGCTGAGCGGGGGCGAGGTCCGAAGGCCCTTCAACTACGTCTTTCGCTCCAAGCCGCTGATCCCGCTCCCTGCGGATGCTCCCCGTCGTTCCGGCAAGGTGACCTGCCCACACTGCTGGCACCACTTTCCGGTCGAGGACACCCTTTTTGTTGCCCGGCACCGGGACTTGGTCGGCGACCCGGTGCTGGGGCAGGATGCTCCTCTGCGGTTCCTTCCTTCGCGTTTTACCCCACAGGGGAACGCAATCGACCCTGAGGGCCTGGAATCCCCGGATCGGGCCTGTCCCCGCTGTCACCTCCGGCTGCCGGCTTCGTCGTACGACTGCGGGTCGCTCTTCCTCTCCATTGTAGGCGCGCCAGGCAGCGGCAAGTCCTACTACCTGACCTCCGCCATCTGGGAGATGCGCACGCTCTTGTCGCGGGAGTTCTGCTTTCTCTTCGCGGACGCGGACGCCCAGACCAACCAATGGCTCAACGCCTACGAAGAGACGCTCTTCGTCGGGGGCTCCCCCGACAAGCCGGTGTACTTGAAGAAGACCGAATTGCAGGGGGAAGCCTATACGCCAGTGGTTCTGGAAGGGATGCCCGTGTTGTTGCCGCGGCCGTCGATCTTCACACTGCGTCCGACGGATCGTCACCGGCGCCAGGGCCGGGTTCGCGACACCCTCGCGCGCAACCTGGTCCTCTACGACAACGCGGGCGAGCACTTCCAACCGGGAATGGACAGTTCCACAAACCCGGGCACGCAACACCTGAGCCGATCGCAGGCCGTTCTGTTCCTGCTCGATCCTACCCGGGACTCGCGATTCATGGCGGAGCTCCGTCGACAGGACCCGACCATCCCGGCGACCGTCGAGCGGCCCCAACGGCAGGACGTGCTCTTGACGGAGATCATCCAGCGAATCCGCCGGTATCGCGGTCTCGCTTCGGGGGCCAGGACGGACCTCCCCTTGCTCGTGGTGGCGAGCAAGTTCGACGTGTGGCGGGGGCTCCTGGGATACGAACCGCCTGAGCGGCCCCATCGATTGTCCGCGAGCCTTTCCACCGCGGCCCTCGACATGGACGCCATCGCGACGGCATCGCTCCACCTGCGAGAGCTGTTGTCGCGCACCTGTCCGGACATCGTGTCGCTTGCCGAGGCCTTCTCTCGGCAGGTGTTCTACGTTCCGGTGAGCGCGCTGGGACACTCCCCGCAACTTGGCCCGGATGGGGCCTACATGGTCAGGCCGGGCGACATCCGCCCGTGGTGGGTGTCGGTGCCATTCCTCTATGTCTTGGGTCAGGCGGGTTTCGTGCCGGTCATGGAACGTGAATCACCGGAGCCCGGCGTCGAGGCGGCCGAGGTCGAGAGGTCGGGGGACCAACTTACCGTGCGGGTCCCGGGTACGCGCACTCGTCATACGCTCCCGCTCTCCTATGCGGGGTGCACAGTCCGATGCCCCGCCACGGGAACGTCGTTCCGGATTCCCCCGCTCGTTGAGGAGGGCCCCCGGTAGGGGATAGACGTCGATGGCTCTGGAACTCGTCTACACCTCGGCTCCGAAGGGTCTCAGGCAGGGCAGCAGCGGCTACTGCACCGTTGCGTGCACTCGCGGCATGCCTCCGAATTATGTCGAACTGCTGGAGAGCCTGAGCGGGTACAAGCCGGTCTTCGCGGCGGGGGACGCGATGGCGGCAAAAAACCCGATCTCCTGCAGCCACTATCGGGTGTACGTGGGCGGCAAGGGAATGAGCGTCCTCTCCCGCATCTGCTTCGCGGGCTTCGATCATACCGGGCGGACCAACAAGCTCGCCCACCATCTCCTCGTCGACTCGGAGGAGCAAGTCGCCGCGGGACCGTTTGCGCTGGCGGGCGACGAGGGGCTCTTCCTCTCGCAATGGGCCGGGGAGCCGCGCCAATTCGACGCGCCGAAGCGGCTTCCGTCGACGCCATCCCCGTCCGGCCCGGCCCGACTCTGGGGAAATCTGACCGGCGACGCCGGCTGGGCCGGGGTACTCGCGGCCTCTTTCGACGGGCCCGCATCGAAGCCGACCTGGCTGGTCTTCGAACCGGGCATGGACGTGATCGGCCTGCTGAGGGAGGCAGGCGCCCTGCTGCCCCCGGAGATGAGGTGGCAGGTCACGTTCAACACCTACCTCACCTCGCTCCCCGCGAGCACGACCTGCCACTGGAGGTGCGTGCTCGACGACTCGCCCCTGCTCAAGGAGGCGCAGCGGACCCGCGCGGGCCTCGTGATTGACCTGAGGTTGGGCCGCGGGTTGGGGCGGGCCCCCGCGGACGGCGTCCTCGTGGAGACCGCCAGGACAGGGCGGAGCTTGCCGGCGGCGCGCGTTGCGCCGGGCCCTCCCCCTTCGATATCGCCCCGCTCCCCTCGGGCGCCGTCGCCGCCTGTGACGCCCCTGCGGTTCCCTCCCCCCGAAGCGGAGGCCAACCCTGCCCCTGCTGCACGCGCGGGCCGATTGGTTGCGGTGCTCGCGGGCCTGCTCGTCGTAAGCGCCGCGGTCGCGGTCGTACAGACGGCCCGATTGTCGGATGAGGGCACGCGGTCGGCGCGGTTGACGCGCGACCTGGACGAGGCACGGTCGGACCTGGACGCGGCCAAAGCGCATGCGGCCGGACGGGAGACGGAGGCGACACGCCTGCAAGAGGAGGAACAAGCCGCGCGTGGCGCGCTGGGGGATGTGCGACGCGAGCTTCTCGCCCAATCCGAAAGTCTCAAGGGGACGAGGGCGAAGATCACTGAATTGGAGCAGAATGTGCGCAAGCTCCAGGATGATCTTGCCGTCGCGCGGGCCGCCACCACCACTCCCCCTGAAGCTCCTGTGGACCCTGCAGCGCCGGATCCGCCCTCGCCCCCATCGCCTCAGGAGAAGCCACCGTCCAAGATCTGGGTGTTCCGCATGGACGGCCTTCGAAACGAACGCGTCGAAATTCCGGGCGTCACCGTTGGAATGAGCATCGATCTCAAGAACAGCGGGCGGTGTGAGTTGCGCGACGGATGGCAGGTATGGGGTCCCGATGCGAATGGGAGGGGGCTTATCTGGTACGCCACCCTGAAGTTGGTTCAAGATGCGATCACGCTGCGGTATGAGGGCTCGGAAACGGGAAGGAAGAGGGACTTTCTACGAAAGGAAATTCAGTTCATTGACGTGTTGGACAGATCCACGACGACGATCCAGTGCATTTTGCGACCGCTCGACGATCCAAACGTGGTGACCCTCGAATGGGCCCCTGCGACGCCCGTGCTTGTCTTCCCGAGGCCGCTTCCGTGGCTTGGGGGGGGTGTGATTGACAAGCTGGAGTGCACCCCCGCCCCGGTCAATGGGGTCCGGCTTGTCGCCGATGACGAGCTTCTGCCGAAGGGCGAGTTGAGGTTTCGCGTCGATGCCGAGGGCACGACGTTGGAGACACTGGCGAAATACCAGACCCTCCACAAACTCGAGATGCTCAAGGAGGATCTGACGGCGAAGTGGAAGTCCCTGGATGAGGGGGGAGTCAAGAAGCTCATCGAGGATGCGAAGCTCGTCGCGCCGGAGAGAGCGAACGAGCTTCTCACGGCTGTGGAAGATGTTTGCACTCGATGGAAAAAAGCCGTCGAGCTTGCTTCCGGGTCGCTGACGGATGGCCTCCCCAAGATGCCCACAGAGGCGGAGCTTTTCGCGCCTTTGCAGGACCTATTGAAGAACCCACCGAAGGACAGGAGCGACAAGAGCAAGAGGAAAACGTGGAAGGGGGATGTGGATTCCAACGTCGACAGAGTTGCGAAGTCGCTTCGTGAACAGGTTAACAGCCTACTCACGGCCCTGCAGAAGGAGATCACGTTCCTCGAAACGTTCAAGAAGGAGATCGAGAAACCCCAGACCATCGTAGTGACGGTGGACGGCAAGCCCGTATACACCTGTAAGATCGCACTGAAGCTGGACTGAGGCCCAATGTACGCAGACCGACGTCTGATTGATCGCGTGCGGGAGTTCCTCGGGCGGCGTGACCAGACGCTGACCCCGGATCTCAAGGACCTGGCGGAGCAGTATTCCGCCCTCTGTCGCCGCGTCGCGTCGCGCATGGAGGCGTGCGCGACGTACCTGGCACGCGGTCTCCGCAGCGAGGCCCAGCACGTCGCCGGGAGCGAGCCCCCGCTCCTCGAGATGGTGCGCATCATCCAGTCGGAGGACATCGAGAGCTGGGCGGAGGTCTGCGTCACATACGGCCTGCCGGAGGCGGTCCCTCTGCGTCCCGAGCTGGTCACGATGCTCGGGTTCGCTTTCGACGAGGGGCGCGAGGACTCGCGAGAGGAATCGGAGCTCTTGCGCCGCTGGCGCAAGGTCGCCCTGCTCGGTTCGACTCCCCAGAAGCTCCACGTTCTGCGCAGGCTCGCGACGCAGATGGGGCACAACGCTTGGTGGGAGGGGGATGTCGCGGCGTTCGAGGCGTATCGGCTCCAGGAGATCGATGCGGAGTTCGCGCAAGCGCTCACCCAGGAGGACGAGCCCCGCCTCGCATGTCTGATGGTCGAGCTGAACGCGCTGGACTGGCAGGATCGCCCTCCCCAGGTCGCCGTGAAGAGCTACGCGGAGAAACACCGCGTCGTCCGCCGCAAGAAGCTGGCCGTCGAGGCGAGCCGGATGGCCGCCACCACCGCCTCCCTGCACAACGCGCAGGACTTCGATGGGCTGGAGGAGGAGATCCGCCGGTGGACCGAGATGGAAGGAGACCCGGACTTCCTTCCTCCCAAGGCCGCGCGGACGCAGGTCGAGGACGCTCGGGCGTGGCACCGCGACCGGGTGCGGGAGCGGGAGGACCTGGCGGAGTTCACCCGGAAGCTCTCGGAGTTGGAGCACGCGATCGGCAGAGCCCCCACGAGCGAGTCTCTTGATGGACTTCTCGCCGCCCTTGCGACGTACCAGCGCGAGGTGCCGCAGGAGCTCTCCGAGCGCGCTGCCGCGCGGGTTGACGCCCTCCGCTGGGCCGAAGGCAGACGGCGCCGGATGCGGGTGCTCGGCGTCGTCGGGGTCATTCTGGTCGCCATGGGCGGGCTTGGCGCGGGGGCATGGCTGCTCCTCCAGAAGCACGACCGGGAGGCATGGCTTGCGAAGATTGACGCAAGCATTCGCGAGGACGACTGGCCGGGGGCGGACCGGACGCTCGCCGAGCTCCAGAGTCGGGAGGCCACGTTCGCAGAGTATCCCGAGGTGCGCAGCCGCCGCGTAAAGGTGGACGCCGCACTCCGCGACTTGGCCCGGTGGCGCGAGGAGTTTGCCACAATCCTCGCGGATCTCGAGGGGATGCGAGGGGCGGGATTCCAACCCCTTGACCGGGCCAGCAGCCTGATCGCGCGGGCAGAGCCGCTCGCCCGGCACGCGGAGGACCGGTTGGCGTTCGAGCGGATGAAGACCGCGGTGGAAGACGTTCGGTCCGCCTTCCAGCGGTCCGCCGACGAGAGAGTTCGGACCACCCTGCAGGAACTGGTGAAAGCCCTCCAGCGAGTTGCCGAGATCGACCCGCTGTCCAACCCGGACGCGTACCGGAAGGAGTTCGATCGCGCGGCTCTCCTCTACGAACAGGTGGCGCTCACCCCGCCGGGCGCGGCGGACTTGAAGGGGCGTGTGGCCAACGCGAAGCAGGCGATGGACGGTCTTCAGAAGGAGTATGGCGAAGCCCTGGCGAATCTGGAGCGGGGCAGGAAGCGGTGGGAGGCGATCTACGACGGCCCGCCGGACCTGGCGCGGTATGCGAGCGCACTCGAGGAGGCTTCCCGACTTGCGGACATGCCGGCGTCGGACCTGCAGCGGGTCCTCGATCTCCTCTCCCGTTGCCCTGCCTACCAGCAGGTGATCGCCGCATCGGCGCTGCGCGTGTCCGGCGACCGGGATCGCCCCGAGCAGATCGATGCCCTGATCCGTTCTCCGCTGTATGCGCAGGGACCCTGGTCCTCCACGCTCGATGTGGCTCGATCCGACGCGGAGTGGTCCACCCGCGTCGAGGGATGTCGGAAGGCTCTTCGTTCCCTGGCGGGAAACGACATCTTCGCAAACCTGCTCTGGATCGAGGCCCAGGACAAGAAGGGCGCCTTGAGACCCTTCTACTTCCTCAAGACGCCGACGCAGAAGGCCAAATTCGGGGACCGCTGGGTCTTCGAAGGGGAAATCTACAACGAGAACCACGACCTCGTCCGTCAGGAGTTCACCTACCCGCGGGACGTGCTCGACGCCAACCTCGTGCCTCACGCGAAATATGTGCGCGACCTCGTTCAACGGGCGGCCGAACGGCCCGTCTCGGAGTTTGCCGCGTTCCTGTGCAAGGAGCTCCACGCGATCTCCGTCGACAAGACGCTGAATCCGTGCATCGCGATCATGGTCGCCCTGGAGTTGCTTCGCCCCCTAGTCTCCGAACGGGACCCCTTGCTCGACCCCGTCCGGGAGCTGGTCCGCTCATGGGAGGAGCTCGATACGAACGTCTACTGGATCGATCCATCGCCGGCGGTCCAGCGGTCGCTCGATCCTCTGCGGAAGGCGCTAGACGGGGTACCGGACCTCGCTCCGTCCGTGGCGGCCTGGCAATTCCGCCGCAGGCTCTTCGAGGTGGGCCTCAACCGTGGCCTGCGGTGCGTTGGCATCGTCGCCACGACCGCCGATGGCGAGTCGTTTCGCGTATCCGTGGAAACAAGCCAGGAGTTGTGGATCGCGAAGGTGGACGCCGCATCGCACGAGGTCCGCTTTCACATCGTGGGTGCGCGCGAGGGGGCAGCGTTCGTTGTCCGGGAAGACGCGCGCAGCATCTTGACCGAGGGCGAGCCCCTTTTCTCTCCGGGAGACTCGAAATCGACCCAGGGCCTCTTGCGGCAGATCACCAAGGAGACCGGAATCGAGCCGGAGCGAGTACGGAGCTGGTCCGCGTGGCCCGACACATGGCCTGTGAACGAACGGCGGCTTAACGAGGGGAAGTGACCCTTGGCGAATGCGGACCCGGGACCGGCGCCCAAGAGGCTCTGCTGGGAACGGGAGGACATCGAGCGAAAACTGTGCTTTCCAGCGGGCAAGTTCACCGCCGCAAACCCGCTGCTGACGTGCATCCTGGGAACGCTGCTGGCCCTCCTGTTCTACGCGGCTCTGTTGCCGATTCAGGGCGGTTGGTTCGGCCAGAAGTTCTACGCGCGCGGCCCCACCCCGTATGTGACCGTCTTCTTCGCTACCTGGAGCTTGGCGATCCTCTTCGTTAAGTGGAGGAAGCTGCGCGTGCAGGAGAGGGCCCTCCAACTCCAGATCCTCCCGGACTCGTACGACTTCGTCCTCTCGCCCGTCACCGCCAAGGAGATCCTGAACAACCTCTACGCCCTCGTGGACGACCCTCGTCACTTCCTACTGCTCAACCGCATCCTGAGGTCGCTCGGGTCGCTGAAGAACATGGGTCGGGTCTCCGACGTCGATGAGGTCCTTCGTTCCCAGGCGGACAACGACGAGAACCACATGGAGGGGACCTACACCCTCGTCAGCGGGTTCGTCTGGGCCATTCCCGTCCTGGGTTTCATAGGGACCGTCCTGGGCCTGTCCGATGCGATTGGCACCTTCGGGGGCATCATGACGAAAGGTGCCGACGTCGAGGCCCTGAAGACCGGTCTGCAGGGCGTGACCGCCGGCCTCTCGGTCGCCTTCGATACGACCCTGATCGCCCTGGTCGCCGCCCTGGCCATTCAGCTTCTCCTGACCATGCTGCGGCAGCGCGAGCAGGACTTCCTGGATCGGTGCGGTGACTACTGTCACGCGAACATCGTCAGCAAGGTCCGTATTGTGGTCCTCGAAATGGACCGGGCTGTCTCCGGAGCGAATCGATGAGCCGCCGTCGTCCCAGCGACGCGCCGATCACGCTGTTCTCCTTCCAGGACATCGTCACGTGCCTGACGGGGATCCTCATCGTCATCGTGCTGCTGATGGTGGTTGAATTGATGTCGCGCAAGGTGTCGACAACGCCAGTTGCGGGGGCAGACGGCCTTTCCGACCTCCGCGCGCGCGTGGCGTCGCTCAAGGTCCAACGCGCGGCAATGCCGGACGCGGGACCCGCCGGGACAGAGGCGCCGGGTCCGCCCGCTCGTATCCTGAGGCGCCGGGTCCAGCAAGAGCGCGAGCGGGAGGCCGCTCTCCAGAAGGAGGCGGATCGGCTCCGCCACGCCGCGGAAATGGCGGAGCGGTCGCTCCAGGAGTCTCCACCTCCGCCCTACGACCGGGGCCAGGACGAGGCCCGACTCATGGAGCTGGAACAAGAACGGGAGAGGATGGAGCGTGGCGATCTGATCTTCTTCGTGCCTGGAGAGCAGGCGGGACGGACGCCGATCCTCGTTCAGTTTGGACGCGAGGGAGTGAAGGCAGGCGCCTACGCGAAGAACGGCACGGTTCTCGAATTCGACGACCCCGATAGCATCAGCCTCGACGCATCGATCGCAAGATTCTTGCAGTGGCTGGCGACGCAAGACAGGGTAGAAAGTTATCTCGTCCTCTTCCTGAAGCCCAGTGGGGTTGCCTATTTCGGTAGCCTCTACAAACGGTTAAAGTCCGACGGTTGGTCCTTCGGATACGAGCCTCTCGGAGAGGCACAAGAGGTTCTTCTGGCGCCGGGCAGACCGAGGTAGTCATGAGGCGGCGTCGCGCAACGCCTGGCAGCAGCCTGGATCTCCTCCTGGACACGGTGTGCAACGCCTTCGGCGGCATCGTGTTCATCGCTCTCCTCGTCGCCGTGCTGCTGCAGCAGACAGGGGCTTCGGGCGGAATCGGGGACCTGTCCGGCCAAATCGAACACGAGCGGCTCGGGAGAGAGGCTAGGCGTATCGAGGGCGACATCGAGGCGAGTCGGACCGCAGCGAATGACGATGCCCAGCAGATCGACACGGAGGATCCGGTGGCAGCCGCCAGCCTCCAGCGGGATCTTGACGACCTCCGGAAGCGAAACGCCGATCTGTGCGCGGGCGTCGCCGAGTTGGCAGAACGGAACCGTGCGGCTCGACGGGCGCTGGAGGCCCCGACAGAGAGGCGCGCCCGGGAGGAACAGGACGAAGCAGAAACGCGGGGAAAAATCGCCGATCTCGAAGCCAGGCTCGACCGCCTGCGCACGGAGAAGACCCGAACCCTGCGCCTGCCGACGCTTCACATCTCGACGAAGAAGAACCTCTGGCTCATCGTGCAGGGAGGCCGGCTGTACCTGTGCCTGGCCGACCCCGATTCCGGACTGGACCCCGCCGCCGCGCATGAGAGCGTCCACGCGACGCGCACCGAGGAGGGATGCAAGTTCGAGCCGCGTCCCGGGAGGGGGCAGGACATCGCGGACGGAATGGAGAAGTCATCGTGGTGCGCGGAGGTCCTGCGCAAAGCGCCAGCGAATTCGTACAGCCTCCATTTCGCGGTCTACCCGGACTCGTTCGAGGCGTTCGTTCGCCTGCGCGACCTCTTTCAATCGAAGGGATACTCCTACAACTGGATGCCCCTCTCGGAGGCGGAGCCCTTGGTGCTTGTCTATGCGGACAAAGTTGAGGACCAGTGAGATGGGAGCCATGGGCGAGATGGCGCGGCGAGTGCGGACCGGTGCACTGCCCTGGGGGGTGGTTGCGCTGCTCGCGGCCGTTCTAGTGCTCTTCACCGCGTGGCTTGCCTATCGTGACGCGACGAAGCCGCGCCCGTGGAACACCGAAGCCCTGCGGGAGCCTTGGAAACCCGGGAGTTCCGGGCAGGGCGCGAACGAGGCCGACGATCGGGCTGTCAACCCATCGGACCGGGACGGTCTCCCGGCCAATGCGGACCCCTCTGCAACACGACGCCCCCCCGGCCCTGCCGATGAGGCGGGGGATGCTAGTTCAGCAGAGGGGGCGGGGCAGCAGCAGTCGCCGGGAGAGGGGGCGGCAGCGGATGAGGATGCGGCGGCGGGGAATCCGGGAGAGGCGTCTGGGGCTCCAACACCAACACCATCCGCGAACCCCACGCCCAGGCCGCCCAGTGGTGCAGCCAGTGCGGACACCGGCGCGAGGGAACGCGCCATCGAAGAGGGCCGGAAGGCAGATGTAGAGGCGTGGGACCGTGCAGTCGAGTGCGCCCGCGCGCGGTTGCGAGTTCCGGAGTCGGCAGTCTTCGTTGAGTTTGGCGCGCCGGAAACGTCTGTGAGGTGGACGGGAGAGACGGTCACCGTGCAGGGATACGTGGAGGCCAGGACCGGGACGGGAAGGACTTCGCGCTCGAGATTTAGGACCGTCTTGGAGCAGAAGGAAGGGTTCCTTTGGGAACGCGAGACCGCCTTCGACGAGACGCGGTGAATCGTCGGGGCCCGCGAGGAGGGCATGACAACGAATATCACGTGTAAAAACTGTGGCAGCCCGGCCGTCCTCCCAAGGGACTGGATGGGAGGTCCGTTCCCGTGCGTCCGGTGTTTCTACCCGGTGGATCCACCCGCGTTTCAGACCCCTTCGTCCCGAAATGCGGAACCGGAAGATAGCAGGGCCCTCTCGACCGCTCCGGTGCGGAGGGCTCGGACTCCCTGGGGCCGAAGGCTCGCCCTGGGGGTGGCTGTCTGCCTGACCCTCGCCGCGGCCGCGTGGCTGTTCATCGTTTCGGGGCGCCTGCGACAGGCAAACGAGCGCGTCGAGAAGGCGCGGGTCCTCCTCGCTTCGGGCGACCCCGACGGGGCGCTGCGTTGCCTGCAGGAGGCCATCGAGATCGATCCGTCCAGCGTCGACGCCCAACTGTGCACAGGACTTGCATGGGAGAGGAAGGGGGATTGGCAGAAGGCCAGGTCCGCCTACGGCGAGGCGTTGTTCCTGGAGCCAGGCAACCGCCAGGCCCTCCTTGCGCGCGCGCGGGCCCACTGCCAGGCCGGCGACCTGCCCCTGGCGATGAACGACTATGACGCCCTGCTGAAGGCGAATCCCGGCGACTCGACCGCCGTGATGGAGCGCGGTGTTGCGCGAGTTCGCGCCGGCGACCCGTCAGGAGCGGTTTCCGACCTCTCAAAGGCGATCGAACTCAACCTGGAGTCGGCCGAGGTGTATTTCCAGCGAGCCTCCGCCCGCCAGACCTTGGGCGACCTGGACGGTGCCATTGCGGACTGCAAGGCCGCGACCGCCAGAGGAGGCGAGGGGTCGCGGAAGGCAAGCCTCGATCTCCTGGTCGGTCTCCTCCAGAAGCGCGCACAGAGGCGGGAAGCCGAGGGCAACCACGAGGGGGCGCGATCGGATCTGCAGGAGGCGAACCGGTTCGGGGCGACGCCGCCGGAGGCGAAGCAGGAGCCCGATCGCGCCGCGACGCCGCCGGAACCGAAGCAGGAGCCCGATCGCGCCGCGACGCCGCCGGAACCGAAGCAGAAGCCTGATCCCGCCCCGCCGGACGTCAGGCCTGAAAGCCTCGATCCGGACCGTGACGCGATCGACGCCAGCGCGAGGGCGCAGTGGGATCGCGCGCAAGACGCGGGCGATCTTGTCGCACAGTTCAAGAAGTCGACATCGATTCAGAAAACCGAGATGAATCGTGTATGGAAGGGGCGCGTCGTGAGGGGCTCCGGGCCCATAGCAGAAGTGATGGACGACCCAGCGTTTGCGGACATCTCTGACCGGATCGAGCTCAAGATCGACCTCGGGATCGGACGCGGGTACGCCGTCGTGTATGTCCCTCGATCCGACATGTCGAAGTGGGTCAAGGTGAACCGGGGCGAACCCGTCTGGTTCGTGGGCACGGTCTTCCGGTTCGAGGACGCGCTCGCCTGGGACAACGTCATCGTGGAGCCGATTGAGTGCGCGGCCGGATCGGGTCCGCCCAAGTAGGCTCGACCGCGCACCATCGTAGGAGAGGATATGGCGCACCGTCCCGGACTCACGGCTCCAATCGCAGACTGACATGCCAATCAAGTTTCACTGCACGAGCTGCGACCGTTGGCTGGGCGTTCCGGAGCGTCTCGCCGGGAAGAGCGGGAAGTGCCCCGGGTGCGGCGGAGTGATCCACGTACCTGCCGGGAATCCGCCAGGCCCCCGTCCGCCGACCCAGGATGCGACGGACTACAACTTCCGGGTGACCGATACCGACGCGGAGACGGAGTCCGGGGCGACGACAGATCCGACCGGTCCCTGGTTCGTCTCCTCCCAGGGGAAGGTGCGCGGTCCCCTGACCTGGGAGGCTCTTGGCGCGATGGCGGCCGACGGACGAATCACGAGCGACAGCAAGGTCAGCCAGGACCGGGTCTCCTGGCAGTCGGCGTCGGCCGTTCCTGGGCTCCTCCCGGAACCGGAGCCGCCACTCGACGCGCAAGGCCGTGGGCTCCATGACGCCGAGAGTGCTCGTCACGGGGCACCCTCCCATGCGGGGCGACCTGGGTGCCCGCCTCTCGACGGAACAACGAAACTCATGGTAGCGGCTGGCGCGGTCGGCCTGCTCCTTCTCGGGATTTCCCCCTTCTTCAGGTGGGTTTCCTCTCCCTACGGGGGCACCCGCGGCATCTCCGGCGACGGGAAAATCGTACTCGGGTTGACGGTTGCCTCGATCGTCGCTTTTGTGGTTCGCAAGCTCCACGGGACGGTGTTCACGCTCCTGTGGATCCAATCCTGGGGCACGGTCGCCCTCTTCTGGATGACCGGCCTCATCTGGAGGCTTGAGTCCCTCGTCTCATCGACCGAATTGCGAGACAACCCCTTCGCGGCCATGTTCGCGGGCATGATCAGCCCGGGCGCGGGCCTGTATCTGGGCGCCGTCGGGGGCATCACGGCCGCGGGAGCGTCTGGCTTCCTCGTCGTGCGCCTCCTCAGGGCGCGTAAGTCCCTCAGGCCCTATGCGGTCACACAAGGCGTGTCGTGCCTGATCGGAGTCCTGCTCTTCGTCCTGGTAACCCGGGATGAGTCCGAGAAGGCCCTTCCAGACTCGTCGCAGAAGCCTGATTTTCGATACACGGGCACTCCCAAGTCCCTCGCGACCCCGGCCGTGCAGAGTGAGCGAGCCCTGGCGCTCGGACAGGCCAGCGCCTTCGGGGGGGTCGAAGTCACCCCTCTGACCGTGGAACTCCGGACCGTGTCGGGCTGGAGGAAGAGCTTCGGGGAGGAGCGGACAGCAGTTCTGTCGAAGGAGCCCCTCCTCGTCCTCACCCTGCGAATCAGGAACGTATCGCAGGGGGCGGTATTCTCCCCTGTCACCGAGAAGACGCTGCGAGCATCGCACATCACGGACAATTTCAACAATGTCATGCAGGCTGTTGTGAAGGGCGCGTTCGAGATGGACGACTTCGAGTTCGATGGGCAGACGCTGGGGGACCTGAAACCCGGGCAGTCCATGACGACGCTGATCCTCTGCGAGAGGCCAAAGGTCGAGAACGCAAACTCGTTTCGATGGCAGGTATACGTCGTCAGCGGGAACGACGTGTATTTCAACGAGTTCAGTCCACCGGAGGATTCGGCCATCATCGTGAATTTCACCCGATCCGACATAAGGGTCCGGTAGGACGCGAGAGCCGAGGGGCAGGCGACCATGAGTGATCGCGAGCGCGAATCCGGACCAGACATGCTTCTCGGGAGGCTGGCGATCAAGGCCGGCTATCTATCCGGTGAGCAGGTCGAGGCGCTCCTCGCCGAGCAGGAGGAGGCGTCGCGCGCGGGCGCCCCCGTCACCCTGGGCGAACTCTGCCAGGTCCGTGGTCTCCTGACATCTGGGCAAGTGCAGTCGCTGCTCCTCGCCCAGGAATACGCGCTCGTGCGAAACGAGGATCGCCGTCTCGGCGCCCTCGCAATCGCGAATGGCTTCGCCACCGAGGACGACATCCATGTCGCCCTGGACCGTCAGAAGCAGGTCTACCAAAGGGAAAAACGTCTGCCGCCGCGTCTGGGGGAGGTCCTGGTAGAGGCCGGCGTCCTCTCGCAACGCGACCTCAATGGCATCCTGGCGATGCAGGCTCGGGTCCGCGCGCCATCGGATGGCGGCACGCGCTCGGTGTCTGCCGTCGCTGGGTCCAGGGCTGCGCCAGAGGGGATGCGCGGGGTCGCCTGCGCCCCACCGGAGTCCGATGCGGGGTTCCTCGTGCTGGAGACGGGCGACGGGGCGGGGCATAGGCTTCCCCTGGGCGGCAAGGCTGTCATCGGTCGACAGCCCGAGAACGAGATTCCAGTTGACGACGTCGGTGCCTCTCGCCAGCACGCCCGCATCCTATTCTCCCCGCGTGAAAGGCAGTACATGCTGACCGACCTGAACAGCCGCAACGGGACCTTGCTCAATGGAGAGCCCGTGAGCGAGCCGATCGCGTTGCGGCCGGGCGACCGTATCCAGATTGGGGACACCATCCTGCGATTCGAGACCGGCGGCAGCGTCGTACCGACCAGCCTCCCCTTGAAGACGCCTCCCGCCATCCGCATGGGCCCCCAGCGCCGAATCGACACGGCCCTGATGCCGGTCGTTCCCCAGGGTCGGCCAAGCCCCGCCGGAGTACGTGCGACGGCCAGGCGAAGAGTCCCGACCGAGGCGATTGTGCTGCTCGATGAGCCCTCCGAGGCCCGTGGACGTGCCGATCGTCCTCCTGGCCGAGTGGAACCCGCGCCGACCGGATGCGCGACCGAGGCGGGGGGCACGGCGCGCGTCAGGCACTTCCTGGCGGACGCCTTCGCGCTGGACGACCTGGTGCCGTCCGCGCTGGGGCATCGGAAGGAGATCCGCCTGTCACGTTTCCTGGCGGAGGCCTTCACGCTGGACGATCTCGTACCGTCCGCATCCGAGCATCGGAGGGATGCCACATGATCGAGATGCGGTGCGGTTCGTGCGAGCGCAGGCTCGGGGTCCCGGGCGAGTACGCAGGGTGCGAGGGAAGCTGTCCGTCCTGCGGCGCGGGCTTCGTTGTCCCCGACTTGCCCGACGCGACCGGGCGCGGGACGGATGCGAGTGGTGGCGTGACACGAGGATCGGATGCGCACCAGGGACCCCACGCCGCAACTGCTCCAGGCGCGCGATCGCCCTCTGCCGCAATGCGGCCCCGCCTGACCCGGAGGACGCGGTGGGCACTCGGGGGCGCGGGGATTCTGGTCCTGTCGCTGGGTGTGTTCCTGGCCCTCGCAGGCATTCCGACATGGCTCTGGAGGCCGTCGTTCATGAGCCTCGAGGAGGAGGAACGGCGCCTCCCTCGGCTGGACTCGGCCACCACGGACGCGATCCGTGCGCTGACCGCCCGCGGCGACCTTGCGACCGCGCGGAAGGCCCTCTCGCATGCGAACCCCTGGGTCCGGGCCGCCGCCGCGGAGGTCATCGGCAACCTCGGTGGGAAGGCCCAGGGGGCCGTGCCTGAACTGGCCGACGCCCTGAGAGACGATTTCTCCATCGTGCGCGAGGAGGCGGCGAGGGCGCTCGGGCGCATCGGCGCTGGCGCCGAACCGGCTGTAGCTGATCTCATCGATTCGCTGAAGTATGACTACGCCCATGTCCGGTGCGTCGCGGCGGAGGCCCTGGGGAGGATCGGGGAGGCCGCCTTGAAGGCGGCGCCGGTCCTTGCCGCCGCGCTCGCACAGTCCAACCCGCAGGTCGGCGCGGGCACGGACCGGGAGCGTTCGATTCGCATGGAGGAAGACGCGAGAGTTGCGGCGGCCGCCGCCCTGGGAGCCTTGGGGCCCGGGGCGAAGGACACGGTACCCCAGCTCTCCGCCGCCCTCCGCGACGCGAGCCCGCGCGTACGGGAGGCGGCCGCCCATGCGCTGGGCCAAATGGGAAGCGCCGCCCTCTCTTCGGCCACCGCCTTGCTCGATCTCTCCAAGGACCGCAAGCTGCGCGAGGTCGCCGCCGAGGCGCTCGGGCGCATCGGCCCGGCGGCGATCCCATCCCTCATCGAGGGCCTCAAGGACGAGAAGACGTGTCCGACAGCCGTACGCGCCTTGGGGGCCATCGGTGCGGAGGCCAAGGACGCCGGTCCCGCGCTTCTCGCCCTGATCGATAAGGCAGACTCGGAGACGGCGGAGGCGCTCGAACAAGCCCTCCCCGCGATCGGTCCCTCCAACATCCGCGGTCTCCTGGAGCTGATTGGCCGTGGGCCTGACCCTGTCCGGGCGCGCGCACTCGAAATCGTCCGCGCTTTCGGAAAGGCCGCTGGGCCTCCCCTCAAGGATGCCCTGCAAGCGGATTCAACATCGGTCCAGGCCTGGGGGGCGGTGCTGCTCGTCGAGGTCGAGCCCGGATGCCTCGATGCGATCGCCACGCTGGCATCGGCTCTCGCGCTCGAGGACGAGGAGCTCACATCGGCGGCCGCGGCGGCTCTGGCGAGCTTCGGGAAGCGTTCGTTGCCGCCGATGTTGCTGGCCCTCGAAGACCCAGCCCGACGCCGGCACGCTTTCGACGCCCTCACTAAGATGGGCGCGGAGGCAGCGGGTTCGGGGGGGGCGCTCGTGAAGGCGATGCAAGCCGACCCGGGCGCGGCGTCGCAAGCCTGCGGGATTCTCAAGCAGCTCCCCCAAGAGGCTGCGAGCGCCGTCCCGGCGCTCGTCACCCTTCTCCAGAAGGACGACGCGCGCGCACCGGTTATCGACCTCTTGGAGTCCATCGGCGCCGGGGCAGTCCAGGCCCTTCCGAGACTGGTAGACCTCGCGCGTGATGGCCGCAACCCGCAGGCGGATCGCGCGGCGCGGCGGATCGCCGGCGCTCTGCCGCGCGCGACTGCTCGCGTCGCGGGGGATCAACTTACCAAGGACGGAGGGGGCCTGCTGGCCAAAGGGGAACTCCGCGAGGCGCTCTCGGCGTTCGAGGCGGCATTGCTCCTGGGAGACAGCGTGGTCGCCCGGGAGGGCAGGGAGCGGGTCCTGTCGGGTCTCGCGGAGGCGCGGCGTCAGGAGGAGGCGAGACTCGCTCAGGAGAAAGCCGACGCGGCCGCGCGCGCCGCCCTCCAGACGTTTCGGTCGCGATTCGAGGGGGCGGGGCTCGATCCCTACAAGCGTGTGTCCGCATTCGACGCCCTACGAAACTGCCTGGCCCATCCCGAGGTGCTCGCCGAACTGGGCAGAGTCCTGGCGAATGACGGCGAGCCCGCCCAGGTGCGGCAAGAGGCTGCCGCACGACTCGGGGCTAGCGGCGTGGACGCCGCCATCCCCCTCCTCGATCGCGCATGCGCCAGCACGAAGGACCTCGCCGTGCAGCGCGCGATCATTGCAGCGATCGGCCTCATTCCCACCCGGAACAGCGTTCAAACGCTCGAACAGGTCGTTGCGACTAATCTGCCTCGGTTGGGCGATGCTCGGGCTGAAGATCTCGTCACTGCTGGCATCGCGGCGCTACGGGGCTCCCCGATAGGGACTTCCTGCGCCAAAGACGCACTTGAGTCCATGATGAGACTCTACGGGCAGCTCATGGACCTCAAACCGAGTCAGCCGGAGCGCCTTAGGAAGCAGGCGGCCATTGAAAGAGACATGCAAGGCGCCCTTGGCCAGCTCTCGGGCAAATCCTTCGCCACGCTTGCGGACTGGAAGCGGTGGTGGGCGAACTCCGCCGGCGGTGTCGAGGACGCCGCGGAGGCCCCGTGCAGGGAGTGTCGGGGACAGGGGTTCCTTCCCTGCAGGTCGTGCATCAAGGGGAAGGTGCAGGTCGATTGTCCTGCATGTCACGGAAGTGGATCGGTCAGTTGTAGCCGTTGCCAGGGGAAGGGCACCCAGCCGTGTTCGTGCGGCACCCTCGCGTCTTGTCCGATTTGTCGAGGGTCGGGACGCATCGATTGCGACCGGTGCGAGGATGGCAAAGCCGTTTGCGGACGCTGCAAGGGAACCCGGGAAGTCCAAGCCGATTGTCCTACGTGCAAGGGACGGGGACGAGTCCCGTGCGCAACCTGCAAGGCTCGCGGTGCGATTGAGGATCCCGATGAGGATGCCGCCGGGACGCTGCTCGCCCAGGCGAAGGCGTTCGAAGCCAACGGCGAGTCGGCGAAAGCTCTCGAAAGGTATCGGCAGGTCGTCGAGGAGCATCCCGCCACGCGCGCAGCGAAAGATGCCCGTGAATGGCTCGCCAAATGGGAGGTCGGGAAGTAAACGTCCTCCGTGCGCAACCCATTTCCTGAGGTCGAGCGCGAGGACTCGTCCGCGCGCTGCGCGGCCGTGGCGACGCGGCCGAGCGCGGCGGAAATCGCTCCGCGCCGCTCTCCTCGCCATCGTGGTCCTGCTACCGGGCCAGACGGCGTATCGATACGTGGGGCCGGCGCGGATCGCGGTGACGGCCGAAGTGAAGCCCTAGCCCGCACTATTCATGAACGCGCCGCGGCGCGTTCGTGAATAGTGCGCCCGCGGCTCCAGGCTGCCGCAGCAGCCTGGCCGCGGGCCGACCGTCGCGCGACACCG